>Ga0180430_10003643_pt1 | contig 13252 bp, 10 predicted proteins | sample SS_ome_9_FD_132999 | JGI IMG/M metagenome (GOLD analysis project Ga0180430, IMG submission 132999) | Hypersaline lake sediment archaeal communities from the Salton Sea, California, USA - SS_1_S_2 metaG | ecosystem: Environmental > Aquatic > Non-marine Saline and Alkaline > Hypersaline >... | reverse complement strand
TGAGTTGATATCGCCGGAGCCTTCTCCTCCGAGTCTTTCGGGTCACGTGTTTTCTGGCTGGTATATTGACGCCGGAGGGAATACGGAATGGGATTTTGATAATGACACTGTCAGCGGTAATCTGACACTGTTTGCAATATATAGAGAACAATTTGTCGTAACCTTTGATGAGAATGGCGGTGATGCACCGGTAAGTCCGCCGACAATGACGGTGTTGAGCGGAGATTTGATCGACCCACAGCCGACGGAGCCTGCGAGAACGGGTTATGTATTTGATGGATGGTATATTGATGCTTTAGGAAATACCGAATGGGATTTCGCAAACGACACAGTTTTGTCCAGCATGACGCTGTATGCAAACTGGCTGCAGGTATTCACTGTAACGTTTGATGAGAACGGAGGAAATACTGCTGCTATACCGAGCACTTTACAAGCGGATATCGGCACAACGATAAGTGCACCGGGTACAGAGCCGACAAGAATCGGATATACCTTCAACGGCTGGTATATAGATGCTTCCGGGAATACTGAATGGGATTTTGCAACAGATGTTGTTAACAACAATTTGACTTTGTTTGCGGACTGGACTCCCATCCCATATAACGTAACATTCAATGAGAATGAGGGCGATACTTTGCCGATTCCTTCCACTATGATAGTGAATTATGATGCACTGATTCCATCCGAGCCGACACCGCCGACCAGAATAGGCTATGTCTTTGATGGCTGGTGTACTGATATAGCAGGTACGCTTCCTTGGGACTTTGCTAATGATACTATAAGCGGAAACCTAACGTTGTTTGCTAAATGGCTTTAAGCTCATTCTGTGGTTTTTGACAAAAATGGAGGAGATACTGAGGCTGACCCTAATAATATGTCCATATTAAATGGGGACACTATCTCTCCCGAGCCGACAGCTCCGACAAGAACAGGGTATACATTTGACGGTTGGTTTGTCGATTCTTTGGGGAATACCGCATGGGATTTTGCTAATGATACGGTTACAAACGATATGACACTCTATGCGGACTGGACTCCAATACCATATACAGTCGTGTTTGATGAAAACGGAGGCGATACTGCAGCAAACCCTGCCACAATGGTGGTGGACTATGATGCTCTTATCTCTCCCGAGCCGACAGCACCATCATTAACCGGATATGCTTTTGTTGGATGGTATTTGGATTTGGCAGGGACTATAAAATGGGATTTCGCAGCGGATACTGTTTCAGGTGATATGAACCTTTATGCAAAATACGCCCAGCTATTCACTGTTATATTTGATGAGAATGGAGGGGATTCTGCGGCGAACCCAACCACAATGATGGTTGCTGAAGGCTTTACTATAGACCCGCCGCCTGCTCCTCCGGCATTAGCGGACTATGTTTTTGTCGGCTGGTTTACCGATGCAGCTGCTACTAACGCTTGGAGCTTGGGAGCGGATGTTATCAGTGGAGATTTGACTTTATACGCAGGGTGGACTGATATAACATACCAGGTTACATTTGATAACAACGGTGGAAGTACGAATGCAAGTCCGTCAGTGATGACTGTTGCAAATGGAGCCATAATCAATCCTGAGCCTTCTCCGCCGACAAGGTCGGGTTATGCTTTTGAAGGATGGTATATCGATGAAGCAGGAACAATCCCTTGGGATTGGGAAACGGATACAGTAAGCGGCTCTTTGACGCTCTATGCGAAATGGTCCGAGCTCTTGTCTTTGAACGGCTCGCCTAGTGATGGTATGATTTATCAGGATGGACGAATCGAGATTACGCCCAATATCCCCGGAGGCGTATGGAGTTTTGATGAAGACATGGTGTCTGTAAAATATTCCGGAACAACTGCTGTTTTTACAGGTTTAAGATCCGGAACAACGACCGTCGAATATACAGTGGACGGACAGACTACGGTTTATACTATAACGATATCCGAAACAGAACTGCCTGCTACAGGTCAGGATTATACGTTAATCATTATCATCGGTTTGCTTTCAGCGATTGTGAGCGGAGCACTCTTGGTTATCATCATGAATGATGACAGAATGAAAAAGTCAAAGGAGATATAAAAACGCTTTATTATGAGAAAAGCAGCCCAGCAAAAAAGCGATAAAAATAAAAACATGACCAAAAAGAGAAAACAAGTAATAGTTCTTGTGTCAGTTCTTGCTGTGCTTTTGATTGCCGGCGTTATCACTTTGGTTTTTATCTTCAATAAAGGAATATCGGCATCCAAAGATGCTGATGAGCTCTTGGATGAATACGAACAGGAAAGCACCACAGAAAACGGAGAAGATGAATATTCTTCTGCGGAGAGAAACTTGGATGCAGATGCGATAGATAAGTATGATGTTATGGCAAAGCTAAGCATCGAATCTCTCAGCCTTGAGCTGCCGGTTATTTCGAAAATGGATGATGAAGCTTTACGCGTATCCGTTTGTTATTATAAAGGAGCAATTATCGGAGAAAAAGGAAACATGGTAATCACCGGACATAATTTCGCCAGCGGTGCACATTTCGGCAACCTCGATAGAATAAAAATCGGAGATATAGTTTCCCTTTTCGGACCGGACAATAAGGAATATCGATATAGAGTTTACGATACAGAGGTTGTTAATCCGGATGATATTGAGGCTTTGAACGAATATGAGGGAGAGTATGCTCTGACACTGTTAACCTGTGTTAATAACGGCAACAGCCGTCTTTTGGTACGATGTACGATGAGCAAATAATTCTTCATATGGGATTTCCGCACAACCGGAAAATCGTTCTTTTAATCTTTTAATAACTTTTATTCTTACTACTCCTAAACAAACCCAAACGTTATAATCTGCTATAAAAAAGCGTCCGTCAACATAGGGTTTTAGCCGTATGCTGAAGGACGTTGTCTTTTTGCTCATAAGTTTTTATGATATAGACTTACTTGCCTTTTTCTCAGCCTGCAAAGCCATAAGTATTTTCGATTCCTTCATCTTAAAGGAAAATGGGAACTGAATCAAAGTGAGTGCAATTATTCCAATCATAGGAACCAAAATCTTTCCTGATGCTCCGAGCAGCACATCAAATAGATATACGAACAGTATTCCTGAAATCTGTCCTGCCATAAGTATCAGACCAAAAGATGTACCCTCTCTTGCTGGATATGCGACTTCCGCTCCGTGCTGAAAGAGTATAGGAGCAAGACCCATAATAACGAAGCCTAGGATTGCAGCATCTATAAGTATCATGATATATCCGCCTAAGAAAGTAAGACCCACAACCAAAGGAATAATCAAAGCCAGTCCCAGCCTGAAAAGCGGCACTCTTTTCACTATCTTATCCGATATCATAGGAAGAACAACGGCGCCTATAACTCCGGCAACAATAAATGCAGTCCCGACCCAACCGGCGTTTTCAAAGGAAATACCTCTGGGAGTCAAAATCTTTTCCACCATGGTCAACAGTGTATTGAACATTCCCATAGCTATAAAGCTCACTATCAGAACATAATTGAAGTTCTTGTTCACAAGAAGATTCTTCATAGACTTTAAACTTATGTTCTCTTTTTCCGCCTCCGGACCAGGAGCCACCTTTGGCTTTTCTTTTAAGAATATAACAACGAGAAGAGTTGCTGCTGATGCGATAATTGCATAGATACCAAGCATGGATTTAATTCCAATGCTGGTAGCCAATATCGGAGACAGAGCCATAGGCACGATAAAGCCTAAGTATTGCGCCATAACGAGTATTCCCGAAGCGGTTGCCCTTTCTTTAACAGGGAACCAGTTCGCCGGAATTTTCGTTGATATATTTATCAAGAAAGGCTGTCCGATAGCTATAAAGAATTGTGTCATAAGAACGACCGGGAAAACATCGGCAAAAATAAATCTAATAATTCCAAAACCTGCTGTGATAAACGCACCAATCAATACAGACACTTTTGCTCCATATTTATCGATTACCCATGAAGCCGGTATCGTAAATAGGATATACATAAGCATATAGATCATAGAAAAAATAGTTATGCCTATACTGCTTACTCCATAAAAGTTTTCTGCCAAACTGGCTATTGGTGCGAATGCGAGCCAGTATATTTCTGTGGCGATTATAACCGGAACCATAACCGCAAGTATCAGCCACCTGTAAGGAAACACCTTATACTTACTTTCATCCATAATAATAAAACTCCTCAAAAAATATTTTCTATCAAATAGATTGATTGTTTTATTGTAACAGGAATCGGACACTTTGTATATTGAAAGTGTCGAATATTGCGATATAAAACTTAAGAATTATATGCTTCTTGCAATGGGATTTCAGCCGATGCAAATTTAATATTATTGTAGGACAGAAGAGTTTGTCGGTAAGGAAACAATAGATGTAAACACTATCCTATTTTTCTTTAGCATAAACAGCGTAATTGAGCAGCTGCAAAAATCCGGAAACGAACAATGCCTTTGAAAACCCGCTTTTGGAATTATAGGCACTTAATATTCTTTTGAAAAGATTATCCACTGTCTTGTAATGCTCCAGAGGAAGGTGAAATCCTCTGCCTGTAGAGAAAATCTCGTCTATTACATCGCTGCACTCCAAACACTCCGCAACATTATCGATAAGTTCCTTTGAGATAACGATTTTATTTTGGAGATAATTTCCATGATTTTCGGAGTCAATACGATATTTGTCCGCTCCATTGACAAAATAAAGACCGCCGTATGTAATTGGATAGTCTTGTTTTTCAACAGCGACCTTTCCGGAGTCAAAAAACGCTTGAATTACTATATAGCAATTTTCGGATGATGGAATGGTTTCATCAATTGGCCCTTCACTCTTTTCTTTGTACGAACAATATAAAATATCTTCCATAATATTTTTTCTCCTTTAAATTATTATAGCATTTTTTCAAGAAGAAGATAGTTTTTTTGAGATTAAACCGCTTTTAAGAGCAGTCGGGACTGTGAGAATTGTGTGTTAGCTGATAAAACAATTTATATGTAGATGACATTGAGCACTATATCAGCTTTGAAGTGGAGATTGATACTGGAAGTGCAAAAGAAAAAGCAAAAAGGACATTCTCACTTGAGTTAAAAAAGAACCTGCCCGATATGATTTTAGAGTAAAATACTGTTGACAGTTGGGTAAAAAATGAATATAATTACATTAAAGTGTATAAAAATTTATAGTATAATATCGTGTTTGTTGCGACATTCTTTTATGATGTTGAATTGCCTTAATATAGTCGTATGGTTTATTTCATAGGGCTTTTTATTTTAAGAGAAAATTTTTAAGAGAGGTGAGGTTAATGTTAGGACTTGGAGATTTTTCAATCTTTGCAGCTTATGTGCTTTGCATATTATCAGCGATTGCTTGTGTTGTGTATGGCGCTGTTAACTGGAACAAGGGTTCTGATGGAGTAAAAGAAAAGGATAAGGAATGGAATAAAACAGAAAAGGATATGGCTGAAAAGCTGGATATCTAAATAAGAGCGATTGGAGAAAAATAAATGGATATTAATATTGTACAAATTGTAATTATAGTTCTTTACCTGTTTATCGTCGCTATATTGGGATATTTGGGTTATAACAGAACTAAGAACACGAAGGACTATTTGCTTGGCGGAAGGAAAATTCATCCTATGGTAATGGCGCTCTCCTATGGAGCAACGTTCATATCCACATCCGCTATAGTTGGTTTCGGAGGAAATGCGGGAGTATTCGGATTCAGCTTATTGTGGCTGACGTTTTTGAATATTTTCCTTGGAGTTTTTATTGCATTTATATTCTTCGGAAAGAGAACGAGACGCATGGGTCACAACTTGAATGCGCACACCTTCCCGGAGTTTTTAGGCAAAAGATTCAATTCGAAATTCATACAAAAATTCGTAGGTATAGTTATATTCCTGTTTATGCCGATTTATACGGCAGCAGTTATGATCGGGGCATCCAAAATACTTGAAAATGCATTGGGTATGAACTATAACGTTGCACTGCTTGTGTTTGCTTTGATTATAGCAGCATATGTATTCTTTGGCGGAATTAAAGGAGTAATGTATTCGGATGCTTTCCAAGGCGGCTTGATGCTGGTTGGAATGACCATTCTTCTAATAGCTGTGTATACTAAATTGGGCGGAATAACAGCAGCTCATCAAAAGCTTACAGACCTATCAGCCAATTCTGCTGTTTCGGAACAGATAGCAGGGTTGCAGCAGGGCGGTTTCCAAGGCTGGACAGCTATGCCTAAACTCTTTTCTAAGTATTGGTGGATTGTAGTTTCGAGTATCGTAATGGGTGTTGGAATCGGTGTTTTGGCACAACCGCAGCTGGCAGTTAGATTTATGACTGTAAAAAGCGATAGAGAACTCAACAGAGCGATTCCTATCGGCGGTGTTTTCATTCTTATGATGACAGGAGTTGCATTTGTCGTTGGAGCACTTTCCAATGTGATGTTCTTTGAGGCGGATGGTTTGATTTCTGTGGCAGCGGCCAAAGGTACGGACGGAATTATTCCGATGTTTTTGGATAACTTCATGCCGAAGTGGTTTGTTACCGTATTCTTGGTTGTTTTGATGGCAGCAGGAATGTCCACGATAAGTTCTCAATTCCATGCAATTGGAACAGCGGTTGGACGCGATATATTTAAAGTTGATGATTCAAAAAGTCAAAAAGGATTATTGATTACACGCTTGGGCGTTTTGGTAGCTATCGTATTCACAATTGTTCTGGCATACGTACTTCCTAACGTATGGGATGGCGCGATTGCGATCAGTACAGGACTGTTCTTCGGACTATGCGGAGCTTCCTTCCTTCCGATGTACTTCGGTGCATTGTATTGCAAGAAGCTTACAAAGTCTGCTGCAATATCCAGTATGGTAGCAGGATTTTCGACCAGTCTGCTTTGGATGATGTTTGTTCATTCAAAAGAATCGGTTGTTTTGAAAGTTTGTGAATTGATATTCGGCAAGCCGACATTGTCTGCGCCTGAGTCGATGCTGCAATTTGTAGACCCGTTGATTATTTCATTGAGCGTATCTATTATCGTTATAATTGTGGTTCAACTGATAAGTAAGAAGAAGCTAGACAAAAAACTCGTTAATACCAGTTTTGAAGGTATAAAATAAAGAGTTAGAAAAAATTAAATGAAATGGGCGGCGAAGCAAAGAATTTTGCTAGCCGCCTGTTTTATATTTACAAAATCCCTGATTCAAATGATATTGGTTCGGTGATTAAAAACAGAAGATAATAAAAAAACACACATAAAGAGTTATGTGCGTTTAATTTGTATTAATCTATCAAGAATAATTAAAGCGATTTGATTAAGTCGTCCATGCTGAGCATAGAAACCTGCTTTGACTGCAATTCTTTAATCGCCAAAGGAACATCATCCACTTTAAAGACTATGAGTGCGCTTTCTTTTGGTTTGCTCACAAAAGAATATAAGTATTCAACACTCACATCTGCATCGGCTAAAACATCCAGAACACCGCTGAGTCCGCCCGGATGATCGGGAACCACAACGACCAATACCTCGTTCAAATTTACGGTATACCCGTGTTCCTTTAATACTTTCACAGCAGCTTTATCGTCGTTTACAATCATACGAAGTATACCGAAATTAGTTGTATCTGCGATAGAAAGTGCCAAAAGGTCTATGTCGGAATCCGACAAAACTCGTGCCATTTGAGACAATCTGCCTTTCGAATTTTCTAAAAAAACCGATAATTGATTGACCATAATATCCTCCTTAAGAAAACTTATATTTTTCGTTTATCAAGAACTCTCTTTGCCTTGCCTGTGCTTCTCTCGATTGTCTTTGGCTCAACAAGCTTAATCTTTGCTGTAAGCCCGAGAAGAGATTGAACTTCATCCTTGATCTTTGCCCGTACTTGTTCCACTCGACGCACTTCGTCGGAGAACAGATTATCGCTCATTTCGACCCAGATTTCCAATGTATCGAGATTGTTTACCCTGTCAACCACCAGCAGATAATGGGGCTCGATTTCCGTGATGCTGACAAGAACGCTTTCGATCTGTGTCGGGAATACATTTACACCGCGTATAATCAGCATATCATCAGATCTTCCCATTACTTTTTTCATTCTGACAGCGGTTCGACCACACTCGCATTTTTTATAGTTTAGAGAGGTGATATCTCTTGTACGGTATCTTATAACAGGGATACCCTCTTTTGTGAGCGTTGTAAAGACCAGCTCGCCTTCACTGCCTTCAGAAAGAACATCACCGGTTTCAGGATTTATAATTTCGGGGACGAAATGGTCTTCTGTGATATGGAGTCCGTCCTGAATCTCACATTCTGTTGCAACCCCCGGACCAATAATCTCGGATAACCCGTAGATATCAGTAGCTCTGATGCCTAGTTTCTGCTCAATCTGTGCACGCATCTCGTGCGACCAAGGCTCAGCACCGAATATTCCGTATTTCAGATTCAGATCTTTTCTTGGGTCTATGCCCATTTCCTCCAAAACTTCCGATAAAAACAGTGCATATGAAGGAGTACATGCGATTGCATGCGAGCCAAAGTCCTGCAGTACGGTGATCTGTTTTTTTGTGTTTCCTCCGGATATCGGAATAACCGATGCGCCGATTTTCTCCGCTCCATAATGTGCCCCCAAGCCTCCGGTGAAAAGACCATAACCATAAGCGATCTGTACTATGGAATCTTTAGTCACTCCGCTTGCAGCGAATGTACGAGCCATCAATTCGGACCATGTGTCTATATCATTTCTGGTATATCCGACCACTGTAGGCTTGCCTGTGGTACCGGAAGAAGCATGTATCCTCACGATGTCTCCGATTGGAACTGCAAAAGCATCATAAGGGTAATTATCCCTCAAATCATCCTTTACCGTGAATGGTAGCTTGTTTAAGTCCTCAATGCCTTTGATATCTGATGGCTTTATGCCGATATCATCCATCTTCTTTTTGTAGTAAGGTACATTTTCATATGAATAATTGACAAGCTTAACTAATCTTTCAGATTGAAGAGAAGTCATCTTGTCCCTATCCATACATTCGTATGTTTTATTCCAAATCATATATCCCTCCTATAAATATAATCACATATTTTCTATTCTTCTCGCAAATCAGTCACCCTTTGTGCTTTTCCCTGAAAACGCTTAAGTGTGCTCGGCTGTACTAAGGTTACTTTTGCATCAAGAGACAATATTGTTTTAAGCTCTGCTCTGATTGTATTCTGTAAGCTTTCCAGCTTCGAATAGTTATCCAGCAAACTGGCATCAGCCAACTCGACCAAAACCTCCAGTTGGTCAAGCCAGTTTTCGCGCCGTACTATGATCTCGTAGTGCGGTTCTACTTCCTGAGAACTCAAGAGAACGGTTTCGATCTGTGACGGGAACACGTTCACTCCTCTGATGGTCAGCATATCGTCGCTGCGACCCGTTATCTTCGCCATGCGCTTCAACGTTCTTCCGCATGTGCATTTTTCGGGTATCAGGTATGAAATATCCTTTGTACGATAACGAAGTATCGGCAAAGCTTCTTTGCTCATAGCGGTTATAACGACTTCGCCTTGCTCCCCATCCTTTAGAACTTCGCCGGAAACAGGATCGATGATTTCCACCAAGAAATGGTCCTCGTTTATGTGCATACCGCATTTATGGGTGCATTCCCCGGAAACCCCGGGTCCGATTATTTCAGAAAGACCATAGTTCTCTGTTGCGATAATATTCAGCCGCTTCTCAAGCTGGTCACGCATATGCTCCGTCGAAGCTTCTGCACCGAAAAGACCATACTTAAGCTTTAGATCTCTTTTCGGGTCTATTCCCATCTTCTCCATAACCTCGGAGATATAAAGAGCATAAGAGGGGGTGGAAACAAGAACTGTCGAGCCGAAGTCCTTCATCAACATTATCTGCTTTTCCGTATTGCCGGAGGAAGCGGGTATAACCATAGCTCCGATTTTCTCAAGCGAATAATGCAGACCGAAAGCACCGGTAAAAAGACCATATCCGAACGCAACTTGGGCGGTGTCTTCCGGCGTAACTCCCCCAGCACAGCAGAGTCTTGCCATGACCGAAGACCACATATCCAAGTCGTTTTTTGTGTATCCTACCACCGTTGGTTTGCCAGTTGTGCCCGAAGAAGCATGAACCCTGACGATCTGCTTTTGCGGAACCGCAAACATTCCGAACGGGTAGGTATCTCTAAGATCGTCCTTTAATGTAAAAGGAATATTTCTTATATCATTCAATGATTTAATATCAGCAGGCTTCAAACCTGCTCTATCAAACTTTTCTTTATATAACGGTACATTTTTATAAACTCTGCCTACACAATCTTTGAGTCTGCTAAGCTGCAGTTTTTCCATGTCAGCTCTTGCTGCTGTTTCAATCTGCTTATCAAAAACCATCTGAATCCCTTCCATAAACAACTAAAATTTTTATCCTAATAAGATGAGTGCATATCTAATATCTTTATACTTAATTAAAAAGCTGTCCTCTTTGAAAAAATGTTCATTCTATAAAGGAACGGTTTAATGCATTACCACAATAAGTATATATCTGGTATTATAATAAATTTCATAGATGTTTTCAACTAAATACACATTTAGATTAAATATATATAATAAGTTTTCAAATCTTTTTCGAAGATATCACAAAACCCTGAGCTGTCGAGGGAATTCACCATAAAAAATATAGAATTCAAATGAAATTCTATCTTTTCAAAACAGGCCCCTTTATATCAGCAGCAAGTAAAAAGGCGGAGTCACATAGGTCCTTCAACCTTGTCAATAACTCGTTAAAATGGTATGATATGCTCATGTTTGCAGTCAAAATTACATGCAATTTACATGTGGCAAGGTACACTCAAATTTGTGATTGAATTTACATGTAAATTACATATTGCTGCTCAGCAAACTATTAGACTAATGAAAAAATAAGGAGTATTGTTTTGGATAATGTATTAGCTTTTTTCGAAAATACGCAGACTATCGGACCTATTGATTTACTGATAAATATAATATTGGCAGCGTTGTTTTCATATTTTGTTTACTTGGTATATATTAAGTGCAGCACTACGATTTCGGGGAAAAGTCAATTCGGATCATCGTTTTTATTGATTACTGTGTGTACAGCTTTGATAATAGCACTCATTAAATCTTCTGTTGCGCTGTCGCTTGGGCTGGTTGGTGCTTTATCGATTGTTCGTTTCAGAACGGCGATAAAAGAGCCGGAAGAGCTGACATATTTGTTTTTATGTATCGCCATAGGGCTTGGATTTGGTGCGAATGAGAGACTGATAACTTCGGCTTCCGCTGTTTTGATTTTGATAATCATAATCATCAAAAGAGCAGTAAAAGGAAAGAAGGAGAACAACTCATTTAACTTTACCGTAAGGACAAGCAAAATGGATGTTGAAGAGGTCGTTGATGTTGCGAACAAGTATTTTAAGAATGTAATCCTAAGAAGATATTCGAAGAGCGAATCAGGCGTTGAAGTTTTTTTGGAAGTGGAGATCAAGAATCTATCCAAGTTGAGCGAATGTTCCAAGGAGTTTAGCGGAAAGGACAAAAGCGCCGGTATCAATTTCTTGGAAAGCAGGCTGTAGTGCATGGGGATTAATGTAAAAAAGACAGCAAAGTCCGGCAACTCAGATAAAAAAATAAGAAAAGTTCTAGGTATAATAATTACTGCTGTTCTAGCGGTAGTTATTTGTGTTGTCAGCATAGTATTTCTGTTCACCTCACACATGGAGGATAGAACGGAAAAAGAGATGTTTTCTTATGAAAAACTCGGGAGAAAAATCACAAATACGAGAATTCACTATCCGAACAAGGCGGGTATTGTTTTTGATGCACATAAAATTATGGATGATGACTATATTTATATCTCCTTAAGCACGAAGGATATCTATAAAGTTGAGTTTATAAACAAAAACAAATCGGATTATATAATCATCAACACGATGCCGTATGCAGAGGAGGAAATAAAGAATTTCTTACAGTTGGTTCCAAAGCATATTGTTGACAAAGGCTATACTAAAATCAAGGTCTGCCCATTAGGCGGGAACGGGGATTATGAGGTCTATGAGGTCGAAACATTAAAAGATCCGAATTTTGAAAATTATACTGATGCGGTTATAGTCGATTTCGAAATTAAGAAAATGGAAATTGAAATCGATGAAGATGATTATGATAAATTATGGGATAAGCGCGCGGAGGCGCTTGCTCTGGGGCTTCTTTTCACAGATGACGATGATTATGTACCGGTAGATATATTCGTTGAAGGAAAGAAATATAAGGCGGATATGAGGCTTAAAGGTGATGAGATTGAGCATCTCAGTACGGAAAAATGGTCATATAGGGTAAAAGTCGATAACGAATGCATATGGGGTATGGAGAAAATATCCTTGCACCGCCCTCAGTCCCGTGCGAATATCGGTGAGTATTTGGTTCATGAGTTCTATAAAGAACAAGGCGGAATAGGTTTAAAATATGATTTTGCAGATGTTGTAGTAAACGGGGTTTATAAAGGTGTCTATGCAGTCGAGCAGGCTTTCGACAAACGAGTCGTCGAAGGTTCTTTAAGGCGTGAGGGAGCGATTATAAAATTCAATGAGAACCTGCAGTGGGAAAGAGCTATATATTCGCCTCTTGCATTTTTTGATGGAGCAAAAATTCAACCGTTCAGTGAAAACAAATCGTATAAAAATCCGATATTGAGCGATTACGTACAGTACTCCACTGAGTTGCTCTATTCATTTTTACATACGGAATCCGATTTGAAACTTGATGATGTATTCGACTTAACTATGTTTGCGAAATATTATGCATCACTGGATTGTCTGGGTTCGCTTCACGGAAACATATGGCATAATATGCGGATGTATTATAATCCTATAACTGCAAGACTCGAACCAATAGCATTTGATGTAATGTTGGGTTGGAAGCCAACCAGAATGATATACAGCTCGGGAGATCCATTCACTTCAAGATTTTTGGAAGACGAAAGTTTTTCAAAACTCTATTTTGAGGAGCTGAAAAAAACAAGCAGCAAGGTGGATGAGTTTCTTTTAAATCAAGAGGATAGAATACGAGAATTCAATTTCATACTCGCACGTGACGAAATTGCACCATTCTCATATGATATCGTGAATGAGAAATTGGGGCGAATTGAAAGCTTCCAGGAAAACAGGGGTGTTTATTCTAAGCTTAGCAATCGACTCGAGGAAGAAGGCGAAGAGATAACAATTACGATTGGAAACAACAACGTTCTTCCGATTACAGTAAAAGAGCTA
>Ga0180430_10003641_pt1 | contig 13258 bp, 12 predicted proteins | sample SS_ome_9_FD_132999 | JGI IMG/M metagenome (GOLD analysis project Ga0180430, IMG submission 132999) | Hypersaline lake sediment archaeal communities from the Salton Sea, California, USA - SS_1_S_2 metaG | ecosystem: Environmental > Aquatic > Non-marine Saline and Alkaline > Hypersaline >... | reverse complement strand
GTTGTCCGATGCGAGCGCGGGGGGATTGCTGGTCAAGCCGGAAGCGGCCGTGACGCAGATTCAGGCGGAGAAGTCCGTTGCGCGGGAAGCGGAGACGGTTGACAAGGTGGAAGACGGGGACTCCTTTTTTCCGAAACCGGTCCCCGCCGGACCCGTACCGCCAACGGAGGAGCCGGCGCGGGAGACCGGGCCCAGGCGCTTTCACGGGTCGGTGGTCCTGGACGCCACCCGGGTGGGGCGCGACGCCGGCCGCATCGCCGACGAAGTGATCTCCCACCTCTCGGGACTGGTGGGAGCCAACGTCACGGTCACCCTCGAAGTGGAGGCCGAGATGGCGTCGGGGGCCCCGGAGCACGTCGTGCGGACGGTCACCGAAAACTGCGTGACCCTGAAGTTCGGGAGCCACGGGTTCGAGAGGGAGTAGGCGGTTGCGGAGGCCGGCGGATTCCTTGGATGAACTGCGTTCCGGACGATCCGGACCCGCTTGCCGCTGGCGATTTGCCCCTCAGGTCGGCCTTCGTTTCGGTCGAAGGAGTTCAGGGGAGCATTCCCCGATTTTTACGGCCTTTCCGCCGACAGTCCCTCGCCTCTGTAAGATAAACTATTGATTTAATTTGAATTTTTTGATACATCCACGAAACGATCCGATCCGTTGATTTCAACCGTCCGAGCTCGAGCCAAGCGAAAGAAAACGAGGATTTTTGTATGCGCGTTTATTGAAGAGATGGAAAAGACCATCTCGGAATGTGGTGTTCATGGATCAGGGCGATGACGCACAGACCGGGAAATTCGAGAAAGAGCTTTCATGCCCGAACTGCGAAGCGAATCTGACCACGCGAAGCTGCGCGAGCGGGTCCTGATGCGGGAGCTCGTGGAATACCGCGAATCGAAGCGGAAACGCCTGAAGGCGTTCCGCCTGGAGGCCGTCCGGGCCGGATTCAAGAAGGCATGGCAGGAGCGCGACTGCGCCACGATCGTCGCCGTGGCACGCAAGATACCCGAGAAAATCCTCCAGGAGAACCCCAAGCTCCTCATGTGGTACGATCGGGCATTGACGAGAACCGGGGAAGGATAATCCACGAAGGACACGAAGACACACGAAGAAAATAAGCTTAGTGGTCCTTCGTGTTCTTCGCGGATGATAGAAAGAAGGTTGATAAAATGTTTGACACCAAAGAATGCTTGCTGGCTCAAATCCGCTTGGGCGAGGATTCCCGTCTGGAATTGAAAAAGGTGACGTTTCGCGGCAACCGAGTTTCGGGTCCGCATCCCGACAGCCTGGCGGACGAGATCGCCGCATTTGCCAACAGCTCCGGCGGCGTGATTGTTCTCGGCATCGATGAACGGACCAGAAAACCTCACGGCATGAGTATCGACGAATTGACTGTTTTGGAGCACTGGCTTTTGGGAGTCTGCAATGATCGCATCAAACCGCCGCCGTTGTGCCGCATAGAAAAATGGGAGTTGCCGGACGCATCGGATACACCCGCACCTGTCTTGAAATTGGATATCCCGAGAAGTTTGTACGTTCATGAAAGCCCAAACGGGCATTTTCATCGCATCGGCAGCAGCAAGCGAAAAATGTCCGCGGATTATATCGTCCGCCTGGGGCAGCAGCGCAGCCAAACCCGTATGATCCGGTTTGATGAGCAGCCTGTTATGCCGGCGTCATTAGAAGCGCTCGACCCCGCCCTTTATAATCGATTTCGGACGCCGCGCACCAGGGACGAAGGATTGGATTTCCTCCAAAAACTCGGACTGGCTGCGCAGGATGTTGACGGCGCTTTTCATCCTTCCGTGACCGGCATCCTGATCGCATGCCGTGAACCGCGAGATTGGATGCCGAATGCGTTTATTCAAGCGGTCGCTTATCGAGGAACATCACCCGCCGACAACGGCAGCGGCCTGCCCTACCAATTGGATGCCCGCGATATTTCCGGTCCATTGGATGATCAGGTGCGGGAAGCCTGTCGTTTTGTGGCAAGGAACATGAAGGTGGCCGGCGTGAAAAACCTGGGGCGCAGGGATATCCCTCAATACGACCTGACCGCGGTTTTCGAGGCATTGGTCAATGCCGTGGCCCACCGGGACTATGCGATATATGGCTCGAAAATCCGATTAAAAATGTTTGCGGATCGCCTGGAAATCTATTCTCCCGGGACCATCCCGAATACCATGACCGTCGAAAGCCTCATGTATCGTCAGGCCGCTCGAAATGAGACATTGACCAGCCTGTTGGCCAAATGCCCGGTTCCATCAGACATAGAGTGGGTCAATACCGAGCGTGTAACGTTGATGGACAAACGCGGGGAAGGCGTAAGAATCATCATGGAAAACAGTGAACGGCTTTCCGGCAAACGGCCGGTGTATCATTTGATCGACGATGCTGAATTATTGCTCACCATTTATGCCGTTTAGAAGGTTCTATGGATAAACATGATGAAGAGAAACAATATGTGTTCATCGCCGAGAATCATTGGCTCTATTCCCCGGAACATCGGCAGCCTTGCCGGGTAAATGGTTCCTCTCCTTGTCGTCCGGGTTGAGGGAAACCACGAATCACACGAATGACACGACAGGAGGTGAATTATGAAATTAACAAGAATAAAACTGGAAAGATTTACGGCCTTTGAGAAACTCGATCTCAACTTATCTCAGGGTATAAATGTTTTTGTTGGAGCCAATGCAACCGGCAAGACGCATCTGATGAAATTGGCCTATGCATCCTGTGATATTACAAAGACCAAGCTTGATTTTGCGGAAAAATTGATTCGAATTTTTTTACCTTCAGGCCGTGCACTCGGACGCCTTGTAAAACGCCAGAAAATAAGTTCTCGTTGTGTAGTTGAAATATTTCTCGGGGATATTAAACTCCGAGCACATTTTACGAACCACACTAAAAAATCGGAAAACGCTACTTTAACCAATATTAACAAGTGGATGGAAAACCCAATTGAAAGTGTATATATCCCAGTTAAAGAAATGTTGTCAAATGCACCAGGCTTTCGCTCTCTATATTCGCAACGGGAAATTCATTTCGAAGAAGTTTACGCTGATATTCTTGACCGGGCCTACAGGCCAGCATTGCGTGGGCCAGCCGACAAGGCGCGTAAAAAGCTTATGAATATTTTACAAAAAGCCATAGATGGAAAAGTCACCATAAAAGAGGAAGAATTTTTTTTAAGAAATAAGCAAGGAAATCTTGAGTTTTCATTACTTGCCGAAGGTATCCGAAAATTCGGATTGTTATGGCTTTTGATTCAAAACGGGACATTGCTTAGTGGCTCGGTGCTTTTTTGGGATGAACCTGAAACAAACCTTAATCCTAAGCTTTTTGGTGTATTGATGGAGATTATCTTGGATCTTCAGCGTATTGGCGTCCAAGTTTTTTTAGCAACTCATGATTATGTTATTCTCAAAGAGCTTGATTTGAGAAGGAGAGAGAAAGATAGGATCAAATTTCATTCACTTTATAGAAAGAGTGAAACAGGAGAGATTTTATGCCATTCTGTTGATACTTATTTGGAAATTCATCCAAATTCAATTGCTGAAGCTTTTGCTGATTTATATGATCGTGAGATCAAATTGGAAAAAAGAGCGGTGGAACAAATCGTATTGAAAGGTTCAATTGCACGTTAAGACGGAGAATTTTACGTTTAGTCAGAAAAACGTTATCCTTTTCTAAAAAAATCGAAAACCATATTGGCGCTGGCCCCATTTGGAATTTTATTCATCGCTACAATGCTGTAATCGCTCCGACCTTGGTCAGGGGCACTACTTCTTAAGGACTGTCCACCAGCATAGTCAACAGGTACGGAGGATTCGACTACAAGACCATCCCGTACAAGGAAGTCGAGAAGACGAGCCCGGGCGACATGGCGGATTTCCTCGAAGAGGTCGCTTCGGACGGGAATTCCTGAAACGAAGCCGGGGAGAAATCCGTAAAGCTCGGTGGGGCTACCATCTGCGACGAAGACGGATATCCGGAGGAAACGCTCGGGAGGCAATACCGAGCTTTTCGGCAAGTGGAACGGGAACCGCCCTGGATGCGGTCGAAAAAGCGGCCGGACGAGGGTCGAGATAAAGGTCGCTTGCCAAAAGCGGAATCGGAAAGGAGAGAAACCGTCGTGGAAGAGCTGTCCAGATCCAAAGCGCTCGCCGCGAAAGTGCTTCGCGCCGCCTTTCGCGTACTGAAGGAAAGCGGGGGAGAGCTTCCGACTCGGAAGGTCTTCGAAGGGATCGAGGAAAAGGCGGAGCTGGACGAGTGGGCGACGTTCAGATACGAAAAGTCGGGTGGCGTCCGCTGGCGATCCGTGCTGAGCTTTTACAGCATCGGATGCGTGAAGGCCGGTTTTCTGGCGAAGAAAAAGGGAGTGTGGTACTTGACGCCGGAGGGCGAATCGGCCGTTGATCTCGGCGAAGCGGGTCTCCTGAAGGCCGTGGACGACGCCTACGCGAAATGGAAGGAAGGAAAGGGTGCCGGCGAACCGGAAAACGTCGAAGACGGACAAACCGACGACGCGAGTCCGGAAGCCGAGCGAAACCTAGCCATCGACGAGATCGAGCAGACGGCCATGGAAGGTCTGAAGCGCCACGTCGGCCTGAAAGGCCCCTACGAATTCCAGGACATGGTCGCGGCCCTTCTCAGGGCGATGGGATACCACACCCCCTTCGTGGCCCCCGGAGGCAAGGACGGGGGGATAGACGTCCTGGCGTACAGGGACCCGCTCGGGACGATCCCTCCGAGGATCAAGGTCCAGGTCAAGCACAGGGGACAGCCGGCGTCCGTCCACGAGATTCGGCAGTTGATGGGGTTGCTCCAAAAGGACGGAGACGCGGGGATATTCGTCTCCACCGGCGGCTTCACGCCCGACGCGAAGGCCACCGCCCGGGCATCCAACGTCCACGTCGAGCTGATCGACTTGGACCGGTTCATCGAGCTGTGGCAGAAGTTCCATGCGAATCTGTCGGACGAGGACAAGAGCAAGCTGCCGCTGGTTCCGATCTATTTTCTCGCGCCGACGGTGTAATGTTCGGCGAGGACGCGATGAAAAAGTACGGAGAATGCCCGGAAGCTCTCCGGACGGGAGCGGTCCCCGGCCCTTCCGTCGCGCAAGGATGGAAAGGAACGCCGAAATGAAAGACGAAGACCGAGGGAGGAAAACGACCCGCGCTCCGTCGAAGAGGACGAGAAGGTATCGGGACGGAGACATCCTTCGAGTGGGCGACGAGGAATATCGCTTGAGCATCGAATACAAAAACAAAAAGACCAGCTCGGCCAGGATCGTCGGAAACGAGATATCGCTTTCGATTTCGGACAACATGGACGAAGCGGCCAAGCGGGAAGCGATTTCGAAGCTCGCGAGCCGTTGCGTCGGCGCTCGGCGCAAGCCGGAATTGAGAAGAACGATCGACCGGCTCAACAAGAAGCATTTCGGGAAGAAAGTGAACAAGATTTTTTTCAAGAACATGAAATCGCGGTGGGGCAGTTGCTCCGCCGCGGGCAACATCAACATATCCACCCGCCTTCTCTTCGCCCCTCCGGACGTGCTGGAATACGTCTGCATTCACGAATTGGCCCATTTGAAGGAAATGAGCCACTCCCCGAGGTTCTGGGCCCTCGTGGAGGAGGCGATGCCCGACTACCGCGAAAAGAGGGACTGGCTCAGGAAGAACGGAAGCGATTGCTGTTTCTGACCGCGGCCTCGAGATGGCCGGTGAAACGGGGGCCCGGCCGGTGTGCCCCGATTGCCCGGCGGTCGTGGAGGCTGCCGGGCGTCCGTCGGAGACTCGAAAGGAGAAGGGGACGATCGAGAAATTTCTTTGCTTTGCGAGTCGCCCCCCGGGAGGGAGGCGTCCCCGCCCTCTTCCTAGGGAGGGCGTCCCCGCCCTCTTCCTGGGAGGGAGGGCGTCTCCGCCCTCCTTTCCTTGCGCGCGGGTCGAGAGCTTGAAACCGAGGGCGGGATGCCCTCGCTCCCGGGAAAGCCCGACGCTTCGGCGTTTGAAATCGAATTCGTCCTGAATGCGTTGTCGCTTCGGCGGCTTCCACCCCTTCCATGACCGCGTCAAGCCATTGCAAGCCGCCGGAAGCCGCGTCGAGCCTTCCTTGCGCGCGGCAAATGGTTTATGTTTCGGGTTGCGTGTTCGACGAGGCGAATGGCTGGGTAAAAGAATCGCAAGGAGCAAGCATGAAGCGACAGGATTTTCCACCGGATTTTCAACGGTATCTCCGCCCCACTCCCGTCCTCGACTGGGACCGGCCACGGGTTTCCGCCCATCTGGAAAGATTTCGCGAGATGGGCGACCCTGTCGAGCGGGCGGTTGCCCTCTACCTGGATGCTCGGGACGGCATTCGCTACGACCCCTACTCGCCGTTCTATCTCCCGGAGCACTACCGGGCCGGCTTCGTTCTGGAGCGCGGGCGGTCCTTTTGCATTCCCAAAGCGGCCCTCCTGTGCGCTTTCGCCCGAGGGTGCGGCATTCCGTCCCGGCTGGGCTTCGCGACGGTGCGCAACCATCTGGCCACGCGCAATCTCCTGGACTACCTGGGGACCAACCTCTTCGTTTTCCACGGGTTCACGGAGCTTTACCTCGACGGGAAATGGGTCAAGGCCACGCCGGCCTTCAACAAGGAGCTGTGCGAGCGCCACGGCGTGCCTCCTTTGGAATTCGACGGCCGCGAGGATTCCCTCTTTCAGCCCTACAACGACGAGAACCGCAAGTACATGGAATACGTGGAATATACGGGCGTTTACGACGACGTGCCCGTGGAGGGCATCCTGCGGGCCTGGAAGGAAGTTTACGGGGCGGAAAGGGTGGATTCCTGGATTCGGCAACTGGAAGCCCGTCGGGGGGAAAGCGGTTTTCGCTTCGAGGCCGAGGAGGTCGTTTCGAGCTGAGCGGTCGGCCAGCGAGCTCGCTTGCCGCATCGTCCGATCTCCGTGAGAGACGCCGCAGCGCCGCGAATTTTCCCGCCTTGGGCCGTTTCCTTGTTGACAGAAAGCGATCCCGTGGTTTTTACTTTGAAAAAAGCCCAAAGGAAAACGGGATTCGGAAGAAGAGCAAACCTTCGGGAAGGAGGCGCTGCATGGGAGATGTCCAAAAAGTTTTCAAGTCCATTTTTTTGATTTTATTGGGGGGCTGTCTTTTCTGTTGCGCCGGCTCCCAGCCCGAAGAGGCCGATGTTCCCGGATCGACGGTCCGGAAGCCCGCCATCCAAAAGCCCGTGGATATGGGCCCCAAACCGGACAACTACGAGGAAACATCCCGGAAATACCTGGAAAGCATCATGTTCGACCCGACCAGCTTGAAGGATTTCGGCACCCAGCCCCCCGTCAAGGCGAGCTGCGCGGTGAGCCACGATATGATGTTCTGGGGATGGCGCGTCCCCGTCACCTACAACGTCAAGGACCGCAACGGCGAATACGTGGGGCGGATGACGGAATACTTCTGGTTCCACGGGGAAACTCTCCAGGCGGTGACCTCCGAGCCCTCGTCCTGCCCCACCAATACCAGGGAATACTGGCTCGGCTTCAACGGAGGACCGTGAAGGCTGCCCGGAACATTCGTCGAGGCTTCCCCGTTGCTCCGGCGGAAGCCGCCTCAAGAAGCCTCGTCGGGAAATCCGAGCACCAGTCGTTCCAGGCGTTGGATGCCCGTGAGCTTGTTGTCGTGACACAAAGTGACGCGCAGGGTGCGGTTGCCCTGGATGCCGGTGAGGGTGTAGAGGCCGGGAGCGTCCACTCGAAAGAAAGGCCGGGCGAAAGCGGGAAAGTATTGAAGCTCCCCCTCGCGCCCGAGGTAATGAATGAACGACGGAGTGATCTCGCCGTCCAGCTGGAGCTCGCTGGTGAGGGATTCCACGAAGCAGTCTTCCAACCGCGTCTTGCTGAGGATGCGCACGTTCAACCCCGCGACTTGAGGGCGGCGGCCATTTCCCTTGCGGCTTCCACCATGCGGTCCACTTCCTCCTCGGTGTTGGAAAACCCCAGGCTGAGGCGCACCGTTCCCTTTTCTTCCGTCCCCAGGGCCTTGTGGACGAGGGGGGCGCAATGGAGCCCGGCTCGGCAGACGATGCCGTAGGATTCCTGCAGCACGTATCCCGTGTCCGCAGGGTCCATGCCCTCCAGAAGGAAGCTTTGCACGGCGGCCCGCCCCTTCGGAGGTCCCCCGAAGAGGCGCGCGCCGTCGATGGCTTCCAGTCCGCTCCACAACCTATCCATGAGATCTTGAAGGCGCGCGCCGATGGCGGCGACGCCCGTTCGAAGGCAGCGGCGCACGCCCGCTTCCAGGCCGGCGATGCCCGGGAAATTGGGGGTCCCGGCTTCGTAGAGCAGGGGAAGGGTGGCGGGCTGCTCCAGAAGATCGCTGCGGATGCCGGTGCCGCCCACCATGATGGGGCGAAACCGGAGATTCGGGGAAAGGACGGCCCCGCCGACTCCCGCAGGCCCCCCCAGGCCCTTGTGGCCGGCGAAGGCCAATGCGTCGACGAGGCATTTCTCCATGTCCACGGGCTGGCATCCCGCCGACTGGGAGGCGTCCACCACGAAGGGGATTCCCCGCTCCCGGCAGGCCGCGCCCACGGGGGCCAGGTCGGCCACGGCCCCCGTCACGTTGCTCGAATGGTTCACCACCACCGCCTTGGTGGCCGGGGTCATGGCGGAAACGATGTCGTCGGGGTCCAGGCGTCCTTGGCCGTCGCAGGCGACGAGGGTCAGTTGCGCCCCGCTCTCCTTGCGGAGGCGGAAAAGAGGGCGGAGGACGGAGTTGTGCTCCACTGTAGTGGTGACGGCGTGGCCTCCGTCGCGCAGAAGACCGTCCAGGAGAAGGTTGAGGGCGTGGGTGGAGCCGCCGGTGAGGATCACTCCCGCCGGGTCGGGGGCGTTGAACAGGGTCGCCAGGGCTTCCCGGCAAGCCGTGCGAACGTCCCTGCCGCCGGCGGCCCCGGAGCGCTCCACTTCGCAAGGGGGCTCCCGCAGGGCCCGGTCCACGGCCTCCAGGACTTCGGGAGGCTTGGGCCAGGAGGTGGCGGCGTGATTGGCGTAAATCATGGCGACCTCACGCCGGGACCACCACGAACTCGCCGTAGGGGTCTCCCACTTCGATGCCCTTGGTTTGCCGGCACTTGTACTTGTAAAGCCCTTCGGGGTAGGGGCCTCCGTAGGCGATGTCCATGAAGGCGGCGCTCACTCCCTGGATCATGTAGGCGCAGGGACGGCGCACGGGGAAGGTGTCCCGAATTTCGGCCTCGTAGTAGCCGTAGGCCCGCACCACCATCCTTTCCTGCGGGACCAGCTCCACGATCTCCGCGTCGGCCCACCCCCAGGCGGTGAACACGGCGTAGGCCCCGTGCAGCACGTCCTCGGGGACCTTTTCGATCATGGGGCCCACCACGGCGTTGAACTCGTCGGAGTTGACGATGCCGTAGCCCGTGTGGTAGCCGCACTCGTGGGCGGCCCGCTCCAACCCCTTCTCCACCGTGCGGCAGTACAGGCTCCCTCCGGCCTTGAGCATCTTTTCCGAGAAGCTGTTCCAGAAGCTCACGGGCAGAAACTGGATGAGCACGCCCATGGCCGGCATGAGCCCGTCGGTGTTGCCTTTCATCTTGATTTGGGCCAAGTCCTCGATGGCCCGCTTTCTGTCGATGGCCATAAATGGGTCCCCCTTCCAAAAAGTCATCGCCGTTGTATGGCGAGCTCCGAAGCTTCGGCTCCCGACACGATGCTTCGGGTCTCCTTCACCCGGTAGGTGCCTACCGGCTGGTCGAAGATGGCGGACATGGCCCCGGCCAGGTACCCTTGGCCCATGAGGTTGACGGGCTTGCGGCGGGGGCCCCACTTTTTGAGCCATCCTTCGTCCACGTGGGAATGGCGCATGGAGGCCCGGCCCCCGTTTTCGTCGATCTCCAGGGAAACGAGGCCCAGGCCGCAGAGGGCGAAGTACTGGCTCGCGATGGCCTGTCTGTCGGCGGGGGAGGAGATGCTCTCCACGAGGAAGTACTTCCTCAGAGTGAGGTAGGCCGTTTCCTCCATGGCCTCGAAAAGGTTCTCGGGGCCGTTCAAATGGGGGGTGTCCAGGGCCAGCTTGGTGAAGATGGTGGCGTAATGGTGGCAATGCATCACCGACGCTTCGCCGTTGACGTATTGCAGCTTGCGCTCGGCGTCGAAAACCTGGTCGAATTTGCACGGCGCCGTCATGGGTCCCTCCTCAGATGGTGGCGGTGACGCGGCGGTTGCGCACGGCGATGCGTCCCAGCCGGTTCACCGCGTCGTTCATGCGAAACCGGTTGGAATGGATCTCCTCGGCCTTCACGGCCGCTTCGTCGGCGATGCGGGTGAAGGCGTCGACGATTTGCCGCACGCGCCGGCTGGCTTCCTGCTGCTCGCGGGCCGAATCCTGGAGCCCCTGGGTGATGCGCATGAGGGTTTCCAGGGATTCGTTGATCTGGGCCGCCGCCGCGTTCTGCTGGCTCATGGCCGTGGAGATCTCGTGGGTCATGGCCCGGGTCTTGTCCACGGAATCCAGAATGACGGCGTAGCCTTCGTTGGCGGCCAGGGCCTGTTCCGCCGCGACGTGGATGTCGCTCACCGTTTGCTCGATGATCTTGGCGATGTCTTCGGCGCTGTCGTTGCTCTGGTCCGCCAGGGTTTTCACCTCGGCGGCCACCACGGCGAACCCTTTGCCCGCACGCCCGGCCCGGGCGGCTTCGATGGTGGCGTTGAGGGCCAGGAGGCGCGTGCGGTTGGCGATGTCGGAAATGGCTTTGACGATGGCCATCATGCGCTTGGAGGATTCCTGGACCTGCTGGATGGACCGGTTCGCCTCCTTCATCCCTTCGGCCCCGCTGTTGGCGAGGTTGTGGAGCTCCAGGGCCACGGCGTCGGCTTCCTGGGTGGTGTTGGCCACCAGGGTGGTGGCGCTGGCCATCTCCTGCATGGCGGCGGACGAGGAATGCACGATGCCCGCCTGCTCGTTCATCTTTTGGGTCAGAAGCTGGATGGACTGGGCGATTTGCCCTACCGCTTCGGCGCTTTGGGACGAGTAGCGGCTTTGAGCCTGCATGCGCTCGGCGATGGCTTCGATGCGGGAAACGGCTTCGGTCACCACTACGGTGAGGTATTCGTGGGCCTTTTCCAGGACCTCGATGTTCATGCGGAGCTGGCTTTTGCCGTCCCGCATGGAAAATCGCCCCAGAACCCACGAAATCCCCAACGTTCCCGCCAGGACCGCCGCCGTCCACAAGAGGGAGGTCGAAAGGGGCTGTCCCCGGGACGAGGCGGCAAGCACCGGCCACATGGCCACGAGCCCCGCCAATCCGGCGGCTCCCTGCAGCCAGATCTTTTGCAGTCGGAAAACAAGCTTAAGCATGGCAAGCCCACCTTTCAGTATTTGCCGAAGTCGTCGTCGTCCAAGTTGATCTCCACTTGGGGATCCACCATGCGCCCGCCGCCGGACGCCGGGGAAGCGGGAGCGACGCCCCAGCCTTCCCGGGACGGAGCGGGAGCTGAAATCTGCCGGGGGGGCTCCTCGGCTGGCGACGACGCGGTTCGCGATGGCGTCGCCGCATAGCCGCCTTTGTTCAGCTTGAAGCGGGACAGAAGGTTTTGCAACCCTTTGGCCTGACCGGACAATTCCTGGGCGGCGGAAGCCGTTTCCTCGGCGTTGGCGGTGTTTTGCTGGGTCACGCTGTCGATTTGGGAGAGTCCCTGGCTAACCTGGGAAATGCCTTGGGCCTGTTCGTTGGACGCCGCAGCGATCTCGCCCACCAAGTCCGCCGCCCGGGTGATGCTCTCCACGATTTCCGTCAACGCTTCCGCCGTCTGGTTGGCGATGTCCGTTCCCTTTTCCACGCGGGCGTTGGAGGATTCGATGAGCTCCGCCGTTTCCCGGGCCGCTTTGGCGCTGCGTCCGGCCAGATTGCGCACTTCCTCGGCCACCACGGCGAACCCCTTGCCGTGCTGCCCGGCCCGGGCCGCCTCCACGGCGGCGTTCAAAGCCAGCAGGTTGGTCTGGAAGGCGATGTCGTCGATGGTCTTGATGATCTTGCTGATCTGCTGGCTGGAGTCGGTGATCTCGTCCATGGAGGCAACCATCTCGTGCATGCGGGTGTTGCCCTTTTCCGCCGAGTCCCTCGCCGCCGTGGCCAGGAGATTGGCCTGCTGGGCGTTTTCGGCGTTCTGCTTGGTCTGGGAGCCGATCTCCGTCATGGAGGACGTGATCTCCTGGAGGCTGGCCGCCTGTTCCGTGGCCCCCTGGGACAGGCTTTGGGAGGCGTCGGAGATCTCGTAGGCTCCGGCGTTCACCTGTCCCGCCGAGTCGTTGACCGCCGCCAGGGCCGAGCTCACCTGCGTCACCATCTCCTGGAACGCCTTGCCCAGCTCGTCCTGCGCGGAGCGCACGGGCACTTGCGCCGTCCATTCGCCCGCGGCCAGCTTCCGGGCCATCTCCAGCTCGGATTTCTGGAAATCCAGAAGACTGCGGATGGCCCGGGCCAAGCGCCCCACCTCGTCCTGTCTTTGCAAATAGCCGTCGGCAATGTTGCGGGAGAGGTCTCCCTTGGCCGCCACCCGCTCGAGATGCTCGGCTCCTTCCACGAGGGGACGGGCCACGCTTCGGGCAACCCACCACAGGACCAGGAGGGCCGCGACGGCGCAAGCCGCCCCGATGAGGAGCTGCCACTTCACCGCCCGGTCGGCTTCGGCCAGGATGATCTCCATGGGGGCCGTGACGCTCACCGACCAGGGGCGTTCCCCCGCGCCGAAGACGACGGGCGCGAAAGCCTCCACTTCCTCGTCGGCCACTTCCACCCAGGATTGGCCGGCCTGGATGCGGCCGATCTCGTCGGCGAAGTCGGAATGCAGTTGCACGGCCGGCTTCCCGATCAGCTCGGGTCTTTTGGAGACGGCCACAAGGGTGCCGTTGTGACTGATGACGGCCAAGTTGCCCTGTCCTTCGTATTGGTCGAAGGCTTGGGCCTGGGCCTGAAGGATGTCCAGAGCGAGATCGACGCCCGCGATGCCGTAGAACTTGCCGTCGGCCATGACGGGGACGACGGTGGAAGTGATCATCATCCGGCGATCACCGACGTCGTAAGGGTAGGGATCGATGACGCATTCCTTGCCGGATTCCCGGGGAGCCAGGTAGTATTCCCCTTCCCGCACGCCCGTGGGGCCGCGCTTTTCGCTTTCGTAAGCCTCGAGGGGGGCGAGCTTGATCTCCCCTCCCGCTCGGTACCAGTAGGGGATGAGCCTTCCCGTGT
>Ga0180430_10003640_pt1 | contig 13259 bp, 11 predicted proteins | sample SS_ome_9_FD_132999 | JGI IMG/M metagenome (GOLD analysis project Ga0180430, IMG submission 132999) | Hypersaline lake sediment archaeal communities from the Salton Sea, California, USA - SS_1_S_2 metaG | ecosystem: Environmental > Aquatic > Non-marine Saline and Alkaline > Hypersaline >... | reverse complement strand
AGAACGAACCCTCTTCCAGTTCAACTACCAGAGTGCAGAATGCTTTGGAGAGGATGGCCCCCTGAATATGTCCATTTACGAATCGGCCCTCCTTTCGGTAGGGGATAGCTTGGATTTCAGCCTGGTGGAACTGTCCCTGACTCCTCCGGCCAACTTTAATGCCTATTATGCGGGCTGGGACCGATCCGATTTTCAGACCACCCCTGCAACGACCATTCATCATCCCTGGGGCGACGTTAAGAAGATAAGCTTCGATTATGAAATCCCTTCCATTCCAGCCCAGCCGGGCGATGTGCCCTATGCCGACCTGGAAGACTATCATTATTTTTCTTACTGGTGGGTCAAGGAATGGGACGTGGGTACCACGGAAGGCGGATCCTCCGGAGGGCCCCTGTTTAATAGTGCTGGAAGGGTTATAGGTACCCTGAGCGGAGGAAGAGCCAGGTGTGGCGATTCCATCGGATACGATGCGGGATTGGACCGGGTCATTTATAACCTTGCACCCAACTACGACGATTATTTTACCCGTTTTGGCGTGGCCTGGGACTATGAACAGGAAAAAGGCAACGAGCTGGCACAGTGGCTGGATCCCACCTCCAGCGGAGTGGGAATCCTGGGTGGTTATAATCCCAGTTCCCTGGAACCGCTTCAGGAAGCAGAAAAAGCACATTACCGGATTTTTCCCAATCCGGCCTCGGACAGATTTAGCATATCTTCTTTGGATCATACTGCCAATGGGGCAACTTTTACGGTTCGAAATGTTTCCGGAGCTCTGCTGTTCCGCGGCGAACTGGATCATGAAGGAAGGGCTACACTGGATTCCGGATACTGGCCGCCCGGGATTTACCTGATCAGTATCAGAGAGAGGAATTACAGCGAGAATCACAAAATAATCCTTACGGGACGATGAGATGCCTGATGCTGCTTTTGCTTGGCTCAGTGCTTCTGGGATGCCAGAATCCTTCCCGGACCCGTACAGATTCCCCGCACCCTGCGTATTCCTCAAACAGCTATGCCTCAGGCTTCAGCATCAGGGATGAAGGAAGCTATAAAGTACTCACCGTGCGTAATCCCTGGCAGTACAGCAGGAATATAAGCTACGATTATGTTTTGTCGTCCCGGAGAGACCTGTTGCCCGATAGCCTGCAGGATCTTAGCTGGATCAGGACTCCGGTGGAACGGGTAGTGGTTCTGTCAACCACTCACGTGGCCATGATAGAGCAATTGGGTCAGGCCTCGTCCCTGGTGGGATTGTCAGGGAGCGATTTCATTTATAGTCCGGAAATCAGAGAAAGAATATCCTCTGGTCGGCTAGCGGATGTGGGCTACGGTCAGGGCCTGAATTACGAATCCATTGTGGAGCTTGATCCCGATGTTATGTTCATATACGGGGTGGAAGGGAACGTGGTAGCCACACTTGAAAAACTTAAGGAACTGAAAATCCCTGTTGTATTTTGCGGAGAATACCTGGAGCCTCACCCCCTTGGGAAAACGGAGTGGATACATTTCTTCTCCTGTTTTTACAATCAGGAGGAGCAGGCCTCCGAATTTTTCCATTTGATCGACTCTTCATACACTCACCTCTCTGCATTGGCGTTGCAGGCGAAGAACAAACCCAAGGTCCTCACCGGATTGCCCTGGAAGGATACCTGGCATATGGCAGGAGGAGGGAGCTTCGCTGCACGGCTTATTGAAGATGCAGGGGGGGATTTCCTTTGGAGCGACAATACATCCACTCAGGCCATACCGCTCGACCTGGAGTCGGTTTACCTGAGGGCAGTGAATGCTGGTGTCTGGATCAATCCGGGTGCTGCCAGCTCGCTGGAAGACATCGGGAGTCTGGACGAGCGTTTTCTGGATCTTTCGGTGGTCAGCAATTCCAGGGTTTACAACAACAATCTGAGAACCAACCAGGAAGGCGGAAACGATTACTGGGAATCAGGAACCCTGAGGCCCGATCTGATTCTGGCCGATCTGATCCGCATCTTTCACCCGGAATTATTGCCAGATCATGATTGGGTATACTACAGGCAATTGAAATAAATGTTACTTTTGAGTAGAATCAAAGCTACTTCCCATGGCCAGCATCAGGATACTGAAGAAAGACATCAACAGACTCGCGTTTAATCTACTGCAGGAATGTTTTGCCTACCGGCACTATTCAGGTGATCTTTCGGAAGATAAGTTTGATGAAGTGATCAGGAAGGTGGTTTTACTCAGAAACGATCTGATCCTCAGGGCCAATCATCCCGAGGCCAATGCCGACGCCTCTTCGCTAAAGGAGCACTACAAGCGGGTACAGATCGACCTTCTCAAACTGGTCGAGGTCGTGGACGAACTAAAAAAATAGCAGGTGAAGATAGGGACAAGAAGTGTGGCAATCATGTATCTCATGGGGCTGTTGCTGATTGTCCTGGTGCTATTAGATCTGAGGCTGGGCAGCATACGAATCTCACTGGGCGATATGCTGGGACATCTCTTCGGACAGGAGACATTAAATGAACAGCAGTGGGTCATTCTATCCAAATTCCGCCTGCCGCGTCTGGCTACCGCTCTTCTGGCCGGCGCTGCTCTGCCTGTGTGCGGACTGCAGATGCAAACCCTTTTCCGTAATCCTTTGGCCGGACCCTATGTCCTGGGTATAAGCTCCGGTGCCAGTTTTGGCGCAGCATTGGTGGTATTGGGGGCCGGCGCTACCGGCATTGCAGCTACCTGGAGCCTGGCCCTGGCAGCCTGGCTTGGTGCAGCCACAGTTATGCTGCTCTTGCTTTTTGTTTCCTACCGGATCAAGGATGTGATGACCATCCTGATCCTGGGGATCATGTTTTCAAGCGGACTGGCAGCGGTAATCAGCATCATGCAGTATTTCAGCCAGGCTTCCGCACTCAAATCTTTTGTGATCTGGAGCATGGGAAGCCTGGGGAACGTAACAGGTTCCCAGTTGCTGATCATGACCTGGACCGTCACACCCATGCTTCTGATCACCCTGGCCTACTCCAAGGTGCTCAATGGTCTGATGTTGGGGGAGGAGTATGCAGCCTCCATGGGCATACGTATTCAAAGGACCAGGATCATCATATTTGCCACGACCAGCATTCTGGCAGGTACCATAACCGCATTTTGCGGTCCCATCGGCTTTATCGGCATTGCCGTTCCGCATATGGCCCGCTTTCTTTTTAATCGCGCCGACCACAGGATCCTGATGCCAGCTACCATGCTTACCGGAATGGTCGTTATGGTGATCAGCGACATTATTTCGCAACTGCCCGGTACCGAGCGTATCCTGCCCATCAATGCAGTCACTTCCCTCATTGGAATTCCGGTGGTGATCTGGCTGGTAGTTATGAACCGAAAAGCACAATCCATCTGATGGACAAAGCAGGAAGGGATCATATTGTCTCGCTGGAGAATTTCTCCATAGGTCATCAGAAGGAGCAGGTATTGCTGAGTGATCTGAATCTCCGGGTGGATAGTGGAGAAATGGTTGCCCTCATTGGCAGGAATGGCACAGGGAAAAGTACACTGCTTCGAACCATGATCGGGCTGCTCCCTTCCCTGGGAGGAACATGCCTGCTCAATGGAAAGGCCATTAAGGAATACGATCTGCCGGCAAGAGCGCGTATGGCTAGTTTTGTATCCTCCCAGGCACGGGAGCTGCCTTCACTTTCAGTGGGTGAGATGGTAGCCCTGGGCAGATTGCCCTATACAGGGTGGATGGGGCGCTTGAGTGAGGCCGATCATGCCCGGGTGGATGAAGCACTGGAGGAAGTGCAAATGAGTCCCTTTAAGCACAGGAAACTGGACAGGCTGAGCGATGGGGAAAGGCAAAGGGCTATGATAGCCAGGGCCTTCGTGCAGGACACGGATCTCATGGTCCTGGATGAGCCAACGGCCTTTTTGGATATCCCCAACACATTCGATTTGATTCGTTTATTGAGTCGATTCAGGGATGCGGGAAAATCCATTGTGTATTCCACCCACGACCTGGAAAGTGCCATGCAATGCGCCGATAAGATGTGGATCATACATGATGCTAAGATCTACGAGGGTGCCCCGGAAGACCTGGGTCTGTCGGGTTTGTTCGATGAGCTGTTTTCCTCCTCGGATATCCGCTACGAGGAACAGAACAGGAAGTTTATGTTTAAAGGCGAGGGGAAAGGTTCTGTCAGGCTTCTGGGAAAGGAAGACCGGACCCGCTTATGGACCGAGAATGCCCTTGACAGGTTAGGCTACAGTGTCCATGAGAAAGGAGAAACAAAGATAGAGATTCAGAAAAGCGGGTCTTCCATCGAGTGGATCCTGCAAAAGGAGGGAGAGACTGCCAATTTTACCAGTTTATACAAGCTGGCCCGATTCTTGATTCAGGGTAAATAAATCAGTAATTTACCAACGCAAACTAAAATTCACCAAGATGAAGGTAAAAAGAATCATTGCTTATACATTATCGGCCCTTGTATTAATTTTCTCTGCCGTGGCCATTCTGGGTATATGGGAAGTGATTGAAATTGAAGACCTTATTGCCCGGATGTTTAAATCACTGATGGTCATTATGGCCGCTGCCGCTGTCGTGGTACTGATCTTTTCCATTTTGGACCGGCCCGACCGGCCCGAGCGAAGAGGTCCGGAAGAGAGCTAAGCAAGCAATCGTACAATTTTTTCTGCACTGGTCCTGTTGGAGTATTCCTTCAGGGCCTTTTTTCTTTCCTGCATCTCTGAAATGGAAAAGGGTCTGCCCATCAACTCCTTCAATTTTGTGCTAAGCTCCTCCTTGGTCGCGGCCACCGAGCAAAGACTTTCCAAACCTGTACCATAGACCATCTCAGGATTCACCAGACAGTGCCTTCCCGCAAACAGGGCATGTAAAAGTTTCAATTTTATCCCTGTGGCCTGCTTACTCACCAGCAGGTTGATGTGGGCATCCCGGATTAGCTGGTCAAGTTCCTGGTCGCCGGGATCGGCCACCAAACGAATATTGGGATAGGCAGCCAGCTTTTTCTGAAAGTGTGGAGAGGGATTTTTACCCGCCACAATGCACGGATATCCAAGCCTGAAAAGAACTTTTTTAGCCAGGGACAGGATTACGGCCGAATTCTCAGAAACTCCCAGGTTGCCATGCAAGAGGATGTAATTCCCGGAGCCTTCCCGGGAAAAAAGTTCTGTAAAACGGTGAAAGGCGGGTATATATACCGCATTTCCATAGACTTTTTCAAAGTACTCGCTTTCGTGCAAAGCAATTCCCAGAACGTAATCAGACTGCTTCAAAATGGCTTCATACCTCCGCAGTTTCCCGGCTTCCAAACGAAAAAAGAGTTTTCTGAACAGGGCTCTTTCAGTGCTTGCAAGAGCCCGGTAGTACTTGTGTTCGATGTTATGGGCCCGCACAAGGGTCCTCTTTTTGGCCTGAATACATTTAGCTAACAGGGAGGTGCTATGCAATCCTTCGAAAAGAACCGGAAAGGAGTCCCCAAGAAGGTGTTCTGGCATAGATTTTGCATTTCTTGTGGCTACAATGTAAGGGTCCTTTTGCAACAGGTATCTGAGTCCCGAATGCCGTGGATAATAGTACACCTTAAAGCAGAGTTCCGCGAGTTCTTTGGAAGGCGAACGACCGTATTGGTAACAGTGAAGAATGATCCGGATACCGGCTTCAGACAATGCTTTCACCTTATAATATACCTCAATTACACCTCCGTAATTGGCAGGGTGGGGGATGTTGAAAGCCACGATATGCAGGTATTGAGAGGCCATTCGCTTGCTACGGATTAAAGGCTTGAAGTACTGTTAAATATACGTGAAAAATATTAACATTTTTTAAGTGTTTTTTTTGCATAAAAACGCAACAAAATTTTTTTAGTCGCGTTAAACTATTGTAGAAAGTTTATTGATTGTCAACAAGATAATCGCGTTCTTTTATTCTACATTTCTTTTCATAGATTTAGTTTTAGGGTTAGTTTAGTTTTTAGGTCCCTCTGCGCTCGCAGGGGGATCTTTTTTTTTGTATGCCCTTGTGGAGCTATTTATTCCTAACTTGTCCAAAATCCAGCTTATGAAATTATTCAAATATCTGCAGGGGGCAGGTTCATTCAAACGCTATTACAGGCTGCTGAACGATCTGTACCGAAGCGTTTATGGACGAGAGTTAATGCTGCATTTTCCTTTTTACCTGAAGGCAAACGAATCCTTTATTCAAAGGCAATATAACCTGGTAGACCATTGCCTGGAGCAACTGGGCGACCTTTCCGATCAGGTCTTGCTGGAAGTGGGATGCGGAAATGGGGCCAACTGCAAATACATTTCGACGCTTAACGACTCGGTGAATATCATAGGCATTGATCTCAACGAGGAAAATCTGGAAATTGCCAATGCCAGCATGGGAAGCCCCAGGACTCAGTTCTATCACGACGATGCACAAAAACTGGATCGCATTGGGGATGCTTCGGTGGATGTGCTTATTTGCATCGAAAGCGCCCTCCACTATCCGGATAAGAATGCCTTCTTCATGCAAATAAAAAGGGTGTTAAAACCCGGGGGGAAGTTTATGGTAGCCGATATCCTGAGAAGAAAGGAAGACCGGGGCAGATCACTCTGGTGGTGGAAAAAAACCATGCTCCTGCATCATACCAACGAAAATGATTACCAGGATTACGCAGACGATAATCAACTGAACTATCTGACCAGCCGTGATATCACTCCCGAGATTGTCCAGGGTTACGAGGGACACAGAAGCTGGATACCCAGGGAAAACAGGAGCTGGGCTTCCTTTGTACTGCTCAGGACCACCCTGGCCATCCTGGTCAGGCTCTACCTCAAGGAGCTCAGGATCCATAAAAAGTACATGGTTTATAACGGAGTTCATGCCTGAGTAAGACTTAGCTCGTATTGTTAGCCTGCATTTTTTATCTTTGCATTTCAGTTTACAGAAATGCAGAAAATTGATCACGTAATCAGGGTCCTGGTTGTGGAAGCAATCGGACAGAAGTGGGGAAATCCACCGGGACAGGAACAGGTTCAAATACAGAAAACAAGGCGCGAATTTACCGGCGATTTTACCGTGGTGGTCTTTCCCCTGCTGAAACACTCCAGACTGAGCCCCGAGGAAACCGGGAAGGAGTTAGGATCCTACGTGGTGGAAAACTCAGCCCTTCTTTCCGGTTATAACGTCATTAAAGGCTTCCTGAACCTGGAAGTGGCACAGGCCTATTGGAAAGAATTCCTGGACGCTGATCTTCGCTCTGTGGATTATGGATTTGTTCAGGCGGGCAAGGATGCTCCGCGGGTAATGATAGAATTCTCCTCACCCAATACCAACAAGCCCCTGCATCTGGGTCATATCAGGAATAACCTCCTGGGTTTTTCCGTTTCTAAAATATTGGAAGCAGCAGGCAACAAGGTTCAGAAGGTAAACCTGGTGAACGACCGTGGCATACATATCTGCAAATCCATGCTGGCATGGAAAAAGGAGGGCAGGGGAGCCGACCCTGTTTCCACAGGAAAAAAGGGCGACCACCTGGTGGGCGATTATTACGTCCGCTACGATCAGCTCTTCAAAGGTGAGGTTCAGGATCTGATCAGCCAGGGACAAAGTAAAACAGAAGCAGAAGCAGGAGCCCCCATTCTTGCCGAGGCCCGCGATATGTTACGGCTGTGGGAAGCTGAAGATCCTGAAATCAGAGAGCTATGGAAGACCATGAATTCGTGGGTCTACGACGGATTTGAAAGCACCTACCGGAGAATGGGGATTTCCTTTGACAATACCTATTACGAATCCGAAACTTATAAGCTTGGTAAAGAGCTGGTTTTGAAAGGACTGCAGGAAGGAATACTCTATCAGAAAGAAGATGGATCCATCTGGGCCGATCTGGAGGCAGAGGGATTGGATCACAAGTTGCTGCTTCGCTCGGATGGAACTTCGGTGTATATGACCCAGGACCTGGGTACTGCCCATCAGAGGTATGAAGAGTCGGCCTTTCATTCCCACATCTATGTGGTTGGCAACGAACAGAATTATCATTTCCAGGTATTAGCCATCATTCTGAAAAAGCTTGGTTACCCCTGGGCCGACAGGCTCTATCACCTGAGCTATGGCATGGTGGAACTTCCCGAAGGCAAGATGAAATCGCGTGAAGGCACCGTGGTCGATGCCGACGATCTGATGGACGAAATGGAGCTCACCGCACGTCAGATGTCCGAGGAGCTGGGCAAGCTGGAAGGTTTCACCGAGGAGGAAAAAACGCGGATCTATGTCCAGGTGGGAATGGGAGCACTTAAGTATTTCATACTGAAGGTGGATCCCAAAAAGAATATGACTTTCGATCCTTCCGAATCGGTCGATTTTAATGGAAACACCGGTCCCTTCATTCAATACACCTATGCCAGAATACAGAGTGTGATCCGCAAGGGTGGGGAAGTGCTCAGGCAAAGCGGCAAGGGCCCGATGAATGAAAAGGAGATCGCCCTTGTACGGATGATGTACGACTACCCCGACATAGTTAAAGAGTCTTCGCGTACCATGAATCCCTCTCTTGTGGCAAACTTTTTGTATGAACTAGCCAAGGAATTTAACCAGTTCTATCACGACCACAGCATTTTGAGTGCCGAGAGCACCGAGCAGGTGAGTCTGCGGATGAAGCTGGCAGAGAGCACGGGAAATATTATCAGAAAAGGCATGGAATTACTGGGCATTGAAATGCCGGAACGCATGTAATGAAAATACAAAGAATGCCATGAAGCGTTTAAGCATCCTATTTTTACTTTTTAGCCTGGCACTGGCAGCCTCGGGACAGAAGAGCCGGGTGCTGTCGGTCATGCAGATGATTGAATCCAAGAAGTACAGCGAAGCCAAAGAGGCCATAGAACTGGCTGTCTGGAACGATCGCACGGCCAACTGGCACAGGACTTTCTATGCCAAGGGCTTGCTCTGCCAATCGGCCTATGAGGAAGGTATGGCAAAGAAGGACAGCAAACTTACCTCTCTTTACGAGAACCAGCTTTACCTGGCCTGGGACTCCTATGAAAAGGCACTGGAACTGGATGCCCGGGAGAAACTTCATTCCACGGTCGGGAAGCAGTATTATTCGCTCTCCAATACTTTCAGGAAGCTGGGCCAGGAGCATTATGCAAAAAAGGAATATGAGGAAGCGTTCAAAGCCTTCGAACATGCCCTGCTTGTCATTAACAGCGACCTGGTCAAGGTCGACCCCGACACCAACCTGGTGTATAATACAGCACTGGCTGCCTACGAAAGTAAAAACTGGGAGAAGGCCATTGCCTACCTGAACGGACTCCACACGGATGGCTTTTCCACAGATGCCAGCCTTTTCCTGGTAAATGCCCACCTGAATGAGGGCGATACGGTGCAGGCAGAGGCTGTGATGCTTGACGGGGTGAAGAAGTTTGACTATTCCGAGACCCTGGTCATGTACTACGTGAACTGGCTGACTGAAAATGGAAAGAATGAGCAGGCCATCGATATCCTGGACCAGGCCATTAAAAAACATCCGGAAAACTTTCGCTTTCACTGGGCCCAGGGTTTGGTGCACAGCACACTGGAAAACTATCCGCTGGCCATCGAAAGTCTGGTGGAAGCCACCAAACTAAGTGAAGAGGTTCCCCCGGAATTGTATTACCAGGTGGGAGTGTCCTATTACAACATTGGCATCGAATTACGCGAGGCTGCCCTTCTGATCACCGAAAACAAGAAGTATATGGAGGTCAGGGACCAGTATCTGTCCAAATTCAGGGAAGCCGTCAAGTGGCTGGAGCTAAGCTATGAACTGGATCCCGGAAACGATAATACCATCAGCCGGCTTTATCAGCTCTATTATCAGTTGCAGATGAAGGAGAAGCAGGAGGCTTTCGAACGCTTACTGCACTGATCAGAATTTGAATTGCAGGGAGAGTCCTATAAACTCCTTAAACTGCAAATCTGCCACCTTTTTTTCTGTGCCATCGGGAAGCATAATGGGCTGATCGTTTTCGTCAAATACTGGAAAACGGACATTGTCGTCATAAATCAGGTGGAAATTAAGGCGGATGGTAAAGAACCAGTTGATTTTCTGGGTAACGTTCAACTCCCAGTCCACATCCACATTCTGGGGCTTGTCCAGGTAATTGGAAAAGAGCCTGAGGTTGTTGGTGATTTCCATGTCCTTAAACGGTGCCAGCTTACTGCTGACCACCACCTGGGTACCCAACTCACGCTTTGCCCAGTCGTTCTGAGCGATCCCGTGCAGTGTCTGGTCAATGTTGGCCGTATCCAGCACGAAGGTGGTTTTATAGGATAAGGGAGCGACGTTGAAGGTAATTTCCTTGGCCGGTTTGTATTCGAAACCCAGACCAACGGTCATGGTTCCCGGATTCAGGAATTTGGAAATGGGGACCGAATCGTTGGGGTAGTTATAACCCCTGGCCAATTGGTGCTTCATATAGAGGGAGGCACTCATCCCGATCTTACCCCAGGCATTTCCATTAAACTTGGAATTAAATTCCAGGGCATCGTGATTTTTCCGGGTGCCCTTTTCCTTGGTGGAAATGGTTCCGTACTTCAACCTCAGCGAATTAACCCACTGGGTTTTCGCATCCTTGTTGTTATAGGTGGCATTGGTTTGCAAATCTGCCATGGTAGACAGGGAACTTTCTCCCCCCTTGGTCCAGTTACTCAGGTAGGTCTGATTTAACACAAAGGCCCCCAGGAATTCAAAATCCCAGTACCTGGGCTCGGGTTTCAGTTCTTCCATTTCCAGCAATTGGGTTCCCGGATCTTCCAGAAGGGCTGGAAGGTGCTGAAAGTCCTCCTTCACCATCCGGTTAAAGTTCACATCATCCTCCAGCAGAAGACTGAGTTCGTTTTTACCCGGATTGCCCAACCAGACCGTGATGGAATCCTTGTTGTAATTTTTTACCCAGAAGCGGTATTCTTCCGGCCGGCCCGCACCTATCCAGAAAGGAGTCTTACGTCCGCTTAAATCGCTGATCCATATCTGGCTTGAATCTCTCAACTCTGTAAAATCCAGCAATTTGTTTACGGCGAATTGCAGGGAGTCGAGCTGATACCTTCCCTCCAGAACCCTGAATGGGGATTCTTCCTCAGCTTCCCAGATATTCTCAGTTCTGAAATAAATCAGCTCACTTGAATCCCCGCTCAGACTGGGAACACCGCCCTCCTCGCCAAAGGATAATGGTGGAATAATCTGGCCGTTCCGGTAGTAATGCAGGCTAATATCCAGGGATTGGAGTGCGCTTGTATCCAGTACAGTGGTCCACACGGTGTCGGGAGTAAAAATCGTAGAATCGAGCAAACCATTTTCATCAAGCAGGCTGTCCGAAAGGGTCAGGGTGGATAATTCGACCGGGTATACCAGGCTTTTTTCCTCCCTGAGATACAGGTTGGGACTCCAGCCGGAGGGGTCGATGAGAAAGGTGCTGTCGTTCAGCCACTTCAGTTTGACCCGCCCGCTTTCTTCCGGACCGGCACTCTGCACCCCAATTCGGGTAAAGTCCTTTACGATAAGATCGGACCGGGTGGAGTCAAAGGGTTCCGTACTATGATCCAGCAACCTTTCCAATGCATGCTTCACCGGATGATCAGGGCTTTTCCAGGCATCCGGATTCTGTACAAGACCATCGATATATTCCCAGGCTGTGGTGGTGGTGAATTCAGGTATGTAATTGAGTGTATCAGTATAACTGCTATCCTCTTCCGGGAATATCTGGGCACTTAGCTGGCAGGCCAGAAGAATAATTCCCGACAGGAACAAAAATCGTTTCATTGTCAAGGTAAATGGTTCCGGTGTATAAACGAAAATCAGTTGCCGATATTACCCTTGGCAGCCAGAAGGGTGTTGCTGAGCAGGCTTACCCGCGTCATGGGGCCCACACCTCCGGGCACCGGGGTGATCAGGGAGCACTTGGGTGCAACCTCATCAAAGATCACATCTCCCTTCAGTCGGAAGCCCGATTTGGTCTCGGTGGACGGAACCCTTGTGGTCCCTACGTCAATGACCACCGCACCTTCTTTCACCATATGTTCCTTGATGAATCCCGGCGCACCCAGGGCAGCTATGAGTATATCCGCGGAGGCACACAGTTCCTCCAGGTTCTTGGTACGGCTATGGGCAACCGTCACCGTGGCATTTATGGATTTCTGAGACATCAGAATGCTCATGGGCCTTCCCACAATATTGCTTCTGCCAACCACCACACAATTTTTTCCCGAAGTCTCTACCTGGTATCTCTTCAGCAGTTCCACTATTCCATAGGGCGTGGCCGAAACAAAGGAAGGAAGTCCGATCACGGTTCTGCCCACGTTGACAGGATGGAAGCCATCCACATCCTTTTTTGGGTCAATGGCTTCGATGACCTTCTGCTCGTTGATATGATCGGGAAGAGGGAGCTGCACAATAAAACCATCCAGGGAAGCATCTTCGTTCAGTTCCCTGATTTTTCCCAGTAAGGTTTCTTCCTCCACATCCTCCTCGAAGCGAACCAGGGAGGAACGGAAACCCACTTCTTCGCAATCCTTGATCTTATAAGCTACATAGGTCTCGCTTCCTCCGTCGTGACCCACCAGAATGGCCGCCAGGTGTGGTGCTCTTTGTCCGGAAGCCAGGATGGATTCCACTTCGGTTTTAATCTCTTGCTTAATCGCCTTTGCGGTGGCTTTACCGTCAATTAATTGCATATTATCTCATATTAGGCATGCGCATTTTCTTACCCGAGGTCATCATCTTCATCATTTTCCGGGTTTCGTCAAACTGTTTCACCAGGCGATTGACCTCCTGCACGGTGGTGCCACTGCCATCTGCGATTCTCTTTCTCCGGCTACCGTTCAGAAGGGCAGGATTGGCCCGTTCGAGGGGAGTCATGGAAGAGATGATGGCTTCCAGTCCTTTGAAGGCATCGTCATCCACATCTATGTTTTTCATGGCCTTGCCCATGCCCGGGATCATGCCGGCCAGGTCCTTGATGTTACCCATCTTTTTGATCTGCTGGATCTGGGACTTAAAGTCATCAAAATCAAACTGGTTCTTGGCAATCTTCTTCTGCAGTTTGCGGGCTTCTTCCTGGTCATACTGTTCCTGGGCTTTTTCAACCAGGGAAACGATATCACCCATTCCCAGGATCCGGTCGGCCATCCGTTTGGGATAAAAAGCATCCAGCGCATCCATTTTCTCACCGGTACCCACATATTTGATGGGCTTATTCACCACCGAGCGTATGGAAAGTGCAGCACCACCGCGGGTATCACCATCCAGCTTGGT
>Ga0180430_10003633_pt1 | contig 13269 bp, 8 predicted proteins | sample SS_ome_9_FD_132999 | JGI IMG/M metagenome (GOLD analysis project Ga0180430, IMG submission 132999) | Hypersaline lake sediment archaeal communities from the Salton Sea, California, USA - SS_1_S_2 metaG | ecosystem: Environmental > Aquatic > Non-marine Saline and Alkaline > Hypersaline > Sediment... | reverse complement strand
GGCATCAATTGCGCCGTTGCCATTGGAATAACTGTTCCATAATTCACAGGAATCCAATCGAACACTGTAGGTGTGCCAGGCATTATCGGCGATCACATTCAATCTGATCGAACTTTCAAGTTCATTGCTTTCATCGTCGATCAGGACGGCAACCTCAAGATCCGGTTGTGACGTTTTTAATCTGAATTTGATCTCTCTGGCACGTGGCAGCATCAGGTTGTTCGTGGGAGCACCGCTTCCCGAAAGCAAGCGAATACGCCAGTCATTCGAAGATCCGGCATCATCCTTTATGATGATCTTCAGGGATCGCGTTCCTTCATAAGCGGTTTCGCTTGTCACAGCACAAGTCGAAGAAGAGGATATTCCCTTTGACGAACCGCTGTAATCGGGCTGGCGGTAAAAATGGCCAACGCCGTCCTCAAAATCATCCATCATTAAGGAATCGTCTACTTGAAGAAAATTTTCCCTCAGTATCCCCCATAATTCGGTATGCTCTTCATCGTAACCCAAAGCCCACATGCCCGTGCCCATCAGGTCGTAGGAAAACACCAATTCTTCTTTAGCGTCAAGGGCCGTTGCATCGTTACACCAGGCCTGGTACCAGTTACCGCCGCTCTGGTAATAAGTCCAGGGCTCCTGGTATTTGCTGGACCACTGTTTACCATGTGAGGCATAAAGGTCTCTTGCCGATGCGTATATGACCGAACTTCCCGATGCCAATGCTGTGGCGTTTACCACACTTTTTTGGCTTGAACTGACCTTCCATCTGTTCCCGTAATAGGGTAGGCCCAGGATGATCTTGGACTTGTCACAGGAACCGTAGCCGTTATCGCTGTTTGCCAGGGTTTGCTCAAGGTTCTTGCTATGCCCGGTAATCGGCGCACAGGGACCCGTTTGAGAGGCGCCATTCCAGAAGTAGCCGTAACCCATGATAAAAACGTAATCGCAGGCATCAACCAATCCCGGCAGATCCCAGCCACTCCAATTTACTGCCGGACCCGCAAAGGATATCTCCTGCTCCGGTCCGATATTGGTTTTAATATAATTTGTCAAACCCTGCATGAAATTATTCATGGGTGCGCCGCGATCCGCGGTTTTTGGACCTTCAAAATCGATATTGACACCATCAAGATTATAATCAGTGATTATTTCCGCAACATTTTCATAAAAATTGTTGGAAGCCGTACTGCTGTTGATCAGCGCATGAATATCATCGTCGTCGAATTCGACCACGCACATGATCAGCTTCACACCATTGGCATGCGCCGTGTTCATCATGTTCATCCAATTGCTTGGCCAGCCGTTCGGGTACAGAGTAATATTCCCTTGGGTATCAACCAGAAAATCGAACATGGCGATATGTGATAGAACGGAATAATCAAAATAAGGGGGGGCGGAAACATACTCCCAGTCCGGAAGATAACCGAAAACCGCATGGGTCAATTGCGGACCGTCGGGATCGCGCTCCTGAAGCGGATCGACAGCCACAACGGCAGGTTTTTGTAATTGAGGGTGTTCGGCATCATTCAGATGCTCTTCCCATTCGATCTGATGGATGCCTTTAAAAGTTTCGGTTTGTGCTGTGAGAATGGTGCCGATGAACAGCATCAAGATTATCAGGGTATGTTTTTTCATGATCAGCCTGCCCGCCAGAGTGAGGTGTTAGTTTCTTGTTTTTGATGATAGTCAGATGAACCCGGACCCTCTTTGACCTCCGCCGGTACGGAGGGACCGTCGGTCGCTTTCAAGAGATCTCGTTGCCGAAGGTCTGAGCGTTTATGGTAAAGTTCGGGTATGTTGAATGACAACAGGAAATGTTCATAGAACTTAGGATCTCGCTGGGGAATAACAAATCCTTTGGACACAAATCCCGTTTCGGGATCAAAGGCCGCAATATGAGGGCGACCGCATTCTCCGTCCGGATACTTGCTGGAATAAACGAACCATTTTCCGTTCGAGGACCAGGAATGATAACTCTCTGTTTCCCGGGTGTTGATGGAATTAAGCATATAGGTCCTGTTTTCCCGAATGTCGTAGATGGCCAGATCTGAGATTTGCCTGAAGATGGAGAAAACACCGAAATCATAGAGAGTGAATAACAGGTAGCGGCCATCGGGTGAAATGCGGGGAAAGGCGATGGACCGATTGGCCGACACGGCATCGATCACGGTCACCGGTTTCGACCATGTATGCGTATCAACATCAAATTCGATCTTCATCAGATTATATTGGATCTTGCTCAGGTCATCATGATCTTTGGCATCCAGTGCTTTTGCCCGGCAATAGTAGATCGTTTTTCCGTCCGGAGCCCAGGTCGGGTAGGTCTCCCAATAACGGCTGTTAAATACGGACGAGTCGGTATAGAATGCATTATTTTGTAGATCATAGACCATAAGATCCGATTTGCTGTCCGCGCCATTGATCAGGTGGATGCTGGACTGATTGACATCCCGGCCATTGACTGAATTCGATGAGAAGACGATATGAGTGCCGTTCGGATGCCATGCGGCGTATCCCGCGCCCTTGTAAATGTCGTAGATCTTGGGTGCCAGTTTTGTGATCTTTTTACCGTCAGCGATATAGGTCCCGTGCGCTTTACCCGCCCTGGCATGGAACATGAACTTATCGGCTGAATTGGCTGCAACGTGGTGACAGTTAACACAGCTGTTATCAAGAGTGGAGTTTTCAATGATGGTTCGTTGTTTGAAATTTGTCAGATCGCGTTCATACAATCCCATCTGTTTCCATGATCCGGTCTGGGGATGGATCAGGCGATAGCTCAGATATCTGTCGATCTTATCTTCAGACACAAGATGCCGGATGTCCGGGTAGCGCTGCCAGCGGTTTTTCACTTTTGCGAAAACCCGGATCACGATATGTTTTCCCTTTGCTTTCTTCAGCATGGCTGACCATTTGCGTGTCGGGATCTTAATTCTGTCATTTGATGATCGTTCAACAAATATCTTATCATCTTCTATGAAGAATACGACTCTGAATTTTTTGCCTTTTTCTACAATGGAAAAATTCAGGGGAGCAATATTATTGGGGATCACCAGATTGTTATAGGCCGGCGATATGCTAATGTCACGATCAACAGCTTTTGCTTGCTTATCGTATCTGGAACAAGAGCCCAGGATCACAACAATCAGGAAGAATGAGATCACATGTTTTTTCATGCCTCACCTCTGGAAAAATCGGTAAAGAACCAATAGAGAATATACATGTTCTTGTAGGCCTTATAGTTTGAGAGCACGGGTTGTTTATCGTTGGAAATTTGAGATCCAAACGATAAGAACGCCTTTGTAGTTTGGGGATCTGTCTCTAATCCCTCCAGATCGAACTCTTCATTCGGATGATCCAATTGGTAGATCATTAAGGCTTCCTGGTAGTGTTTTGGGATCACCTTATAACCCAATTCAGCCAGGACCCAGACATTGTCCACCAAAAAGGCCGGTTGCTTTTCGAGCAGTGAATAAGCGCAAAGATAATTAAAAGCCAAGGGATTCAGTGCTTGCTGCTGCAGCACGGAAAGCAGATTGTCGGCGGGAGAATACGAGATGATCCTGGTTTGTTCGGGCTTGAATTTTTTGATCTTAGAAAATTCCTTGTTCAAGGCTCCCGGATCATCGATCAATGCAAGATAGCGTTTAGCCCATTTGCGGTGAAAAAGAGTTTTATTGAGTAAATTCAGATACTTTGTTGCCGCATTAACGTGCCCATCGGCAAGCAGGCATTTGACCATTAGTTTTGTATAGGTAGGCGTTACACCGCTAAAGACCAATTCATCTACGGCAATACGGTGAGCTTTGTCAATATATCCTATGTCGTAATAGAATTGACCGATAAACCAGAACTCATTGATGTTCCGGGTTGTTTTTCCTCTGTGAGGATTTGGCAGAAGGCCGTCCGGACCAAAGTTTTGTGGGAAGGCAAACATGTCATCCAGTAAACGATTTTCTTTTGCGAGTGCATAGTTCACATACAGTGACTGAATCCGGGTTTCGGGGTCGTTTCTTTCAGCTTCTTTGATGATCTTTCCGAATGTCTCGTTTTTGATATGGTTGCGCCAGCGTTCATCCCTGCGATCCGTATTATTTATATTCATGATCGTAATAGTGATCAACAGAGTGAATGTTGCAAAGGCACAGAACGCCGTCAAAGAAGGATACTCTTTTCGAGGGAGCCGGTCAACAAGGAGAGCAGCGACGCTCATGATCAAGAAAGCGATCCCCCATATAGTATCGAAGGGTAAGGTGCCAAAGAGCATGTATTTTATGGTCATTGGCCAGATGATACGCTGTGCGATCAGTCCAAGAATTGCGGCATAGCCGATAAAAAAGTGAAGGGTTCCGGAAAATTTACGTTCACCGAAGGCATCCCTGAAAACGATCATGAGAACATAGATCCAGGCCCAGGAACCGGCGGCAAGGATCAGGATAGGCAAGGTTAGGAAACGCTCAAACCAAAGACCCTTTGCGTTTTTCTTCTTGATCTCCTGGTCGTCGATAGCGCTAAGCACCATATTCAAGGCGATGACATGTACCAAGCCATTCTTGCTAAAACTAAAAAGTGCCAGTGAGAGAACCCATAATAATACTCCCGTAGCGGGGTTCTTTCGAGCAAGGGAAAAAGACCTGTTTACAATCGCCATGAAAACCAGTGTCAGCGCCAGTGCACCCAACCATGGATTGACATAGAATTGTGAAATGAATTGAGCGAATAATTCGGCAACTCCACCATACGAGCTAAAATGGTCCAAGAGGTAGTCTCTGGTATAAAGCAAGACAGGTTCATGGTCGAGTTTAAATGAGATCAAATACGAAGTGCAAAACTTGATCCAGAAAAAAGAAATAATGAAAATAAAAAACCCCAAGACATGACCGTTTTGTTTTTTCATACTTCGATCTCCTTGAAAATATCCAGGGTGTATTGATTGCCCAATTGTTTTCGGGCCTGTATGTTCTCCATTTGTTTTTTCATAATATCGGGAATGCTTTCCGGGCTTGCAGAACGCAGTTGTTCAGTCAGCTCATTGTATTCATCTTTCAGCATTTGCATTTCGATCTGCTTCAGGCTTTCCACAAAGATCTGTTCCTGATTCTTCAGATTTTGCTCTTCCATGATTAATTTGATCGTAAAAGATCTCACTTTGCTGTTCTCGATCTTATCCGGAATGTGCCCGGCTTCAATGGATATGTTCTTTTCAAGGATCTTTAGCACTGATTCGAGTACTTGCTTTAGGAATGGGTGCTTGTATAGAACAGGGGAGAGGTAACGCAATCCGGCTTTGCGAACGGTTGTTTCACCATTGACCAGTAATTGCAACAGAAAATACTCCGCTGCCTCGCCCTGGTCCTTGAACTGTTTGGGTTTCTCTCCCATAAAAATATTTTTCTCGGCTCTTGACGGTAGGTGTTTCTGTCTGTTCAACTGGTTCAAGAGGGTTTGTTCATCCACCAGGAAGAGCTTTGCTATCTCTCTGGCGAACATCTCACGATAAACGGGATCGGAGAATGATCTCAGCTCTTCCATCAACTGAGTGATGGTATCTGATTTTATTTTTGCCGACATTTGGGACGGTTGATAATATTGTCTCAGAAACTCTAAAAAGGGCAGAGCGGATGCTTCTTTTTTAAAAAAACCTTCCGCACCTTCTTTTCGAAGATAGGAATCGGGATCCTCTCCATCGGGAAGGACAAGTACTTTACATTCCAGCTTTTGCGATGATACGCTGAATCCGGTGCGAACCGCGGCTTTTTGTCCGGCGCTATCGCTGTCGTAGCACAGTACGGCTTCGTCGGCAAAACGCCGCAATAGCCGTGCATGCTCATCAGTAAATGCCGTCCCCGAACCCGCAACAACATTTATATAGCCGTGTTGATACAACTGCAGGAAATCCATATAGCCCTCCACAACCATGGCTTTTTTACTTTTTCGGATGTGGTCACGGGTGATATTCAATCCGTACAATATCTTGCGTTTATTGTAGATCGGTGTTTCCGGTGAGTTAAGATATTTTGCATCATTTTTATCATCTTTCATTAAACGTCCGCCAAAACCGACGGCGTTCCCGCGGTCATCGTAAACAGGGAACATGACCCTGCCGCGAAAGCGGTCGAACAATCGATTGTCTTTTTCCGAGCGAACAAAAAGTCCGCTTTTGTTTAACAGATCCGCGGAGAAATCATCGGCAAGTTTTGATACAAGGAAATCCCAGGAGTCCGGAGAATACCCCAACCGAAATGTGCGGATCGTTTCTTTGGTCAATCCGCGAGCTAAAAGATAGTCAAGAGCCGCTTTAGCGGAGGGCTTGAACAGTTCCTGATGAAAGATCTCGATGGCTCGGACGTGAATGTCACGGAGCTTTCCCGTATCACTTTGTTCGCGGGGATCGACATCCTCGAACTCTAACGAAATATTCGCACGCTCTGCAAGCTGTTTGACTGCCTCGATAAAACTCAATTTTTCATATTCCATCACAAAATTGAGGACATTGCCGCCGACCCCACAACCAAAGCAGTGATAGATCTGTTTGGATGGGCTGACGGAAAAGGAGGCGGTTTTTTCATTATGAAAAGGACAGCGAGCCCAATAGTTTGCCCCCTTTTTTTTCAAGGGCAGATAGGACGCGATGACATCGACGATGTCATTCGAATCCTTGATCTTCTCAATAGTGAATTCAGGAATTTTAGCCATCTTCTAATTTACGATTTGGAGTAAGAAATCAAAAGATAAAATACACATCACACAAAGACACCATGAGACAAAGGCGCGAAAAATTCAAATACATTTTATAACCGCAAAGAAAATAAAAGGCGCAATAGATTATTTTTGGTAATGTACGGGCGGGGCTGGACCCGCCCTAAGAAATTATTGGGCGAACACTTGGGTTTGCCCCCCCGCTATCAAACAAGAATTAATTCTACAAATTATACGATTCTATTCTCTCCCTCTTCCCCACGCAATATCCTCAAACAATTCTCAACTGCCATGACGGCAAGTTTATTACGGACGGGTACGGTGGCAGAACCCGTATGGGGTGTCAGAACCACATTGTCCAGTTCTTCGAGTCCGGGTGAGAGGTCGGGTTCGTTCTCATACACATCCAAAGCGGCTCCGGCAATGCGTTTGTCCTGCAAGACACGAACAAGCTCTTTTTCGTCCACGACCGGGCCACGGGCTGTGTTGATCAGATAAGCTGTGGGTTTCATCATCTCAAATTCACGTTTGCCGATGAGGTGATGATTTTCGGGACGCAGAGGGACGTGCAGGGAAATGAAGTCTGATTCACGGATCAGTGTATCCTGATCCACATTTTCGGCATTCAGTTCTTTGTCCAGAAGATGGTTGGGCTTACCGCTGTACAGTACGCGCATATTGAAGCCTTTGGACATCAATGCGAACGCCGTCCCGATCTGTCCCGTGCCGATCACACCAAGCGTTTGTCCGCTGATATCTCCGCCCAGCATCAGCATCGGCATCCAGCCGGTGAACTTTCCTTTACGCATGAAGGTATCGGATTCCGGAATACGACGGGCAATGGAAAAAAGCAAGGCCCAGGCAAGCTCAGCCGTACTTTGAGAGAGAATACCGGGGGTGTTGCAGACGGCAACGCCCTTTGTTTTAGCATAATTGAAATCAATATTGTTATACCCGACGGCCATATTGGAAATAACCTCCAAATGCGGAGCGGCATCGATCAGGTCCCGATCGATCTTGTCGTCAAGCAGGCAGATCAAGCCGTGAACATCTTTGACCTTTTCTCGCAGGGCATCGGGTGAGAGCGGTTCCTCGGAGTATAAGATCTCAACATCAAATTCAGACTTTTTCAGTAAATCCATTCCCGATTCGGGAATAATACGGGAGAGAAAAATCTTCTTTTTCATAGAACACCTATTTGATAGCAAAGTAGGGGCATATTGCAATACGCCCCTACAAAATACAAACTATACAGAATACTAAATTTCGACTTTTTCTTTAATTGCCGCGACAATGGCGTCTACATCATCAGTGATGAGGCGTTTTAAGAAAAGATTGGTCCAGCGCGCACCGATATTGCCGCCGGCAAAAACCTTGAAATTGACCGTCAATTCTATTGGGTATCCGCCCTCCATTAACCATGATGTCTCGGCCATTTCCTTGCCGCGGATCGTGATATGATCACGAACCGACATGTCGGCACCGATCGCGAATCTGACCTCGCCTTCGCCGGTATCATCGCCTTTCCAGCTGTAGCCGTCATCAAAGTCCGTATAAACTACCGAGGTGTCTTCAAAATTCCATGCCGGCCACGCATGATCTTTATAAAGCTCAAAGAGCTCGTATTCGACGTCAGCTGCCGACGCGCTGATCTCATAGCTTTTTTCGAACTCTCCGGCCTTGGGTAGAAATAGACCGATCACAAAAAACAGTACGATACAAGCCAGAAACACGATACTGAGTATTTTAAAGAATTTCATTCCTTACTCTCCTATAACAAATATGTTTAAACTCTTAAACCTTAAACCTTCTTTTTCTCGACCTTAACATGATAAACGATCAAAGCAATTCCACCTAAAACCATAAAGAAGCTTAACAATTGTCCCATGGTTACCCAGCCGAAAAGAAAGCCCAATTGCGCATCCGGTTGACGGAAAAATTCGCAAAAGGTCCGGAACACCGCATAACCGATCAGCAGTGTACCGATCTTGACTGAGCCCGCCGCATTTTTTTTGTGAAGCCACAGCATGATCAGGAAAAGAAGCAAGCCTTCTGTCAGTGCTTCGTAAAGCTGGGAAGGATGGCGCGCTTGAATGTATCCCGCGTCGATGTATTGCTTGATGATCCGCAAGGGTGTATCAAAGCTCAGGCCCGCTTCCCCCGGAAAATACATAGCCCATTTTACATCGGAGACTCGTCCCCATAGTTCACCGTTCAGGAAATTACCAAGGCGGCCGAATAAAAGCCCCAGTGGGGCCACCGTGACAACATGTCCGCCGATCTCAAAAAAGTTTTTCTTGTTCTTCCGGGTCCATAGCCATCCACCGAGTATACAGCCCAGCAATCCGCCATGAAAGGACATGCCGGAGAATCCGACCAGTTGACCGTCCCGGAAGGGCCAGATGATCTCAAGCGGGTGCTCGATGTAATAACCGAAATTATAGAACAGAACATAACCCAAGCGCCCGCCGATCAGCAATGCGATGATCAACCAGGAAAACAATGAATCAAATTCCTGGTTCGTCAGATCAACTTTTTGTTTCTTTATCTGTTGTCTCATGAAAACCAGAAAGAAGACAAAACCCAATACATACATTAATCCGTAATAGCGTAATTGAAAAGTCCCGATCTGAAAAATATAGGGTGGTATCTGATGTATGGCATGTTCGAGCATAAATAATCCTGTTTTTCGTGAGGAATAATACGAAAAAAAGATTAAAGTAAAAAGGCAAAAGATTAAAGTTAAGATACAAGAATAAAGCATAAAGCTATATAAACATTATCTCGTCATCCCGGAAAAATCCATGGGATTTTATCCGGGATCGCATCTATTTACCCTTGAAAATTAACACCCGGCGAGGATTGATCCGATCCTGAGTCAAGCTCAGGATGACCTGTATGTAATTATGTCTGCATTATCTGCGAAATCTGTGGTATCTCTCGTTACTCGTTACTCGTTACTCGTTACTCGCTCGTAATTCGCTTTGAACAGATCTTTGAACGGATGATCTTGTTCTTTACCCAATTCCCATGCTTTTTTGAAATTCTCAGCGGCCAGCTGTATCTGTCCGTCTGCCTCGTAGGCTTCACCCAGGCTGTCGTATACGTTCGGGGAATTCGGGTAGCGCTCGACATTCGTTCGAAAGATCCGGATCGCTGTTTTAAGGTCCCACATCATCGTATATCCCATATGATTCAGCAGCGCTTCCGTCGCCTGAACCTTCATACCGTATTTTTTTGAAAGACCTTCATAGTATTGATCTACGGCATCCAGGCCTTTTCCCACGATCTCCTCGGGAATTCTCCAGTCTGAGAAGTTAAAGCGCAATCCTTTGATCATGCCGATATAGGGCATGGTACCATGGTCTTCATCTATAAAGAAATTCTCAAACTTATAATGGAAGTCGGGATCGCTTCGTTCGTCTACAATCGCTGAAAAATAGTTTATTGCATCGTAGTATGCCGGTTCTTCTCCAACGCAAAGATAGTAATAAATATCCTTTTTGAAATCGGTCAACAAGTTAGCTTCGGCTTCTTTAACGATATGATCTTCAGCATACTGCAAATAGGGTGAAATGGAAATAAAGCCGTCAAACAGCTCGGGCTTTTCCAACAGCGCATAGGTGATGAACACACCCCCGAAGGAATGCCCGAAGATCAGATCATAGCCGGAGCTGCGGTAGTGCTTATTGATATAGGGCATCAGTTCATCAGCAATGTATGCCAGGTATTTATCGGCACCACCCGAAGTGGGAATGCGGTCAACGTGAACAGGGGAGAGGTCTTTATTGCGATCAATATTATGTATAGCGACCACGATCATTTCCGGGACCACACCCATGGATGCCATATAATCAACGGCTCCGCAGGCATGAACGAAATGTGTTTCTCCATCAATTAAATATAAAACGGGGTATGTTCTGCTTTCATCAGGATAGCTGGCGGGCACATGCACCGAGAAGACTCTTTCTTCACTAAGGTTTTTTGACATGATCTTAAACGTCTTTCCCAATTCAATGCTGTTGTTCTCGTCTTGTTCTTTAATAACAACAACCTTTTTGGTCATTGTTGTCTCCTTATTCGTCGCGCAACTTGCAAGTAAAAGGATAGCAATGATTATACAGACACATTTTTTCATAATATCTCCTTAATTGGATTTCCTCAATAAAATATACACTTCATGCACCCTGTAATTATACGGATATTTGTTCAACATCCGTTCTGTATAGTCCAGGAATAACTGTTTATGGTTATTCAAATCCCAATAATCCGTGTAATAAAGAAAAGCGGGATGACCAACATGTTTATTCATCTCGCTTACGATATGATTGGCCATGGCTATGGGTCCGTTGTCGTTTCCATATAATCTATAGGCTTCATTTTTCGCTCTTTCTAAATTCAGAGCGAAGGTGTTCATTGTATCTTCCTTAGCATAAAAGATGCCATCGTTCGTTGCCGATAAGTAGATCTTTGCTCCGGGTTGAACGATCAGAGGTATGGTAAGCTTGTCTGTTAATTGTGTTATATACAATCCCAAGCCGGGAACAAATATTTTTGCGACAACATGACCATTCTTGATCGAATGGTTTTGCCGGTCATAGTTCTGGGCGTCATTCCAAAACGAAATGTCTTGATATTGATCAGGGATCTCAACCATGAAGGTAGCCGGATCCATATAGTCATATTTGTAGAACCACAATACATTCTGTCCAACATGTTTGGATCTTATCAGGCCATTATCGTAATAAGTATATTGTTCTATAGCTGTTTCCAAAAACCGTGAACTTGCATCCAGGTTCACCTCATTGACATGAGAAAGCCTTCCCTTGTCGTCATAATAGTATCTATATTCAGTGCTATCATTTGTTTTTTTTATAAGTTTCCCATCATCAAAGAAGTAATTGGTTTGGCTGGATTCGGTCTCCGAATTAAATAAGCCGTAGCTGCTTGAGTATGATTTTGATTCGATCTTCTCAAGTTGCCGGTATTTATCATAAATATATTTTTCATTCTTCGTGTTGTTGTAAATATAGTAAGTCATATTATCATGAGTTTCCGTGTCAACGCCTGCAAGCAACCCATTTTCATATTTATAGATCATCTTTATTGTATAATTGCCTAATGTCGTCGCCTGTTCTTGGAAAATCTCAAGGGGATCACCATAGGGCGTATGCTTATAGCTATATCGACCCATATAATTTTTATTGTTGAAATTATACTTTTCAATTTTCCAGCCCTTTTCATCATGAAGGGTAAAATAATAATCATTGTGGTTCATCAGGACATGGCCATCAGTATGATAAATGATCGTTTTGCTGTATTCATCATTTAAATAAACCTCACAACTTCTTACATGATGTTTAACGGCTTCCTCGGGTCGCAGGATATCCATAGAAGGCTTGTATTCCAGGTCATAAGGATCCGGTAATTGTGAAAAAAGGGGCATGATCGCCATCATCAAGATAAGCTCAAACAGAATGTTTCTATGAATTGAACGCATGCTTATCTCCTCGCGATGATCATTTTTAATAATTATTGATTTACAGCTCATTTTATTATTGAATTATATTTTTTCATTGCTATTGAATTTAATGGATATTTATTGATCATCTCGGTTGTAAATTGGATAACATTAGCATCTATAACGTATTCATTGTAAACATCATTATAATATAGATATATTGGTAAAGACGGGTTGCTGATCTTAAATTTTTCAATAATTGATCTGGATTGTTTTTTCAAGCCCTCTTCAGTAAGAATAGAAGCCATTATTTGCCGCTTGTTTTCGATCTCCCAGATGATATTGTTCGAAGGATCATTGTCAACCTTTAAAAACTGTCCGTCCTTATAATGTAGGGTCACGGTTTTTCCCGGTTCAAGCATTATGGGGTAAGATATCTTATCCGAGATCTTGAGGATATAGAAAGCCATATCGGGAGAATAAAGATCTATCTCAGCCTTGCCTGGTGTTTTAATGGGTTCAGTATATTTATCTTGATGACCGTATCGATAAAGTTCAATATTCTCTATCTTGTCAGAGATATTAAGGATCAAGTGTGAGGGCGTCATGAATTCGTAATCGTATTGATATTGGAGATATTCCGTTTTTTTACTAATTGGAAGATCTTTGTCGTTGTATGAATACCATTCAATATCCTCTTCATTACCGGATTCTTTAATGCGGCATATTTTGGATAAACGTCCCTTTGTATCATAAATATACCGGAAAGTATGATCAATATTTCTGCCGTCGGTTTTATATAATCGAGTTTCCCGGATATTAAGATTGCCCTCATGGTATTTAAAAATCTCGCTGTATGTAAATTGGGCCGTCTTAGCATCCACCCAATATACCGTTTTGCTTCGCTTGACAGCACTAAGGTTTCCGGTGTTATCATAGCCCAACTCGGTTTCGATCATTGTAAATTCATTATCCTCGGGAAACATGATCTGATGTCCAACCATACCCAGCGGTCCATCATCGTAATAGGCAAACTCGATGAGTTGTTGGGAATCCGAATTAAGATATTTCAGTTTGATGGAATTTAATTGCCCGTCCTCATTATAATG
>Ga0180430_10003632_pt1 | contig 13272 bp, 12 predicted proteins | sample SS_ome_9_FD_132999 | JGI IMG/M metagenome (GOLD analysis project Ga0180430, IMG submission 132999) | Hypersaline lake sediment archaeal communities from the Salton Sea, California, USA - SS_1_S_2 metaG | ecosystem: Environmental > Aquatic > Non-marine Saline and Alkaline > Hypersaline >... | reverse complement strand
TGCAGAACGGTAATGGTTCCCAGATTCCGCCCGGGGCGATCCCTGAACGGCACGCAATGGGCACCGATGATGATCTCCGCATTTTTTGCGCCCGTTTCCAGGCATACTTCCCCAGACTCCTCGATGCATTCATCTTTCGGGGCGTCCAGGGCCCGGTCGATCATATCGGTTAGCAATTGAATACCCACAACCTCGTCAACTGCCCGACCGATCGGGCGCGGCCCGTGATAGCCGATCATCTTTAAAAATGCCGGGTTGACCTGGGCAATCCGTTTTTGAAGATCAGTGGTCATCACCCCGTCGGCCAGTTGATTGATCATTACCCGCATGCGGGACTTTTCGGTGGCAATATCCTTAAGCGTGCGGATATGGTCGACAGCCCTGTTAATCACGATGAGCAGGTCACCGGGTGAAAATGGTTTCGATAGAAAATCGAAGGCGCCATTTTTCATGGCCTCGATAGAGTGCTCTAACGTGGCATACCCGGTAATGACAATCACCACCGTGTCCGGATGCGCGGCGCGAATCTGCCCCAGGGCATCCATCCCTGAAATTCCGGGCATCATCAGGTCCAGCAATATAATGTCAAAATGCCTGTTCTTCACCATTCGCAAGCCGGCTTCGGCGGTTTCCGCGCCGGCGACCTCATGACCTTCGCCGGTGAGCATCTTGAGGCATACATCGCGAATGCGTTTTTCATCGTCGACCACCAGGACGCTCGGCTTGAAAACAAGCGTTGGCCGGTCTTCACCCGCAGTTTTCGTGACGCGGTCCATTTGGGACACGGTATCTCTCCTTAAGATTCCTGCTCGGCGCTTTCGATTGAGTGGAGTAGGGGCAATTCCATCCGGAACGTCGTCCCATTTTCACTGGTCTGCTTTACGTCAATCGACCCTTTGTTCTCCCGGATAAGTCCATATACCGTGCTCAATCCCAGCCCGGTGCCCTCGCCGAGTTTCTTGGTCGTGAAAAAAGGATCAAATATGCGCGGTAAATGTTCTTTGGGTATCCCGCAGCCGCTGTCTTCAATCTCCATCACAGCCTGCTGCCGCACCGTATCGCGATACGTCCGAAACGTCAGTGTGCCGGCGTTTGCCATGGCGGATACGGCATTCATTACCAGGTTGATAATCACCCGGCAGATCTGGTTTCGATCCACATGAACCAAAATTTTGTCCGCGTAGATCTCTTTGACAATTTCGATATTCATCAACGCTTTCGGATCGCGAATAAGGGCCAGACTCTGGTCTACGACCTCGCTGAGCTGGACGATCTCTTTGGTGGGGTTCGACTGGCGGCTGTAGGCGAGGAGGTTTTTGACGATATCCCGACAACGGTTTACGTCTTCAATAACCGCCGCGACCTCACCCCGTTCCGGGTCGTCCGCCGCCAATTCGGTCTGTTTCATTTCCGCGTAGAACAGAATTCCGGTCAGGGGGTTGTTGATTTCATGAGCAATACCGGCGGCCAGCTTGCCGATGGACGCCATTTTTTCCGCCTGCGCCAACCGCGCCCGGGTTTCCTTCAGTTTTTTTTCGACAGCCTGCTTTTCCCGCAGGTCGGTGTAGATACCGACGACCGCGATCTCTTCCCCGTCTTCATAGATGATGGAAGCTGTTATCTCAACGGGGATTTCTTCACCATCTGATTTCAAAATGGTGGTGTTCATATTGTGCAGTTTACCTCTGCCTCCGATCGTTTCGTCTTTGAGGTGCTCTCGGATTTCTGCGGCCATCCCCTCGGGATAAAGATCGGCCACACTGGCATTTGTGGCGGCTTCCCAGCTGGAATACCCGAAGAGTTCCTGGGCGGCAGGGTTCATCAACAGGATATTGCCGTAGCGGTCTGAGACCACAATGGCAATGGGCGACCCGGTGAAAATCTTTTCTAAAAAGGCCTCGGTCTCCTTGAGCGCAATCTCCAGGTTTTTAACCCGGGTGACGTCCCGCACGCTCTCGAGAATGTAGGCTACTTTGCCGTCATCGCCGAGAATCGGTGAAAAAACCCGATCCTCCCAGAGTTTTTTTCGGGACTTGGTGGTAACACTGTGGAGGCTGCTCTGACCCTTGCATTCAGCGACTACCGTGGGTAGCGGGCATTGTTTATTCGGGCATTGCTTGGCGTTGTAGAAAACTTCGTGGCAGGTTTTTCCAACGATAGCTTCGAGGGTGGTATTAAATTTATCAAAGAACACCTGGTTGCCGGCGACAATCATTTTATCGGGCGTTATGACCAGCGTAGGGAAGGACAGGGAATCAAAAACCTTCATCCGCCAATCTATTTCCCTGAGAAGCTTTTCGTTCATTTCTCGCTCAACCCGGTATCCGGAAAGCGGCCGCCAGACGAGTTCGGGCTTCGTCCGCCGCCCCTTCGGGTAACATCAAGTAAATAGAAGCACAGGCGAAAACGGCTGCCAGCAGCACGTCCGTCTTTTCCTCGAGGGCTTTGTAGGTAAAATCAGCGATGCCAAAACGGTCCCCAAAATGGGGTCCCTGGAAGAAAATCAACTCTACCGGGGCAGTGACCAGGAGGCGGTCACCTGCCGCCGGTATTTCAGCCGCTATCCGGCGCGCCAGGGGAGCGCCCTGCTCCGGTTCGCAAAGGAGCTGCAAATCGAGTTCAAAGGATTCACGCAGCTGGGCCTGCAATAGATGGAAACGGGTCGCCTCATCTTCAATGCGCTTGATCGCGCGTGTCCATTCGGCCGGCAGGTCAGCGGGCAACCGATACGAATAAAGCGCCAGATTTTTTACAACTTGGAAGCCGTATGTCTTAATCTGCGGCTCCCCGTACACGGCACGGGTTTCCTTTCTTTCACGGCCTGCCTCCGGGCCGCCGCATGGTTCCCTGCGCAACCGTAAGTCAGCCTTAAACGGTGCATGATTTCCGACAAATTCAAAACACGCCTGCATGACTGCGGCGGCTTTATCGAGCTGGGCATGTTCGAGCACATACGTAAGGGTGCCGACCGAGGAGGCCACTGCGAAAACCCGCAGGCCGGCCTGTGTCAGGGCGCGCAACGAGCGGCCAAACAACGTCAGACGCGACCGATGGGGAAACAGCGTCAGCAACCCGACCCCCGCGGTAAATTCGGCACGCTCCTGCAGCACCGGTTCAGTAGCTAACACGCTTTTTAGCAATGCCGCGTGCGCAGCATCCACACAGCAGGTCGTGCAGGTGCCGCCGGCATCGGATTCGGTTGATAAAAAAAGCATGTTTATCCGACTGCCGGCCAGCAGACGGCAAAAGGCCGGCAGTAGTCCACTGCCCCGGGAGTCCTCGTACAGCCGCACCAGGCAAAGCGCCCCGCTGATTTTCAACCCGTTGATTCCGGTCATTGCGATAGCTGCGGCACTTACAGATTATCCCTGACAATTTCCATGAGATTGTCCAGGTCAATGGGTTTGGGAATAAAATCATCGGCCAGCGTGCTCTTGCCATCCATATGCGTGTAAGTTGTAAACGGTATGGCGTCGGCCACCGCCGTTAACAGCAGGACCGTTATATCCTTGAATTCGTCATCCTTTTTGATCTCATTACAAAGTTCATAGCCGTTCTTGCGCGGCATCATGACATCCAGAATCAACATATGCGGTCTTTCATGCTTGATCCGGTCCCACGCTTCGACGCCGTCATAGGCTTTGGCGACCTGAAACCCTTCACCTTCCAATTTCATGGAGACCGATTCCACCAGATCGGGATCGTCATCAACCACTAATATTAGTTTATCGTTGCTCATGGCCATTCTCCCTATGCTCAGTTAGTGCTGTTTATAGAAACTGCCTCGCGCAACGGGCATTTCGCGGTGGTTATACCTGTGGCCGGGGATAGAGACCGGCGCGTTTCACGATCTCGGGCACTTTTTCTTCCCACTCGATGGCCATGATATGAAACCCGGAAACCCCTTCGATCTGACGCAGACGTTCAATGGATTCAATGCAGATATCAATTCCCTCCTGCGCCTGCTTGTCTTTGGGCACGCCGGCCATCCTTTTAACCAGTTCATCCGGCACGTCCATTCCCGGCACCTTGTTTTTCATATAACGGGCCATGCCGGCGGATTTCATCGGCGTAATGCCGGCCATGATGTAAACTTGCTCATGCAGGCCACGATCCCGGATACCTTGCATCCACGTTTCAAACTTGTCGATATTGTAGATGCACTGGGTCTGCACGAAATCGACGCCGGCTTTGACTTTTTTGGCCAGGCGGGCAACCCTCAGCTCAAAGGGATCCGCGAAGGGGTTGGCCGCCGCGCCAATGAACATTTTGGGCGGATTCTTGATCTCGGCCCCACCTTGAAACAGGCCTTCATCACGCATGCCCCGGACGGTCTGGATCAATTGCATGGAGTCCAGGTCATGCACGTTGGCGGCCATGGCGTGGTCGCCGAACTTGGGATGGTCACCGGAGAGGCAGAGCATGGTATTGATGCCGTGAGAATAGGCCCCGATAATGTCGCCCTGCATGGCCAGCCGGTTGCGGTCCCGGGTAACCATCTGGAAGACCGGGTGCAGATCCATTTGCCGCAAAAAAACACTGGCGGCAAAACTGGACATCCGGACCATGGCCGTCTGGTTGTCCGTTACATTGACGGCATCCACGTAGCCCTTGAGCAGGGCGGCTTTCTCTTTGACAACGTCAGGCAAGGCACCCCTCGGCGGACCGCATTCTCCGGTTACCGCCAGTTCACCCGATGCCAATACTTTTTCCAGGACACTTTCTGTTTTCATTATACCAAATCCTCTCTGAGAATTTTACGGGGGCCAGCGCCCCGGCCGGTTCGCCAGTCCTTGGCGGCAATGACATCTTCATAGCGATCTTCGATCCCCAACTCCTTCATGCGCTCCCAGATCAGATGCCAGGCACAATCCACGTCATTACTGATTTCACACTTGCCGTTGGTGGAACCGCCGCAGGGCCCGTTCATCAGCCGCTTGGCACAGCGGGCGATGGGGCAAATGCCGCCGGTGAGCCCTAGCAGGCAATCACCGCATCCCTGGCAGCGCTCGGCCCAGATCCCCGGCCCTTCGGAAGCCCCCATGAACTTGGTATTCAACGCCGGGTACACGGGGGTCTTTTTGAACCGCCGGGCCACTTCCTGCACCCCGCAGCCGCAGGCCATGGACACCACGGCATCCGCCTGGTCGATATGGGGCGTGAGTTCTTCGACATATTCCGGATCGCACTGCCGCTCCAAGGTCAGTTCGCGGATATCCAGTGTCCGCCCTTTTTTCATGGAAGCCATCTGCAGGGCCGAGGCCAGCAGGGCGACCTCTTTGCGCCCACCGGCTGCACAGACCGTCACGCACTCATTGCAGCCCACCAGCAGAATCCGGCCGCAACCGTTGATACTTTCCATGATTTCATCCAACGGTTTTCGTTCAGCTGTAATCATTGTCGTTTCATCTCCTTACGGTTGTGGGCTAGGACGCCGCCAGACGGGATGCGCCCGTTTTTGCGGGATTGGGTCCCAGTTCCCTGATCTTTTCCGTGAATTCGGTGGCGATTTGGGCAAACCGGCCGCCCATGCCCGCGGACATGTTCACCATCTGTACACGTTCCCCCTCGATCCCGATTTCCTCCAGGAACGGCTGCAGAGCGGTCACCCGTTGCAACGCCTTGACGTTGCCATTTTTGAAGTGGCAATCCCCTTCCAGGCAGCCGGCCACGAGAACACCGTCGGCTCCTTTTTCGAGGGCCTTCATGATGTGGATGGCATCGACGCGTCCACTGCAGGGCACGCGTATGATCTTGACGTTTGGCGGGTATTCCAGGCGCATACTGCCTGCCATATCCGCGGCCGTGTAAGCACAGTAGTGACAACAGAAGGCCACAATCGTCGGTTCAAACTGTTCCATCAGGCACTCCTTTCAAGCAGGCCTTCAAGGCGCGTCATGATCGGCGCATCCTCAAACCGGGTAAGCTCGATCGCCTTGGCCGGACATTCAGACGCGCAAATACCGCAGCCGTGACACTTGGCCGGGTCGATCTCCGAATAGCGATCTTCGTTGATAAACGGGACGCCGTAAGGGCAGGCCCGCACACAGGCCAGGCAGGTGGCACACTTCTCGGGATCGACCCGGGCCACCATGGCTCCCAGGTTGATCGTATCCTTGGACAGCATGGCCAGGACCCGGCCGGCCGCCGCCTGGGCCTGGGCGATGCACTCCTTGATATTCTTCGGTGCATGGACACTGCCGGCCACGAAAAATCCGGGAACGGCAAGATCCGTAGGCCGCAGTTTGACATGTTCCTCCAGAAAAGAGCCGTCCAGGCCCCGGGTCAGATGAAAAATCCTGGCCAGGTCTTCCGTGGCTTCTTCATTGACCGCCATACCGGTGCTCAGCGCCAGGCAATCCGCTGTGATCGCAAGCTTGCGGCCGAGGATCGGGTCGTTAAACGTAATCTCAACCTGATCGCCATCAGGCGTCACTTCCGGCGGTGTACCTGTCTCGTACCGCACGAATATCACCCCGCGCCGACGGGCTTCGGCATAGTAATTCTCGGAAAACCCGTACGTCCGCATATCCCGGTAAAGAACGAACACCCGCATTGCGGGGTTAAGGTCTATCGCCCGCAGGGCGTTTTTAATGGCGCTTTGGCAACAAATGCGTGAACAATTGGGGTTTTCAGGGACGCGGGATCCGACGCACTGAATCATGACCAGTTGGCCCCAGGCTTTGACGCGTTCCGGCTCGTCCTCGATCAGGCTGTCCAGCTCAATCTGGGTCGTGACCGCGGCATGTTCCCCAAGGCGGTACACCCGGGGAACGTTGTGTGTCGCACCGGTTGCGAGCACGGTCGCGCCGTGTTCAATCTGCCGGTAGTACATCCGGGGGCCTATCTGGAATCCGGTTTTGCACATTCCGGGCATGCCGGAGTGATCCACCACAATGGCCTGGGTTATGACTTCAATCAGGGCGTGCTGGGATACTTTTTCAACCAGTTCCGCCATATAGGTCTGGACATCATCGCCTTCCAGTGTTTTGCGCACCGCCATGGCGATTCCGCCCAAGTGTCCGGCCTGCTCGGCCAGGTATACCCGGTGCCCCTGATCCGCCAGCTCAAGGGCCGAATGCATGCCGGATACGCCCCCGCCAAGAACCAGGACATCCTTGTTCATAGGCAGCGTATTGTCAGACAGCGCCTGGGCCTGGGCCACGCCGGAAACCGCCATGCGAATCAGGTCCTTTGATTTGGCCACCGCCATTCCCGGATAGTTTTTATGGACCCAGGTATCCTGGTCGCGAATATTGGCCATCTCCACCAGGTACTTGTTGAGTCCGGCTTCGCGCAGGGTGTTCTGGAAAAGGTTTTCATGGGTCCGGGGTGAACAGCCGCCGATGACGACCCGGTTGAGTTTTTCTTTGACGATGGCGGCTTTTATTTTTTCGAGCGCTTCCCGGCTGCAGCCGTGGCCGGCGCTCTGGGACAAAACCACACCGGGCAGCTTGCCGGCGTATGCGGCGACTGCCTCCACATCGATGGCACCGCCGATATTCTGTCCGCAGTCGCAGACGAACACGCCGATGCGCGGCGCTTCGCCGCTGACATCCCGCTCCGGCGGCAGCACGGCTTCCCCGTTGCCGGATGCCGCTACAGGCGCCAGATTTTTAGAAGCAAGACAGGCCGCCGCACTGGCTTGCATCATGGTTTCCGGAATGTCCTTGGGGCTCTCAAAAACGCCGCACACATAAACCCCCGGCCGTGAAGTGGCCACCGGGCTGAACCGCTGCGTGCGGGCAAAATTGTATTCGTTAAGTTCGATGCCCAGAACCCTGGCCAGTTGGCAGGCGGTTTCCGTGATACGGAACCCCGTGGAGAGGACCACCATGTCAAACTGCTCGGTCGTCAGTGTGGAGGAAGCGTCCGTGGCGTAGGAAATGGCCAGTTGTCCTGACGCTGCATCCGATATGACCGAGTGGGGCCGGCAACGCTCAAGACGCACGCCGTAAGTTTTTCGGGCGCGGTCGTAGTAAACTTCGTAGTCCTTGCCATAGGTGCGCATGTCCATGTAGAAAATCGTTGCTTCAATATCATCCCGGAAACGCTCCTTGGTAACGATGGCCTCCTTGAGGGCATACATGCAGCAAACCCCGGAGCAGTAAGGGACATCCTCCCGGTTGATGCCGCGGGAACCCACGCACTGGATCCAGGCCACCCGTTGCGGCGGCTTACCGTTACTGGGGCGAACCAGTTCGCCACCGGTGGGTCCGGAAGCCGACATGATCCGCTCGTATTCGAGACCGGTGACCACGTCGGGGTAAACCCCGTAACCGAAGTTTTCAAGCCGGCTGGGATCGAATAGCTCAGCCCCGATGGCCAGCACCACGGCCCCTACCTGTCGTTCTTCAGTCCGCTCGCCATCGTCCGGATTGATGGCGCCGGCCGGGCAGACGTTGACCAAAGCGGCCACGTCGTCACATTTTTCCATGTCAATGGAAAAGGCCTGGGGGGTTGCCTGGGGGTAGCGCATGCAGGTCGGTGCCCGGTGATCCAGCCCGGGTTCAAAGCGCACACATTCCGGGAAAGCCTTGTGGCAGTCGCCGCAGGCGGTACATTTTTCCATGTCGATGTAGCGCGGGGCACGTGCCAGGGTGACGGTAAAGTCACCGGCTTGCCCCTTCAGCCCGCTCACCTGTGTCAGCGGCAGCACTTCAATATGTTTATCACGGGCATTTTCGGACAGATTGGGTGAAATGGTACATAAATCGCAATTGTTGGTGGGGAAGGTGCGGTCAAGACGGGTCATCAAACCGCCGATGGTGGCCGCCTGGTCGATCAGGACAACATCCCGACCGGCTTCAGACAAATCCATGGCCGCCTTCATTCCGCCGACGCCGCCGCCGATTACCAGAACTGTATTGTTTTGATTTGGCATATTGGTATCCTAGCTGTCTGCTTGAATGATTGTTTAAAGTCCCGCAAATCCCAGAATATTGGGTAGTTTATGCTCCCAACCCAGGGTTTCGATCTTGACACCCTGCACGAGGTTCTTGAGTTGGGCGATGGTTTCACCGGCGATGCGCTGGCATTCCATTTCCCTGTTCGGGGCCTTGCGTATTCTTTTGATCATTTCTTCGGAAATATGTGCACCCGGCTCATTGAGGGACATATAGCGGGCAATGCCCACCGACTTGAGTAAGAAAACCGAGGCGATTACCGGAACCTTCAAGGCCGCGATTTTCTCCAGGTCAGCGGCAAAGTGCGCCACGTCGAATACGGGCGGGGTGATTACAAAGCCGGCACCCGCCGCCACCTTCTTTTCAAGAGCAGCCAATTCGGCATCCAGGGTCTGTTCGTCCGCAAAAGCGCCCAGCGTGCAGCCCGTCATGAACTCCGGAGAGCCGTCCAGAGAAAAACCCGACATGTCCATCCCGTTCTGGAGAGAGCGGATAGCACCGATAAGTTCCAGTTCATCCAGGTCATTCACCACGGTGGCATCGTGATGGTCGCCATTGGCCATTTCTTCACCGGGCACGACGACAAGGTTGCGGATACCAAGAAGGTGGGCTGCGAGAACATCGCCCTGCAGGGCCATCCGGTTGCGGTCCCGGCAGTAGAGATGGATAATCGTTTCCATACCCTGCTGGTGGATAAGGGCCCCGCCGGCCAGGGCGCTCATCCGCATCACGCCGTTATCCATATCCGGTATGATGACCGCGTCAACCCGCCCTTTGATTTTACGCGCGTTGGCGACCAACTCCGCGACGTTTACGCCCTTGGGTGTGTTCATTTCTGCCAGAACTACAAAGTCACCTGATGCCAGTCGTCTTTGAAAGCTCATAAATTCACTCTTCCTTTTGACAGTTTTGTGGCAGTTGTACCGGGTTACATTTCCGTCTCAGGGTGGAACACGGCGACGCCCTTGAGATCCTCCCCCAGGTATTCGCGTTCGTTGGGACCCAGGACGCCGAGTGACAGCGCAAGCAGGGACCACAGGTGAACCACCGGGTAATTGCCGCCGTAGTGCTCGCTGAGTTCGTGGATTTGGGCGTGGCAGTTGTGGCAGGCCGCGATGCAGTAGTCTGCCCCGGTCGCCTTGATCTGGTCGTCTTTCAGCTTTCCGTAAGCCAGCCGCTGGTCCTTGAAACCGGACTGGAGAAAACCGCCCCCGCCGCCGCAACAGTAGTTGTTCGACTTATTGGGTGTCATATCGACGAAGTTCTCTTCGCCCACAACGGATTTGACCACGAAGCGCAGGTCGTCCGCAATGGGATCGCCGTAAGCCTTGCGCACGATCTGGCAGGGATCCTGAACGGTGAACTTGATCTTCAGGTCCTTGTTCCAGTCGGAACTGGGCTTGAGCTTGCCCTCCCGGATCCACTTGGCATAGTATTCGTAAATGTTCTTGACTTGAAACTTGTGCGCGACGTTGAACTTTTTCAGTCCTGCCAGGACTGAGAAGGTGACGTGCCCTCACTCGGTGTTGAGAAACGTCTTGCACCCCAGGGCATCCGCCTGACCGGCGGTCTGCCGCACCAGGTGTTCCCACGCCTCATCATCGGACAGGAACATGCAGTAATTTTCACCACCCCACCCCTTGCTGCCGTAAGTCCAGTCGACACCGGCCAAGTGCAGGATCTTCCAGAGCGGTACCATTTCATCCGGTTCGGTCACCGGTTCTCTCGAATTCTGGTTGAGAAAAAATTCAGCCCCCTCCTTGTCGATGGGCGCCTGCATTTCAGCGAATTCAGGCTGGGCCTCCTGGTATTCTTCGAGAACATCCCCAACCACGAATACAAAATCGTCGGGGGAGGTTCCCATAGCACTGCCGCTTTCGTTGCGCAGGGCCATGTCGCAGGACCCCAGAATACCATTGGGCCGCTCTTCACGCGGAACCTGGGCTCGGGCGTTATAAACCAACTGCGGAATGTCGATTTTCATGGGGCAGACATAGATGCACCGCTGGCACATGGAACACATCCATATCCAGGGGCTGCTTAAAATTTCCTCGTCCAGTCCGAGGGCCGCCATACGCAGAAATTTGCGCGGGTCCATTCCCTCCAGACCCGTGGCAGGACAGCCCGACGAGCAGGCACCGCAGGTCAGACACAGGTCGAGATTTCCGCCTTCCGGAAGAATCTCTTTAACCTTGTCGATAAAAAGACTCTTCTTTCTTTCTCCCAGTTTGATTACCGCTTCGGGCATGCGCTACTCCTTTTCATAAAGATACGTATGGGATTTGATATCTTTCTTTTTGAGATAAATGCTGCAACATTCACCGTCGTGCTCTTCTTCGAAGACAAATTCATGGGACAACGCTGGCAGAACTTTAAAAAGATCATTGCGCGTGTCCGGATCCAGCCCCAGAATTCTCACCACTTCGTTACTTTTCATTCCTCTGAAAACATGCGTCAGTTTTAGCAAGGTCAAGGATTTAATGGCCCCTCTGAAATCCACGCTATAGTCCGCTGTTTTTTCCAAAATCAGTACGTCCTTTTATTAATCGCGTATTTCTATGAGCAACTATGGTGCCATACCCCTGCTATATCGCTATGCGCACATGATTTTCTTGAGAATTCAAACCATTGAATTGGCTTCAGTAAAAAATTTTGAAAACCGATTGCTCCCTTCCTGTTAAAATGTTAAATGGAATACATTTAACAGGTGTTAAAATTTAACAGGCAAACCGAAATGTTTGAACACGAACTCGACAGGTACTGGCACACCGTGGCCAACACCATCAGCGACGGCATCATGGTCGTTGATGAGCAGGGCATCATTATTTATGTCAACGAGGCTTTTGAAGGCATCACCGGGTTTTCAAAAGATGAAATGGTCGGCAGGGACTGCTCGGTTTTGAATTGCGACATCTGCCAGGAAGTTCGCGAAAATCGAGGGTGTCACTGGTGCGCCCTTTTTCAGGACGGCAATATGCGGCGACGGCGCTGTGTCTTTCGCCATAAAGACGGTCATTCGATCCACGCGCTTAAAAACGCCTCCATTTTTCACGATGACCATGGCAATGTCATTGGCGCCGTTGAAACGGTCACCGACATAACGGACCTTATCGAAAAGGACAACCGTATCGCCGAATACCAGCGGGAGCTGCGGTCTGCGGACAAGTTTCAAGGCATCATCGGCGCATCGGCGCAGATGCAGAAAATCTTCGATCTGATCACCAATGCCTCCCGTTCGGATGCGCCGGTCATCATCTATGGCGAAAGCGGGACCGGCAAAGAACTGGTGGCCAGGGCAATCCACCGGCTTAGTGAAAGATTCCGGGGGCCTTACGTCAAAATAAATTGTGCCGCACTGACCGAGTCTTTACTTGAAAGCGAGCTGTTCGGGCATGTCAAAGGGGCCTATACAGGCGCCGTTAAAGACCGGTCCGGGCGATTTGAAACAGCCCATGGAGGCAGTATTTTTTTGGATGAAATCGGGGATCTGCCGCTGGCCACCCAGGTAAAACTACTCCGGGTTCTCGAAGATAAAATCGTTGAGCGGGTGGGCGCCAATACGTCTATTCCGGTGGACGTGCGGATCATTTCGGCCACAAACCGCGACCTTAAGGAACTTATTGGAAGCGACGTTTTCCGGAAAGACTTATATTTTCGTATTAACGTCATCCCGGTTCACCTCCCGCCGCTGCGCGAAAGGATCGAAGACATCCCGCTGTTGGCCGATGCCTTTTTTCGCAAGATCCGCCTGAAAGTCAACAAGAAATTCACCGCCATCTCCAGGGAGACCATGGCGGCCCTGATGAATTATACCTGGCCCGGCAACGTGCGCGAGTTGAAAAGCGCGTTCGAATACGCCTGCGTCACCTGTCAGGAAGGAACGATTCAGCCTGAGCACCTGCCGGAGAATATACTCACCGAAAAAAAAATCTCCGGGTCAGCTAAGCGCATCTCTATCAACCGGGAAGACATAAAAAAAATAGAGCTTATCGAAACCTTGGAAGAGACCGGCGGGAACCAGTCCGCCGCCGCTAAACTGCTGGGCGTGACGCGGGTGACAATCTGGAACAGAATGAAACGATACGGGATCAGTTCGAAAAATAACATCACCGTAAACTAAAACCCCACCATGTGAGCTTTTGCCGAAAAGATCGGCAAACAAGTATTTTCTTCCAGATCCACTGCCTTACCCCCCACGGCGTTTTACCGGAGCGTTAGTATAAAGCAGGATTCCGATCCACGTTGCCGTCAAGATGGCGCCGAAATGATAAAAATCGTAGGCCGGATATCAATTTTGCAAAGCAGGATGATCGGGTTTTGGCGTGTTTCAGGATAAGGAAATGCCGCCAGGCGCTTCCTTATGCTA
>Ga0180430_10003631_pt1 | contig 13272 bp, 10 predicted proteins | sample SS_ome_9_FD_132999 | JGI IMG/M metagenome (GOLD analysis project Ga0180430, IMG submission 132999) | Hypersaline lake sediment archaeal communities from the Salton Sea, California, USA - SS_1_S_2 metaG | ecosystem: Environmental > Aquatic > Non-marine Saline and Alkaline > Hypersaline >... | reverse complement strand
TACGCTGTTAAAATCATCGCTGATTCCCCTGGCAACTGTACTTGTAAAAGCATTTGAAATACCGATACTTATGGCGTGGTTGTTTTTGAATCTTCTGCTGAAATTTGCGCCTGCTATGGCACTTACCGTTCCTGCAGAAAACTCAGTATTGAGTATCATGGGAAAGTAACCCAATCCGGCTCTGAGTGAAATGGCATTACGGTTTCTGATCCAGATAATATGTTCATAATTGAGCGAGGTGGCAATCCCGGAACCCCCGATTTCAAGGTAGAGGGCTTTTTTTGAAAGCGCTTCCTGTGAGAATGTTGCGCTGGAAAATGCAACAAAAAATAAAGCTATTATTACTTTTTTCATCATACTAAGTTTTACATTTTATAAATATCGAATGTCAAATCGGTGATGGTGGCATTGATGTACTCATAGTCACCTTCATCTTTTAACCAGACCGCCCGAAAGGTGGTGGGTATCATTATTTCACTGAATTCCTTATAATCACCCACATACACAATCCATGGAATCTGAACTTTTGTGTCGCCGAAATAACGGTCGCTGGACCCGAAGTGGGTGATGAGATTGTTTTCATCGAAATAGAAAATCCCAGAAACGCTTAAGCCGGCATCTTCAACGGTCGCCTTTACAGAAGTTTCAGATACTTCTTCCCATTGGATCTGATCGTTCAGACAGGCAGAGGGGTTATAGACCAGCTCACCCAAAAAGGCAATTAATTCACTTACGCTAAGTTCATAACCATCTGAAAACATAAATGGTACCGAAGGTGCCAGGCGGATATCCAGTTTTCCATTGCCATTGTAGTAATAGTCAAGCCCTGTCATTTTACCCATCGGTGAATTAATTTCTCCAATCCAGTTTCGGCTTATGGGTTCACTGGTTACATAGGTCACAGCCACCATTGAGGCCCATTCTGCGTTCTCATTCAATTTAAAATTCCCTGAATATTCTAATTGAATAGCGTTCGAATTAGACTTCCCTACAACCCCAACTGCATCCAGGTAATTCTGAAGAGGTTGTGGCAAATGCTGAATATGAGCTTCGCTAATTGTATATAGCTCAGTATCAGATTCATTCAACAGGAAGTCAATTTCATTCATTTCACTCTTTTCACATGAAAGTATCAGTATACACATTGCAAAAAGGGCTGGTTGTATTTTTGATAGTCGGTTCATCGGATTCATTTTTAATCTTTTAAATGTGATAGTTATTGAGTTTATATTCGCTTTAAAAAAAGTTCTTTGTCTTTGATAACCAGGTAGCCGGAAACAATCAGCAGCAGACCGGTCTGGATGACCTTACTCATGGGGTGTGTTGCAAATATTTCGTTGAAAAACACAGCGGTAATGTGAAATATGATGGTCAAAACGACATTTCTGTTTGTTTTGTAGTATATCCAGTTCATAATAAGCACAAAAGGGATCATGCTTACAACAAAATTCAGCGAGTACAGCCAGCCCGATTCTACCAGGTTGCTATGATAATAGCCTTTGATAGTGGACAATGGCAGGTGCCAGAAAGCCCAGTAGAGCGCGAACATCAGGGAAGCTTTCAACAGGTTAAAACGGGATACAAGACTGTCGGTTCCGTATGAGTGCCAGGCGAGCTCTTCCAATACCGGTGCCGCCAGCAATAAAAACCAAACGGGAAACAGCGACGATGTAAATGTAAACGATCCTCTGAACGCAAACTGCGCTGCAGAATAGCCAAAAAACAGCGAAACAGCCTGGGCAGCCAGAATGCTGAATAGCATCAGAAAGAAGGTAATGAGAATGTATTCGGGCTTAATACTTTTGAAATTAAAAAAACGCCCTCTGAAATCGGCCCGCAGCGCTTTGTCAGGTAACATAAAATACAACGCGACCAGAAAGGGCGCAATCAGGCCGACAATGCTGGTAATTCCGGTTGCCCATTCAAGTGTTTTAGTGAAAGGCTCCTGGTGACTCAGGTATCCGCTGAAAAACCACAGACCCCAGGGAATAGCTGTACATAAAAAATAAAAGGTAAACGGACGCCTGTACCTTTTTATGATTTGATTATTTTGCTCTGAATGATTCATGATGATAAATTTTTGTTGAGTTGTTTTGAGCAAATTAAAGACGAATATCAAAGGCAAGCGCCCAAACTTACAGGATTAGACAAAGCAGGGGCCCAATCCTATAAGATTACACACCTAACAATCTGATTAATTGTAAGTTATTTCCTTATGTCCTTTTGAAAAAAAGTAAGTGAGATGTTATAGGTCCCGCTCTTTTGAGGTGTTCTCAGACAAGAATTTTGATGGTGAGATTCCCTTTTGTTTTTTGAAAATATAATTAAAAGAGGACTTGGAATTGAATCCGGAATCGAGGGCCAGAGCGAGCAGACTGAAATTTTTATTATTATGTGCGCTGCGTATAAATTCTTCTACACGATAGTTATTGATGAAATCATGAAAATTAACACCTGCTTCCTGGTTGATTATTTGTGAAAGCTGGTTTGGTGAAAGCTCAAGGATTTGAGCCAATCCTGACAGGCTGAGTTTAGGATCCAGGTAAGGCTTCTGCTCATCCATAACCTTCAGCAATTTTCCATACAGCTCTGCGACGAGGTCACTTTTCATCCCTGAGTTTCTGTATTTTTCAGATTTTGCCCTCTCAACGGTCTCATTGTTTTCAATATGCGCTGTGCTTGTAAAGATGTTTTCCTGCTTGATGCCAAAATACCCGATATAGAAAACCAAACCAATAAGTATGGTATAGATGATGTAATCGGCGTTAAACGCAAATTGAACACCAAAAGCATCCCGGGCTATGACAATGATGGTTGCCGATAAGAAAACCAATCCGATAATTAAAATACAATTCCGTAACCATTTGATATTGATCCCTTCCCGGTAAGAAAAATTATTGTCTATCTTTTGTTTGTGTTTGATGGTAAGTCTGTAGGAAAGAATGGCATAAGTAATTCCCGAAAACAATATGGCTACGAGTAATATGATGGAGAAAAGCATGTATTCTCTCATTTCTCCATTGTCCAGTTGAATTTTTTCCTCCGCAGTGTAAAAGAAAAAGAAATTCGACATATACAGATATGCTACAAGGGCAGGAGTAAAATGCAAATAGTCGATAAGCCTGACTTTTCGATCGTATCGCAATGAATAGAGTGTATATAAAAAAAGCATTGGTCCGTGGAGTAATGGTAATGGAGCAGTCGTGCCTATCAGGTGTGGGTAAACTTCCCAGTATCCCAGCTGATTAAAATAGAAACCCAGCAGGTGAATCCCGATAATAGTGATCCAAACTGCCAGAATTTTATCAGTTAAAGCTTTTTGTCTTTTTGTAAGAAGTAAAACAACAATAAATAAGGATAAGAAAATACCACTGATAAAAATAACCTCCATAATAATTGAATGTATTTCAGATTATATGCACACACATAATATACAGACATTGATATTTCCCGGCTTGCGATTTACGCCTTGTGTATATCTTAAAGCATCGCTTTGCGTGACTGGAAAGATACAAAAAATGTGGCTTTTCAATTCAGCTTTTTATTTCCACATACGAAGTCTCCCTGTATAATCCAAAATGCTGATTTTGTTGATCACCTCCCTGGAAACAACTATCCAGAGCACCCTGTGGCAGGGGTGTATATAATGACCGAATGGTGTATGCTGCTCTTATTCCTGTATGACAGGTATTTCAGGATGGAGCGGATCATGGCAAATAGTGTGACACTGGAGCATACGTGGTAACAAATCTTTTACATATAAAAGTTCGAAATGTCTGCAGCAGATCCGATCACCATTCTTTGTCATGACATTCAAAACATGATACTCCTGTAGTTCCTCCTTTTAAATCAGCACCGTGACAATCAGCACAATTCGCAATGGGTTGCTCAAGTCCGCTCTTGTGCATAAATCCATCTTTACTTACCGTATGGTCTGAAGGGGGAGTGTATTTTGAATTATTTGCCTTTTCACAGCCGATGACAAGAACCAGTATAAGCAATAGCATCGCCACTTTTCCTGTTGCGCAGATTTTCATTTTATTCAAGATTTTAGATGGAACCTTCCTAACGTTGGTGTTTGTTCTTTCTTCAAAACAAACTGTATTTTGCGCGGGTTTATTGTTTGACCAATCGATCTGGTCCTGATAAAGGTTACACACATACCATACTTTTATAATTGGTTTTCCTATTTAAATATGCAAAAACCACCCTACTACCTCAGCCCGATCCGGTACGATACTTTCAGTAAAAAGGTATTGTTGGCCCTTTTGTCGGTGAACAGCTGGTCCATATTGTCCATAACTTCGAATGCGCCCGCCGAATCATAGTAGTCGCGGGTTTGCGACCATACCAGGTATGCCGTGGAACCCGGCAGGAACTCCCACCTGATCACCAGGTTGGAAAGCCACTCATCCACGGTGAAATCAGGAATATCAAAGCTGTAATCAGAAACCCCGTCCAGGTTCTCATCGACATAATACTCCTCATCACCCAGTGTCATCTGATCCGATGCATATTCACGAAAACGGTCCTTGAATGCATCTGCATGCGTATCCGTGATCATTTTAAATTGTGTGTACTCCCCGCAGGCGATAAACGGCTGTCCCCAGTACTGGATGGTAAGGTCCGGCGTGATATTGTAGTTCACCCTGAGTGACATACCCAGCACCTTCTGATCAATCCTGGCAAATATATAACGGTCCTCACCCGCCATTTCCTGTGTACTGACATATTGCAATACATCGAACTGGTCCATATATGATGGATTCAGGGAGATGGAAAGCGTATTGAACGGCCTGACCGTAAGTCCAAGATCAAAGGACCAGCGCATGAAATTATCACTGGCCGCCCAATGCCTGGAACCGAAAAATTCAGCAGAAAACACCTTCCTGTCATCTGTTCCCAGGTTAAGATACATGCGGCTGCTGTTGGGCATCAGCATTGAGGGTCCTCCCCTCAGCATGGTTGTGGAAACTTCCATGAAATTAAAGCCTCCTCCCACGCCTGCATTCCAGAAATTCTTAAAATAACCACTCACGTTGTATTCATAACCTATGCCATTCACCTTCCCCCCAAAATCCGAAGACACGAATACATCATTGTTGAGGTTGACACTCCTGAAGATACTGAAGGGCTCTGTGAAACTGTACCCCGTCCAAAGCACATTCAACATATGGTCTGCCTGCCGCATGTAGCCCATATCATTCAGTTCCAGGCCCGGACTCTTGAACACATTCATGAACAAAAAATTCCAGTTGCCACCGATCTTTCCAAATTCCAGTTTCCCTCCCAGTCCGCTCAGTCGTGTCAGGGTGGAATCAAATTCCAGGTGATCCGCATCTGGTCTCTGGTAGTACCTGGCAGAACTTCGCTGCGTTTCCGAAATCGCCTCTGTGGATCCGCCTACATTACTGAAATACAGGGATGCATTCAGGGAATAGTTCCTGTCCCTGAAATACTGAGCGAAATCCACTCCACCAGTTGTCGCATCCTGGTGCAGGTAATCCAGGCCGGTACCATCAAGTCGCCTCAGAACACTGGTTACTGCTCCCCCGATGATCGTATTCCCTTTGTTGAAATCCTTTTGCATCCTCGCCAGGGAATAATTGGTAAGTGGTTCAACAGTTTCCATCCTTCGCTCCCCGTCCGCGTCGATAATCGCTTTCGTGTCTGCGGTTACCGCCTCCAGCACACCCACTGAGATGCCATTCTGGGTCTTCCCGGTAATCTTGCCTGCTCCTAAAATCGGGGCAAACAGCGGCATCTTTGCATACTCCCCATCCTCCAGTTCCGGATCTCCATGGGGCCGGCGACCGATGCGCCGGCTGTAAAACAGGTTGTCGTTCCCTACATCGCCATCACCAAGCCCCACATTGAAACTGGTGATATTGCTGCCCTCAATAAAGAAGGGCCGCTTTTCCTGGAAATATGTCTCAAATGCACTCAGGTTCACATCCGAAGGGTCTGCCTCAACCTGGCCAAAATCGGGGTTGATGGTAAAATCAAGTGTCAGGTTATTCGTTACACCTACTTTGCCATCCAGACCAATACTTAGTTTTGGATCGCTGCCGTCGGCAAAGGGATTCCCCTCCTCCGGCTCGTAGGTATTGATTGAGGTTACACCGTAAGGGGTCAGATCCAGTTGCTTCCTGGGCTGGATCTCCTCCAGTCCTTCCAATTCCCCCATGGCATGAATGAGCCCCGGTGCATTCCTGGGTATGGGGTGCCAGAGGCTCATCTCTTCATGACGAAAAATCTGTCGTGCCACCTCAAATCCCCAGGCTTCATCAGAATTCTTCTTGAACCGCAATTGTGTGAAAGGGATTTTCATCTCAGCCCCCCAACCCCAGTCATAGATCTGTGTCTTTGCCAGCCAGATGGGGTCCCAACTGGGGTCTTCATTATGGGCATTGTTGGAAAATATCTGGTCGAACCGCACACCTGCCGCACTCACACCAAATACGAAGCCAGTACGCAAATCGTGGTAACTGTCGAAAATCACAAAAACCATATCCCCTTCCCCGTTATCACGCCTGCTCATCCTGCTTGTGATACTGTCGGGAGAAGTGTCCAGGGCGCGTATCGCAACATATAAATTCAGGTCGTCAAATGCCACCTTGAACGCTGTCTCCTGCGAGGGTGACCGGTCGGCATAAGGCTCATGCTGAACAAATCCTCCCTCCCAGGTTCCTTGTTGCCAGGCAGGATCATCAAATGCACCATTGATCACTGGTGCGTCTTCAACACGAAACGTCTTGTAGCGCTTTTTGGGAAGATATTCCGTCTGTCCGGTCAGAACCGTTCCAATAAAAAAAAGCAGAACGGTAAATGCGAAGTACTTTTTCATGGTTAATTGCCAGGGTTTGCTCTTACTAAGACGAATGTATGGAAAGTTTGTTACAGAAATGATCCTGAAAAACCCTCCAGGTCTGCAATGCTTTTTACCAGGATGCCCTGCGATTCCAGTTGCTTCAGGAATTTTTCCGACTTCCCGGGCTTCTTTGCCGTAACGGCTTCCCTGAGCACGGTGACCTTGTAACCCGCATCATTTGCATGAATTGCAGTATTTGACACACACTGCCCGAGAAATATCCCCGTAAGATAGAGGTGTTCGATATTGTTTTCCCTGAAAAAAACGCGAAGCTCCTCAACAGTCAGGGCACTCGATTCATGTTTGGTAAGCACGATATCTCCTTCCCTGCGGTCGAGCCGCTCATCAAGGTCAGTATGTGCGGCAGGCCCGGTCCTGATCCCCTTCAGGGAGATGGTCAGCACACGTATATCAGCCTTTACAAAGATCACATCAATGGGACGCAGGGTGGCAATTGCCGTATTTACACTACTGATCAGCTCTGATGCTGATCCTTTATCCAGGGTGTGCCGGGTGAATTCATCCTGCATATCGATCACGAGCAGGGCAGCATTACCCACCGGTGGCTGGGCAGTCATAGAGCATGTTAACAAGACCGCACCCAACGCAAAAAAAAACTTTCGTACCATCACATAATTTTGAGGATTCTGAAAACAAATTACAATATCATTTTCAAAGGGCAATCTTTGTTTAACAATATTTAGTTATTCAGGAAACGGATGAAAACCAGGGGGTGCCTGATAGTAAAACATACTATTTTAATACGTATATCATTAAATGAATGTCACTTAAATAATTAATCCTGGCGCATTTATATCATCAAACCCGATACAATACGCGATTTCAAACCGATCATATTTATGAAAATTTAACGTTCTGACGGAATTGGCACCTGGCCGAATCATCATCATCGCTTGCAGATTCAGATCATTTTGTCTACTTTTTCAACGCGAAACCCGGATTCACCGTATTCACAACATATATACTGCCGAAACCATCTTAAACGCAGAACCAATGAAATACTACGCACAGCCCCACCGCTTTTTTCGCCACCTTCCCACCTACCCGCTGATCTTCCTGGCCGTTATCCCGCTCATGATCCTCGACCTGTGGGTGGAATTGTACCACCGTTTCTGCTTCCCGTTTTATGGCATGAAGTATGTAAAAAGGAGAAGTTACATTAAGGTAGACAGGCACAGGCTCAAATACCTGAACCCCCTGCAGAAATTAAATTGCGCATACTGCGGCTATGCCAATGGTGTGGTAAAATACTGGACAAAAATATTTGCTGAAACGGAACACTACTGGTGCGGTATTCAGCATGGAAAAGACGAGCATTTTATCGTGCCCGGACACCATGCTGATTTCATCCCCTACAACGATGAGCAGGCATTCCGGGAAGCCTATGCAAACGACAAGACCAATAAACTATAGGAGGGTAAAGACATCACATCCCTGTCTGGGTTGATATGCCGCACTGTAAAAGCAAGAGTGGTTGTGTTGGAACACTATTTCCCCCGCAGCAGAATATAATTCCTGAATTCTCCCAGCCTCCTGTCTCCAGGCAGATGTTTCTCGATCCATGAAACCACCCGGTATTTCAGCCGGTCGTGTTTCATCTTCATCGGGATCTGACTGGTCGCAGGACCTTCGAACCGCAACTGGTCCTGCCAGTCGAACTGTTCCAGCCAGGGCTGTAACACCTTTGGGTGGCTCCCTTCAAATGTCGTGAGACGCGAAAGGTTTCCATAGTCAAAATAAGTGGGATACTTGTTCTCCCTGATCTTCCGGTCCACCGATGCCGTGCCCTCGTGGTTGGCAGTAAAGACCTTGATCTTGTTCTGCATCAGCACAGGAGGCCGCACCCACCCGTAGTGGTAGATCCAGGCATCCACAGGTGCCACTTTCAGTTTATAGGTATGTTCCTGCCGACGGTAATGCAGCCCGTCGAAATCCGGGATCCTGCGAAAGGATTGTGCCGATTCCCAGGAATGGATTTCCGGGTCGTTCCGAATGATCCTGATCTCCCTCCTGTACCAGCAATGTGTATCCTGGATATGCCGGTAGTCCCCCCAGAAATGATGGTAATTGAACAGCAGTCCCTCCACCTCGCGGTCATCCAGCAACTCCCTGCACCGCGCTTCGATCACGGGAAGATAGCGCTCATGCACCAGTTCATCCGACTGCAGGTAGAAGAGCCAGTCACCCGAACAGTGCTCCTTCGCAATATCGGTCTGGTGTGCATGCTCCATGCCACGGGGGTATTTTTCAATGTCCCACACCGTATCAATGATCCTGATCTTGTCGCTGTCGATCTGTTCAATCTCCTCCCTGGTGGTATCATCCGCATCACTGTCACCCAGGACCACCACAAACTCATCCACGATGGGCAGGATCGACTCGATCGCATACCGCATTGGGTAATAAAGCTTGTGGGCATTCTTGCCCATGGTGAAACCACTGATCTTCATGGTAAATATTGTTAGGTCTAAAACGACTGCATACTATGCAATTTCTGGTACACTCCTCCCTCGATCATCACCAGCTCTTCGTGTTTGCCCAACTCCACTACCCTACCCTCATCCAGCACAACGATCAGGTCGGCATTTTTAATGGTCGACAAACGGTGAGCGATCACGATGGAAGTTCGGTTCTTCATCAGGTGCTCGATTGCATCCTGCACCACGCGCTCACTCTCCGTATCAAGCGACGAAGTAGCCTCATCCAGGATCAGGATCGGCGGATTGGCCATCACGGCACGGGCGATGCTGATCCGCTGTTTCTGTCCGCCCGAAAGTTTGTTTCCTCCGTCACCCACACCCTCCTCCATTCCATCGGGAGTTTCCATAATAAACTCCATGGCATTGGCCACACGTGCAGCTTCATCCACAGACGAAGGATCTGGATCCACTGCCCCAAAGGAGATGTTATTGTAAAAACTGTCATTGAACAGGATCGAATCCTGCGATACGATCCCCATCAGGTTCCGCAGGTCCCTCAGACTGTATTCTTTCAGGGAGACACCATCCAGCAGCACCTCGCCCTTCAACGGATCCATGAACCTGGGCAACAGGTCCACCAGCGTGGACTTCCCTGCTCCCGATTTTCCCACCAGGGCGATCAACTGGCCCTTTCTGATCTTCAGGTTCACATCCTTCAGTACATCCTCTTCATCGTAGCGAAACGTAACGTTTCTGAACTCAATTGCATCGGTGAAATCTTTGACCGGCTTGGGATTGGACACTTCCACGATTCGCTCGTCAGCGTCCAGCAACTCATCCACGCGGTCGACAGATGCCATTCCTTTCTGAATGGAAAAGTAAGCATTTGAAAAATTCTTCACAGGCGTGATCACCTGGCTGAACACCACCAGGAAAAAGATAAGGCTCTCCGATGTCATGCCGTTCTGACCGGAAAGTACCAGCCAGCCGCCGTATGCCATCAACAGCATCAGTACAATGGTACCCATGAATTCACTGAGCGGACCGGCCAGTTGCCTCCTGCGCATGATCCGTTTCATCAGCCGGGCAAACCTGTTGTTGGCATCGCCGAACCTGCTCTCCATCTGGTCTTCACCATTAAATCCCTTGATGATCCGCAAGCCAGTGAGTGTCTCCTCGATCAACGACATGACCGTCCCCAGCCGTTGCTGTCCCCGGAATGATTTTTTCCTTAGATTCCTTGCAATACGTCCGATCAACAGCCCGGATACCGGGAGGATCAAGAGCACAAAAAGCGTAAGCTGCCAGTTGGTTGCCATCAAAAAGGACATGTAAATAATGATGGTCAGCGGGTCGCGGAACACCATCTGCAGCGAACTCATAATGGAGGCTTCAATCTCCTGCACATCATTCGAGATTCGTGCCATCACATCGCCTTTCCTGGCTTCGCTGTAGTATGAAAGCGGAAGCCTGATGATCTTGTGGTAGATCTCCCTGCGGATATCACGAACGGTATACGCCCGTACGGGTGCCAGTGTATAGTTGGCGAGGTACAGGAACCCGTTTTTCAGGAGGCTGAAAATGACAACCATCACACTTACCATCACCATTGCCATCGGCTTTCCGTAGGTCAGCATCACCTTGCTCAGCAAATAATTCAGGGTATGGAAAAAATATTCGGTTTTGAAACTGAACTCCATCGGTTCGGTCACCATGGGCTGGTTTTCGAACAACACCTGGAGGAACGGGATAATCATTGCAAAGGAGAACAGCGCAAAAAATGCACCCAACACGTTGAAGAGTACGTTCTGAACCACATTCCATTTATATGGCCCCAGGTACCGCAATAATTTGAAGAATCGGTTCATACAGGATCGGGTTACAACCCGGTGTAATTCATCGGTGTGATCTTTTTCAACTCAGCCTTCACCTCTTTACTTACATCTAACGTGTCGATAAAGTCGCTGATTGCCTCTTGCGTGATCTTTGTGTTTTTACGGGTCAGTTCCAATAATGTCTCGTAGGGTTTGGGTACCCCCTCGCGCCGCAGGATGGTCTGGATCGCTTCGGCCACCACTGCCCAGTTGTTCTCCAGGTCGGCGCGGATCGCTTCCTCGTTCACCACGAGCTTTTTCAGCCCTTTCAGCAGTGAATCCACTGCAATGAGCGTATGTGCAAAAGGCACACCGATGTTCCGTAATACCGTTGAATCGGTCAGATCGCGCTGCAGCCTGGAGACCGGTAGTTTCGCAGCAAGGTGCTCAAAAAGCGCATTGGCCACTCCAAGGTTGCCTTCTGCATTTTCAAAATCTATCGGGTTGACCTTGTGGGGCATGGCCGATGAACCCACTTCTCCTTTTTTGATCTTCTGCTTGAAATACTCCATGGAGATGTAGGTCCAGATATCCCTCGAAAAGTCGATCAGGATGGTATTGATCCGCGACATGGCATGGAACATGGCGGCCAGGTTATCATAATGCTCGATCTGCGTGGTGGGCCATGAACGCTTCAGTCCAAATGCACCGGCCAGCAACTCCTCGCCGAATGCAAACCAGTCGATATCGGGATAGGCCACCACATGGGCGTTCATGTTACCGGTTGCTCCGCCAAACTTTGCCGGGACCGCAATCTCCTCCAGCCGGGTCAGCTGTTCATCGATCCGAGAAGTAAACACCCTGAGCTCTTTCCCCAGGCGTGTGGGTGAAGCAGGCTGTCCGTGGGTCCGGGCCAGCATCGGGAGTTCAAGCCACTCCGCTGCAAGTTGCTCTATCTTTTCGATCAGGTCTTCCATTGCCGGATAATACACCTTGTCCAGGGCGTGCCTGAATGAAAGTGGTACCGCCGTATTATTGATGTCCTGGGAAGTGAGTCCGAAATGAATGAACTCCCCGAACGCCTCCAGGTCCAGTTGCCTGAACTGCTCCTTCAGGTAATATTCCACCGCCTTCACATCATGATTGGTCACGGATTCGATTTCCTTCACCTTCTCTGCATCCTCAGCCGTGAATGCGCGGTAGATATTCCGCAGGTCTTCATAGGAATCCCGGGGGAAATCAGTCAATTGGGGGATACCCACCTCTACAAGTGCAATAAAATATTCCACCTCCACCTGGAGCCTGTATTTGATCAGTCCGTATTCAGAAAAAAATGTTTCAAGAATCGCCACCTTCGACCTGTATCGTCCGTCCACGGGAGAGATGGCCATCAACGTTTGTAAGCTCATAATTTCATGTTAAACCACAAATTTAACGGAAAAAATAAGAATATCAGGCCAAACATCCGTATACTTCCATGCATCCACCCTGCTTCGGAGCTGGAGGATATTCCGGTCACAACAAGTGACCTGCGCTACATGGAGGTGGTATGCTCCACAGGTACACAACTCAAATATTTGTTGTATTTTTATTCCACCAGAATAAAGCATATGAGAAAGAAACTATACATACTGTTCATCGTGGTCCTTGCTGCGGGCATGCATGCACAGCAATATAATTCATCCCAGTCACTTGCAACGGCTGATATGTCCCCGCAGCAACCTGGGCAGGATCTTGAAACACAGGATACTTCCTTGCGGTCACCCCAAACAACGGATACTTCATTCGGGCTGTCCGGCAGTGCAGATACTGCAATGCTGCCACCCGGACCGGTTGCCGTTACAGAAGGTACAGCCCAAATACTGGTGTACATATTCGATATCAAGGAAATGATCGCGGCACCTGTCTGGCGTACCACGAAACTGGCCTTTGCAGAGGCGGATTCACTGGATGCCGACCTGGTGATCATCGACATGAATACCTATGGAGGAGAGGTAGGTGCTGCCGACTCCATCCGTACCTTCCTGCTGAATTCAGAAATCCCTGTGTATGTATTTATCAATGACAATGCCGCATCAGCCGGAGCCCTGATCTCCATTGCCTGCGACAGCATCTATATGAAACCAGGCGCCAAGATCGGCGCCGC
>Ga0180430_10003629_pt1 | contig 13275 bp, 3 predicted proteins | sample SS_ome_9_FD_132999 | JGI IMG/M metagenome (GOLD analysis project Ga0180430, IMG submission 132999) | Hypersaline lake sediment archaeal communities from the Salton Sea, California, USA - SS_1_S_2 metaG | ecosystem: Environmental > Aquatic > Non-marine Saline and Alkaline > Hypersaline > Sediment... | reverse complement strand
TCGAGAAGGTCTCGGTCGAGTCGCCTTTCACAGCTGGCGGCTTAGGGCACTACATCATTACCGTCACCAATACCAGCAGCGTACCGCTGACCAGTGTGGAAGTGACAGATCTGATGGGACCGGGTTTGACATATGTCGATGCCGAACCAGCGCCAAACATCTTTTCGCCAACATCATATGGTTGGCAGTTTACCGGTTTGGAACCCGGTGAATCGCACACCATTATTCTCAGTGTGGGAGTCGACTATTCACTACACGGGCAAACGGTGGACAACACAGCAACCGCCATTGGTACAACGCCGAGTCTGATCCAAGTCTCGGATGTTGATCTGACGACAACCCCCTGCCTAGCGGAAGACAGCTCGATTCATGTCGAGAAGCTGGCTAATGAAACGCGGCTGGTAATGGGCGGCCAGGTGAGCTATCACATCTTGGTGTCAAATGACGGAAGCTTGCCTCTCAGCTCAGTCACTGTACGTGACACGATTCCCGACGGGCTTAGCTTCGTCAACGCTGACTTCGATGATCAAATGATGACTCTGGTGAGCACGAATCCATTCGTTCAGATCGACTTCACGGAAGATCTGGAACCGACATCGATGGAGAATATAACCCTCTTCTTCGATAGCTCGCGTGAATATGCCGACTATAACTTGGCCCCAGGGGACTCGACAGTCGTCAACCCGGTTGCGGTAGAGGGCTGGGATCCCAAGGAAGAGATGGTCACCGATCATGACACAGCAGAACTCGATCTAGTCTCTCCACGGGCGGCTATTCAGGTACACTATGCCCACACCACAAGCCAGATTATCCCGGGCCAGGTGGCAACCTATCTGGTGACGATTGAGAATATTGGCGATCAGGTCTTAGATGATGTCTGGTTGTCGATTCCCGATCTAACGGTTCAGGGTCTAGAGTACGAGAGCTCGAATTTCGACATTGGAGAGGTGGCGGAGAATCATATCAGCGGATTCCAACGCTGGCAGCTGCTCAATCCCCTCCGAGCCGGCGCGGCTGAACAGATCCGCATCACCTACCTGGCGGCGACGAATATCGCCAACATGGCCAGTGTGATCAACAGCACCGCTTCGGTCACAGCCGTGGACGAAGATGACAATCCGGTCGGTGACGATGCCGATGAATCGGTACCGCTCAGTCCGAAACGGGGTGCGGTTTCGATCGACAATACAGCCGCCGATGGCAAGATCATGCCTGGTGAGCTGGTCACCTATCACCTTACGATTCAAGCCGGCGCGGAGCTGGATCTGGTTGACCTGGTGGTCGACGCGCAGGATCTGACCGCAAGCGGTTTGGAGCTCTACCAGGTCAATTACGACACCAACGTCTTCAACCGTCCCAGCGACTTCCGCTTTGCCGCTCCCGATACTTTCCGGGCCGGCCACCAGGAAGAGATTAGGTTGACCTACCGGGCTGATGAGGATGTCAATCAGATGCCCGCCACGGTTGATATGCTGGCCGAGGTTGAGGGATATGATATTTACGGACGCCCGGTCAGCGACAACGACCCCGAGTCGTTGCCTGTGCTCTTGCCTGAATCTCACCTGCTGGTGGAGAAGGTAGCACTGGCTTCGGCGGTTGTACCGGGTGAAACGATCACCTACTTCCTGACAGTGACCAATAATGGTAACCAGGATCTCTCGGACCTTCTCATCCAGGATCGCTTGCCCGATCAGATGACAACGTTTGCCAGTTACTTCGACTCTTCGCGGGTGACCTTCACCGGCCATCTGACTGATCCGTCGTGGGAGCTGATGGGCATACTCGAGCCGGGCGAATCGTTCTCGATGAGACTGCTGGCGACGACGGACCCCGATCCATCGCTCTATGGCGATACGATCACCAATACCGTCGAGGCGTCGGCCAGCGATGAAGAAGACAACCAGCTAACGGCCAATGATTTCGACACACTGCCGGTTCACAACCCGGATATCGCTGTCGACATCGCCAAGATTCCCAATCAGAACCTGATCGTGCCAGGAGAGGCGGCCAGCTACGTGCTGCTGATTCAGAACGTCGGTCGGGTTGATTTGGAACACTCGGTAGTCACCGAAGATGTGCCAGCAGGCTTGACCTATCAAAGCTCTATCTTTGATACCGGCAATGTGACGCTGACGCAGCAGGGCACCGATGTGGTTTGGGAAATCGGGCTGCTTGAGCCGGGCCGGGCCACTGAGATCCAGGTCTTCTTCGATGTTAGTGAGGATCCGACTGTAATCGCCAATCCGGTGGTTAATCTGGCCCTCGTTGAGTCGACGGGACCAGGTCAGACAGCGGCTACCGATCTGGCCACCGCTTCGCTGCCGGTGCAAGAGGCGGTTCCTGATATTCTAATTGAGAAACGGGCCACCACATCGGTTGCCCAGCCGGGACAGCTGCTTGAATATGTGATTGAGGTGACGAACAACGGTAACCAGACACTGACCGGTATCACCGTTACCGACACGCTAATCACTGGTCTCACATACAATGGCGTTCGGTTTGATAGTGATCGAGTCAGCGATATCAGCCCAGGTGACGCGCTACGCGCCTATCAACTCACCGGTGATTTTGAGCCGGGTGATCGGCGGAGTATCTACTTGAGCGCGCTGCTAGAGGCCGATTTCCAGGATCCGTCCAACACAGTAGTCAATACAGCCTACGCTGTTGGATATGCTCCCGGAGAGCTGATGGTTTCTGATGAATCAACCGAAACCTTGCCGCTAGTTGGGGCTGGGCCGCGGATCACGGTACAGAAATTTACCGATACCGCTGTCGCCAAGGCCGGCGAGGAGCTGCTCTATACTATCCAGGTGACCAACACCGGTAACCGCGATATCGCTTCGGTGACAATCGAAGAAGATCTACCGACTAATGTTGAGTATGTCAGATCGGTCTTTGATCCGGGCGTGGTTGATGAACCACCGACGTTTAATCGGACCACACCGACCTGGAAGATGAATCGCGGCCTCAAGATTGGCGCTACTGAGACAATTACAGTTCGCCTCCGAGTGCCGATCGATTACGACGGGTCAATCTATGGCGATCCGATTGAAAACTGGGTCCATGTTGAAGCGATTGATGTCTATGGAGATGTCTTCAGTGATTCGGACTTCGAGAAGACCCCGGTCGCCGATCCAAACCCGGCTCTGAACCTCGATGTGCTGGCCACTTCCGGCGTGATCGTACCGGGTGAAATCATCACCTATCTTGTTTCTCTAACCAATATCGGTGATCAAGATCTGCAAGACGTGGCGGTGGCTGATACGCTACCTCACGGCTTCACTGTTCACTCCACCGATTATGATCCTTTGCATGTAACGGAGACCAGGACAACTGTTCCATTCACGACCGGTTATACAACCAACGATCGTCAATATATCGTCTGGTCGATGGAGTCTCTACCGGTGGCGGCAATTGAGCAGATGCGGATCAGCTGTTTGGTCACTGAGAATACCAGTGAACTGGGCGGCCCGACTGTGAAACACACACTAACCGCCAGCGGCCAAGATGTGATGGATCATATGGTCTATGACACCGACAGCGATGAGTTGATGGTCGCGGCCCCAGGTTCAGCGATCTCGATCGCGAAGACCGCTGTCGACGGCGATATCGTGCCAGGTGAACTGGTCTCCTATATCCTGACTGTCCGAAACGCCGGCGCGACCGATCTGCATGACGCTCGTGTCACCGATGGCGGTGAAATGGGGCTGATCTATAAGCAGTCGAGCTTCGACAATATGGCGGTCAGTTTCGCTGGTGCCCAAGACGACAGCGTCTCATGGGCCATCGCTTCACTCCCGGTTGGCGGGTTTGAGCAGATCCGGATCACCTACAGGGCAACATCAGATGTGATGGGAAATATCGCTGTCGACACCTTGCAGACCGAAGCATGGGTCACCGCGCTTGATCCATCATCATCGACCGTGACCGACCGTGATTTCGAATCGCTGCCGATCCATCCGGAACGCTCGTCCGTTCAGATTCTGAAGGAGTCGGACTTCTCCGGTGAGATGGCGAAGCAGGGCACTGAGATCGCCTATCATGTGCGAGTGCACAACACGGGAGATCAAGATCTATCGCCGGTATCGATTGTCGATCACTTGCCGCGGGGTCTGCGCTACCTTAGCGCCGATATCGCGCCGGATTCGGTGGCGACCGATGCCACGGAAACCCGGATCTACTGGTCGCTAGAGATTCTGAGCCATGTTGACATGTGGGAGGTCATGGTGAAAGCCAGAGTCGACACCCTACTGGTCAATGGCGCGATCATCGAGACTCGGGCCAATGTGACTGGTCTGGATGAACGGGGCGATCAGGTCTTTGACACAGATATCTGTAATATCCAAGCCGGTCTGCCGGTAATCAGTATCGATAAGAATGTGAATCACCCGGTAGCGAATCCTGGTGAGCAGCTGACTTATACGATCACATACCGCAACTCGGGCAATGTGGATGCCGACAATGTGGTTGTGACCGATATCCTGCCAGACCGGATGACATATGTCTCTGGCTCCGCTACCGGTGGCGCCTACTATGAACCGCGCTTCAACTCGATCACGCGGGCGGTCAGTAGCCTGGAGATCGATCGGGGCGCAATCTTTAGCTACCAGGTTGTTCTCGACAGCGATGCCGAGAATGGCCTGCGCATTCCAAACACGGCGACGGTCTATGCCGATGGAATCACGCCGGCCGAAAGTGACACCGCTTGGGTACGCGTCGAAGACAAGGCGGCTGAGCTGGTCAAGGTTGTTGATCGAACGGTGGCCAAGGTCGGCGATGAGCTGACTTATACGCTCTACTATCACAACCTGAGCGAGAACGACTATGCCGCGGTTGTGATTACTGATCCGGTGCCATCGGAAGTCGATTACATCAGCGGCAGCGCGTCGGATTTGGGAGTCTTCGATCCTGGCACCCGGCTGATCCGCTGGGATGTGGGCGCTCTGCCGGCTGGCCATGTGGGTCTGGTGACGTTCCAGGCGCAGATTCGCTCAGAAGCGCGAGTAACCGGCCGAGTAACCAACGATGGCTTGATGGTGGCCGATGACCAGACAATACCGAGTAACAAAGCGGTCACTTTGATCGTTGAGGATGTCGGTGTGTCGATCATCAAGTCAGTGAATCTGGACCGGGCCATTCCGGGCGATACACTGATTTATACAATGGTCGTCGAGAATGTAGGTCACCAGCCATTAACATCGATTCGTATCGATGATCCGGTGCCTCACGAATTGACCTATCTGCCGGATACCGACACACAACTGTTGGGTGCCGATCCACCGACATATTACCCGAACAGCCGCTCCTTGCAGTGGGATGTGGTGGTCATGGAGCCTGGCAACAGCACAACGCTACAGTTTGAGGCTGTTGTCAATCAGGGCGTGCGGTCTGGGACGATGGTGACGAACTTCGGTACGGTTCAGACCAATGAAACCGAACCGGTTGTCTCCAATCCAGCCAACACACTGATTCAGTATCCCGAGCTGGAGATCGACAAGACCCCCGACCGGACACAGGTTGTGGTTGGTGAAGAGGTGACTTATACAGTGACGGTCAACAACATGGCCGACGGCGTCACCGATTCGACCTGGGTTACCGATGTGTTGCCAGCGGGCTTCACCTACGTGGCCGGATCGACCATTATCAGCCAAGGTGATCAAGTTCTATCTGAGGCGGATCCGACAGTTAGCCAAGCTGACGAGTATCATGATCGTCAGCAGCTCAACTGGACGCTGGGCCGCTTGGGCGCCTACGCCGAGATCACGGTGAGCTACCGGGCGCTGATCACGGGCACCGCCGGACCGGGGTGGCATGACAACTACGCCATCGTCTGTGGCATCACGCAGCAGATGGATGAGCTATGTACCGACCCGGCGATCGCCTCGATTGAAGTTGTGGTGCCATCACTGACAATTACCAAGACGACCACTGACCGCGCGGTCGATCCTGGCGATATCGTCCTGTACCAGCTGAAGGTGCAGAACAATTCGATAGCGCCGGTGGTTGATCTTGAGGTGCGGGACAACCTGCCGACTGGCTTCCAGATCATGCCGGGATCATCGACGATCAACGGTGTCCGGGTGGATGATCCGATCACCTATGCCAACGGCCTGCCGGCGACAGCGGTGGCGGGACCGATGGGGCTGCGGAGCGAGAGCAATGTCGTAGTCTGGGAGATCAGCGAGCTGGCCGGCAGTGCTGAGTTGATGATCACCTATGTCACAGTGATTGGCCTAAACGCCTCCTCTGGTGTGGCTTGGAACCGGGCGGAAGCGGTCGGCTTCGATATGGGCGCCGGTAAAGTGGCGGCCGGTCCGGCAGAGGCGCGGGTCTTTGTACTCGACGATGAGCTGCCTGGGCGCCTGCGCGGGCGGGTTATAGTCGACTGTGACGGCGACGGCAAGCCTGATACGCCGCAGGAACGCACGCTCCACTTCTCAGCTTCCGGTAAGGTAGTTGATGAGGCGGGTAACGTTGTCGGTGCAGGTGATGATCATGAAATCAAACCATATGAAAATATCGAGATCCTCGTTGAAGATGGCCGCCGCGTGCGGACCAATCACGTGGGTGAGTTCTTCATCTACCCGCTCCAGTGGGGTGATCATGTTGCCTACCTCGACCAGCGCAGCTTAGAAGAGGGCACCTCGATTCTCGGCGATGATTCGCAGTTCTTTACGGTGCTCGAAGGTGGTGAGGCCAGAATCGATTTCAGAATCTGCCCGCCGCCACCGAAGCGCGGATCGATACAGCTGATCAAAACGGTCGAGCCTGAAGAGGTGATCGCGGTCAGGCGGGTCATCGAACCTGAGGTCTTCACGCTTGAAGGCGTCTACTTCGACACCGGCAAGGCGATCCTGAACCGGAGGCATCACATGTGCTGGCCGAGGCGGCGAAGCGGATCATTGAGGATCCGACCGCCGAGGTGCGCATTGAGGGCCACACCGATATCAGGCCGATCAAGACCAAGGAGTTCCCGGACAACTACGCGCTCTCAGATGGACGGGCGGCGGTGGTGAAGCAAGCGCTTGGCGAGATGTTTAGCGTTGACACAAGCAGGTTCACAACCGCTGGCTTTGGCCCGGATCACCCGGTAGCGCCCAATACAACTGCACACAACCTGAGCCTGAATCGGCGGACCGAGATCATCCTCTTACCTTCAGTAGAGGAGATCGACGCCGGCTCGCTCTTTACGCCATCGACGGTGACCTTCACGGTGAAAGTTGTCTATGAGGGCAGCTTCAGCGCCGAGGAGGGAGCCATCAGAGATGCGTTTGTATACGACGAGATGTCCTATGGGCTCGAGTATCTGCTGGGAACAACAATCGTCAATGGCCAGCCGGCTGATGATCCCGAGCTGATGCTGGGTGATAGCACGATTGAGGATGATGAGCTAGTCGAAGGTAACCGCAAGCTGGTATGGAAACTTGGAACGATTTACCCAGGCGATGTAATCGAAATCGAATATGAGACGACGATTACTGACGTCCCGGCTAACTCGCTCAAGAGAAACAACATACCTGTTCTGCGGACCGATGATACTGCGGCTCATATTGCCCGGGTCGATGGACTCTTGCGGGATCCCGAATTCCGGAAGCAGGGTCATCTCTGGGAGAATAAGGCCTGGTTCGAAGGCGTGCGAGCGGAGGCAGAGTTCCAGACCGAGGCCGCCGGCGCTGATCTCAAGCTGTCGTTCGAGAAGATCTTGGAGCCGATCCGAATAACTCTCGATGACGTGCTCTTCGATACCGGCAAGGCTAACTTGCGCCCCGAGGCATACGGAGTTCTGAATCCGGCAGCGGAAATCATCCGCTCGCGGGTGACCAGTACTGTGCGGATCGAGGGACATACCGATATCCGCCCGATCAACAATGAGGAGTTCCCATCGAACCAGGAACTCTCCGATGCACGGGCCAAGGCGGTTATCGAATATTTCGTTGATGTCGAGCGGCTGGATCGGGATATCTTCAGCTCCCGGGGCTTCGGTCCCAGGCGACCGATCGCGGATAATGATACTCCGGCTGGGCGGCAGAAGAACCGCCGGACCGAGATTATCATCTCCGGTGATGAGGAACGGCAAAAGGCGTTTATCATCCTCGAGGGAAAACGTCCGCGTGCAGTGAAGACCGATTTAAGGTAAATATAGGGATGCGGATACTTCCGCTGGTCTCGCGCGAGGCCGGTGGCGTTTGAAACGACCACCGGCCGGCTGCGGGCGGAGCGGAATAGGCATCTGATGGCCGACACAGGCCGGAAGAGATCCAGGGCAAGGAAACCGTTCACTAGCGAGCGGGATTCTTGCCTTGGCGTGTATAAAGCGGAGAGGTTATTTATGACATGCCCCAACCGAGTGAGCCGGATTTCCTGCTCTTTAATTTTCCTAGCGCTAATCTCATTGATCGCCATCAATGGCTGCGGTGGAGATCAAGCGGATGTGATTGAACTACCTGAACTCGCAGTCCCCGACCAGAATGTGATGAATCAGGTTGGCACTAAATTGCGCCTAGCTTATCAGACCGCTGGTACCATGCCCGAACAGGCGATGGTTTATTTCTCCGAGATTGTCCACCTGGCGCCTGAGAGTCCTATGCCCTACTACCACTATGCCTTTGGCCTTGCCCTCCAGGGCAAAACAGAGTCGGCAATCGATACGCTGCGCATTGCCGTCGAAAAGGGTCTGTGCGATCCGGCGATTATTGAGCGGGCTTCCCAGTTCGCCGAGGTGATCAAACATGAAGACTGGTCAGCGATGCGCGATGAGATGCTGGTAGAACAGAAGCAATACTATCGGCCCGGGATGGCTTCCTACCGGGAGCTGGATGAAGCGCCGAGTGAAGAGTTTGCCAGCCTTGAAGAGGTCCGGGCGCATTACGCGACCAAAATCAAGGAGGCATCAGCGCTGGTGATGCTCAATTCGGAAAGCAAGGTTCGGCTGCACCTCTGGCATATCCTCAATCAGAAGCTAGCGTCCCTGGAAAAGCTGAAAAAGACAGATCTAGCCGATGACCAGATGCTCCTCGTTGATCGTGAGATCTGTATGGTCACCTGCTCATTTGAGGAATCGAATCGAACGCCCTGGCTGGCTTCAACAGTCAGCGCGATCGAAGAGAAGACTGAAGCCTTTGTAGCAAAATACCAAGACAAAGCAGCGGAGTGCTCAGAGGCCAGCTATATGCAAGCCAGGGCGAAGTGGTATCGAACGCAGCCCGCGGATCCCAGCGAGCTAACGACCGATGACCTCAGCCGAGCGGTGGAGATCTTCACGGCGGTGGATCGGCAATACCCTGGTCAGACCGGTAGTTTCCTGGGACTGATGGATGTGCTCAATATCGTTGCTGACCGCGAAGGTTATGATTCGACCCTGCTGCCGGGTTTGGTCGACAAGATCGACGGCGGTTATAACAGCATGTTTGCTCAAAGGCAGTTCCAGCAACTGAGATATTCATACGTCCCGATTCGACTGGCCGTCAGGGGAATGCCCGAATTTACCGTGACCGATCTTGATGGTAAGGAGTGGGTATCGACCCAGCTGAGTGACAAGCTGACGTTAGTTGATTTTTGGGCGACTTGGTGCAGCCCATGTATCCGCGAACTCCCTGGCTTGGTTGAGCTGTACAAAACCTATCATGATCGCGGCTTTGAGATTCTCGGCCTCAGCCTTGATGAAGCCAATAAGCTGACCACTGAAGAGCTGATCAGTTTTATGAAAGATAAGGGGATGACCTGGCCGATGGTCTATGACGGCAAGGGCTGGGGAACCCCACCGGTGGCGAATTGCGGAGTGGGTAGCATTCCTTTCCCGATTCTGATTGATGCCAATGGAAAGATCCTCGCAGCCGGAGGCGCGGCGACCGGAGCGAATTTGCACGCTATGGTAGCCGAGTTTTTTGGCGAGTAGTGATAGGGGCGCACACCTGAGGCCTATCTAATCCGAACCACCCGGTGCGAATCCTCAAACCGGTCGGCGGCCGATTTCAGATGATAGAAATAGAGTCCTGAGGAGACGGGCTGGCCATGATCGTCACGCCCGTCCCAGGTCAGCTGATGGCGGCCGGCAGGCCGGTTCTCATTTAGCAAGCGGCGAACTACCCGGCCCTGCAAGTCAAGAATGTTCAGCTTGATCTCACCTGATTGAGCCACTGTATAAACGATAGTGGATGCATGACGGAATAGAGATGAATTGGCCAAGGAGAGGCCGGGCGCAAGATCCTGATCAGCCGTTTCATCCACCCTCGCTGTGCCGGAGAGGCCAATAACAACAATATCATCGATAAACCAGCCGGCATTGCTAACAGCTTGATTCGACCCGAAGCGGAAACGGAACTGAGCCTGACCCATTACATCCGATAGATTAAAAATCTCACGAGACCAATCGAGATGATGGCCTGAAAACACTGGCGTCCCTTCCGGGAGTGGACCGTAATCCTCATCGTAATCGATGATGTGCGTATAGCCATCCTCGGGGAAGATCTGGTGCCAGGCTCCGCCATCGACAGAGATCTCGACTAGGCCGCCGTCGCGGGCCTTGGGCGGCACTCCATACTCTTCAGCATCGATGCGGTGCCAGAAGCTGAGCTGGGCGATATACTGGAGATCTATCAGCGGCGTGTATAACACGGCATCTAGCAGACCAGGATAGGGCGCTTCGGGCTCTTCAGCGGCGCAGGCCCAGGAGAAGCCGCCCCCTGGCGAATGGTTAGTCACCGAACTGAGATGCCAGGCATCAGAGAATCCGGTTAGCAGATGGCCATGCGACCACTCACCAGAGCCGTTCTCCATATTGTCGGAAAATCCGCCGACCGGCAGGCTGATTGTATCTTGATTGCTATAGCCCCAATCACCACTTAGATCGAGACTGAGGAGAGCAAAACCAGAGTTCGGAAATTCAGGGGCAATTGAGATTTGAAAGTCTGGCAGAAGGTTATCGTCTTCGCGAAAGAGGAGGGTGTCGATCGAAGCTGTTCCCTGCGTAATCGTCACATGAGGAGTAATCGTCGTCAGGGTACCGGTAAGATTGGTCGCGGTACCAGCACCCCAGTTCTTTAGAGAGACCTCAAGATCGAACAGTTCGCCCGGTTCAGCATGGCTGTTATTACCGTCCACGACAACCCGATCGAGGATCTGAACATCGGGACCAAGTACGCAGACGTTAATGACCATCTCCCAACTTGTTTCCCGCCCACGATCTTCAGCATTGACAGTCATCGTGAAAGGAATAGTTAGGAAATCAGCTATTTCACTACTGAAGGTGATGATAAAGGGCTCCAGTGGTAGTCCGGTCGAATCAGGCTCAAGATCGGGATAACCGATCGAGTCGGCGATGATTTGACAAAACGGTTCACCGGTATAAAGGGTGGCCCCAAGATTAGTGGCACTCTCTGAGCCGATATTTTTCAGCAATATCGACAGTTCGATAGTCTCCCCAGCGTTGGCAATGTGATTGTCGTCGCCATTGCTCGGGCCCGTCATATCATCATCGATCGAAATGCTCTCCTTGCTGATCCAAGGGCCAGAGGGCGGGAAGATATTGATAAACTCCGGCGGATTGCCTGGGGTGAAGATGCCCAGCGATTTCGGCGGCACCGTTTCCCAATCACTTGTATAAGTGTCTGTCTCCTGAGACGCGACGATCCAGCCATCGTCTACGCTCTTGTATTTAACCTTAAATGTGTTCGATTCATTGTGGTCGAAGCGGACCGCATAAAGAGTGTCGCCATCAGTAGCCAGGCAATTGGTGGCATTGCTGATCATTTCGCCCCATAACATCTGGAGCACCGCTTCGACGATCGCGTCGCGCATCCGAGGTCCGGCGACACCACTCTCGTGATATTTTCTAACCAGGGTGAAGTAGAGCTCACTGTCGATATAGGGATCCTCATAATCGACTGGATGGGTCAGCAGATAGTCGGGATCATCAGCTGTGATTAGTGTAACCATCTTTTCGCGGTCGACGCTGCCGTTATGACAGAAGAGAAAACCGTCCCGGAAAAACGGATGGGGATCGGGCACATCGTCGTGGCCTGATGAAGCCTGGCGGATATGAGCGATAACGGCGGTCGGGTGAAGATCCTTCATGAGGTTGACCGACTCATTGAGGCGCATGTCATATTCGTTACTGGCCTTTGGACCGCCACGAACAATGATGGGATCCGAATACCCGGCATCGATCAGGTCCTGGGAGAAATAGGTCAAGGCCCAGCCATTTGGATTGTTGTCGCCCAGAGTTTTGAGCGAGCGGTCAGAGCCGACTAAGTTGTCGTGAAAGACCGATGGATCGGACAGGGAGCCGATCATGCCCCAGAAGCGGCACTCATGTGGTTCATTGCCCGGGGAGATATGAAGATCTGTTACGCCAGAGAGACAAACAACAATGAAAGCGATAGCCAGGAAAGTGGCGGCCAAAATAGCCGGTACCCGAGCAAGATGTTTCACGGCACGAAAGGGGCTATTCTTATGGCGCTGGTCAATCATTGTTGCGACTCCTGAGAATATTTTTAAATGTTAGTTTAATAGTACCAAGAATTGAGCAAATCGGGGTGCAATAAGATCTTGGCCAGGCTCATTGAGACCAACGGGCCTAGAGTTGCTATCAACTGTAACTCACATAATAGTAGCGATTTGACTACACTAATCTAGCAAAGTAGGTGCGAGTATTTATTTGCCGGGCCAGACTGCGGCTCCACGGAATTGGCGTTATAGCGCCAAATATCAAACCTCTCTGGGCTTCTCCAGCTTCATTTCTCTACAGCCCTTCCGCCAATACAGTGTAGGATCGCCCGATAACATTGGCCGGAAGGGACTTAGATTTCGCGATGAAGAAGCATGACCCATACGCCGCCTGGCGAGTATACGATTTCCGCGTTTACGCGCTTGGGTGGCTTGTGGCAATGGTCGGCACGCGGATTCAGAGTGTCGCAATCGGTTGGGAGATGTATCAGCGAACCGGAGAAGCGCTTGCTCTGGGATTTGTCGGCTTGGCACAAGCAGCCCCGACAATGTTGCTGGCACTGCCTGCAGGCCTGTTAGCCGATCGCTTTGACCGCCGCCGGATCGTCATGATTTGCCTAATCGGCATGACCGCGACCTCTCTGGGCTTGGCGGCACTATCCTTTTACAAGGGTCCGATTCCGCTGATGTATGGACTCCTGATTCTCGATGCCACCGCCGTCGCTATCAGCCGACCGGCTCGAACCGCCTTCCTACCACGTTTGATTCCGCGCAAGATTTTCCCAAACGCGGTGACTTGGAATACGAGCTTGATTCAAATCTCATCGGTGA
>Ga0180430_10003626_pt1 | contig 13283 bp, 14 predicted proteins | sample SS_ome_9_FD_132999 | JGI IMG/M metagenome (GOLD analysis project Ga0180430, IMG submission 132999) | Hypersaline lake sediment archaeal communities from the Salton Sea, California, USA - SS_1_S_2 metaG | ecosystem: Environmental > Aquatic > Non-marine Saline and Alkaline > Hypersaline >... | reverse complement strand
CGGTCACTACCCGCGGCTCAGTCGGGTACCTGCCGCAAGACCCGCGTGCCGCGCTCTCCAGCGAATCGGCCTTGGATCGCATCCTGGGTGCCCGTGGTCTGGCCGAAGCCACCCGCCGGCTGCATCGTGCGACGGAGTCCATGGCCGCCACCCGCGAGGACACCCCGGAGTGGGAGACGGTCGCTTCTCGTTACGCGCGCGCTGAGACCGAGTTCTTGAACCTCGGTGGATACGCGGCCGAGTCGGAGGCGGCGAGCATCGCGGCGGCTCTGGGACTTCCCGACCGGGTGCTGTCGGCGGAACTCGGCACCTTGTCCGGTGGGCAGCGTCGACGCGTGGAATTGGCTCGCATCCTGTTCGCCGGTGCGGATGTCCTGCTGCTGGACGAACCTACGAACCATCTGGATGCCGATTCCATCCGATGGCTCAGGGAGTTCCTGCGTTCCTATCCCGGGGGCTTCGTGGTGATCAGCCACGATGTCGACCTACTCGCGGACACCATCGGCAAGGTCTGGCACCTCGATGCGAATCGGCAGGTGATCGACCAGTACTCGATGGGCTGGGACGCCTATCTCGAAGCACGTGAGGTCGACGAGCGTCGTCGCCGCCGCGAACGCCGCAACGCCGAGCAGCAGGCAACCGCGCTGCGGGCTCAGGCCGACAAGATGCGGGCCAAGGCGACGAAGGCCAAGGCTGCGCAGAGCATGCTCAAAAGAGCCGATCGCCTCCTCGCCGGCTCCGAGGGTGAGCGGGTAAGCGACAAGGTCGCGAAATTGCGATTTCCCGAACCACGGGCCTGCGGCAAGGTCCCCCTCACCGCCTCGGGCCTATCCCGTTCATACGGCAGCTTGGAGGTGTTCACCGACATCGACCTCGCCGTGGATCGTGGATCGCGCGTGATGATCCTGGGCTTGAACGGCGCGGGGAAGACGACCCTGCTGCGCATCCTCGCCGGAGTGGACTCACCCGATACCGGCGTGGTGGAACGCGGCCACGGTGCGGTCGTCGGCTATTACGCCCAGGAGCACGAAACGCTCGATCCCACGGCGACCGTCGGTGAGACGCTGGCCAGCGCGGCACCCGATCTCGACGACACTCGGCGCCGCACCGTCCTGGGCTCGTTCCTGTTCGAGGGGGACAGCGTGCACAAGCCCACGGGCGTACTCTCGGGCGGTGAGAAGACTCGCTTGTCGTTGGCCTGCTTGGTCGTCTCGGGTGCCAACGTGCTGCTGCTCGATGAGCCAACCAACAACTTGGACCCGGCATCGCGGGGCGAAGTGCTCACCGCGCTGCGCAGCTACGAGGGAGCGGTCGTGCTCGTCAGCCACGACCCTGGGGCAGTACAGGCCCTCGAGCCCGAGCGGGTCGTGCTGCTGCCGGATGGGGATGAGGACCTATGGAACGAGGACTATGTCGATCTCGTCGAGTTGGCGTAGATCGAAGCACCCGACGAGAAAGCGGTACGCACCATGACCGAAGCTGAGGATCACGCAGCATCCACCGAAGAGGCATCCACCGGAGAGGCATCCACCGACCAGATACTCACCGAGCTGAGCGGGGACACCCTCACAGTTACCTTGAACCGGCCGGAGGTGCGCAACGCCCAAACCCCGCAGATGTGGCGAACGCTCGCGAGCATCGCGCACGGCATTCCATCCGAAGTGCGCTTCGTGCTGCTGACCGGGGCCGGTGTCGATTTCTCCGCCGGCTTGGATCGCGCAGTGCTGGCCGATACCGGCGCCGATGGGATGATCTCGGCGCTGCAGGCCGATGCCACCGGCTTCATCGAGTCGGCCCAAGAGGGCTTTCGCGCCTGGCAGCAGATCCCGCAGACGGTCATCGCCGCGGTGCAGGGCAACGTCATCGGTGCCGGCTTCCAGCTCGCTTTGGCCAGCGACATCCTGATCGCCGAACCGAACGCGCGTTTCGCCCTGCGTGAGACGGCCATCGGGCTGGTGCCCGATCTCGGGGGTACCGGCGCGCTCATCGATGCCTTGGGTTACCGGCGGACCTTCGCGCTGTGTGCGACCGGGGATTTCCTGTCCTCGCCCGATGCCGCCGACGCGGGGCTCGTCCATGCGCTTTTCGACGATCTCGCCAGCGGTGTGGCCGATGTGTGCGATCGGTTGCGGGGGATAGATGCCGGTGCCGTATCGGACGTCAAGCGCCTGTTGCGCCAGGTTGCCTCGGACCGGGATTCCTGGAAGGCCGAGCGCGAGATCCAGGTCGAGCGGCTGCGGGTCCTCTTCGGCCAGGCGCGATCGTGAGCATGCAGACGGTCTGGCAGACCTACCAGTCGATGACCCGGGACCGCTCAGTACAAAGCAAGAAGGTCTCGCGCTCTACCGTCCGTCGCATCCTGGGGTACGCACGGCCCTACCGCGTCATCGTCGCGATATTTCTGCTGACCTTGGTCGTCACGTCCTTGCTGAGCGTGGCGCAGCCGCTGTTGTTCCGCCGGATCGTCGATGACGGCATCTCGGTTGGCAACGCTTCCCTCGTCACGTGGACCGCTGTCGCGATCGCCGGTCTGGCGATCGCCGATGCCGCCTTGGGATTGGTGAGCCGGTGGTTCTCAGCCCGCATCGGTGAGGGTTTGATCTTCGACCTGCGCACCCAGGTCTACGACCACGTGCAACGACAATCGATCGGCTTCTTCACCCGTACGCAAACCGGTGCGCTGATCTCCCGTCTCAACAGCGACGTCATCGGTGCGCAACAGGCCTTCACCTCGACTCTCGGTGGTGTCCTAGGGAACCTGATCTCCGTGACGATCGTGCTGATCACCATGTTCGCGTTGTCCTGGCAGATCACGTTGGCGTCATTGATCCTGGTGCCGCTGTTCTTGTTGCCGGCGCGCTACATGGGTCGCCGATTGCAGGCCTTGACCCGAGAGCAGATGACCCTCAACGCCGAGATGTCCTCACAGATGACCGAACGGTTCAACGTCTCCGGCGCCACCTTGGTGAAGCTCTTCGGGCGACCGGAATCCGAAGCGGGGCTGTTCTCCGGTCGCGCCGCGCGCGTGCGGGATATCGGGATCCGCATCGCGATGGCGAACCGCTGGTTCTTCACGGCCTTGACGTTGGTCGCCGCGCTGGCCACCGCCGTCACCTACGGTCTCGGGGGCAACCTGGTCATCGACGGGGCGATCACCCTCGGGACGCTGTTGGCTCTCGTCGCCCTGCTAGCGCAGTTGTACGGGCCGCTGACGGCGCTGAGCAATGTGCGGGTCGACGTCATGACGGCGTTGGTGTCCTTCGAACGGGTCTTCGAGGTGCTGGACCTGCCGCCGCTAGTCACCGAACCCGAACACCCCCGCACGTTCCCGGCCGGTGGTCTGTCCATCGCCTTCGAGCACGTCGACTTCTCCTATCCCACGGCCGATCAAGTCGGGTTGGTATCCCTGGAGGGGGTTGCTCGCGAGGAGATCTCCGGAGCCGGCGAGCAGGTGTTGCACGACGTCACCTTCGACGCCGCCCCCGGCACGTTGACCGCGCTGGTCGGGCCTTCCGGTGCCGGCAAGAGCACCATCATCTCGCTGCTGTCGCGGATGTACGACCCCACCGGTGGATCCGTGCGGATCGGGGGAGTGGATCTGCGGGACGTAACCACCGGCGACGTCCGAGCCGAGGTGGGCGTGGTGACGCAAGATGCCCACCTGTTCCACGAGACCATCGCCGAGAACCTGCGCTACGCCCGACCGGAGGCCACCGACGCCGAACTACTGCAGGCGTGTCACGCGGCCCAGATCTGGGATTTCATCCAATCGCTGCCAGATGGGTTGGACACCGTGGTGGGCGACCGCGGCTACCGCCTCTCCGGTGGGGAGAAGCAGCGGATGGCCCTGGCTCGGTTGTTCTTGAAGGCTCCGCGGGTCGTGGTCCTCGATGAAGCCACCGCCCACCTGGACAGCGAAAGCGAGCGCAAGGTCCAGCAGGCGCTGGATTCGGCCCTGCAAGGGCGAACGAGCGTGGTGATCGCCCACCGGCTGTCGACCATCCGCAAGGCCGATCAGATTCTCGTCGTATCCGCTGGGCGCATCGTCCAACGGGGAACGCACGAGGACCTGCTGGCGCGAGGCGGCATCTACGAGAACCTGTACCGAACCCAGTTCGCCGAGCAGTAGTCCGCGCGGTGCGGCCTGGTGGCCTCAAGCTCCGAGATCCTTGGCTTCGCGGCGCAGGAAGAACACCCAGCCACCTACCGCCACCGCGGCGAACAGCAGCCACTGGATGGCGTAGGAGATGTTCTGCAGGTCGTCGGCCTCCGGAAGGGGCACAGCGATCAGCCCATCCTCGGGCTCGCTTGCGCGCACCTGGACGAACCACTCGACGTTCGTCGCCCCGGGGAGTTGACCGGTCGTGATCTCGGTTATCTGATCCAGTGGCAACCCACCACGAGCATCGGCGGCAAACGATTCGCCTTCCGGTAGCGGACGAGCGATGCCGGTAACGGTGGCTCGCCCGCTCAGTGCCGAGGCGGGCAGTTCCGGCGAATCACCGGCGCGGATACCCGACGGCGTCCACCCGCGTAGCAGCCAGACAACGCCATCGTCGACGCGCAACTGCTGCATTACCCAAAATCCGTTGCGCCCCTCGAGAGGTCGTTGACGCACGAAACGCACCGACTCGGGAACGTAGTCACCGGTGAAGGAGACCGGGGTGAACTCCGGGAGCGGATCGGCGACAGGTGGGGTGATGGCGGCGGTGTCGCTGAGGGCTTGGGCACGCGCTTCGGCCTGCTTCTCCTCGGCGCGATCCCACTGCCATCTGCTCAGTAGCCCGAATGCGATGATCGCCACGATGACGACCGCAGTGAAGCCCTGCCATCGCCGAGTCCGAAGCAGCGCGAGCACTAACCCACTGTACGACCGTCCTCCGGTGTCTCCTCCTCGTGCGGATCGATGACCACGCCCTCGAGCGCCTTGGTCGAGGACGGAAGCGCCGGTCGCGCTGCTTGCACTTGCACGGGCACCGGAGCGGCGGACCCCTCGTCACGGGACTTACCGGCATTAGCGATCACGACCGCCAGGTACGGCAGCACGACGGCCCCGGCGATCAGCACCCAGCGCGGCCAGCCGGGGATGAAGATGGCCCCGATCACACACGCCGTGCGGATGCCCATGGAAATGAGGTACTTACGGGTCCGGCCGGATTGCTCGTCGCTCAGCGAGCGCTGGGCGCTCGTGATCGTGTGGGTCGGCTCGGACACCCCAATAAGGTAAACCCGAGCGGGTGGATGCGCCCGTCGACCGTGGTCGAGGAGGTAGCCATGTCCGATCGGGTGTACGGCTTGAGCGAGGTCGTGGGGACTTCCCCGGACTCCATCGAGGAAGCCGTGCGCAATGCGGTCCGCCGGGCGGGGGCCGAGCACCGGCACATCGATTGGTTCGAGGTGCAACAGGTACGCGGATACGTACGCAGCAACGAGGTGGACCACTTCCAGGTGACCGTCAAAGTCGGCTATCGACTAGAAGACGCCTAGTCCAAAGCGTGTCTGCGCCTGAACCCGTGCCCTCCTCGGATGAGTCCGCTGCCGGATCCGGTGCCGGATCGGATGCCGCTGCACTGAGCGCGCACGAGGAGCGCTCCATGGATCGGCTGGTCAACTTCACCGACGCGGTGGTCGCCATCGGCATCACCTTGCAGTTGCTGCCGTTGATCGACATCGACGGACCATCCGATGGCCAGACCGTGTGGCAGGTCATCTCGGCGAACTCCGGACAGATCACGGCCTTCGTGCTGAGCTTCGTGGTGGTCATCGTCATGTGGCGTAACCACAACGCCGTGTTCAATTCGATGCGTCGCGTCGATGGGACCATATTCCAACTCAATGTGCTGTGGCTGATCCTGGTGGTGTTCTTGCCCTGGCCCACCGCGATGTACGGAACCGTGAGCAACGCGACGATCGCCGGCGCCGGTGGCGTGGGCTTGCTGTATTGGTGGACGCTCGCGGCGATCAGTGGCGTCGGATCCCTGATCGCCGCCCATGCGCGCCGGACACCGGCTCTTGTCGAGCCGAGCGAGCAGCACCGGATCGCGGCCACGCATGTGGTGAACCGCTGGCGTGGCATCGCCTTCTTCGCTTGCTTCATCATGATCGGCGTGATCAGTGAGTTCTGGCCAGACATCGCCCCCTTATTCGCCTTCGCACTGATCCCGTTGAACACACTTATCTCTCGACTCGGCAAGACTGCGAAGGAGTGACGATGACGACGGTGGCATTGGTAACCGGGGGCAGCCGCGGGATCGGCGCCGCAACGGCGGCGAGGCTGACAGCAGCCGGATACCGCGTGGTCGTGGCCTCTCGTTCGGCGCAGCTTCCTGCGGGAGTGGAAGTAGCCGGCTCGATCGCCATGGACGTCAGCGATCCAGCCTCGATCGAGACGGGCCTAGGCGAGGTGACCGAGCAATACGGTCCCATCGGGATCCTCGTAGCGAACGCGGGTGTCACCCGCGACACCCTGCTGATGCGGATGAGCGATGCCGATATCGACGAGGTACTGGCCACGAACCTTGCTGGCAGCATTCGCTTGGCTCGCGGGGTACTGCGCGGCATGCTTCGTGCGAGGAGTGGACGCATCGTGTTCTTGTCGTCCGTCGTGGGCATGCTGGGTAGCGCAGGTCAGGTCAACTACGCGGCATCGAAAGCCGGACTGATCGGAGCCGCGCGATCGCTGGCTCGTGAAGTCGGTTCCCGGGGAATCACCGTCAACATCGTCGCTCCCGGGTTCGTGGACACCGATATGACCGCCGAACTCGATGAGGAACGGCGCACCGAGATCCTCGGGGCGATCCCCGCCGGTCGCTACGCTGATCCGGGCGAGGTCGCCGCCGCCGTCGAATATCTCGTAGGACCCGACGCGGGGTACGTGACCGGAGCGGTCCTTCCCGTCGATGGTGGCCTGGGCATGGGCCACTGACGAGTCCTGCGAGTCTTGGTAGCGAAGCGAGGAGAGACAGTGGCATTGCTCGAAGGCCGCACCGTGCTGGTGACCGGCGTACTGACCGACCAGTCGATCGCCTTCCACGTAGCGCGGCTGGCCCAAGAGCAGGGAGCGCAAGTCATCTTGACCAGCTTCGGTCGAACGATGTCGCTGACGAAACGGTCCTCGTCCCGGCTACCGAACCCGGCGCCCATCGTCGAACTCGACGTCACCGACGACAACCACCTCGCCTCCCTCGCCGACCGCGTTCGCGAGCACAGCGAGGAGTTGCACGGCGTGGTGCACTCGATCGGATTCGCCCCCGAATCCGCCCTCGGTGGGAACTTCCTGAACACCACCTGGCCCGATGTCGCGACCGCGATGCAGATTTCGGCGTACTCCATGGCTTCGTTGGCTGTCGCATGCCGGGACTTGATGCCCCGGGGCAGCGCCGTTGTCGGTTTGGATTTCGACGCCACCGTCGCCTGGCCCACCTACGACTGGATGGGTGTCGCGAAGGCCGCCTTGGAGTCCACGGCGCGCTACCTCGCACGGGATCTCGGTCCGGCCGGTATCCGGGTCAATCTCGTGGCAGCCGGTCCGATCCGGACCATGGCCGCCAAGAGCATCCCCGGCTTCGAGGACTTCGAGCAGGTATGGCGAGACCGCGCGCCAATTGGCTGGGACCTCGACGACCCGATTCCAGCGGCGCAAGCATGCGTGGCGTTGCTGTCGCCGTGGTTCGCCGCGACCACCGGCGAGATCGTGCACGTCGACGGGGGAGTCCACTCCCAGGGTGCGTGAAGATGCCCACGTTGATCCTGTTGCGGCACGCGAAGTCCGACTATCCGCCCGGTGTGGCCGATCACGATCGACCGCTATCCGCGCGCGGGGTGCGCAACGCCGCACGCATCGGCGAACGCCTGCGTGATCACATTCCGGCCGATGCCGGTATCGGTGCGGCTAGCTCCACGGCCAGGCGAACACAACAGACCTGGCAGATCGTGCAAGCCGACTTCGAGCAAGCGGGTCGGTCGGTGGATCAGTCTTGGGACGATTCCGCGTTGTACCTCGCCGAACCGGCCGCGTTAGTCGAGGCGTCGCATTGCTTTCGAACGGATGTGGGGATCCTCGTCGGGCACAACCCGGGGCTGGAGGAGCTCGCGTTGTCGATCCCGGGCGAGGGGGAAGCGGCGGCGGATATGGCCGTCAAGTTCCCAACGGCGGCGTTCGCCGTTATCCGCATCCCCGGTGATGATTGGGACTACACGATCGATGATGCACGCCTGGAGGCGTTCACGACGTGTCGCTGATGCCATCGCGGGCGTCGGCGAGTTCGACCTCGTCGCGGGTTATGCCCATCAAGAACAGCACCGAGTCCAGGAACGGAACCGATACCGAGGTATCCGCGGCCTGTCGTGCAACGGGCTTGGCGTTGAACGCGATACCCAACCCGGCCGCCTCCAACATGTCGATGTCGTTCGCGCCGTCTCCGATCGCGATGGTGCGACGCCGGGGGATTCCGAAACGTACAGCGAGGTCCTCGAGCGCCTTGCGCTTACCGGGTCGATCCATGATCTCGCCGACGACCTTCCCGGTGAGGTGACCGTCCACGACCTCCAGGGTGTTGGCTCGGACCTCGGCGACACCGAGGCTGGCAGCAACCGGCGCGATGACTTGAGTGAAGCCACCGGAAACCAAGGCGATGCGATAACCCAATCGATTCAGGGTGCGACACAGCGTGCGTGCGCCGGGTGTCAACTGGATGCGTTCACGGGCACGGGCGATGGACTCCTCGGGCAGGCCTGCCAGGAGGGCGACTCGAGCGTGTAGGGACTCGCTGAAATCCAACTCCCCGGCCATGGCCCGCTGCGTGACGCGCGCTACCGCCTCGGCTTGGCCGGCTTCGGCTGCGAGCAGATTGATCACCTCGTCTTGGATGACCGTGGAATCGACGTCCATCACCACCAAGTACTGCCCCCGGGTCTCCAGGCCCGTGTCCTGCACGGCGATGTCGACCCCGCGCTCGGCGGAGATCGCCGCGAGCGGTCGGCGTAGTTCGTCGGGATCCACTCCGCGTCCTTCGAAGGCGATCGCGGTGACGGGGTAGTGGGCGATCCTGCGGATCCGCTCGATGTTGCCCCCGCCGTGCGCGATCTGCGTCGCTACGTCCGCGATGGAGGCAGGGGAGAGGTCATCGGCCATGACGGTGATGCGGAATCCACCACTCGGGCGTGGGGATGCGACCTGTGGGCTCGAACCATGGACGTCGATCGAGGCATCCATCTGCAGTTTCGTCGCCAAGGCCTCGATCGCGGTGGTCAGTTGCTTACTCGGGCCCGTCGGAACTTCGAGCGAGGCAGCCAGGATCAAGCGTCCGCGCATGACGATCTGATCGATGTCACGCACGCTCGCGCCGATGCCGCTGCAGGTGGTGAACAGATCACGGGTGACACCCGGACGGTCGACCCCGCTCAACGTGACGAGCATCGTGCGCTGCCCAGCTTCGGCAAAGTCACGGTCGACGGCCTCATCGTTCGCGGCAGCTTGATCGTCCATGATGGGTCAACGGTACTCAGCGTCGTGCGCGGAAGTCGGCCCCGCGTGGACCTAGGGTGGTCGGGTGCGGGTCTTGCAGATGACGGGTGTGGGAGTCCGTCGTGGTGAGTCACACCTATTGAGCGATCTGGACTGGTCGGTCCATTCCGATGAGCGCTGGGTGGTGATCGGCCCGAACGGTGCCGGCAAGACCACCGCCTTGACGATCGCGTCGACGAGGATGTTCCCGACGGTCGGATCCGTGGAAGTCCTCGACGAGGTCATGGGCAAGGTCGACATCGCCGAACTACGCCCACGTGTCGGCTTCGCCTCGAGCATGCTGCTGCGCGAGATCCCGATGCACGAACGGGCGGTCGATGTGGTGGTCACCGGTGCCTATGCGGTGACCGGTCGGTGGAACGAGCAGTACGCGGACGAGGACACCGATCGGGCCATGGAACTGTTGAGCGAGTGGGGTGCCCGCTCCTACTCAGAACGCCCTTTCGCCTCGCTGTCCGAGGGGGAGCGCAAGCGGGTCCTGATCGCTCGGGCGTTGATGAGCGATCCGGAGTTGCTGCTGTTGGACGAACCGGGCGCCGGTTTGGATCTAGCCGGCCGCGAGGAACTCATCGGCCTGCTCGATGACTTCGCCGCCGATCCACTGGCACCGAGCCTGGTGCTGGTCACCCACCATGTCGAGGAGATCCCCACCCGCATAACGCATGCGCTGGTCCTGGCCCATGGCAAGGTGGTCGCTAGCGGACCGATCGACGCGGTCATGACCGGTGACCGCCTGTCCCAGGCATATGGGATCGATGTCGCGGTGCAATCGGTCTCCGGTCGATGGATGGCTGTCGCTACACGAGCCGAAAGGACGCCCCGTGGCTGAACGGACCCGCTTCCTGTTCGCCGACCAACTCGGCCCGCACTTCGATCACGGGGGTCAGCTCCTGTTAGTGGAGTCCAAGGCCGTCTTCCGGCGGCATCGCTATCACCGACAAAAGGCCCACCTGATCCTGAGCGCGCTGTGGCATCGCGCGGAAGCGGAGCCCGATCGAGTGCACCTAGTTCGCTCGGAGACCTACCGAACCGGGCTCGCGGATGTAGATCCGACGGCGATGGAGGCCATCGCCGCCACTTCGCGACCGGCGCGGGTGCTGCAACGCGAACTGGGCTTCGCGGAGATCCACCCGGAACTGGGCTGGTTCACTTCGGCCGACGAGTTCGGCGAGTGGGTTCGATCGCGTGGCTCCAAGCGGCTGTTGATGGAGGACTGGTACCGCGGCGTGCGTCGCGGGCACGACGTCCTCATGGAGGATGATGCTCCGGCCGGCGGGCAATGGAATTTCGATGCCCAGAACCGGTTGCCGCCACCACGCGGCGAAACGCACCTGCCGGTGCCTGAACCCTGGCAGCCGACCGAGGACGACATCGACGCTCGCGTGCGCGCCGAACTCGATTCGTGGGAGGCCGCGGGCATCGAGTTCCTCGGAAAGGACGGCCCCCGCCGCTTCGCCGTCACCCGTGCGGAGGCCCTGAGCGCTCTCGACGATTTCCTAGGCAACCGACTGGCCATGTTCGGGCCGTACGAAGACGCCGTGTTGTGGCGGGATCCGTTCATGGCGCACTCGTTGTTGTCCGTACCGCTGAACTTGGGGCTGCTGCATCCTGCCGAGGTGGTCGATCGCGCGGTCGCGGCTTGGCGCGCTGATACCGCGACCTTGGCCAGCGTCGAGGGCCTGGTTCGCCAGATCATCGGCTGGCGGGAATACGTCTGGCATCTGTACTGGCATCTCGGTGCGGAGTACGAGCAACGCAACGCGCTGCAGGCGCACACCACACCCCCCGACTGGTTCCTAGAGGCCAAGTGGGAGGAAGTCGACGCACACTGCCTGAAGCGCTCTTTGCAGAACGTGGACGAGCTCGGCTACGCCCACCACATCATCCGCTTGATGGTGCTGAGCAATTGGGCCACGCAGCGGGGCTACTCGCCGCAAGCGGTCAACGATTGGTTCCGTCGGGCATTCGTGGACGGCTACCCCTGGGTCATGACCGCCAATGTGATCGGCATGGGCCTGTATGCAGATGGCGGCCTGATGGCCACGAAGCCGTACATCTCCGGTGGGGCGTACTTGAAGAAGATGACGGACTTCTGCGGTGAATGCCGCTACGACCCAAAGGTGCGGGTAGGGGAGAAGGCGTGCCCGTTCACGGCGGGCTACTGGGCGTTCCTGGACGATCATCGCGACGACTTCACCGGCAATCACCGCATGGGAACGGCCCTACGAACCCTGGACAAGCTCACCGACCTGCCCGATCTGTTGGAACAGGAAAAGGCGCGCGGCACCGGTGCCCCGTGAGGTGAGGATGACTCAACAGAAGGCACACAGGAACGTGGGTCGCATCGTGTGGCGTTGGGTGCTCGCGCTCGTGGGCGCGGTCGCCATCCTCCTCGGTTCCGCGGTGACTGCCGCCGGTGTGTGGTTGGACGACACCCTCGACGCCAACGACGAACTGACCACCGCGAGCCAGGTGATCTCCGCGCCCGCGTGCCAGACCTTGCTGATCGAGGTTTCCGGTGCGCAGGTCAATGCCGATGAATGGAATCGCTACGCCTTCGTGGCCGAGCGCAGCGAGGAGACGATCGCGATCGACGTACCGGGCGCGCAGTCGTCCTACCTCGTCGGTCTCGCCGATAGCGACGACGTCGAGGATCGTTTGCTCGGCGCGCAGTACTGTCTGGCCTTGAGCACCGAGCAAGGTTGGACCGTCGAACGCATCGCCGTCGTGGACGATCTGCCCGACGTCGGATTGTCCGGGCTGCCGGGGGTTTGGGGGCGGTCCAGTGGTGCCGAAGCGGTGATCCTTCCGTTACCCCAGTCAAATCGCACAGTCGTGGTCAGCAGCGACGACGGCACCGATCTCGGCGAGGTGCGACTCGTGGGTCGATACCGGATCGACGGTGCCGGGGCTGCAGCGACCACCGCACTCATCGCAGGGCCCTCGGTGATCGGGGTCGGCGTGGTGCTGGTGTTGATCGCGATTTTCGCTTTGCGCCGTCGCGGTCGCCATGAGGGATCGGCGGATTGATGTCCGCCTCGGATCGGGCTTCGGATCGGGCTTCGGATGCGGCGCCCGATCGCATCTGGACGATTCCGAACATCTTGTCCCTAGCCCGCCTGGCGGGGATTCCGCTGTTCTTATGGCTGGTGCTGGTGCGCGAGGCAGATATCTGGGCTTTCGTGGTGTTGGTCGTCGCCGGTGCGAGCGACTGGTTCGACGGATACCTCGCCCGACGTCTGGATCAGCGAAGTCGCCTCGGCGAGCTACTCGATCCTCTCGTCGATCGGCTCTACATCCTGGCCACGCTGATCGGGCTGGCCCTTCGGGATGTCATCGGTTGGTGGCTGGTGGCCGTACTCGTCGGCAGGGACCTGCTCCTGGTGATCTTGCTGCCGTGGCTGCGACGCAGCGGGCGCATCGCCGTCCCTGTCACGTTCGTGGGCGAGGCGGGGAACTTTGCCTTGCTGTGTGGAGTCCCGTTGCTGTTGCTGGGCACGGTGCCGGGTCTGTGGGGCACGGTGTTCACGGCCTTCGGTTGGGCCTTCGCACTGTGGGGCACATACTTGTACTGGTGGGCCGGACTGCGCTACGCCCGCGAGATGGTGCGACCGGCTAGGGTCGTGAGCAGCGAAGTTGACCCGCGTAGCGAACAGGAAGAAGGCGTCGATGATTCCCGGTGAGTTGGCGTACACGAGCGAGCACGAGTGGGTACGCAGCGAACCCAATGACATCGTGACCGTGGGTATCACGCACT
>Ga0180430_10003625_pt1 | contig 13284 bp, 13 predicted proteins | sample SS_ome_9_FD_132999 | JGI IMG/M metagenome (GOLD analysis project Ga0180430, IMG submission 132999) | Hypersaline lake sediment archaeal communities from the Salton Sea, California, USA - SS_1_S_2 metaG | ecosystem: Environmental > Aquatic > Non-marine Saline and Alkaline > Hypersaline >... | reverse complement strand
TGACTCTGGCCCGTGCCGATGGCTTGCATCTGCTTTGCCGGGCTGCTCTGGCTGAACTGACGGCTGATGACCGGCTGCGCAATTTTGCCGATGGTTTAATCACGCAAGCTATTTTGGCCTTGCCTGCCAGGTATCGTGACCCCCTGACCCTGGCCGAGGCGCTGCGCCATTCCGATTTGGCCTTTCATCCCCTCATAACCTCGCTGCTGGTTCTGGATGCGGAACTAACCGCCGTGGTAGACGACGAAACCCGGCTATTGCCCCTGCCCGGCTTTCTCAGCTATCGCCCCCAACTACCGCCGACCCGATTTCCGCTGAACACCCTGCGCCTGCCTCCGCTCAACAGCGACGGCCATTACCTGTGCCGCACCACTGCCGACCACACCGCCGCAGTCCGGCTCGACCTGCATCCTCAGCAAAAGGTGGCCGGGCATGTTCGCATCGCCCTGGGTGGAGCCGACCGCCTACCGCAACGCCTGCCGGCTGCCGAACACCGGCTCAACCGACAAACCCTCACCGAACGTCACATTGAAACCGCCCTCGCCGCCGCCAATCCCCCCCTGACCACCACCGAACAAAATATCCTCAGCGAAATGCTCAGCTCAATCCTGGCAACCTGATCCAAATTTTCGCATAATCCCCCCTTGCGAACTTTTAACTTTATGGTATAATGACGTTATGGAAAGTTGTTATGGTAAGCAGAATCCGGTTTAACCCCGGAGAGGAACGGGTACTGTTATGGCAGCATCGTTAGAACTGGCTATATCGGCCATTCGGGCCGGGCGCAAAGATGAGGGGCGGCAATTACTGAATCTATTGATTCAACAGAACCCCAATAACGAGCAAGCCTGGCTGTGGATGAGCAGCGTGGTAGATACCGATGAAAAACGGGCCCGCTGTCTTTACCACGTTTTGGCCGTCAATCCCAATAATGAACTGGCCCGCAAAGGCCTGAATATTTTGGGGATTGTTCTGACCGACTCCCGTCCCATCAAGGTCCCTACCGATTCCCAACCCATCAACATTCCCAAACCGTCCCACCAAACCTCGCCGCTTTTACCCCACGAGGCCAAACCAGCCTCCCAACCTGTGCCCGCCACGCCTTCCCCAGCCGAGCCGCCCCCGGACCGGCGTCCATTTCGGATAGACCCGACCACCATTACCCGCGAGTTGCCTTTTACCCCGGTGAGTCAACAGCATAACAGCAACGGACAACAACCGGCCGCAGCCCAGACTCCTCAACCTCAACCGGAGCAAACCAGTCCGCCGCCGCAAACGCCATCGGCGCCGGTTTCGCCGGAAAATCAACCCAAGCCACCGGCCACCGACGACATACCCTTGCCCGATTTCCCTGCCCCGGACCCGCTGCCGCCGCCGGCAGTTCATTCCAGCGGACAATCCGTGACCCAGTTGCCGCCCCCCCCGCCGTCTCAGACCAACCAACCTGATGTCCCCTCAGAGCCGGTTCAGCCGCAACCGCCGGCCCAACCAGCGGCCGCACCCCGCCCCGATTCGCAACCGGTTCAACCGCAGCCAACTCCTTACTTTCCGCCCGGCGGCCACGAAACCCGGCCGACCCAACCATTCCCGGCCGCGCAGCCGCCGCCCACCGGCCAAATGTTCAACCAACAGCATCCCTCGGAGCCGGTTTACATGGGGCATGCCAATACAACCATGGGGATGCCCGCGGCCCCAATGCCCAATCAACCCCAACCGCAATATTACCCCCAACCCTATCCGGCTATGGCGATGCACAACCCGGCCATGCATTCGAACTCAACCATGGCCATGCCGCCGGGCTACGCGCCCATGCCCGCCCCCAACACCGATTACCGGGCTATGGCCGCGGCTCGCAAAAAACCTCGTCCCATTGAAGAAGAGGAAGACGAGGAAGGCGAAGTCAATATTTTGGCTGTCATTATTTTTGGTTCGTTATCTGTCACGGCCCTGGGAGGGCTGGGGATGTTGATTTTGTTGATGTTTACCGCCGGGGTTTGATTTTCCAAGATTACCGCAGGGCAGGTATGATACCTGCCCTTTTTTTATGCCGCTAACGAACTCCGCCATACTTTACGCACAAACCAGATTAACTGCTCCCGATGCAGATGCAACTCAAAGCGGGTACCGTCCGCGGCCTCGGCCAGCAGATGACGACCATCCGGCTCATCCCACTGCCGTCCCTGAGACACAATCGAATATTGACACTCTCGCCAGGTTATTTGTTGCAGGCTGGTTTTTCCGTCGGCGGCTATGGCGCCAAGAGCCTTGACGGCTTCGTAATAAAATTCGGTTGTGTTCATCAGTATCGCCTCTGTTCAATTATACATATCTCCCCCCGACCGTCCTAATTTTGATAACCTCCATTGCCCCGCCCGTCCCCCCATGATATGATGCCCTGCTGATGTGGAGGTACATTTTGTGACAAATAATCTACGAAACAAACTACTCATTGGCTTTGGCCTGGGGTTTGCCGTCTTTGTGGGGTTGATGCTGTATGCCGACGTCCGAGAAGTGACCGCCCTGCTCAAAGAGTTCCGCTGGCGACTACTACCGGCGGTCCTGGTTCTGACGCTGGTCAATTACTTTTTGCGAGGCGCTCGCTTTCATTATTATTTGCAACAGTTGGGCATCAACACCGTACCGTTTTGGGTCAGCCTGCGGATTTTTATCGGCGGCTTTGCCCTGACCCTGACCCCCGGCAAAGTCGGGGAGCTGGTTCGGGTAGTGTGGCTAAAGAATCTGGCCGGTATTGACCCGGTTAAGGCCGCCCCCTCGACCATTGTTGACCGCATTGTTGATGGACTGGCGATGGCGGTCCTGGCTTTGTTGGGCGTGCTTGTTTTTCCCCGCTATCGGCCGGTGGTGCTGGTCATTTTGGGGGTCATTATAGCGGTGGTCACGCTGCTTCAATTCAGGCCGCTGGTGTTGCGGCTGCTAAATTACGGCGCTCGTCTGCCAGTGGTGGCCCGCTTTGCCCACTCGCTCCACACCCTGTACGATGCCACCTATGAACTACTTCGCCTAAAGAATCTGCTCATCGGCCTGGGCATCGGCCTGATTTCGTGGTCTGCCGAAGGGCTGGCCTTTTACCTGGTTCTGTTGGGCCTAAATATCCCGGCCTCACTCAACCTGGCTTTGCTCTCTATCTTCACCCTGGCGCTTGGCTCCATTTTGGGCGGTATTTCCAGTATGCCCGGAGGGCTGGGCGCGACTGAGGCCAGTATGACCGGGATGCTGCAACTGTTGGTCGGGTTGCCGGAGAATCTGGCCGCCACCGCCACATTGTTGATTCGATTCTTTACCTTGTGGTTTGGGGTCAGTTTGGGGATTCTCACCGTAGCCATCTGGCGCAAGCTGTTGTTTGGAAAACGTCAAGCTGTCCCCCTGGAAAGCTACCCCACCCCCGCCGAGTAGCCGGAGGCCTGCCCGATGAGTTCCCCATCATCTCGACGAACCGGTTCATTTGCCCCCTCCGCAATGGTGCCGGAACGGTTACCACCGCGCCGGCGTTGGAATGAGCGATACGCCAGCCTGCCGCCGGACGCCCGCCGAGAGCCGGTGCCGTTTGTGGCAGGCTGTCTGGCGCAGTTACCGGTCAGCGGACGGGCGCTCGACATTGCCACCGGCGCCGGGCGCCACGCCATCGCCCTGGCCCGGCATGGCTTGCAGGTAGACGCCGTGGATATTTCCGCCCAGGGTATCGCCCTGGCCCAACAGCGGCTCAGCGAGGCCCAACTACCCGCGGCCCGCATCCAATTCATCATTGCCGATATTGAACGCCCCTGGCTGCCCTGCGCTCGCTATGATGTCGTACTGGTTTCCTTTTTTCTGCATCGCCCGCTGTTCCCCCTGATTCGGGAACGGTTACGGCCCGGTGGGCGGCTGATTTATGAATCGTTCACCACGGCTCAACAAATTGCCCCCAACAATCAACCCATCCGGTCTCACTTTATGCTAAAGCCCAACGAACTGCGCACGGCCTTTTCTGATTTTGAGATTTTGCAGTATGATGAAGGTCTGCACCACGGCAAAGAAACGGCCCAACTACTGGCCCGGAAACCGCGCCAGTAATGTGAACAGTTACCCAATACGAGGAATTTAATCTGTGTCCACTTTAAAAATAGACTTACACACCCACACCTGCGCCTCTCCGGACAGCGCCCTCAAACCGGCCAACTTGATTGCTGCGGCCCGACGCCAGGGCCTGGACCGGGTTTGCATTACCGACCACAACACCATTGACGGCGCGCTCGCCGCCCAAAAGTTGGCGCCTGATTTTGTCATCGTGGGGGAAGAAATCAAAATAGACCGTGGCTGCGAGATTCTGGCTTTTTTTGTGCGGGAGTGGGTGCCGCCCGGCCTGACCGCGCTCGAAACCATTGACCGCTTGCAGCGCCAGGGAGCGGTTATCAGCATTTCTCACCCCTTTGACCGCCACCGTAACCAGCCCTGGGCCGAAGCGTGGCTGGAGGAAATTCTGGACCAGATTGATGCCGTAGAAGGCCTGAACGCCCGTGCCGTTCACGCCGAAGATAACCAAAAAGCTATTGACTTTGCCGCGGTTCACAACCTGCCCCTGACCGCGGGCAGCGACGCCCACACCGCCATGGAGGTAGGGACAGCCTGGCTGGAACTGCCCCCCTTTACCACTGCCGATGAATTTCGGGCCGGCCTGCCCCAATCCGTGATGCGCGGCCACCGCAGCCCCGGCTGGGTACATTTTTTCTCAACGATTAATAAATGGCGCGGTCGGTTGGGGATAAAACCTCAATGCGGGGCATAGGCATGTCCGTTCGTCGCACTCTTGTAGGCGTCGCATCCCTATGCGGCCGTAAATTTTACTCCCGCTTCTGACGCGCTTGCAGCCACCACACCCCGCCAAGCAGACTCCCCAGGTAAATCACTGCCTGTTTAATCAGCGACAGAGCAAACGACAACGTCTGGGTGACTCCCACCAGTCCGTAAAAATAAACATACAACAGTGACATCGTGCCCAGCCCGCCAATACTGATGGGAGCAATCAAAACAACGGCAATAATAGGATTGAACAAAAAGATATACAGTGGCGGAATGTAGCCGTGCAATCCAATCACAATCGCAATATCTACCAGACTGGTCAAAATAATATTGGCTACCCCCAGCAAAAATGCAATCAACAGCGCCTTGTATTGGTAGCGATACGAACCGAACGCGCCCGATAACTGCTCATAAATCGGCGACAGGGGCCGCAATAACTTTATCTTAAATATCCGGCCTATCAGCAGCCGCAGGCGATGACTGAGCATCACCCCAAACAGGCCCACAATAGCCGCCGTTCCCAACAGGGCCACAATTTCAACCTGGGTCAAATTGGCAATAAGAGTCTCGCTGGCTGGTACACCGCCCAACTGCCCCGTGCGCGACACAATGCCAACCACCACCAGCGCCGCCACTACCGCGCTGACCATATACCCCATCAGGCCGATAATCCGGTCTACCACTACGGATACCGCCGCATCAGCGTTCCGCTCGGTGTAGCGGGCCAGGCCAAAACCGCGCACCACATCGCCCCCCACGTTGGCCGGCAGAAAATTATTAAAGAAAAAGCCGACAAAGGTGTATTTTATCACGGCCATCAGCGGCACGGGCACACCCTGAATTTTCAACAGCAAATGCCACTTGACCGCGTTGACGATAATCGCCAGTTCAAACAGGGCTACCGCCACCAGCAGATACCAATAATTGGCAGTTTGGAGGGTGGTCAACAATATTTCCCGGTCGTTTGGGTCGGATAAAAAACGATAAAACAGATAAGCCATCAACCCCAGGCTGATGCACAGCTTCAACAGGGTCGTCAGTTTCTCTTTCAAATGAACAACCTTTCCGTCTGAAAAATCAAATTATGCGACAAAAATCATCCAGACGCAAAAAAAGTGCAGACAGCCTTCATCTGCACTGCATTTGAATGTATGCCTATAAAACCCGGTTACTCACCACCCTGATTCCGCTTGGCGGGCAGATGGGGCGAGGTGATATTAATGCCGGAAGCGTCTACAGTGCGCTTGACCTCTTTGGTGGTCCAGGCGATGTCCCACACCACATGCGTCCGTTTGTGGAATTTGTAATCGTACCAACCCAGCAGCCGGGAGTAGCCTTCCAGAAAGGCCAATACGCCCAAAATCCAAATTAGCCGCAAGGCGCCCAGAATTTCGTCAATCGCCAGCCGGGCCAGCCGCGGCGCGCCCATGCTCGATACCTCATAGCCATACTTGGCCTTCAAATGTAAATGACCGGCGTGATTGCGACGGCGCTGCTTGATGAAATCACCCACCGTTTCCGGCCCCATATTAAACACCACCGCATCCGGGGCGTACCGCACTTGCATGCCCCGCCGGACCACCAGCGCTTCCACAAAAGCCTCGTCCATGGCCACATCGGGCGGAATCTGGTCGAAGACCTTGCGAAAGGCTATTAACTCTCCCAGGCGGGGAATTTCCAGACAAAGCTGATGTTCCAGCTTTAGCCGTAAATGGGACAAAAAGCCGACGATGTGTTCGGGCGTATTGACCGGCACTTTATGCGCCCCCACCATGCCCACGGCCGGGTCGTCGAACATCCGCACCATGTTTTCGATGGTATCTTCGTGGGGCACGGTATCGCCACTTTCCAGCACACAGATTTCCTCGCCGGCATGCCGCAAGAAAACATTGATGGCGCTGGTTTTGCCCTCCCGCCGCTCCTGCACAAAAAGTTTGAGGCGCGGTTCGCCGGCCATAAATTCCCGCACAATATCCTCGGTGCCGTCGGTACAGCCGGAAGCGACCACAATAATTTCCGTAATCTCCACGGTGTGTAGCCGCTGGTCAAACATCGCCTGCAATAGCTGGCCGATGTTGGCTTCTTCATTGTGAGCCGTAATGCCCACACTACATTTTATGGTTTCGGGTTCAGGCGCTTGTTCCTGTGAACGGTCCATCATTACCCCAACTATCATTTTGAAATTCTGGTGAACAGCTTCAGAAAAAGAAACGAAAGTAAACTCCCTGAGGCCATTCCCAACGCTATTGAAAAATAATCACGCCATAAATCCAGAAATTGTCCCACCCCCATCAAGACCGCAGGAATAATGGTTAATATCCCCACGGTAAAGGCCAAAAACACCCCGCGAGCCGCGGACAGGTCCGGCAAACATAACCCGACGCCGGCCAAAATTATCATCCCCAGAGTCACCAGCCCCATTTGCACCAACCAATATTTCAGGCTCAACAAACCATTGGCCCAATCCAGCGTTAAAATTATTCCCAGCAGCACCACATAGAATAACAAAAATGCCGTCCAGGATGATCTTCCGGTATTGTTGTCCATGCCGGTTCCTATAATTATGTCTACACTATCTGACGGACTGATACAACTGGCGTGAAACCTGGCCCATTTTACCATATTCAGGGAGGGCTGTCATATTGGGCCTGTCTAGTCATCGTAGCGAGATACGTTCCGGCGCAGACGTTTTTTCCGGCTGCGTTCCCGTTTTTTCTGCAGCCGCTTTTCTTTGGCGGCGCGCGACGGTTGGCTGCGCCGTCGACGTTTGGGCCGTACAGCCGCTTGTTGAATCAATTCTACCAGCCGGTTGATGGCATCTTGCCGGTTCTGCGCCTGGGTACGAAACCGGTGGGCATTGATAATCAGAATGCCCTCGGTGGTAATCCGGTTGCGAGCCAGTTTTTTCAACCGCGCCCGAACTGCTTCCGGCAGTGATGCACTACCGGCCACATCAAACCGCAGTTGCACCGCCGATGACACTTTGTTGACATTCTGTCCACCCGGCCCGCCGGCCCGGCTGAATTCCAGTTGGATGTCATCATCAGCCAGATAAATAGTTGGCGTTACTTCAATCGTCATTGGCTGACTGTTCCCATACGCAAATTAGTTGTTTGGCAACGCCCCGCTCTTCGTGGGGATAACCAAACGCGTTGTTGATGTATACTGTGTTATCCTTAAAATTTCGCATATTAATATGGCTGTGGCCGTAAATATGAATGGCTGCCCCCAGCCGCCGAATCTGCTGTTCCAGCCGCGGCGTGCCCAGTACCGGATAGACGCCCCGCTTGTGGGGTGGAATTATCAACGGCATCAAATCAATTCTGGGCAAAAAATGGGAAAAGGTGATGACCGTATCATTGGTCAGATGCAAAAAAGGTTCATTCATTGCCAAAAAATGGCGGGTGATCGCCGTTTCATCAAATCCAGCCGGCCATTTGCAGGCCGAAAAATCCAGCCAGGCCCGTCGCAGTTCCGGCGTGGGCGCTCCAAATGAAAAATCATACCAGCTAAACAGGGGGATGATGGTCAAACTGTCGAACTGAACCGGCTCCATCACAATACCGGTCTCAGCGGCAAGCTGTCGAATGTAGGCCAGGCGGGCCAGTGAATCACCGTGGCCGTTCCCACGCACCCACAAATCGTGATTACCCGGCACAAACAGCACCGTGGCAAAGCGGCCCGCGGTCATTTCAAAGGCTTCGGCCAGCAAGCCGGGGTCATCACTGACATCGCCGGCCAAAATTAATACATCCTGTCGATACTCATCCCTCGACAGGCTGCTCAACCAGCGGCGATTCTCCGGGTAGTCAATATGAATGTCTGAAACCGCAAATATGCGCACCGCGCCTCCTTCGCGCTCTACATTATAAGGCCTTTGCCGTGACAATTCAATTTCAGAAAAAAATCTCTCCGAACATTACTGTTCGGAGAGATCATTTCTTGTGCCTCATCATTGTTGCACCTTGTCCTATTTAATTTTTTAGCCAAATGGCTGATTTTGTTTTATTTTCGGGTGATGTACGAAAGCACCTTAACCTGGATTAGCCCGGCGACCGCATAGGCTGCCAGCGGACCAAATGTAACCAAAATGATTTTCATTACCTCTTCCATGGGTAGAAACTCCTTTCGTAAAATGGTATTGCATATCCGGGTTTTTCGGACACACAATTAAACACAAGTGTGAAATTGTAGTCGGATTAGAAATTTTGTCAATCACTACTTGTGAATTATATCACATATTATAGCGCGCGCAGTCAATTTTGGCAAATTTTTCAAGCTGATTGAACAAGCCGGGGCAATATTTCTCCCGCTGTTTTCGGCTTTTTGACCAGGGCCGCATGGTGATTTATGATATGAAACATACGGCAAAGGATAACCACCGATGAAAATTACCGCCGATTTACACATTCATTCCCATTATTCCCGGGCTACCAGCAAAAACCTGGATTTTGAACATCTGCACCAATGGGCGCAGATTAAGGGCATTCAGGTGGTGGGCAGCGGCGACCTGTCGCACCCCGGCTGGTTGCAAGAAATGCAAACCAAGCTGGAACCGGCGGAAGACGGCCTGTTTCGGTTGAAAGACGAATTTGTAAAAGATGTTCAGGTCGATGTCCCGCCGGCCTGCCGCCGACCGGTTCGTTTTATGCTGACCGGCGAAATCAGCAGTATTTACAAACGGCTCGACCGGGTGCGCAAAGTTCACAACGTCATTTTCGCCTCCAGCCTGGACGTCGTGGCCAAAATTCAGGCCGAGCTGGAAAAAATCGGCAATATCCGCTCCGATGGGCGCCCCATTTTGGGGCTGGACTCCCGCGACTTGCTGGAAATCATCCTGAATATTGACCCCGAAAATTATCTGATTCCGGCTCACATCTGGACACCGTGGTTTTCCATGTTGGGTTCAAAATCCGGTTTTGATTCCGTGGAAGAATGTTTCGATGACCTGACCTCCCACATCTTCGCCCTGGAAACCGGCCTTTCCTCCGACCCGCCCATGAACTGGCGGGTGTCGAATCTGGACGGTTACACCCTGGTTTCCAGTTCCGATGCCCATTCGCCGCCAAAACTGGGCCGCGAGGCCACGCTTTTCAATACCGAGCTATCGTACCCGGCTATTTTCGAGGCGCTCAAAAGCGGCAGCCCCGATACGTTTCTGGGGACGCTGGAGTTTTTTCCGGAAGAAGGTAAATATCACCTCGACGGTCATCGCAAGTGCGGCCTGCGCTGGGAGCCGCAAACCACCCTGGCCCATAACGGCCTGTGTGCCGTCTGCGGCAAAAAAGTGACCGTGGGTGTTTCCCATCGGGTGGAGATGCTGGCCGACCGGCCTCCGGGCGGCAAACCGACCCGGGTGCATCCGTTCCACAGCATTATTCCCCTGCCGGAAATTTTGGGCGAAGTGCATAACGTGGGGCCGTCCAGTAAAAAAGTCAAAAAGGCGTATGACGCCCTGCTGGTCAAATTGGGGCCGGAGTTCGAAATTTTACTGGAAACGTCGCTGGACGACATCGAACAAGCCGGCGGTTCGCTGCTGGCCGAGGGTATCCGCCGCATGCGCCGCGGCGAGGTCAACCTGGCTGCCGGTTACGACGGTGAATTTGGGGTGATCAAACTGTTCACGCCGGAGGAGCGCACTTCGCTGGCCGGGCAGTTACACCTGTTCGCCCCGCCCAAACGCCTCGACAAAAAAGCGAAAGCGGCGGCTGTCCCGCCAATCCCATCGCCTGACCAGTTGAGCCAACCCGCCCTGATTCCGGAACCGGAAACTGATTCCGCCCCGGACAAAGACCCCATTTTGACCGAATTAAACGAAAAGCAGCAGGCCGCGGTGCGCTGTCTGGATCACTCGGTGCTGATTACGGCCGGGCCGGGTACGGGCAAGACCCGCACGCTAATTCACCGCATCGCCCATTTAATGGCCACCCAAAACGTTTTGCCTGATAACATTCTGGCGATTACCTTCACCAACAAAGCCGCCGGCGAAATGGCCGAGCGGTTACAGGCCTTGCTGGGCGCGGCGCCGGCCGAAGCCATCACCATCAAAACCTTTCACGCCTTCGCCGCTAAGCTGCTGCGGGCGGAGGGAACGCGGCTGGGGCTGCCGGCCAATTTCGCTCTGGCTGATGACACCGACCGGGAGAAGCTGCTCAAGCAGAGCCGGCCTGATTTGAGCGGGCCGGCGGTCAAGCATCGGCTCGAGGAAATTTCTGCGGCCAAAAACAAACCCATCGCCCCGGACGCCGCCGAAAACGAACTGGGGGAGATTTACCAGGCCTACCAGCAAGCTCTGCGGCAGAGTGACCTGCTTGATTTTGACGATTTGATTCTGGAGGCGGTGCGGCTGCTGGAAAATCACGCCGACGTGCGTACCCACTATCAGACACGCTTCCGCTGGATTTCCGTGGACGAATATCAGGATATTAACCAGGCCCAATATCGCCTGCTGCGGCTGTTGACTACCACCGACACCAACCTGTGCGCCATCGGCGACCCGGATCAGGCCATCTACGGTTTTCGGGGCGCGGACCGGGTCTATTTTCTGCAATTTGCGCAGGATTTTCCCCAGGCCCAAACCATCACCCTTGACCGGAATTATCGCTCGACCCAGTTGATTCTGGACGCCTCCGGGCAAGTCATCGCCCAAAGCGCCGAAAGCCGACCGCTGGCCCTGTGGACGGAGGCCGTGGGCCGGGCCAAACTGGATGTGTACCACGCTCCCACCCACAAGGCCGAGGCGGAATATGTGGTGCATGAAATAGAAAAGATGGTCGGCGGCACCAGCTACTTTTCCATCGACTCCGGGCGGGTGGACGACCGGGAGACAACGGCGCGCACTTTCTCCGATTTCGCTGTCCTGTACCGGTTGGGAGCCTTAAGCCAACCGCTGCTGGAGGCCTTTGAACGGTCCGGCATCCCTTTCCAAACCGTGGGGCAGACCCCACTGTACGAATACAAAGAGATCAAACAAATTCTGGCTTTTTTGTGGCTGTGTCACACGCCCCGTTCCCGGCTGCATCTGGCGCAGCTTCTGAGCGTATCCGGGATCACATTCAAAGCCAAGCAACTGGCGAAGTTGGCCGATATGGCTGAAGCCGACGGGCTGACGCTGCCGCAGGCGCTTGAATCGCCGGAAAGTGGGAGACTATTCAGAAAACACGCCCGCAAAATCGGCCATTTTTTGACGGAATTGGGACAGGCCGCGGCTGGGGAATCAGCGCGGGATTTGCTGGGACGGGTGGTGCAGTTTGTGCAGGCAGAATACCCGGCAACGATTTCCGAAGCTGGACAGGCGCGGGTACAGCGATTGCTGCGACAGGCCGCCCTGTTTGAGCGACTGCCGGATTTTCTGGAGTCGACGTTGCTGCAAAGGGAAACCGATGCTTACGATCCCCGCGCCGACCGGGTGACGCTGATGACGCTGCACGCATCCAAGGGGCTGGAATTTCCGGTGGTGTTCATTGTGGGCTGCGAAGAAGATTTGCTGCCCTATCGCCAAGCGGGTCAGGAGGTTGACCTGGAAGAAGAGCGGCGGCTGTTGTACGTCGGCATGACCAGAGCGCAGGACAAGCTGGTGTTGACCCACGCCCGGAAGCGGTTTCTGTTTGGCGAAACCCGCCAGCCGGAACCGTCCCGTTTTCTGGCCGATATTGAACAGTCGCTGAAGGCGTTCACCCAGATGCCGGCCCGGATGTCCAAAAAAGAAAAACCGGACGCGACCCAGCTGCCCTTACTTTAGACCCCCACCACCGCACTGCGTCGCTCCAAGAGGAGCACATCCCGCCAGCGGCCGTCCAACTGGCCCAGCCGCTCCCGCAGGCCGACAATGCGGAAGCCGCATTTTTCGTGCAGGCGCACACTGGCGATATTCTCCGGAAAAATACCGGCCTGCAATGTCCAGAACCCCGCCTGCTCAGATTCCCGCACCAGCGCCGTCAGCAACAGTTTGCCCAGACCCCGGCCCTGCCGGGCCGCAGCCACATAAACGCTCACCTCGGCCACCCCGCCGTACACGCAGCGGCTCGAAACCGGACTGAGCGCGGCCCAGCCCGCCACCGTCTCTCCTTCGACGGCTACCAGCCGGCATTGCCGGTGCATACTGCCGTCCCACGCCTCCCAAGATTTGACCGTGGTTTGGAATGTGGCGTTTTTTGAGTCAATCCCCTGTTGGTAAATCGCCTGTACGGGCGGCCAATCTGTGCCAACAAACACCCGAATTTTCATCGCGCGCCCTCTCCTAATTTAGTGCCCTGCTCATTATCATACATCGCGGCCACCCCAAACACAATTGTCGCCGAGCAAAAATCAAAGTGTCATCAAAATTGACGACTGGTTGAAACAGGCTTATGATGCTAACCGTTTCAAACTAACAACTTCCACATCACGACTACGGAGGAAACTTGTGCATATTCTCATTTTCAATTGCGGTAGTTCTTCATTAAGCTACAAAATATACCGGTCAGACAATGCCGAAGCGCTGGAAAC
>Ga0180430_10003624_pt1 | contig 13285 bp, 12 predicted proteins | sample SS_ome_9_FD_132999 | JGI IMG/M metagenome (GOLD analysis project Ga0180430, IMG submission 132999) | Hypersaline lake sediment archaeal communities from the Salton Sea, California, USA - SS_1_S_2 metaG | ecosystem: Environmental > Aquatic > Non-marine Saline and Alkaline > Hypersaline >... | reverse complement strand
GATCCCGATGATGTTCTGGGGAGCTGCCATATCGCGACGAGACTAGCACGGGTTCGCCGGGGATTCATGCGTCATCCTGTGGCGATTGCTCCACCTCGCCGGACGTCGCATCGCCACCCTCGCTTTCCGCAGCAGCCTCCTCGCCACCCTGCCGCGCATCGAACAACGCACTCTCGAAATCCTCGAAGTCCCAACGGAACCGCGAAGCCCGGAGCACGACCGGCTCCACCCGTTGACTGGAGAGGAACATTTCACCCATTCCGCCGGGAAGGAGGGAGAGCAGACAGCGTGGCACCGGGAACGAGTGACGCCGCCCGAAGACACGGGACAGCGAGTCGGCAAACTGGAGGTTCGACACCGGGGCCGGAGAGACGACGTTGACCGCTCCCCGGATCTCCTCGTTTTCGACGATGGCGAGGAAGGCGCGTGCCGCATCGCGGATGTGGATCCACGGCATCCATTGCCGGCCGGTACCCATCTTGCCGCCGAATCCGAACCGGAAAGCGGCCTCGACCGGGCGCAGCATGCCTCCCGCCCCGACCAGATTTCCGAGCCGGGCACAGACAACCCGCGACCCCAGCCTGCGCGCCGCCAGCGCCGTGAGCTCCCACTCGCGGCAGACGCTCGGCAGGAAGCCGAATCCCGCGTCGGACTCCTCGTCGAGCCAATCGTCGCCGCGATCGCCGTAGAATCCTGTCGCCGACGCCGAGACCAACACCTGGGGACGGCGGAAGCGGGGCATTTCCTCCATCGCGGTGACGATGTCCGCGGTGAGATCGACCCGGCTGCGACGAATGCGGGATTTCTTGTCCGGTGTCCAGAGTCCGATCAGAGATTCCCCCGACAGGTGAACGAGAGCGTCGATTCCCTCGAGATCGATCATCTCCAGATCGCTGAAGGAACGCATCTCGTCGCAGCCATCGACCTGCGTGTCGATGCGCCGCGAATACCCCGTGACCTGCCACCCCCGGTGCGACGCCTCCGAGACGATCGCCCTTCCCAGGAAACCGCTCGCTCCAGTCACTCCCAATCTCTGACCCATGCCTCACGACCACCCCGTCGGGGCGGAGGACGAAAATAGGGCGGATTGAGCCCTCGTCTACCGGATTATCTCCAGCCCCCCGTCACGAGAAGGAGGGGCCAGAGAGGCGACGCGCTCACTCTCCGGTTGCAGCGGCCGCCTTCTGCTCGTCGAGAAGCGAAACGAAGGACCGGGAGCACTCGCGAATACGCCCCAGGGTCCGGTGTGAGTCGGCGGAGACGTCCGGCTCCATCTGGATCAGCTCGGCAAAACCGGTGACGGATCCGATCATGTTGCGAAAGTCGTGGCGAATCTCGCGGTCCTGCAGGGCCGACGCGTCGATCCGGCTCAATTTGGTACGGATCGCCTCACTCGAATCGTCGATATAGCCGAAGAGTTCGGCCCCATCGTTTCCGAACTCGCCCACCCGGTCCCTCAGCTCGTCGGCGAGCGAGCGGATTTCGTCCGTCAGGCCGAGAAGGGCCTGGAGAGAGTCACCCGATGTCACGGCGACACCGGTTTGGGCAGCGGATTGGGGATCGATCATGTGGTTGATGGCGTTGATGAGAGAGGTGAAATCGACGTGCTTGGGAAAGACGGCGCCGAAGCCGAATTGTTTCGCAGTGTTCAGCGTTTCTTCGGTGCCCTCGGTGCTGAGTCCGAGGAGCGGCAGATTGGCGAGATTGCCCAGTCCCTTGACGGTCTGAATCGCGTTCCACAAAGCGGGAGAGGCCGCGTCGAGATCCACCGACATCAGGTCCGGAGTATGCTGCCGGCAGAATTCGATGAGCGATGCGGCGTCGGAAACGACGGCTGTGTGAAAACCCGACCGGCTCAGGACCTGGCGCAGTCCCTCCGAGGTGGCCGTGTCGTTGCTGAAGATGAGAATTCGATTCATCAGGGGCAGATCCGAAGACAGAATTTCTGAAAAATTAATCAATTTTCATAAATATAAGCTTTTTCTCGAGTGAATCCACCGCTTTTTATAAAATCCCACGCCATTTCTCACCCGCGGCTTCCTCCCTGCCCCGCCTCGATGTTTGTAATTTTTAGAAAATTAATGTTTTTCATGCGGAAAGGCCGTGATACACTCTTACCGGGTCCCATTTACGCGAATGACGGCACGCATCCTTCTCATCGATGACAATCCCCGATTCACCACCCTCATGGCCAAGGCTCTCGATCGCTTCGGCTATGAACCGGTGATCGAGAACAACTCGTTGCTCGCACTCGAGATGGTCCGCCGGGTTCGGCCCTCCCTGATCCTTCTCGACGTCATGATGCCCGACCGGGACGGTAGCATGGTCCTTTCCGACCTGCGACACGACGTCACGACCCGGGAGATCCCCGTCATTCTCGTCACGGGCATCGCCCGCGAGGCCGTTAGTCTTGCCGACATCGGGGGAATCGTCAGTCCTGTCATCGAGAAGCCGGTGAATCTCTCGAATCTCCTCCGGGAGATCGAGGTCCAGCTGGCGACACGACGCACCTGGCGCGAGGAAACGGAAGCCCACGCGACCGCCCTTCCCCCGGTCTCGTCCGTGACCGAACGGACGTCTCACCACGCGCCGCCGCCCAGCCTGCCCCGGGGGACCACACGCCTGCCTTCTCTCTTTTCCGCCCAGCCCGCCGCCACGCACACTCACCGCGGCCCCTGGGATCCGCCCGCCTCGCCCGAAGCCTGATCGGGTCTCGCCCGCCGCTCCGATCCGTGCCATCATTTCGGCATGGATCTCTCTCTCGAAGGACGCGTCATTCTCGTCACCGGCGGCGCGAACGGCATCGGGGCCTCGATCGTCGCAGGCCTCTGCAGGGAGGACGCCCGGCCCGTGATCCTCGACCTCGCCAGTCCGGACACCGCCCCGGTCTTCTCACTCGTGCCGGAGGACGCGCCTCGCCCCGACTACCACCAGCTCGACCTGCGTCACGACGACGGCGTCCGGTCAGCCGTCGAGAAAGTCGTGGAACAGGCGGGCCGGATCGACGGCGTGGTCAACAACGCGGGTGTCAACGACAGCAGTGGCATCGACCGGCCGCTCGCCGACTTCGCCGAGTCGCTGGAGAAGAATCTCTTTCCCTCCTATTCTCTCGTCCACCACGTCGCGGCCCACCTGCGGAGAACGAGGGGCGCCATCGTCAATATCGGAAGCAAGGTCGCCCTGACCGGCCAGGGAGGCACGTCGGGCTATGCCGCCGCGAAGGGAGCCCTCACCGCCCTGACCCGGGAGTGGGCCCTCGATTTCGCGGCCGACGAAGTGCGCTGCAATGCCGTCGTTCCCGCCGAAGTCTGGACGACGATGTACGAACGCTGGCTCTCTTCACGCGAAGATCCGAAGGCAGCGAGGCGGGAGATCGAGGCTCGCATCCCGCTCGGTAACCGCTTCACCCTGCCAGACGAAATCGCGGCGATGACGCTCTTTCTCCTTTCTCCCCGGTCGACGCATACAACAGGCCAGATCATCCACGTCGACGGTGGATACACCCACCTCGACCGGGCCTACGCGACGCCGCCCACCGGTGCCTGAATGGCGCCCGCCCGAAGCGGTCCGGATTCAATCCGCCAATCCGCGCTTCCTCATTTCGGATAGAGTCCACTCGTATTCGCAGACGAGTTGATCGACGACATCGTGCGCCCGCATTGCCGGGGGTAGCACCTCCCAGGTGTAGGTTTCCATCTCGAAATGGCGGCACAGGCCGGGCTCGTCCGCCAGGACGTCGAGAGTCCCGGTGACGTGGTCGCGGGTGTCGCCGAAGGGTTCCTCGGGCCGCGTATGAATCGGCACGTGGAAATGAACCCGCCACTCTTCGCCCCACCTCCCGTCCCTGTCTTCCGCCCACGCGAAGGCCTCGGGCAGATCCCGCAGCCGGGCGATGATCTCGTCTCCTTCCCGGACGATTGCCTGGTGCAGGTAGACCCCTTCCTCGAAATCCCGCAATCTCTCCAGCGCTCCCGGAGCCGGTGCGAAAGCGAGGGCCGAGCTGAGGTGGATCTTCGAGATGCGCACCCCTGCATCACGGAGTCGCCCGAGCGCCCGTGCCGGCTCCTCGAATTCGACGGCGAGGTGACAGGTGTCGTAGTTCACCCCGAGATTCCGAAGGATCCGTTCCCGCTCCTCCGGTCCTGTCCCGTCGACGAGTCTCTCGAAGAACGACACCGTCTCGGCACTCGTTTCGAAGAGACCGAGCGGTTCGGGCTCGAGCCCGAGGTGGACATCCCGCCCGCTTCGCTGCCGGATCGACTCGATGTGGTCGGAACACGCCCGCAAATTCCCGCAGATCGCCTCGAGAGCCGCCTCCCTTTCACCGGCCGGAAGGAAATCCTTGAACGACCCCGGCAGCGTGCTGACGCTGATCTCTCGGCCAGCCGGGGCGAGGTCATCGAGCAGATCGAAAAGGCGGTTGGTGTAGGCGAGCCGTTCGGGTGTGCGCCAATCGGGCGCATAGACATTCTCCTTCACCCTGGTCCCGTGAAACGAGCCGTAGGGGAATCCGTTCACCGTGAAAAGATAGGAACCGCTTTCCTCGAGCCAGCGCCGAAAGGCATCGCGATCCTCGCCCGAGCCGGTCAACTGCGCCGCGGCTTCGGCCGAAAGGCGAAGACCGATGCCGTAGGGGAAATCTCCCGCCACGCGCCGCCGGACCGCATCGGTGTGGACGCGCAGCGCCCCGAAGGTTTCCTCCCAGGTTTCCCCGCGGTGGATGTTGGTGCAGTAGCCGAGATCGATTCCGTGACGCAGTCGCATGACGGCCACGATACCATCTCCGGTTCCGCCGAAAAGCACGGGCTTGAACGGACCTCCGCGGAGAGAATTCTCTTGTCCCTCCTCTGCATTCCCCGGTAGGTTCATCCGTCCCATCCCCTCCTTTCCCTATGACACTCGCGATCCCGGACCAGGATTTCTCTCCTCCGTCGCTCACCGGTCTCGATGGGGCCGGCGTCCTCGTGGTGGACAGCGACCCCGCCTTTCTCCTCGCCCTCAAGACATTCCTCGCCGAATACGTGGGATTCGAGAAGGTTCTCACCGCCAACACCGGGGAGGAGGCTCTCACCCTCTTCGAAACCGAGCCCTCGATCCAGGTGATCGTGATCGACGCCCAGGGGCCCCGACTCAGCGGAATCGAAGCGGTCGAAACACTGAGCCGCCGTCTCGACCGTCTCGTCGCGGTCATCATGGTCGCGTCCGATCCGAATGCCGAGGTAAAACGGCGTTTCCGTGCCTGCCGTTCCACCAAGCTTCTCCCGTTCCGCTTTCTTCCCAAGCCCGTGGAGTTCGAACGCCTCGAATCGCTCATCCTCGAGGCTCACCGGGAGCTGCGCGCCATCCGCCGTCTCGCGACGGGTCCGGAGTCCCTTCCGGACGAGGAAACCGCACCGATCATGCCGATCGTGCCGCCGCCGGCCTCGACCCCGGATTCCGAATCGGGTGACTCTGCATCGGGCACCGACACCCAACCCGTCCAGCCGGTATCTCCGGCACCGGTCCCCTTCCCCTCCGATCCGCCCGCACCGGGCGCGATCGACGCACGGCTCGACGAGATCACCGCGCGACTCGACGCGCTCGACGCATCGGTGCAACGTCTCCCCCGGCGACGGGGATTCTTAAGCGTGACTTTCGGATTCCTGTTTCGCCTCGTCGAGATCGCGCTCGGTCTCGGTCTCATCTGGGTCGCGGTGGAGATGGGCTGGCTCTCGGCGGCGCTCTCCTTTCTCCAGGATTTCGCGGCCTCCCTCCCGATCGGAACGGACTCCTGAAAGAACGGGACCGTCCGGCACCCTCGCGCGACCCCGAAAACCGCCAGCCCGTGCCTTCCTACAAAGCGGCCCTGGCTTTATAATCGCAGGCGTCCGCCCGCCTTGGCACCTTTGTCCCACAACCAAACGGCGGCCCCATCTGCCGCACCCCGATTCATGAACGATCACTCATCCGATCCCACCCACAACCAACACTCGGACGAACAGCCCGAGACCGCCGAAGCAAAGACCTCGTCACGGACGGAAGAAGCCTTTCGCGACCTCACCGATGCCGCCAGGAAGGCATTCGACGCCGGCATGTCCGACGCCCGCGAGGCTGCGGACTCCTTCGTGCCCCGGGCCAGGGAGGAGTTCGAAAAGGGAACCCACGACGTCGCCTACGCCTTCGCCTACGTCGGAGCCTTCGGCGCGGCCCTGCTCGACGAGATCACACCCGGCTCGGTTCGAAGCGGCTTCGAGACCGGGGCCGCCGCGGGACGGCGCGCCGCCACGGAATCCGCTCGCAAGAAAGAGGAACCGGGTGAAGAATCACCCCAGGCCTCCGACGAGTCCGACACCGTAAATACCGAGGATTCCCCGTCTCCGGAGCCTCCACAGGGCGAGGGACCTGAACTCGCCTGATCCCCGCACTCCGCGGCACCACGCAGGCGGGGTCATCGCTTCCAACCCCGAAGCGTGGTGTCACGACCGGCCCAATTTTCCGATTCCCGGGAGAACCACGGTACGCAAGCGCTCCGCCCGGTTCTCGGGAAACGGGTGGGTGCTGAGGAATTCGGGTTGGCTGCCGGATCCGCCCGCCTTCCGCAGGATTTCCATCACCCCGATCAGGGCCGCGGGATCATAGCCCGCCCGATGCATCAACAGCGCGCCGATCTCGTCCGCCTCGTACTCGTCGTTGCGTCCGTAGCTCGTGGAGAGCACGTGGTTCACCATCCCCGCGACCTGCGCACTACTCGCCATGTTCTCCCCACCGACCGCGACTCCGACGGCACTGCCGATCCCGCGCAGAAGCCCGGCCTTCGACATCTGCTCGTTGGAATGCTTGGCGATCACGTGCCCGGCCTCGTGACCGAGCACCCCCGCAAGTTGGGCCTCGGACTCGAGGGCACGGAACAGGGCCGCGGTAATGAAGATCTGCCCCCCCGGAAGGGCGAAAGCGTTGATGGTACGCTCGTCGGCGAGCAGGTGAAATTCGAACGGGTAATCGATCGGGCGTCCCTGGGTCGCAAGCGAGTCGATGTGGGCGACGAGCCTCGCTCCTACCTGATCGACGAGGGCCTGAGCGCGCGAGTCGGGATGTTCGCCCCCATATTGGCGGATCATCTGCGGAGCAGCCTGCAACCCCATCGCCATCTCCTGCTGCGGCGTCAGGGCGATCCTCTGTTTCTCTCCCGTGTAGGGGTTGACGACTTTCTCCGTGCTCGCGAGGAACTGGAAGTAGGCAAAGGCGATCAGGACGAGGGCGAGGAGGATGCGCGAGGTGCATCCGGTCCGGCTCCGTCCGCCGACGACACGGCGCAACTGGGGATTACTCATGGGCGGGGAAGGAAGACACCTCCATGATGCCGTTCCGCTCCGGGCGCGCAAGCCGGAGAAACGACAAAAAGGGACTTCCCTTCTCCGATCGTCCAGGGCTCCCGTGCCGGGAACAAACCCCGGGCCCTATTCGGTCACCGGATTCACCGCGGCTTCGTCCGCCGGGAGATTCTCGGAAGATACCGGAGGAAAGGTCACCGTTCCGGTCGCAGCCCACTCGGTTCCCCGGAGCAGGGTTTCCTGGAATCCACGGCCCGACATCGCAACCGTATCGTGGCCGAGCGTCGTGTGGAAGCACCGTCCCTCTCCGAAATCGATCGCCATCAGGATGGGTTCGTGTTCGCCGGAACCCCGCGTCTCCTCCTCGGCGAATGCCGACGCGAGAACAGTCACGTTCTTCGCCGGACCGCGCAGGCGGTCGTAGAGTTCGTCCTCGGCATGCAACCACGCGGCCGGCAGCCCCTTCATCACGGGGTGGCCGGGCTCGCGGGTCTCGACCACGAATTCATGGCGGGACCCGTGCGATCCGCCCCGCCCCGGAGTGGTATCCCGCACCCACTCGCCGTCGCGCAACCGCAGGTAGGGCCCGGAGAGTTCGCTCCTGCCCCCCCATCCACCCACGGCGATCATCTCGTTGTAGGCACGCCACTGGGGAAAGGCGTTGTCGGCGGCATGCACCGCGACGAATCCTCCGCCTCCCGACACGTACTCCTCGAAGGCACGTTGCACTTCCTCGGGCCAGAGTTCTCCGTTGTAGTTGGACACCACGACGTCGTAGTCACCGAAGGCGGGACGCCACGCCTCCCAGAGCGGGGCGCTTTCCTCCCTGATGCGTGCCGCCTCGGCCTCCCACGCCTTCAACTTCGCGGCGAAGTCCTTCCGGGCTTCCTCGGACTGGTCTTTCGGGCGACGCGGAGCCCGCGGTGGAGCCGGGGGCGATGTCGAAACGGTCACCTCGAAACGCCCCGACCGCTCGAGAATGGCCTTGAGGACGGGTGAAGTCTGCTGCCACGCATGGTTGTTCTGTCCATCGACGAGGAGGACCGAAATCGTGCCGTCCGGCCCCGCTGCGTCCTGCGCCAGGTGCCATTTCGCGCCGGTGGCGAGGATCAGGGTCACGACGAGGAAGAGGAGGGCCGGAATCCGAAATCTGCTCATGCGCTAAGGCTATTCATGCCGCCCGCAAAGAGAAACCGAAATTCCCTCCCTGAACGCGCCTCGGTGCAGGCAATGCCGGGAGGGCCCGCACGACGACGTGACCCGGTTCACTCCGCCTCCTTCAGGATACGTGCGATGGCCGCCGCCCCCTTCTCGGTCTTGTGCACACCGTGGGGCGAATCGAGCACGATCTCGGCAACGACACCCTCGATGTGCGCGCTCTCGTACGACACCACCCCGTCGGTGGAGGTCTTCAGGCTCTTCCCGCTACCCTTCTTTCTCCCGATGACCGAATAGTATTCGACCGAGTCGTTGAGGGGTATGTTGGAAAAGGTACGGGTGAGTTCGGAATTGAACCCGAGGTGGTGGATGCTCGTCGGAATCTCTTCGGCGATACGCTGTCCGAACGGAGTGAGGACCCGGTCGGATTCCTCGACAATCGTGCTGGAGAGGGCGATCAGCTGCCCCGGCACCTCGACGAGATCGGCCGCGAGACGCACCACCGACTTCTGCGCGACCCGGCTCCCCCGGTGCGGAGTCGCGACGAAGACGACCCGCTCCACGTGAGGATTCGGTTCGAAGAACATCATCCGTTCCAGCAGTTCCCGGTGCTCGGGCGAAATATTGAGTTCGGAGGGTGGCACCGTGAAGACGCGGCTCCAGTTTTCCTGCCCGCTTCGCTGCGTCGCCGCCTTGGCGAGCAGGCCCCCCATGCTGTGCCCGACGAGGGTCATGTCGAGATCGGTCGCTCCGTGAACCCGGCGGAACTCGGTCATGCGCTGGAGCGACTCGCGAAACTTGACCGCGAGATAGGGGATGGGCGCTCCCGTGGGATAGCCGTAGAGCCAGAACTCGTAGCGGTCCCGGATCTCCTCCTCGGCCAGGAGTCGATTCAAGGTCACATTCCAGGTCGAGGGGCGCGAATTGATACCGTGAACCAACACGCAGACCTCCTTGGCGGGGTCGAAACCCGACATCCGGTAAATCCCCATGCGTTCCTCGAAATCCCCATAGTGAAAGAGCGCCGGCACGCGGAGGAACTGCCGCTGTCTCTCCTCGAGGTCCTTCGCGAGGAAGGCCGAATAGTTCGCCGCAAGCGGATAGGTGAACGGTCCGGAGCGAAAATCCGGCTCGTTCATCGAATCGAGCAGCAACAGGACGGGACGCCCGGGATCATCCAGATCGAGGAGACCTGTCATGGGAAGCCAGAGCCCCGTCTTCGGAACGAGCGGATCGAGCTGATTCCACCGCCGGCGCACGACCAGGGAGGCACCGAGCCCATCCACGATCGTCGTCTCCTCGAGTCCCCTCTTGATCGCCACGAAGTCCGCAGGCACGAGATGATCGATCTCGGAGACCTCGCGAATCGCCCGCGCATCCACCGAGAGCGAAACCGGGCCCGCCGTCGTTTCGAGGACGGGTGTCACCACCTTGTCCCCCGACCAATTGCGTGCGACCTGAACCACCGAGTCCCGCACCGCCTCGTTGTAGGCGACCAAATCCTCCTGCGACACCAGGTCGCCACGGCGCAGCATCTGCCAGGTCGCCGAAGCCTCGGTCAGATCGACTGCCTGCGACGGGCCCAGGCGCCATCGTTCTTTCACCTTGATGGGATGGGCACACCCTGCGAGCAAGCAGGCTGCCGTCAGAGCGAACCACGCCCGGCCATCAAAAACGAATCGCATTCCCCCGAGGATCTCTCACTTCTGCCAGAATCCTCCCCCGGACGCAACGAATCTTGTGGGAATCTCTGGAGACCATCCCGCCCCGTTCCCGGGCCCACGCCAGAATATTTTTTCCTCGAAATTGTTGCAAAGCTGCTCCTATCTTACCCTGACATCCCAACCATCCCCAATCCCCCTATTCTTTTTAAATATCCACGATGAATTTTGTCTGTCCTTCCTGCAGCATCACCCTTCAAGCCGACGCCGACCTGGCCGGGAAAGCGGTAAAATGTCCCGGATGCTCCACCAAGATCCAGATCCCGGAAGAGTTTGGAGCTCCCTCCGATACCCAGGAAACCGAAGACACTTCCCGGTCTCTCTCGACGGATCTCCCCGAGTTGGACCTCAGTTCGACACCCGCCGGTCCCCACCCTTCGCACGTCAACATCTGGGCCGCCGGAGGGATCGGAATCATGGGCACGATCATCTGGTATGTGATCATGTTTCTCGTTCCCGACAATTACCTGAGGGCTCTGTTCACGGAGCGCGGCGTCGTGCAGTATGCCTCGACGCTGCTGATGTTCTGGTGTCTCGGCATCCTGATTCTCAAGATCCTCAATCTCCGCAAACAGCGCCGTGCCATGTTGATCCAGGCCCTGCCGGAGGACATCGCCATCGAGATCACGCCGCAGAATCTCAAGGAATTCCACGACCACGTCATCCATTTTCCCAAGGCCCTGCGCAACACCTACATCGTCAACCGGATCCGCAAGGCACTGGAGTTCTTCTACATCCGGCGAAACAACCCCGAGGTCGCGCAGATGATCACCTCGCAGTCCGAGGTCGACGCCGCCAAGGCATCGGGCAGCTATGCCCTCGTCAAGGTGTTTCTCTGGGCCATCCCGATCATGGGTTTCATCGGCACCGTGCTCGGTATCGGCAGCGCCATCGGCGGATTCGGAGCCGTCCTCGAGGCGGGAGGGGAAGGCGGTGACATGAGCGCGATCAGCGAGCCTCTCACCGCCGTGCTCGGCAACATGGGTGTCGCCTTCGACACGACCCTTCTCGCCCTCGTCTTCAGCATTCTCCTCAGCTTCCCCGCGAGCGCACTCCAGAACCAGGAGGACGACCTCGTCACCGACGTCGATGAATATTGCATCGACCATCTCCTCAAGCGGCTCAACGACGGAGGCGCCTCCTCCGGCTTCGATGGCACCGACGCCGAACTGCTCCACGCCGTGGGAGACGCCATCGCCCGAAACCAGCAGGACATCATGGGCCGGTTCGAGGAAGCCCAGACGACGATGTCCCGCAACCTGGACGAGCAGCTCCAGCAACACCGGCGCGTCGCCGAGACGATCGACAAGCAACTCGACGGGATCGCCCGGCGCGCCGAGAAGTACGAGGAGAGGCTCGACGAGGAGTTTTTCGGTTCGCTGGACCGGATCCGCAAGGAATCGGTTTCCGCGATCGAAAGCCACGTGAAGCCGCTCGCCGAGGGCATCCAGAACCTCAACGCCGTCCTCAAGGAACTCAACGGCAAGCAGGTCGTGGTGAAGAAGCGCGGCCTCTTCGGCCGGTGAATTCCGCCCGGGACCCTCCCGGTTCCTCCCCATCCCCTTCCCATCCCCCGCCATGGCACGACGCAGACAGGACACGGGTCAAACCGTCAATCTCTTCCCCTTTCTCAGCATCCTGGTGTGTATCATCGGATGCCTCACGCTGGTCATCGTGGTGATCAATCTCATCGCGATGAACAAGGGAGAAGGCCAGACGCCCGAAGAAGTCGAGCGGGCGCGCGAATACATGGCCCTGAAGAAGGAAAAGGAAGAGAAACAGGTCGAACTCGACAAGCTCCGCCAGCTCATCGAGAACCTCATCCAGCAGAACAAGGACACCCTCGCGGCGCGCGACAAGCTGACGGCGCTGAAGGACATGCTGGAAAACCAGGAGAAAATCGAGGAGACCCGCGAGGAACTGATCGCCAAGTTCAACATCCTCACCCAGACGAACAAGGACCTGTTGCAGGACCACACGAATCTACTCGCCGAAATCGAGGAAAAGGAGAAGGAGATCGCGAAGCGCAATCTGCCCCCCGATCCGCCCGCCCTGCGCGTGCGCCCCAGCGGCAGCAGCGGATCGACGCGTCCCCTGTTCGCGGAGATCTCCGACGCGGGTGTCTACCTGCACCGGAGCCTGTCGGAGGAACCCGTGGCCATCCCTCTCGCCTCGATCAACCAGAGCGCGGAGTTCATCCAGTTGCTGGAGACGGTGGCCGCCCAACCCTACAACCGCCTCATTTTCCTGGTCCGTGGCAAGGAGGGCGCCGTGCAATCGCTCCGCCAGGCGACCGCCGTGGTAAGCGCGTTCAACCAGTCGAACGGTACCGAGATCATTCCCGGCCGCATTCCATTACCCGGAGAGGGAAAGATCGACCTCGCGATGTTCGCCGAGTTCCTGCAACCCTGACAGCGCCATGGCCCGCAGAAGACCAGTCGAAGAAGAGAGGAGCATGGACTCCCTCATGGACGCCATGACCAACGTCGTCGGTGTCCTTCTCCTCATCCTGATCGTGAGCAGCCTCGGCATCACCGCCGCGGTGAAGAAGATCGTCGAAAACCTGCCCGAGGTGACGGTCGAGGAACTCGAGGCGATGCGGACGAGCCGGCAGAACACGCTCGACAATCTCCAGGAATTGCGCCAGACCCACCGCAACACGGTCGAGAACATGCCGACCGAGGAGGAGGCACGCAAGCTCGTCGCCGACCTCGAGGAGTTCGAGAGGGACAATGCGGAACTCGCGGAGAAGACCTCGGACATCGAGGAATGGAAGGCGAAGGTCGAGGCGGAGACGGAGATCAAGGAGGAGCGCGAGGAACGTGTTCTCGACGCGGACAAGAGAAACCGTGAACTGGCCGCCATTCTCGCGCAGACCCCGGAGGTCGCGGCGCCTCCTCCCAAGGAGATCACGATCCCGAACCCCCGTCTCGCCCCCGAGGAAGCAAGGGCGGTCTACGTCGTCTGCCGCAACAAGAAGCTGTATCTCGCCGGCGATCCCTACGACCACGCCTTCCGGATCCGCGACGTGATCGACCAGAATTTCTCCGATCTCGCCTTCACCGGCAAACAGGTCGGCTCCTACACCTACTGGCT
>Ga0180430_10003620_pt1 | contig 13294 bp, 21 predicted proteins | sample SS_ome_9_FD_132999 | JGI IMG/M metagenome (GOLD analysis project Ga0180430, IMG submission 132999) | Hypersaline lake sediment archaeal communities from the Salton Sea, California, USA - SS_1_S_2 metaG | ecosystem: Environmental > Aquatic > Non-marine Saline and Alkaline > Hypersaline >... | reverse complement strand
CGCAGCTGGATTTTGACCTCATCCGAGAACGCTTGGCAGAATTATCCCGTTTAAACTGGCCTTATTATCCGGGTCGTGACGAGCTCGAAGAAAAGCTCAATCGACGACTGAATGAAAAGGTCGCGCGGATCAATGCCGACGTAGAAGCGCAGCGAAAGACTGAAGCTTTAAAGCGCGCCGCTGAACTAAAAGCAAAGCAAGAGGCCTTTGAGTGCAAGCTAACTAAAGCTAAAAATGGACTTAAGCACATCCTCGACAAACAATTAAACGATGTCGACTATTACAGCTCACGCATGCTTGAGCTTGCTCAACAAGAAAAGCGCTATGGTATTATTCTCAACTATTTTGGCGTACGTAGTTTTGACGCATTGCCTGACTACGTCAATATCCCTTTCGACAACGAAGTTATATATTTATTCGACCGCCGCCTCTGGCAAGCCGAACTGTTCCATGCATTCATTCTTTCCCCGTTAAACAAAGAAAGAGCGAATACCCGTTTTGATTACATGGAGGCCTACCGCTGGTTAGCTTTAGACTTAAAGTACAGGCCTGCAAGATTTGTCTCCGTGTTTGAGGACGCCGAAAAACTTGAATTTGATCTTGATGCTTCAGTTAAAGCTATGCTGGATGAGCGGGAGCTAGTAAGAAACTACCTACGGGTGTTAAAACTTTCCGGGTTCTTAAAAGGCAGCGATCATGGCTACATAGTTAACAAGGATAACGGCGTATTTCCTGCACTCAACAAAGAGCTAAGGACGCGCTATGCCAATAAGGCCCCCGACGAGTCCTCGGCTTATCATCGTTTCAGGGTGCCTCCGCCAGCAATTTTAGCGTGGTACAAAGAAAATCCCGACAAGCATCACCATTTGTGGTGTAGTGACTGTAATAATATTTACACTACAGATGCCGAAAAAGGCTCGAGCAATACACCTTGTCCCGAATGTTACCTCATGGGCAACAAATCCTACCTAGACCTCCAGAAACTAGATCTCGTCTTATAATTTAATATACGGTCGAGTCCGCCCGCAATAAGGAAACCAGAGTTACCCAGCGCGGTATGGCTATTAGCCATACGTAGCTGCGCAATTAATGTGACGTCGCACGGTACGGCGAAGCTTATTTCACCAAAGACCAGGTAATCAGCAAATTGGCGGTAAGTTTGTCGACTTCCTGCCACAGCACTTTGTTCTGAATAGGTTTGCCGGATTTTCGCTGCCAGTTGTTTTTCTTCCAGCGCTTTATCCAATCGGTCATCGTACTGACAATATTTTGATTCCTTGTTTTAACAATGACGTGACTGCCAAGCTCAATTACCGAAAGCCCGACAATGAGGGCGCTAAGCTCCATCTCGGAAACATTTTTCTTCATATCTGCACCGGTTAACGTGTGCGTACCCTCAAACCCCTGGTCAAATTTGGCTGACCAATAACAGTCGTCGCCTTTGCATCCGCCTTTTATTGACAAAATAACGGTTTTTCCTGGAAGTTGATTAGCCATGAGTGCCTCCGGCGTGTATTAATTCGAAATAGGCTTCTTGATCACCGATAACGTCCTGGATATCGACCATGGTTTGACCAAAGCCTTTTATCTCCCCGTCGAGCAGGTAAATGTGCTCCGGTACCTGGCTCATGCGGTGCGCAAACGCAATACCTTCATCAGTAGTTCGGTAGTAATAACTGTATTGCTCGTGAGCTTTGTTGTGTGGCGATCGCTTGATCAGGCCCCAGCGCTGCAACATTTCGTGGCTACGGTGTGATGGGATAAAGAAGGGCAGGGTGCGTAAATCGGTATACAGTTCGCCTCGGTCGAGGTTGACCAGGTCGATCAGTAGTTTGGCCATGTCCGCATTGAATGCGTGCGTGGTGACGAGAAGATCCATACAAGCTTTACCTGAAAAAACCTAAAGTTTGTATAGGGAAAAAATCGGCTGATTTTAAAGAACCGCTCAGCCAACCCATTTCAAGCCAGCCAAGCGGCCGTGTTTTAGTTGCCTCGCAGCACTGCTTCGTTGGATAGCGTTACTGCGCCAGTGACGTTGTCGACCACTTCCACCTGGATGTTGTACCATGGGCTATCAGTGGTTACGCGACAATAGCTGTACCAGAAGTTTTTCCAAATTTTCGGGTTTGGACCAACATCAGTATCAATCTCGCTACAACTGCTTGTATTACCGAAACCCACCATGTGGTGGCTATTCACGCGAGTCGCAGGCAACCAGGTTGCGCCGTTATCCCAGCTGTGCCCCAGGGTTTTCCAGTTATAGGTGAAGTCGCCGGATCCACCAGAGACATTGAGTGTGCCGATGTCACTAAATTGAGTACCCAGGTAGCTTTGACCTGCATTGTATCCAGCTACACCGTGGAAACTCAGTGCGACCGTGGTGGGTGCGCTGACACTAAACGCGTCAGCTAGCGTAGTTTCGCCGTAACTATTAACCAATTTAACGTCAATTGCGCCGCTGCCGGAGACCGCCGGGGTCACCAGGTCGATACGATCGTCGCGACGGTAGGAGACAGTCGCTAATTCGCCATCAAAGTAAACCTGGGTATCATCAGTAAAGTACGCACCGTCAATACGAACACTCGTACCGCCGGTTGCCAGGCCGCTGGTCGGCGCCAAGCTGGTCACCTGTGGTAAGGCCTTAAATTCAAGCTGATCCGCTACGGTCGCTGTGCCGCTATCGGTATTGGTCAGAGCCACCTGGGCAAAGCCCGCGTCGTGTGCGCCAGTCTGTGCAAAGACTTCGGTCTCACTGACTACGGTGGCTGGTACTTCTGTGCCGTTAATAGTCAACACAGCGTCGGGGAGAAATTCACTGCCGGTAACGGTAATATCACCACCCGGCGTGCCCAATACGCTTGGCGTAATCGCAGAAATTACCGGGGAGCTGATCGGCGATTCAATGCCGTCTTGTTTAAAATGAAACTCGTACTGTGCGGCCTGCGCTGCGGCGGCGCACAATAGGATGCCGGCAACCGCCGACAAGGGTTTTACAAATTTTTTGTTGTTCATTGCATACTCAACTAAAAATAAAATAATGCTTTATATGTGTATAGGTATCGCATCCGCATCGCGTTAGTCGTTTTTATGTATCTGAGGTCAGTATTCTTCCTCGTATAACTCTTGACAGACCCCCTCTGCACGGCCGTGCAGAAAAGCGTTAAATTTACTGATCTCGCGCATACAATCCCAGGCGTCCTGTGTACCGAAGGCACCGGTAATCTGATAGGGCTTGCGTAAAATATATAGATTGGCCGCCAGCGCCATCATCATGGCTGCCTCGGGCGCCAATCTGGTCAGATACTCGTGACGTGCCGCATCGTCTTGCTCAAACAGTGTTTGCAATTGATCACCCAGAAGCTCTGCCAAGCCTTCGTGGATGCATTGATTGTCAGGGCGCGCCCGGAAGAATGCACAGGTGTGCCGCGCGTTATTTAACCCGTCGTAGTCCAGTGCCTGCTCCAGGGGAATCTGTTCCGGGAAGCACCCGTCCATAAACAGCGTCCAGTACAGAGCCCGCGCCTGGTGTAAGGCGATCCGCTCATCGTCAGAGAGCTCTTCACGAGGGATATCTTTGTATTTCACCTGCGTCTTGTCTGACCAGGTTTTGAGCTGCTCCAATAAACCCGGGAGCGTCGCAAACGCGCCGGCGGAGCGACTACGCGCATCACTAACCTGATCGACGACATAATCAAAGACCGCTTCGTGAGCGACCCACAAACCCGCAATAATTGGTTTTTCTCCAGCAATGCGACTGCTGACACGACGAGTCGTAGTCTGGTTACGTTTGACCTCGCCTTTCCAGATGGCTTCTTGCAGTGTATCAGTGTCCTCGTACGGGTAGGTCGCCAGGAGTTGCTCGCAGGCAAAGCTTCGCCTGGTCTTTTCATCCGGCGTAAAACGACCGTAGTCGTCCATCTTGCCGCGCAGCGGAAAGCTGGTGGGTGCGATTTCCTCGGTCGCATCGTAAATTCGCCCCAGTGACTGTCCCGTGCGGTGGGTCTGGTTTTTTTCAAAAACCATCACAACAACACGATCTCCGTCAAGGATCGGATGTCCGGATAAGCCACAAGTACTAACATGATGTCCCATGCTTAGCTCCTTAAATTCTTCTCTATTACTTGTCTTGCTCGCTCAATGTCTGGCGTCCAAATTTCGTCGCCGGCATGGTCCACGATAAAAAAGTCATAGATACCTGTCTTGTCGTAGTAAATCGTTGCCTTCCGGTATTCGCCCACAACATCGGATTCGTTGGAAGGGATATAAAATTCGTTGATCAGCGTCCCGGTGTCAGGCTCCACCCAGCCCAGCAGCGTGACTTCAGGCATAGGCTGTGCGCCAAGATTACGGGTAGCGTTCCAAGCCTCAACGTCTGCTTCGGCCAGTTTCGTGATCCCCGATCGCTTTAGCAGCTCATCGGCTTTTAAGATCATTTCGCGGGCAGGCGCATTCTGTTCTGGGTTAATTGCCATCGAGCACTTTCCAAAAAAGAATGGTGGTGGCAGCCGTATCAAAGCCGTATTTTTGTTTGCAGTGCTTATCGGTTTCGCCGTGCAGCGCTTCAACATGCTCAGGACATGAGGGTGGAAAAATAAGCTTATGACCCACCATGTTGTCAAACCCCTGGTAAAAGACGCCGTCTTGCTTGGCTGTATAGCTGTAACTGATGAAAAGTTGGCTCATGACGGTCCGCTTACTGTCCGTCTTTTGACATAAAGGACACATCAATCTCGTCTACGTCGCATTCTTGAGCCACGTAATCCAGCCAGTTGTCGCAGTTCTGATACTCTTGCGCCAGACCGTCTAACAAGGTCATGCGTTGCTTTTGACTGAGATCGGCAGGCAGCATGGCCAGAAAGCTTGCCTGCACCGAGCTTTCCGAATCACTCATGATGCGGTCGAATACGTCTTTGTAGCCTGCGATGACAGCACGTTCGTTGCCACTACCAACACACAGACAGGCCTGGCTGTACACGCTGCCTTTTAGTTTTTCGTATAAATTACTCACCGATACTCTCCGTTAATTAATAGGTTAATCTTCGACAGCAGGTTCTTTGAGATACTTTCGCCAGGCGTCACCGCCGACGTATTCCAACCAGTCTTCACAGTCCCGGTATTCCTGCGCCAGACCGTTGAGTAGAATGCGGCGTTGCTTTTCGCCCAACGCTCCTGGTAAGTGAGTGAGAAATCGTTGCTGTTCTGTACTGTTTAAATCGCTCATGATGTGATCAAAAACGTCCTTGTATCCCGCAATGACAGCACGCTCGTTGCCGCTGCCAACACATAGACACGCCAGGCTGTACACGCTGCCTTTTAGTTTTTGATACAGTCCACTCATATTTACTCTCCCTGATTTAATTAGTTTCCGTTTCGCTTAATTGTATCGACAACGGATCGGCATTTAGACGCCCTGCGTAACAGCAAGTCCTTGCTATTGGTGATCTCTAGACTAAGCCCACCGAGCGTCTCCATTGTATCGATAGCAGCTTCCAGGGCGTCGAGTAGATCGGTATTTGGAGAGTCGTACTTTACAGGAATGCCTCTGTCATCGACTTCAATATCTAATACGCCATCCAGTCGACTTTGGATAAGGCTTAATTGGGAGCGAGACCTGTTCTGCAAACAGGCACACCAACCATTGGTGACTACTGATCCAGGCTCTGGTTTATTGATAATACAGTTACCATTGGAGCATCCAGCCATCCCTCTGAATACAAACTCTCTTAGTGTCTTTTTATCTACCACTCAATTTTGCCCCGCTGCGCACTTTTGCGCTCTATCACTTCTTTGATACTCATGGTGCCTATTATAGGTTACGCGTAACTATATGTCAAGTATACTATAGCAATTGAAAATGTATACTTTAGCAGTTATAATATAGCCATCAGAACTAAAACAATAGCGACTCTACTAATTATGCTTAGTCAACAGCTTTCAGAGATAGAAAAAAACTTTGAATTACATTCGGTCATGAGTGTTTTTGACGATCCAGACGGACGTGACGAACTTGAAGAGATGTTTTGGGAGCTAAAAAACCCAGAAACCTTAATTGAAAAACCTCAACTGAATAATTATTACCTGAAAGAGCTGAGCGCCACGAGCGAAGTAAACGCGCTAGAGTTGCTCAACGCAGAGGACCCTGAGGAAGATCAATTTAGCGTTGTCTGTTCGGAAACCTTCGACCATCAGGATAGAGCCCTAACTGATTCCGATTACACTTATCTAGCTGCTTACTCTGACCCTGAAAAAACCGAGTTAATCGGTTACCTGGTTGTTGGTCGAAATCTACTCTACGAAGAATTAAAGCAGGAGATCCCTGATGAAATGACACTAGGTATTACCATAGAGGCGGTTTACACCAAGCCCTCCATGCGCGGTCGAGGTGTCGCCACCTATCTTGCTTGCGCTTTTTTGTTTGCGGTTGCGCGTGATATCGAAAAACTAGACAAACAAATACCAAGCAAAGCCTCAGCAAACGCGAACTTTTACAGTGACTGGCTCACCGAAGGCGGCGCTCACGTATGTCTAGATATTCTGAACGGCACTCGTTTACTGAAGAACTTTTGGGAATTAAGAAATATTGAGATAACCCACGACATGGGCTACTAAGGAGCTACCTTCAGATGCTAGGAAACAACTTCCCATTAGGCGTGGCGTTTCGCTATGAATCCGAACCACTGCTTTGGACGATCGAGAACGTGTACTCCGAAGAAGAGTGCGACAGGTTTATCGAGAGAGTTGAGCGGGACAACCCTGCCCTAGCCACGAACAACCCTGCGTACAGAGATCAAGACAGAGTTATGCTTGATCCACCTGAACTTGCTGGTGAGTTGTTTAATAGAATTAAAGCTAATCTGCCGAAAAAGATCGGAGAGTTTGAATTGCTTGGCTTAAACGAACGACTGAGGCTGTATCGCTACAACCCAGGTCAAAGCTTTTCTCCACACATGGATCACTGGTACCAGGCGAACGATACCGATATTTCGTTGCTGACGGTATTAGCCTACTTCAACGATGACTTTACCGGCGGGCAAACCCGGTTTATGGAGCAAATCGAAGAGGTGGTCGAGCCGGCGCCAGGTAAGGTGGCAATTTTTCAGCACAAGCTGCGTCACGAAGGCTGCGAAGTACTAAACGGAACAAAATATGCTTTGCGAACTGACGTGATGTACCGAAAGATACGCTGAGGCTTTAATTATGAACAAAGACCAAGTTGAAGGTATCGTCGTATCCATCAAGAGCCTGGATCATGACTTTCCCACATCCGTGCCACCGCGAAGATGAACGGGATACCCGCTAGGGCGGTTTCAGGCTGGTATCACAGAGATTGGAAAATTCGGATGACTCAATAAACAGTAAAGCCGCTTAAGCTGGCGAACAACTGGACAAACCGAATACCCGGGAGATTGAAGTACAGATTTGATCCCCGCCTGATACTTGATCACACATAGAGAAGTGAGCAGCAGGGACACTCGGTACTGGGGCGTTATGTTTTTTGCCGGCGTCACGCGCTATTACGGCGCAAACAAAAAGCCCCGACGTAGCGGGGCGTAGTAATGAAAATGTTTTAAATCCTACCCAAAGTTATCCAGGCAAGTGCTTTGGTGACGAAGCTCTTGATTGCATCTGTAAAGATAGCTATCAGCGCAACAACAGTCGTGCCTAAAAAGATGAGACTAAAGTCTTCCCGCGAGACACTACCGTAAAGCCAGACAAAGACGCCGAAAACAGCCACTTCCAGCGAAATATACAGCCAATCGATATCTATTTTGTGCAGGATCTCACTGCTACCTCGCAACACCTTGTTGAGCGAGCTCGCCGCGGAAATTCCCGACAGCAGCATCGTCGTCACGAACAGAATCAGTGCGATTTTCAACGCGCCATTCAGTTCACTAAAACTACCGCCACTTATGATAGTTGCGACCATAGCGGTGCCCAGACCAAAGAAAAACAGGTTGGTGGAAATAATGACTCCGCTTTTAAATTCGTTACTTACAGAACTTTTCATGTTGAATCTCCTCAATTAATTGTCCTGCCTTGTATAGCGAACGCGCAGTGAACAGCCTGAAAACTTCGAGTGAGCTGATCGTCACGCGCCGTTTTCCCAGATCCCCTCCTCAATCCGTAACGCCGACTCGACCCCCTCGAGACTGCCGTTAATCAGTGCATAAATGGCTAGCACACCCTTGAGCGTGTATTGAGGTCCATATCGATTTGCCGGGAACTGCACCCAGCCGAAACGTCGATCTTTTAACGTATGCGGGGTGTACTGACCGACAATCCCCAAGTGACTGAGCTCTATGTTGAGGCGATACGCCGTAGTGGTTCCCAGTACTTTAGCCAACATTCTGGAAGAATAGGGAATCTGGTCAGTGTATGGGTTCTGTTGCAGATAGCATTCAGCCAGCGCTAATGCTTCTTCGAAACTGTCCGTAGGTTGTTGAGATTTTAAGGCTTCCATTTTTTGATACAGTAAAAATAAACAACTTGTATAGTGATCGCCACGACACGTAAACCCCGGTTACCTAGGAGCCTTATTCTCTATATCTAGTTATGATTATCAAAAAACAACTTGGTGGTAGAAGACTTAAACTCGTGCGCAACCGCTTCCACGGGCTTAAGCTGCCTTTTCGTGAGAAAGGAAGGGAAGACCGTCGCTACAGAACCTGGGCGTATGACTTCATCGCTTACCAATCACTACCTAGCTGCGACAGACGAGATAAGCAATACCACCGGTGGGCGTTGAATTACCTCATTGCCCGCCTAAATTTTCGTGATTTCGGCAAGAAACAGGGTTGACAGAAGTTGAAGTGTTTCTGGTTTCGAAACACGAAACGAGATGGTAGCGAACACAACCGCTAGTTTTCATTGTCGTTTCTTAAGAAAAAGTTTAAGGAGCTTTAGGTTCGCCGTGTATGCACCCGAAGTCAGGGCCGGTTACCAAAGCAGACTCTAATCCTTGATCGTCTAAGGATTCGGCGTAGACCTCGAAAGCACTGTCGCCAGACTTACAACCCTCTATGTCGCAAACTGTGTGCGTGCCTGAGCTATAGGCTTTTTCGACTTCTTTCCAGTACCGGCATTCTTTGCATGTGATAATTACGTTATCCATAGTGATATTATACCATAGTTACGCGTAACTTTAAAGCGATTAGCTTGCGAGAGTGGTATCTGTGTTCAGCCTGGCAAGGTTTTCCATGTACGTCTCGTGCGGCACCAAGACCCCCAACACTTTACCGTTACGGGTGATTGCGACGACTTGCCCGCGGCGTAGCCACTTGTTGAGCTCGCGACGAAACCGTGAGATCGGAACGTGGGGTAATTCGTTAATTGATAATGGGCTAGTTGTCATTTCAAACTCAAGCAAAAACGATACGGGCCTTGCGAACCGACTCTTCCGAAACGCAGCCGTTGCGGCGCGCTATCGCCTCACCCGGTATACCGGATTTTAAATCGACCGCATCTTTACGACGCGCCACATCTTTGCGCGTGTGCAGTGCGTGACCACTAAATAGTTGTTTTTTCATAGAGCCACCTCATGATGCAGTTACCAGCTCAATACAGTGTAGCGATCGTGTAGGCATTTGAGCCGAATACTTAGACATATTCGGCTCATTTCGGCTCGCGACGAAACCGAGAAATCGGCATGTGCAGCATCTCATTTATTTACGACGCTTGCAGGCTTTCGGGCAGCTGATGCGCCATGCACCGAGAAGTAAAAGCAGAAGAAAAATATAAAGTGGTGCACGCTCCAGTAGAAGCGGTACGTTGATCAAGTTTTCCATGGAAAGGTCTCCTGGAAGTTGTTGAGTTAGTTTTCCGTATAGCGAAAATACCAGACACCCCAATAAGTTGAGGTTTGCGCAGCCAATCGCCACCCCCTAGAATGGTCGCCACGTAAAAACCATCTCGAGGGAGCATTACCGTGGGAGCCTGGGGCTATGACATCTTAAGTAACGACGATGCGCAGGATTGCGTGGCTGAGTTCGGCCGCGTTTTTGAAAAGTATGATCCGCAGCTGATCTGCACACTGTTCGCCTGCAACCACGATCTGGGTTTGTATTTCAATGTTGGCGAGCTACGCGACGCCCCAGACGAGGCGATTACCCGCCTGGCTACTATCTTTAACGAGCATTTCGAAGAGTTTTTCGCGCTGACGTACGCCTCAAATGACGCCGGAGCACGTGAGTACCTACCGACGGAGCTGCTTGTTCTGGGCAGTATCGCCCTGGCAATTGGCGCCAGCTTACCCGATACGATACGCCAGCTGATTATAAACCAGGGGATCGATTACGAGTTGCGCCTGGACAATCTGAGAAAGTGGCACGATCCGATGCTACGTAAGCGCGCGTTAACCAGGTACCAAAGAGTACTAGGAAGACACCAGGCAGCTCAGCAGTGGTTTGAGGATTCCCGGGGACTGGTCGAGGCGGGCGATGACCTATATCGCTGAGCCCAGGAGACCGCCCCAATGAAACTCGCTATTTCATGAGCTCTCACGACACTGTTTTGGTAAATGCACCCTGGCGACGGTGAACTTTGTGCCGCATCGTGCGCATTCTGCTTCAACCTTGGCGTGGATGCGTCCTGCGCCGTCGGTGACGTAGTCCGTCAATTGCCCGTACTCTTCACCCGGGGAGTACCAACCCTTGGTTGCGTATACCGGGGGCTGATGTCCAAACAGTTTACATAAAATACTCATACTGTTCCTTTTTCTTCGCCACGCGCTGCCTGGTAATTACCGACCGCTTCTTTCAGATTGTCAAACCGCACCGCATCGTACTTTGGTTCCGGACGGTAGGAGTCACTAACAAAGATATAAGCGAGCTCTGCAATCTCGGCGAGATCCCTGACTTCCGTCTTGAGCTGCTTTAGCTGAAACTTCGTACCCACCTGATTTTCCTGGTGACGCCAACGACGCAGCTCTGCCTTAAGCGCAGTGATTTCCTGTCGTAGCTCGGAGTTTTCAAGTTCCAGGTTATTTAAAGTCATTTCTGACCTTGCAAATTTAGCTAAAGATTCACTCACTTGGATTTTTTATCTTGTTGATGGTGGTTAGCGCCAGTTCGTACATGGCTCGACTCATGTCTTGGCCTTTAGGGTCGTACATTTCAGTGATTTTTTCCAAGGTATCCAGGAGCGCTTTATTGTCCCTTTCAACAGCAGCGGAGTATTCCAATGTTATTTTGAAATCCGTCTGAAAAGAATCACGCTCCTCTTTAAGGGTTTTATTTTCAAGTACAAGCCGCTCTTCGTAAGACAGCTCTGGTTCCTGGAATGCCCTGTTGGTCATAACTATAGGCTACCTAACGATGTGTTTAATGACATTCGATCCGCTTTTAAACAAAGATCTCGGTAGTCATCGTGCTGCTTTTGCGCTTTTTCGATACGTTCAGCTTCACCACTTTGACGCGCCGCACCGAGTTCCCGAGCGTAATGCATCAAGGTATCCCAACTCGTGATCAGTTTCATTTGCCCGTCACAGTTGCCGGCTTGATTCAATGGTTTACAATTCATCAGAAACGTTATCCAGCGAAAGTGCTGCCCTGTAGAGAACAAATCCCACAAAGGTTAGGCCTGCTGTTAAAGCTAATAAAAGTGTCATGTCTGAGACTCAATTGATAAGTTGGTGCTAATTATAAGTTACGCGTAACTTAATGTCAAGTATAGTATAGCAGTCGAAACTACAAAATTAATCCGATGCGCACTACTTAAGGCAACAACTACTTAAACCAGTTGATCGGCTTTCCGTATGCCTCGAAGAGCTCTTCTCTTGTATATAACCGATCTGTTTGAAGCCCGCGCAAAAAATCACTCAAAGCTCGCCAGTCTTTTCGTGCCATAACTGGAACACCGTACTCGACCCCATAGGGCTCGAAGGGGACACCTGAGACATCGATACGACCTGCTGCCCAATCGTCGCCGTGGTCGTCAATCCACCGCTTATTCAGTGGACCCATCCAGTTCAAAAAGTAACTAAACCGCAAGGGATAGGGCACTATCTCGTAATCCGAAAAATTGACAACAAAGTCATGCGCATCATCGAAAGACTCAAATAACACAGGCTCTTCTTTCTGATTGGTGACAAATAGGTAGGATTGTTCAAACGGAACAACTATTGCGTATCGTTTCTTTTCCATAATTTCATCAATAGGAGGTAGGTTTGTATTCATTCATAAAGGAACGCGTCTAATCAAGCCAACCAATATAGCGAACAAAGAGGCCCTAAAAGAAAAGCCCCGCGGGTCAGGCGAGGCTTTTGAGGTCACAACATGATAAAGGAGAGAGTTGTTTGGTTGTTAACGTTATTTCGTTAAGTTGAGAGCATTATATGCCAGTGAAAATTAAATGTCAATAGTATAGCAACTGAGACTTAAGGTCGTAAGGGTTGCAAAATGGGACTTTAGCCAATCCATGGAAGTATTAAGGGCCTAATTAGGCCTACTATGAACAGACGGTGCCGCCGCGCCAAGCCACGGGTGAAAGGAAAGTCTTTCGTTCCCCTGATAAACCTCAAAATCGAACAGCGTCTCAAAAGAAGGATACCTATCCGCGCGTACAGGGAAGGCGAACGATTTTATTGAGTTTATCGATAGTCACAGGATAAGTCCCCGCGTATGCGGGGGAGCCGTCGACTGTACAATAGATGTAGAAGGAAATTTAGGTATATCCCCGCGCGTACAGGGAAGACGAATATATTATGTGTAAAAGTAAAGAAGAGTGGGGTATATCCCCGCGCGTACGGGGAAGACCCGATACTCCGAGATCTTCATGTATTTTGGTAAGGCATATCCCCGTGCGTACAGGGAAGACGATGGCATACCAGAGATACCTGAAACATTTGAAGGCATATCCCCGCGCGTACGGGGAAGACTCCGCGTCCCTCAAGAGGCCCTGAAAGCTTATAGGTAAATCCCCGCGTATGCAGGGAAGATGGCATGGAAGATGTGTACATGTCTGTAAACGAAGGTATATCCCCACATGCGCGGGGAAGACTTGATAGCTATACCTTTGACACACCCATGTGTGGGCAAATCCCCGCGTGTACGAGGAATTCTTGACGCTCAAAGAGGTCGCGGACTACCTGAAAGGCGTATCCCCGCGCGTACGGGGTAGACCGCAGCCAACCAGAAAGCGCAGTCCTGGCGATGGGTATATCCCCGCGCGTACGGGGAAGACCAAGTGGATTTTGATGAAATTTCAGACGATGAGGGTATATCCCCGCGCGTACAGGGAAGGCATCAAGCGGCCCGTTGGGCTCGTTGTTTCGATAGGTATATCCCCGCGCGTACGG
>Ga0180430_10003619_pt1 | contig 13295 bp, 17 predicted proteins | sample SS_ome_9_FD_132999 | JGI IMG/M metagenome (GOLD analysis project Ga0180430, IMG submission 132999) | Hypersaline lake sediment archaeal communities from the Salton Sea, California, USA - SS_1_S_2 metaG | ecosystem: Environmental > Aquatic > Non-marine Saline and Alkaline > Hypersaline >... | reverse complement strand
TCCGGTATTAAATTTAAACTTTTTTCATAGTTTTTTATAAACGGGGTGAGCACTTTTCTTCTTAAATAGATTTTTTGTCCTGCTTTTACCATTGCCAAAACGGCTTTTTCTCTGGCAATCATGTTATCCGGTTGGGCTTTTATTGCTTCATTATATAACTTGAGCGCTTTTGCATACTCTCCGGCCTGGTATAGTTTATCTCCCTCAATTATAGGGTCCGAAGAACAGGATACAAACAGCAAAATCAAGAGCAGGCCCAACAGTAGATATAATTTTTTCATTTTTTCCCCTTTCGCCTTACGAAGCATCCTGCTCCGTAGGTAAAACATTTTCTGACGGCGGCGCCGGATTTTCTACATCGCTGTATTCAAGCCACGCTCCGTCATAAATTCTAACATCCTTATATCCAGCATCTTTCAATGCAGTATAGGTTTGTGCCGCTCTGACCGAAGTCTTGCAGAAAAGAATTATCTTCATATCCGGCATAATATCCTTGTTTAGATATGTACTCTGGATATCTCTGGAATTCTTGTACTCCCCGTTCCCATAGTTGTTCCATACATATTCGATGCATAGTGCTCCGGGAATCGTACCTTCCGCATATTCTTCGCCGCTTCTTGTGTCGATTATTACTGTATCCTCTTCCGGCATATTCAATATCGATTTTAAGTATTCTATGCTTACAACAAGTGACTTTTGTTTGTCTCCTGCTGTATATGCTTTCGCTTCAAGCACAGTCTTGTCCATAGATGTCTTTGCGCCGGCTTTTTTAAGCGCTTCAAGCCCGCCGCTTACGACTTTTACATTGAAGTTTGAGTATACGTTCAATGTCCATTGGACTCTTGCTGCCTGCATATTTGAAGCATTGTCATATACCAAAATTGTGTCGTTCTCTGAGATACCTGCTTCGCTCATGACTTTTTCGACTTGGGATTTGCTCGGCAGCATATTTTTATACGGCTCGCTTACAGTCAAAGCTCCCATAGGAACGTTTGCTGCGCCTTCAATATGCATAAGACCATACTCCTCTTTGGACTGCGCATCGACCAGGATTGCTCCCTTCTCTGCGAGCTCCAAAGCCTCTTTCGGTGTGACAATATATCCACCGGTTTCATCAAAATCATAAGATCCGCAGCCAACAGCGAACGCTGCAACCAGAATGAGAATAATAGCTAAAATTATCTTTTTCACTTTATTCAATCCTTTCATAAAATTGAAATCGGGATTTACAGGTAGGATCCAATCGTGTTCTTACATGAACAATCCATCAGTCTTCTTTCAATTTTACCGTCTTTTATTATCACTACTGCCGGACAACAATCCACTCCCAATCTTTTTGCAAGACCTTTGGATTTATATGTATCAACATTGTGGCATCTGTATCCGGTATACTCACTTTCAAGCTGTTCTATAACTGTGAGAAACGCTCTTTGATCAGGCTCAATCGCATTATATACATATACGATTCCATCCTGTGCCATAATCTGGCTTTCGAATATTTCACTCTCAGCGATATACTTTTCTGCCATAACACCTGCTGTTGCTGCATCGCCTACGCATGTTGCGACCTGGCGGAGGAATCTTTCCCTCACATCTCCCGCAGCATATACGCCGTGTACATTCGTTTCCATCTCTTCGTTTGTGAGTATATATCCTCTGTCCGTCATATCGATGATTCCCTTGTACACATCAGTATTCGGGATAAAACCGATAAACAGGAAGCAAGAATAACATTCTACATTTGTTATTTCACCTGTTTTAAGGTTTTTTAGGTTTACACTTCTGAGCTCTTCATCGCCTTCATAGCTGTCCACTGCTGTATTCCAAAGGAACTCCATCTTCGGGTTTGCAAGAGCTGCTGCTTTCGCAATCTCGTTACAGTCCATAATTCCTTCGTCATGAAGAACTGAAACCTTGACTTTTGAAGCAAACTTGGTTAAGAACATGCCCTCTTCAATAGCTGCATCTCCCGAACCTATAACAAGAACTTCTTTGTCAGTACAGGACGCCGCATCGCAGGTTGCACAAAACGCAATACCCTTGCCGATAAACTGCTCTTCACTGTCAACACCGACAACTCTCGGTCTGCTTCCGTTGCATATTATAACTGTCTTCGCTTCATATCTGTTTCTGAAGGTTTCTACGATTTTAGTTTCGCCCTCGAAATCCACTGTCTTTACATCAGTAAGTTTGAATTCAACTCCAAACTTCTTCGCTTGCTTTTGGAATAATTCCATAAGCCCTTTACCCGATACTCCTTCCGGAAAACCAGGATAATTCTCTATATCGTTTGTGTTTGTAGCAATACCGCCCACAAGAGCTTGTTCGATTATAAGTGTTTTAAGTCTTGCCCTTCCGCAGTATATTCCGGCAGTTAGACCCGAAGCGCCTCCACCGATTATGACTACATCAAACTGTTCTACTTTTTTTTCTCTTGCCATTTATATCACTTTTCTTTCTACATAAAATATTTGACCAATAATTTGCTGCCTACTATCGCCCCACCGAGCATAAAGATTGCAAAGACCCATCCAGACAGTGACATTGAAGCAATACCGGAGAATAAAGCACCGATATTACATCCAAAAGCAATCCTCGCACCGTATCCCATAAGCAGTCCGCCCAAGGATGCGGCGAGGACTTGTTTGAATGATTTGATCTTTTTAAACTTGAATCCGGAAGCCATCAGAGCCGCAAACAATGCGCCAAAGATGATTCCTATATTTCTCCATGATGGTGCATGGTTTAGAATGCCTGCCTCTAAAGTCGCTTGTGCACCCGGAGAGCTGAAATAGTACCATTTATCAACCGAACCGCCGACAGCTTCGAAAAGCCATGCGCCCCAGTTTGCAAATATGCCCGAAACTCCCCATGGGTTGCCTGTGGTTGCAAATGTTACAATCTGAAAAACCGAAAGAAGGACAGCTCCTGTGATATAGGGCAATGCGTCTTTAAACCATTTTTTATAAAATTCGTTGTTTTTAATTTTGTCAAAAAATGCCTTCATTGACTTACCTCCTATCGCAAATTTTAAAATGCTAGTATTTTTAAATATTAAGCGTTACACTTTTTCGATAAAGCATTCCCATTCGCCGTCATCAACTTCTTCGATTTCTACGTTGTGTCCTTGTTTTCTCGCCCACTCAGGAACGTTCTTCATAGCACAGCTGTGATCCATCAATACGATAAGCATATCTCCCGGCTCAAGCTCTTTTAGTGCGTTTTCTGTTTTAATCAATGGAACCGGACAAGCTTCGCCCATACAATCCAATTCAACTTCTTTACCCATAATAATTAACCTCCGTGTTTTTTGCTATTTTTAAAAATTTGTTTTAATGCTCTTTTTTTCTGTTTCCCCATTTATGCGCTATAACATATATGATAGCGATAATGAGTAAGTTAGCCAGAACTCCGCCGATCCAGCCAAGGTAGTCCGGCAAGAATATTCTCGGTGCTGAAACAAAAAAGTTTCTCTCCCACCATCCGTAGTTATATGCTCCAAGGAGCGAACCTACGATGAAGAAAACCAAGGATATAAGCTGCATCCAAAAACCTTCTCCGATTCTCATCAGTGTTCCGGAAGCACAGCCTCCCGCGATAACCATTCCGATACCGAACATGAAAGCTCCAATACCTGTACCTATGCTGATTGGTGCAATATATGAACCTCCAGGAATAGGTAGCCCTTTTACGGAATAACCATATTTTATTGCTGTGAATGCAATTGTTGTGATTGCAAATGCAATTAATACTGCTTTTGTAACCGATGTGCTGCCTGTAAGGTATGGATCTCTCATTGAAGCTGTAAAACAGAATCTAGACCTTTGGAGAATAAATCCAAACGCAAGACCAGTCAGCCAGTAAAGCACAAGCTTTTCATCCCTCGTCGAAAGCCATATACCGATTCCAATGATAATCGCAAGCAAGATCAAAGCTATTGGTATCTGACTTTTCTTCTTCTTTCTTGTGCGAGTACGACTGGATGTCCTCGGTGATACTTTTACGGTTTCTTCTGCCACATTAACACATCCTTTCATAAGATATTGTTAAAAAATTAACATGCTTTGATAATTTTATCACAATTTCTGTGAATAGTTTCACAGTATTTACTTATACAGTATTAGTTTTATTTATATCAAAAATATGATATACTCCATAATATAATTTTTTGATACTTAAGGTGAAAACGATGAACATAGAATCTTTAAAATATTTCTATATGATTGCCAAGGGCGGAAGCATAAGCAATGTCGCAAAGGAAGTGCATATCTCTCAATCTGCTTTGAGTCAGCAGATACAAAAGCTTGAAGGCGACTTAGGCCAAAAACTCCTGCTCAGAAGCAACAAAGGGGTATCGCTCACAGCCACCGGTAATTTGGTATATAAATTTGCCGAAAACATCCTAAGAACCTATGACGAAATGATGCTTGAACTTTCAAAAGAGGATATCGAAAACCGTATCATTAAGATAAATGCGACAAGCTCAATCGCAGATTATTCTCTGCCATGTACACTCATAAGAGCAAACGATGTTTATCCGGAACACAAATATGAACTCACCAGTAATTTCACCGAAGAGATTGTTACAAACGTCTCAAATAATATATGCGATGTGGGATTTTACTGTGACACAGGTGTTGAGCTTAAAATCAAAGAATCCGTTGTCACCAAGGTTGGCGTAAACAACATCGTGCTCATCGCAAACAATGACGGAGCTTTTCCGGACAAGATGAACGTCGATGATTTACTTAATGCCTGTCTCATAACTTTTACGGGGAAGAACAATATTAGTGATATACTGACAAAAAACCTTCAAAAAATGGGATATAGTCAGAACAGTTTGAACTGTAACCTTAAAGTCGAAAGTATCGGGAGTGCAAAGATTCTGGTTGCACGAAAATACGGTATTGCTTTTTTACCGTATGCTTCGGTAAAAGAAGAGCTATATAAAGAACAGTTTAAGTCAATCAATATCCCTGATTTCAATATGAATTTGGATATTATGATGATGTATAAAAACAATGCCGGCTCACATGTTCTTGATTTCATCACATGGTTTATTAAGCACGGCTCAAAGAGTTTCTGTTAATCTATCTTTTCTTTTTGATATATACTTCCCAGACGCCGTTCATCACCTCTTTGGATTTGATTTTGACTTTGGATTTCGAATACTTATCCTTGATCGCCTCCATTGTACAGCTGTGATCCGTCACTAACATAAAGCTCTCTCCGGGCTTCAATGTTTCGAGCTCTTGTTCTATCTTGATTATAGGAATGGGGCATATATCCCCAAAACAATCTATTACTTTTATGTCCTTTTCCATAACTTCTCCATAACTAAAACAACAGTATGTTTGCATACGCAGCTATGCTCAACAATGCAAAAGAAATCACAACTGCGATCAGTCCTTTATTGAACATATAGTTCACATCGAGCCCAAACCCCACAGGAATCGCTCGAATCGAAGTCGGCAGAATATAAGCACAATTACATGCCGCTGCCGCTATATAGATATACGGCATAGCCTCGAGCCCAAGCGAAATTGTGATTGTTATAACGATTGGCACAAGCACAGCCGTTGCTGCTGTGTTGCTCGATGCGTTCGCAAGAAACATTCCGAGAAAAACAAAGAGCAGTATAATAACGAATATATTTGTCCCGGAAAGCGAGGCTACTATCCCTGCGATCGATCCTGCCGCACCTGTGGATATAATAAGCTTTCCTACAGCGAGCCCTCCTGAAAAGAGGATTATCAATCCCCAGTTTATCTTCTTAACCGCAAAATCCCAGGTTATGAGCTTCTTGCCTTTTTCCCCATTCAGGAAAAACGCGAGTGAACCCATCAGCAGAAAGCCATAGAAGGGCTTAAATTCCGGCAGTAGATTTTGATACAGCGGTCTTGTGAAAGCCAAAAGAACAGCGATGATAAACAAAACGAGTGATATCTTTTCGCTTCTTTTCGCCTTGCCCATCTTCTTATACTCGCCTACAAAATACTCTTTACTTCCCAATAGACGTTTATTCTGGGTTTTTATCAACAGTAAGTATACGCAAGTGCCGACAGCGAGAATCGATAGATACGGAAGCATTTTAAGCGTCCATGTGATGTACATATATTCCTCTCCGGTCATGCTTTCGATATGGTTTATCGCAACAAGATTCATAGCTCCGCCTAAAGGAGTCCCAAATCCGCCGAGCCCTGCTCCCCATACTATAGCAATCAAAATCAAATAGAGTGTTTTGCTTTGGCTTACTCCCTCTTCCTCTCCGGTACTGAACTGCACCATCGCCGCCGCAATCGGGCAAAGCGAAGCCGCTACGACTGCATTGGGCAGAAACATGCTCAAGATCGTAGAAAGCAAAAACCATATCAATAGCTGCTTTTTAACTCCTGTACCGATAATCGAAAGAGATTTTAATGCAATCCTTCTGTCCAGTCCGCTGTAAATCCAGCATGCTATCAAAACATTGGAGCCGATTAGAAGAACTACTATCGGGCTGAAATAGTTCGCTAACACATCTCCCATAGGGGTAATGCTGAATACTGAATTTATAACTATCGGCAAAAGCGCCGTGACTGCGATATGCACAGGTCTTGTGATCCACCAATACACCATTACCGCCAAAGTCGCAAGAGCGATGGCTGCCTCTCTCGAAAAATGATTTTTCGGCAGCAGAAAAGCGACAACGGCAAAAATTACGACTCCTATAAGAACATTCAAAATAGTATTTCGTTTGTTTTTCATCTTTGCACCCAATCCGTTTTTGATTTGTTTACCTGTGATATTGTAACTTGAAAAGAAAGAAAAGTAAACCAATAAAAAAGCTGTCGATAGAATCAAAGTATCGACAGCTCATAATTATACTATGGAGGATAATATTAAATATTCGCTTTTCTCGCTTGCTTTACTATCAGCTTTATTACGTTTACGACGATTCCTATTGCCGAAATAATCATAATCACTTTTATGCCGAGATAATAATACTTCTCGATGCTCGCCGCAAACTCAATCGAATTCGGGAACACTGTGCTGAAACCTTCTACGGACAGAAGCATCGGACCTGTGTACATAACAGCCAAAATCGCTATTCCGAGCAAACTGATCGCAATCTCGAATATCCGTGTACCAAGCTGCCATTTTCCTTTCTTGAGCAAAATCATCTGCAGCACAATGGTCATTAGTATTGAAATATTCCAAAGCGGCAAAAGGTGTTTTACGGCTTCGATGCTGAATATAGGCAATATAGTCATTTCCGAATTCAAGTTTTCGAAGAACGGTACCCCGCCGGTAAAGGCGTATGTGTTTATAAACACCGCCCATATAACCGTCATGGTAATCGCAAAGATAGGTTCCCACATTCTGACTCTCTCGCTCTCTTGGGGCATCTCCGGCAGGTCCTTGGGCTTCCATCCTTCATTGATGTCTAAATCCTTTTTGTTGAATTTACCAAAACGTTCAATCAGTGCAAACGTAATCGTTACACCACCTACCGCTCCGAGCAATGCTGAGAATATTGATCCCAAAAGCTCCAAGAAATCCAATACAGTATCCCAAGCACCGGCTTCAGCGCCGAATCTTCCGACGATAAAGCTTATCACAAGCCCCAAAGTCACAGCACCCAGAACTATTCCGAGAACCATCTTATAAAAGTGCATCAGATCGGGGCCAATCAAGTACTGCTTATCCCCGCGGTATCTCGCCGCAACCTCTCTCGGATGTCCCATCTCGATCAGAACGCTCTCAATCTCTTCCTTCGTGTACTCTGCTTTTTTGCCGAACTTACCTTCAAGTTCGTCCATTATAATCGAGTTTATCTCCTTTGCGATATCGTCTCTGCCGCTGGACGGCAGTCTTTTCTCTATCGCATAAATATACCTTTGTATCAATTCCATTCTTAATTCCTTCATTTTTCTAACCCTCTAACAATCTTATTACTGTTTTGTTTAGTTTCTCCCATTCCTTCGCCAAGTCCGACAAGACCTCTATTCCCTTATTACTAAGCTTATAATATCTTCTGGGTCTTGATTCCTCGACATTCCATTCGCTTTCCAAAAGCTCTTGCTTTTCCAGCCTTCGAAGAAGCGGATAGAGCGTGTTTTTATCGATATCCATGCCCTTCTCGCTCAAGGAGTTCACCAACGTGTATCCGTATAACGGTTCTTTCAGCTGTGAAAGCACTCCTAAGACCAGCGTTCCTCTTTTGAGTTCTTGAATCAATGCGTCCATTGGTTCTTTGATTTCAGTCATAAAAATCACCTCGCAGGTATATTATAGTGTATGTCGCACACTATTGTCAAGTATTAATTATAATTATTTTTAACATAGTTTTATTTTAATATTAATTTGCAAAAAATTTTAGAAAAGCTATTGACAAATAGAAATATATAAAGTATATTGTGCATATATAATATACACAATATTTCAGGAGGTTCATAGCTTATGTCTATGTTAGCAGTTAAAGACTTAAATAAAAGATATGAAAAGTTTCATCTTAAAGATGTTTCCTTCAGTTTGGATAAGGGCTATATCATGGGCTTTATCGGAGCGAACGGAGCCGGAAAAACCACAACTCTAAAGTCCATCCTCAATATGGTGAAAGCGGACAGCGGCAAAGTCACTATGTTTGGCGAGGACTTCTATGAAAACGAGATTGAACACAAACAGAAAATCGGCTTTATGTTCGGGGGGACGGATTATTACTCAAACAGCGAACTAAAGAAGATCACGGATGTATTTAAGCGCTTCTATGCGAATTGGGATGATGCTGTATATGAGGGCTACATGAAGCGATTCAAGTTGGACCGTAACAAAAAACTGCGCGAGCTTTCGCACGGCATGAGGGTAAAGTATTCCTTGGTTTTTGCTCTTTCCCACGGTGCGGAAATCTTGATTTTGGATGAACCGACCAGCGGACTTGATCCTGTTGCGAGGGATGATCTGCTCGAGCTTTTCCAAGAGCTTGTCGAGGACGGAGAAAAGAGCATACTATTTTCCACTCATATAACAAGCGACCTTGAAAAATGTGCGGATTATATCACCTTTATAAACAACGGAGAGATTATTGAAAGTACATCAAAAGACGATTTAATCACTTCCTACAGAATGGTTCAGGGATCTGCAAAGGATTTGGACGGGATTAAAGACTGTCTTGTTGCATATAAGACGAACTCATTCGGGTTTACCGGATTGGTTAAAACCGAGGCTTTGAAGGCTTCAAAAAGCCTAAATGTCTCTTCTCCAAATCTCGAGGATATTATGATCTATTACGCTAAAAGGGAGGGCAAAGATGAAGAATTTACTGTATAAAGAGTTTAAGCTGACGATACACCCTCTGTTTCATCTTGTGCCGTTGCTCGGCGCACTGATATTGATACCTAACTGGCTGTATTTTATCGCAATATCATATGTGTTCTTTATCACCATATCCAATCTCTTCGCCGCAACAAAAGCACAGAACGATATCGGGTTTTCCATTCTTCTTCCTGTGCGAAAGAGAGACATCGTAAAAGCACGGTTTTTATCCATTATCGCGATTGAGCTTATACACACTGCTGTAGCTGTTGTATTTGCCGTGCTCAATCACTATATATATAAAGGCGACAATTTCTTCCTTGAACCTAATGCGGCGTTCTTCGGGTTTACTTTTATCATGTATGCGATATTCAACTCGATATTCCTGCCTATGTTCTATAAGACGGGAAGCAAAATCGGTATGCCTGTAGTTCTCGGAACGGCAGGAGCTATTATCTTCGCAGCATTGGTTGAGGTTTTCGCTATTATGGTGCCGAGTGCAAAGACAGCACTGGACAGCGGAGACAATTATGTTTGGAAGTTAATCGTTCTGTTCGGAGGAATCCTGATATTTATCGTTTCGAATATTTCTGCCTATAGGGTTTCGGCGAAAAGATTCGAGAATCTTGACCTATGATGAATATCGCAATATCCAACACATCGGACAAGCCGATATATCAGCAATTGTTTGACCAAATAAGCTCACAGATTATAAAGGGCGATATCGAAAGCGGATACTGCCTTCCTCCGATTCGGACAGCAGCATTGGAGCTGCGCGTAAGTATAATCACGGTTAAAAAAGCTTGGGAGGAATTGGAGCGGCTCGGCTTTATCTACACCATGGTAGGGAGAGGGTGCTTTGTTGCGGATTTATCGGCAGAGGAAGCCATAAACAAAAGAGATGACCTTATAAGCAAGAAGCTAAAAAAAGATATCGAATACTATAAAGAGCTTGGGCTAAGCGTCGATGAGATGGTTGAGCTAATCAAAAAAAACTATTAAAAGGACAGCCTTATATTTGAGCAGACTGATAAACGGTCTGCTTTTTTTATTCGAATTATTCCGCAAGCCGGGGTTATAAAAAGATTTTGAATATGATAAAATGGATTATAGGTTAATCGGAAGTTCGGAAGTTATGGAGGGAATAAAAATGCCATCAATGAAAGAGATATGGGAGGAATTCGCTGGCGAGAAAGGCGGAGAGTATATACCCGGGAAGGGATTTAAACAGCCCTTTGTGGTATATAACCATAACGGATTCAATATAATCCTTGCCACTTATGTTGTTTCGACGGGTCAATCGACCATAACGTATACCACCGTTTTCGTTCCTTTCAAAAACGAGAAGGAGATCCAATTTCGTCTTGTGAAGAGGAATATTTTCCACCGTATGTTTACGAGCAGGAAGCTCATTTCAACCGGCTTTGACGAATTCGACAGCAGGTATCATATCAAGGGAAATGATGAAATATATATCGCAAGGCTATTCAGCAATCATGAACTGCAGGAACTTATTTCTCGTCAAAAACAGATGCTTCTTACCATAGCCGCCAAAGGTATATACAAAAGCCTGTATAAGAATTTCAACAAACAGCGTAGCACTTTGCCGAAAGAGGATGAATCCTTTCTGGTATATCAATGCACGGGCGTTATAAAGGATAAAGAAAGACTTCATGGATTTTTTAAGCTTATAGAGAAAGTTCTTGATGGGTTTTTGGATTTGAATATTACAAGGCAGCTTTAGGTTCTTAAAAAAAACTCCCCCTTGATTATATATCAATATTTTGATAGAATATGCATATATTAAATATGGAGGTGTAACTATGCCGAGCATAAGACCAAGCTCTGATTTGAGGAATAACTACAACGAAATATCGGAGTTCTGCCATGAAAACAACGAACCCGTTTATATAACCAAAAACGGTAAGGGTGATCTTGCTGTTATGAGCATCGAGACTTTTGAGCAGCTTGCAGGAAAATTCGAGCTGATAAAAATGCTCGAAGCCGGATTAAAAGAAGCAAAAGAGAAAAAGACGGTATCCGCAAAAAAGATGTTCGAAGATATGGACTAGTAGATGGATAAGTATAGCGTAAACATCACTTTGACAGCGCAAAAGGATATCAACGACACAATAGCCTATATTCGGGATGAGCTGAAAAACCCATCTTCAGCCGCAAAACTCAAAGACAAGCTCAAGGAATATATCTTCAGCTTAGCAAAATTCCCCTACCGCCACGAACTCGCCAAGGACAAAGCAATCGCTCAAAAGGGCATAAGAAAGATTTTGGTCGATAATTATATCGTTTTCTATATTATCGAAGAACAAGAACACCAAGTCACCGTAATCCGTATGCTGTATAACAGACGGGATTGGGAGAGTTTGGTTTAGAGGATAGTATTAGTATAAAAAGCACCTGCAAAGGTGTTTTTTAAATATTGATACGTGTTCGAGTTTGTTGATTGAGGAAATTGGAGCAATAATTTGTACTTGTTATTTATTTGGTATCCATCTATAATTTGTATTATCACTTAATTAGGACTGGGATTATTTATATGATTGATACTACAAAAGGAATCAGAAAAGGATATGTTACATTTGCTGATATCTTAGGTTGGAAGGGCAAATGGCGAGAAAAAGAAATGGCCGAGGCTGTCTCAACTTTAATTGATATAGAAAAAGAAATTAAAAAATCCATTCGCAAAGCTGAGAATGAACAAATAATTGAGCTTTCAAAAGGAGTCTTATCAAAATATTTTGGAGATGAAGGTTATAATTATAGTGAGTATCACAAGTTTTTATACGATTTAAAGAGCACGAAATATTTTGAAATTGAAAAGAAGATATCCTCAACCAAAGCAAAAATCGATGAACTCTATAAAAACAATGATGAACGTCTTAAGAAAGCAAATGAGTATCTTGCGAAACTTGAAAGCGATACTAAGACCGGAGAGTCGCAAGAAAATAAAGATGAAATAAAAAAGATAATTGAGGAATCGAAAGCATCTCTAGATCAAGCAGATGAATTATCCAAGAAAAGTGTGTTTGCTTATGAGGAACTTTATGCGGAGCAAGTAAGATATCAAAAAGAATTTGAAGAAGATTTTTTTAATGTAAGGATTAACCTTGATATTAAATTGATTTCGGATACTTTTATCTTAACTTCCCATGGCAAAGACCCAAAACTTGAGGCATATTATCATACAAAAATACTGCAACAATTGATTGGTTTATGTTTAAAAAACGAAATGCTGGTCAGAGGTGCAACAAGTTATGGAGAGTATTATGGTATGGATATGGTTTTTATTGGACCGGCAATAGATGACGCGGCCTCCTGGCACGAACTAGGAGAAGAAATCGGAGTTTTCTTTACACCAAAGGCATTGCTAAGTACTGACGAAAATAATTTACAGATTTGTCTGGATGAACGCATTATTAATCATGCCCAGCCCAAACTGAAAGGAATTAGACTCAATTCTTACATAATTAACTGGAGTTCTAATTATGATGATTTTATTCAAATTATAAAAAAATATGATACTATTTCACCTGAAATCTCAAGTAAAATTTTGAATTCAAAAAAAAGAAGCGAGGAACTTTTAAAGGAGATAAAAAGATAGATTATTTATGATTTGGTTCTTCACCACGTATTAAGGTTTACTAAGTCTTACTAGTCATTTTAAATCCGCACCTATCCCCCACGCAAACAAAAAAACCACCCCCAAAGGAGTGGCTTAAGATATGTTTTTTATTTCAGTCTGATTTCCCCAAATTGCTTTTCAAATTCAGCAACACGTTTCTTTATCAGTTGTTCGATTTCTCTGTTCTTTGTTCTGCCCTCATATTCGGCAACATAGCCGAGTTTATCAAGCAATTCTCTTTCAATCCTTAAAGTATAGCGAGGTAATCTATCTTTCATGTCTGACTCCTTTATGACTAAGTATTGACTTAAGCATCTGTGCTTACTAGCTATATTGCGTATTATATATTCTGGCATACTTC
>Ga0180430_10003617_pt1 | contig 13296 bp, 11 predicted proteins | sample SS_ome_9_FD_132999 | JGI IMG/M metagenome (GOLD analysis project Ga0180430, IMG submission 132999) | Hypersaline lake sediment archaeal communities from the Salton Sea, California, USA - SS_1_S_2 metaG | ecosystem: Environmental > Aquatic > Non-marine Saline and Alkaline > Hypersaline >... | reverse complement strand
TGCCGAAGAGATACCTGAAATCATGGCAAAGGCATTTTTTATTGCCAATTCGGGCCGTCCGGGTCCTGTGGTGATCGACATCACAAAGAATGCACAGTTCGAGGAGCTGGAGTACAAGTATGAACCGGCCAGCAGTGTCACAAGTTACGTTCCCAAACCCAAGCCGCTGATGAGTGAAGTGGAGAAAGCCGCAGAGATGATCAACTCTTGTCAGAAACCGCTGGTGTTGGTGGGACAAGGCGTTACCATCTCGGGCGCCGAGGCAGAATTCATGGAGTTTGTTGAGAAAGCAGGACTTCCTGTTGCAGCAACCTTGCTGGGATTGTCATCCTTCCCAACCAACCATTCCCTCTACACAGGAATGCTGGGGATGCACGGGAACTATGCGCCCAATATCAATACCAATAAATGCGACCTGCTGATCGGTATCGGAATGCGTTTCGACGACCGGGTGACCGGCAACCTGAATACATATGCCAAACAGGCAAAGGTGATCCATATCGAGATCGATCCTTCGGAAATCGATAAAAACGTGAAAACCGATGTGGCCATCAATGCAGATGCCAAACAGGCGCTCGAATTACTGATTCCCAAAATCAAAAAGAATTCACACGAGGAATGGCTGGAAACATTCAGCGAACTTCATGAAATAGAGTTCGAGAAGGTGATCAGCAAGGACATTCACCCGGATGGTGACAAAATGCATATGGGTGAGGTGGTGAATACATTATCCGAGATCACCAATGGAGAGGCGATTATTGTGACCGACGTTGGTCAGCACCAGATGGCCGCTGCAAGGTATTATGGATACCTGAAACCAAATTCGTGGATCAGCTCGGGAGGACTGGGCACCATGGGATTCGGTATTCCAGCCGGAATGGGTGTGGCCCTGGCAAAACCCGACAGACCCATTGTTGTGATCGTTGGCGACGGCGGATTTCAGATGACCGTTCAGGAGCTGGGTACCATTGCTCAATATAACCTGCCGGTGAAAATCGTTCTGCTGAACAACAACTTCCTTGGAATGGTGCGGCAGTGGCAACAACTGTTCTTCTCCAACAGGTATTCATCGACCGAATTGATAAATCCTGATTTCCTGAAGATCTCCGAAGGATTTGGTGTCCCGTCAAAACAAATTTCCGAAAGAGATAACCTGAAACAGACACTACAGGAACTGATCGATGTTGACGGTCCCTTTATGCTGGAGGTAAAAGTGGAGAAAGAGGCCAATATTTTCCCAATGGTGCCCGCCGGCGGTACGGTTTCAGAAATGCGGCTTGACTGATTATTCACCCGAAAAAATTAATACAATGAAAAAGGAATATACACTTACCATATTCACAGAGAACAAGATCGGGTTGCTGCACAGGATTACCGTGATCTTTACCAGGCGCCACCTGAACATTGACAGTTTAAACACCTCGGAATCGGAGATCAGGGGGATCTACCGTTTCACTATTGTGGTCACCACCACAGAAGCAATGGTGCAAACCGTGACCAAGCAGATCGAAAAACAGATCGGCATCCTGAAAGCCTTCTACCATACCGAAGAGGAGATCGTTTACCAGGAGATCGCCCTGTATAAAGTGCCCACCAGGGCATTTGCCCATGGCGACGATGTGGAAAGCCTGATCCGGAAATTCAATGCCCGGGTACTGACGATCGAACCGGAATATATCGTTGTTGAAAAAACCGGGCACAAAACGGAAACCCAGCAGCTTTTCAGGGAGCTGGAATCATACGGTATCCTCCAGTTCGCAAGGTCAGGAAGAATTGCCCTGACCAAGCAGATCAAGGAGATCACCGCGTACCTGAAAGAGCTTGAACAGGTACAAAAAGAATCTGAAGAAGAAGTATTAACATACAATTAAATTGAAACAATGGCTGTAATTAATTTTGGCGGCGTTGACGAAAATGTCGTGACCAGGGAAGAATTCCCACTCTCAAAAGCACAAGAAGTACTTAAAAATGAAACTGTTGCCGTAATAGGATACGGTGTGCAGGGACCCGGACAATCACTCAACCTCAAAGACAATGGCATCAACGTGATCATTGGTCAGCGTAAAAACTCTGCTTCCTGGGACAAGGCAATCAGCCATGGCTGGGAAGAAGGAAAAGACCTCTTCGAAATCGAAGAAGCACTGGAAAAAGCCACCATCATCCAGTACCTGCTGTCTGATGCAGGTCAGATCACACTTTGGCCCACAGTGAAGAAGCACCTCACCGCGGGGAAAGCACTGTACTTCTCACACGGATTTGGTATCACCTACAAGGAGCGGACCGGGATCATTCCACCCGCAGACGTGGATGTGATCCTCGTGGCACCCAAAGGCTCAGGGACAAGCCTCCGCCGCCTCTTCGTGGAGGGACGCGGACTGAATTCAAGCTACGCCATCTTCCAGGATGCAACAGGTAAGGCATATGACCGCGTCGTGGCGCTGGGAATCGGCGTTGGTTCCGGATACCTGTTCGAGACCACATTCCAGCGGGAAGTGTATTCGGACCTGACCGGTGAGCGTGGAACCCTCATGGGTGCCATCCAGGGTATTTTCGCAGCACAGTACAATGTATTGCGGGAAAACGGCCATACACCCTCCGAGGCATTCAACGAGACTGTTGAGGAGCTTACCCAGAGCCTGATGCCGCTGGTGGCTGAGAATGGAATGGACTGGATGTATGCCAACTGCTCCACAACCGCACAGCGCGGGGCACTCGACTGGTGGAAAAAATTCAGGGATGCTGTACAACCGGTATTTACCGAATTATACGGCCGCGTCGAATCCGGGGAAGAGGCCCAGGCATCCATCGATTCCAACAGCAAATCCGATTACCGGGTGAAGCTAGATGCGGAGCTGAAGGAACTGCGCGAATCGGAGATGTGGAAAACCGGGGCTACAGTGCGCAAGCTCAGACCTGAAAATGTATAAACAGGATGTTCAGAACAGGGTGCTTTTTCGGCACCCTGTTTTGCTTTTTGAAACATCAGCAGATGTGAACGGCAGTTCCGTATCCTGCACCTTTCCTTTACTTCTTTTATAAAAGCAATGTCAGATCATTACATACCACAGGTGAAAGATATCCAGGAGGCCAATACCCGCCTGAACAACGTGGTGGAACACACCCCGCTTACACTGAACATGAATCTCAGCGAACGCTACGGGGCCGCTGTGTACCTGAAGCGGGAAGATCTGCAGATCGTGCGCTCGTACAAGATCCGCGGTGCGTACAACAAAATATCTTCCCTTGAGAAATCATCCCTGGTCAATGGTGTGATATGTGCCAGTGCCGGCAACCATGCACAGGGGGTGGCCTATTCGTGCCAGTTGCTGGGAATCCGGGGAGTGATTGTTATGCCCAGTATCACACCCAGACAGAAGATCCGCCAGGTGGAGATGTTCGGAAAAGACCAGGTGGAGATCATATTGCATGGTGACACATACGATGACGCCCACACAGAGGCACTCAGAATAAGCAGGGAGAGCCACGCCACCTTTATTCATCCGTTCGACGACAAAAAAGTGATCGAGGGACAGGGGACCGTGGGACTGGAGATCCTGCACATGGCCGCGAAACCGGTGGATTACCTGTTCATCCCCATTGGCGGGGGTGGCCTTGCTGCAGGGGTGGCTGCAGTGTTCCGGACACTGAGCCCGCAGACAAAGCTGATCGGCGTTGAGCCTGAAGGAGCACCGGCCATGCAGCGATCCATCGCCTCGGGAAAAATCGTCACACTGGAAAAGATCGATAAGTTCGTGGACGGTGCTGCGGTGCAGACGGTGGGAACACTCACCTTCCCTGTGTGCAGGGATCTGCTCGACGAGGTGGTTACCGTCCCGGAAGGCAGGATATGTACCACCATCCTGAAACTATATAACGAAGAGGCGATCGTTGCCGAGCCGGCGGGAGCCCTGGCAATCAGTGCACTGGATTATTACAGTGACCAGATCTGCGGCCGGGAAGTGGTATGCATCGTCAGCGGCAGCAACAACGATATCACCCGTACCGAGGAGATCAAGGAACGCTCCCTGCTCTATGAAGGGGTGAAACACTATTTTATCGTGAGGTTTGCCCAGCGCGCAGGTGCGCTGCGCGAGTTTGTCGGGTCGGTACTGGGTCCGGATGATGACATCACTCATTTCGAATACTCCAAGAAGAGCAGCAGGGAACGCGGTCCGGCAGTCATAGGAATCGAACTGAAAAGCCCGGAGGACTTTAAACCGCTCCTGGAACGCATGGACAGCAGCGGAATTGTTTATGAGTACCTGAACGAACGGGAGGACCTGTTCCAGTTCCTGGTATAGCTCTTTTTCATTGCAATGTTGTATGAATGCCTGTTCATTGCTGCAGGCGACAGTTTTATTCAGCAAGATGCATTATTCGGGCCGAATCTGTCATTTCTTTTATTGTACCTAACTTTTTTCTTCTTACCTTTGCAGCCGGGCAAGTCTCATACGACCAGCTCCTGCTGAACTCCCCCAGGACCGGAAGGTAGCAAGGGTAGGCGGTTGTAGCGGTGCGATATGAGTCGCTTGCCCTTTTTTTTTGTGGAGTTTTTATTTAAATTCAACCCTTGAAGTTTTACCTCCAACCAAAAAAAATAAAAAAATGGAAGAACAAGCCAACGTTCCCGTATTCAAGGGAGCACTGATCTACGGACTCATCGTAGGTGCAATTTCAATCGTGATCGCTCTGGTTTTCTACTTTATCGGACAGTCACTCGAGACCTGGGCAGGTATCGCATCAATGGTGATTTTCTTTTTATTGATCATCGGATCACTTATTATGTTCAGAAAGGAGTATGGCAATGGTTTTGCAACCTATGGCCAGCTGGTCTTTGTAAGTTTCATTGTCGGACTGGTCGCTGCGATCCTGAGTTCCCTTTTCACCTTCGGACTCTATTCAATGGATGAAGGGTACCTCCAGGATACCAAATATGCGGCTGTGGAAAGAATTGACAAACAAATGGACAAAATGAGTGCCCGCTACCAGGAGCGTTTCTCTGATGAACAGTATGAAATGGTCGAGGAGCGAATGAAAACGCAACGAAAGAAAGGGATCGACAAGATTGAAGAGCGGTCACCATTCAGACTGGCAATGAGTGGATTATTTGGTACAGTGATCATCTCCGTGATCATAGGTCTTATCGCTGCAATTTTTATACGCAAAAAACCGGATCCGGCACAGTAGCAATTTCAACCTATGGACATATCCCTCGTAATTCCCCTTCTCAATGAAGCAGAGTCGCTCGATGAACTGAATGACTGGATCCACCAGGTAATGACGGACCATGCCTGCAGTTATGAGCTGATCATGATCGATGATGGAAGTACCGACGGAAGCTGGGACAAGATACTGGAGCTGAAATCCAGGAATCCTGCTGTGAAGGGCGTGAAATTCAGGAGAAATTACGGGAAATCCGCTGCCCTGCAAATCGGCTTCCAGATGGCGAAAGGTGAAGTGGTTGTGACCATGGATGCCGATCTCCAGGACAACCCGGAAGAGATCCCGGAGATGCGCAGGATGATCCTGGAAGAGGGATATGACCTGGTTTCAGGCTGGAAAAAGAAACGATACGACCCGGTACTTTCGAAGAACCTTCCGAGTAAATTGTTCAACTGGGCAGCTCGTTCACTTTCAGGCATCAGGCTGCACGATTTCAATTGCGGATTAAAGGCCTACAGGAATGCTGTGATCAAGGGCATTGAGGTGTACGGGGAAATGCATCGCTATATCCCGGTACTGGCCAAAAGCAGCGGCTTTCCTAACATCGGCGAAAAGGTTGTGCAGCACCAGGAACGTAAATACGGGGTGACCAAGTTCGGGATGGAACGGTTCATCAACGGTTTCCTGGACCTGCTCTCCGTATCTTTCGTCACCCGGTTCGCTAAAAAACCCATGCATTTGTTCGGAATGATTGGTACGCTGATGTTTTTTCTCGGATTTGTGGCGCTGCTGATCATCGGCATACAGAAGTGGTATGCGCTGCGGCACCAGGTGCACGGCAGCCTGGTGGCCGACAATGTCTTTTTCTATATTGCACTGACCTGCATGATTATCGGATCGCAGCTGTTCATTGGTGGCTTCCTGGGCGAACTGGTTTCCCGTTCGGCTTCCGACAGGAACCATTACCAGATCGAGGACGAATGCTGATACCGGGCGCCTTTCCCGGCAGGTGATGCCCTGGCCCTGGCTGGCATCTTCGTTTTTGACTGTATTGGTGTCTCTTATTGGTTGTAAATGGGCATTTTTGGGGCGGGCATAACGCAGATATCTGACGTTATGGACAAATACTAATGATTGTCGGGCAGCGAACCGCCTGCTTTGACCTTCTGCGGCAGTTCCCGGATTGCCTTTTCATAATCTTCCGGCACGCCGATATCAATAAAGTAGCCTGTGCTGTTCATGGCGCAAATTTTCAACGCATCCAGGTGTTTCGTGAGCAGGTCCTCTTCAAATGAGAATGTTGCAGGAAGCTTGAAACGATCAAACAAAAACCTGGAGGTTATGTACACACCTCCGTTGATATAACCCGCCCTCACCTGCTGTTTTTCCCTGAATCCGGTTACCTTGCATACCTGTAATTCCACGGTGCCATAACGGGAAATATTATTCATGCGGCTGACAGACATGCTGAGGTCGGCCTGGTGGGCGAAATGGAATGCTCCCAGGTCGTTCAGGTCCACCCGGAAAAAGGTGTCGCCGTTCAGTATAAAGGTGTGGTCCCCTTCCAGCAATTGCATGGCTGCCCGCATGCCGCCGCCGGTACCAAGTGGTTCATTTTCCACGGCATAACTCAACCTGGCAGACTTGTACCTGTCGCCGAACTGATCCCTGATTACTTCCCATTTATACCCCACGGAGAGGATGACATGTGTGATGCCGAACTCGTCCAGGTAATCGAGGAGGTATGCAAGAAACGGCTTGTCACCGATCGGTGCCATCGGTTTCGGAACCTGGTTGATCTTTTTCTTCAGCCTGGTTCCAAATCCACCTGCAAGTATAATTGCTTCAGTTGGTTGCATGAATCAATGGTTGTTTAGATGGATGAATGGGTTATTCCGATTTCCAGCTGCGCAAGCCGGTTGTTGTGAATTCAAACCTGTGGATGTTGATGATCTTCTCCCGGAGTTCACCGATCACCTTGTGCCGGGAATTATTCGGACAATAAAACAACATGAAACCGCCACCGCCTGCTCCTGAAATCTTTCCCCCGGAGGCACCTGCACCCATGGCTTTATTGTAGAGGTCCTGTATCTCTTCTGTTACGATATTGTCTGCCATCTTCTGCTTGTATTCCCATCCCAGGTTAAGGATCTCGCCCATCCTGTCAAGTTCTCCGCGCAGCAACACTTCCTTCATGAGGTGCGCTTGTTCCTTGATATGGTGCATGGCTTCCACGGATGACTTCATATTGTTCTTAACATTCTCCTGCTGGGCCATGATGATCTGGGAGGAAAGCCTGCTGGTGTTGGTGTTCAGGAGGATGAGGTTGTAAGCCAGTTCATCCAGCACCTCTGTTTTTACACGCAACGGATTAACGATCACCTTATCGTCCCTGTAGAATTCCATAAAATTGATGCCCCCGAAAGTGGCTGCGTACTGGTCCTGTTTTCCGCCGGCCATGTTCATGTCCTCCCGCTCGATCTGGTAAGCCAGGTGGGCAAGGTCATATTCTCCCAGTGGCAGGTTCAGCCATTCGCGGAACGCGCCGAGGATGGTCACCACCAGTGTGGAGGAACTGCCCAGTCCCGATCCCGGGGGTGCATCCACGTGCGTACTGAGCTCAAAGGAGAGGGGTTGGCTGACAAACTCCTTTGTCACCCTGTTGCAGATCCCTTTGATGAGTCCCAGTTCACCACCGGTATCAAGCACCTCCACAGCATCATATTCCTCCCTGAGTTCCTTGTCGACCGAATTCAAAATGATCTTTCCATCCTGCCTGGGAATGATGGTGGCATATGCGTACATATTGAGCGTTGCGTTCAGGATGGCTCCTCCATAGAGATCGGAAAAGGGGGAGACGTCTGATCCGCCTCCGGCAAACCCGATGCGCAGGGGTGCCTTGCTTCTGATGATTGTCATGCTTCGATAAGGTTTTTGATTGTGGTTACCATCCTGTTCCAGGAATATTTTTTCTTCTCCTGTTCAGCTGCGGCGGAGAATGGTGCTTCCAGCTCTTCCCTGAAAAAATGCGCAATCGCCTGTGCAAGCTTCAAGGCATCCTTTTCTACCACGAACCCCACCTTCCCGTCGGGTACAATCTCCGGCAACCCGCCCACACTGGTCACGATCATGGGCTTGTTAAAGTGGTAGGCAATTTGCGAAATACCGCTCTGGGTGGCAGTTTTGTAAGGCTGTACCACCACGTCTGCCGCTGAGAAATAGTATTTCACGTTGTGGTCCGCTATGAAATCGGTGTGCAGCTCCACCTGTGCCTCAATCCCGTTCTTTTTGATCAGGTCCAGGTAGAAAGATTCGTCTGCATAGAATTCACCGGCGATCAGCAGTGTGATGTCACTGCCTTTCAGTTCATCTTTACCAAAAGCGTCGAGCAACAGGTCCAGGCCCTTGTAGTCCCTGATGAATCCGAAAAACAGTGCATACTTTTTCTGCGGATCAAGACCGAGATGTCTTTTTGCGGCCTCCTTCTCAATCTTTTCCCCGAAATTATCGAAGAGGGGATGCGGACAGAAGGCCCGTGGTTTTTTCGTATCAAACGTTTCGGTATCCTTCAGTACCGATTCCGACATGGCCACAAAGGCATCCACAGGCTTGATGAAATACTTTGTAAACAGCCGGTCGCCCATGCGTTTTTCATGGGGGATGATGTTGTCCAGGATGGTGACAACACGGCAGGATTTTCGTTTTTTGATGCGGCGTGCAATGGTGCCGAAGCAGGGACCCATAAAGGGAAGCCAGTATTTGATGATGACCAGGTCGGGCTCCATCTTCCTGATGCGGTTCCCCACCCGGATCCAGTTCAGGGGATGAACTGAGTTGATCTCCTGCCGGATGTCCAGGTGGCCTGGTGCTTCCCAGTCGGCCATCTGTGTTTTTCCCGGGAAAAGAAAGCCGGGATACTGCAGGGTGAAGGTGAAGATGGTGACATCATACCCATGTGACTGGTATTCGGTGGCCAGGCGTTCGTTGTATGCCGCCAGTCCTCCCCTGAATGGCCACGATGTTCCTACGATAATGAGTTTCGGTCGTTTCAAAATTCTGTTTTGATAGCACAAATATAACCAATGAACAGCATCCTCCGTTCTGCAAACCCTTGTAAAATAAAAACCATTCTCCGTCTTGCGATCCTTCGTATATTAAGAACCATTTTCAACCCCGGTATCATGATCTCCCGTTTTGCTGTCGATATAAGCGATCATTTCTTCAACCTGGCCGGGGCGAAACCAGGGGTAAAGGTTGTCTTTCCGGAACCAGGTGAGCTGTTTCCTGGCGTATTTTCTCGTATTTCTTTTGATCAGGTCAACGGCTTCTTCCAGGCGCACGGCTTTGTCGAGGTAACTGAATATCTCCCTGTATCCAACGGTCTTCATTGCATTTTTTCCCCTGAAATGTGCCAGCTGGCTGACCTCTTCCACCAGTCCCCTGGCAATCATATCGTCGACACGTCGGTTGATCCTGTCGTACAACACCTCCCTGTCCAGGTCAAGTGCCAGCCTGGTGATGGCAAAATTGCGTTCTTTTTTCCGGTGGGTCAGGAACGACGAATAGGGCTTGCCTGTCTGCCTGGTCACCTCAAGTGCCTTCAGGATCCTGAAATGGTTGTTGAGGTCCACCCGCGCATAGGTTTCCGGGTCGGTTCGCTTCAGTTCCTCCCGGAGTGCGTCAATGCCCCTGGTGACAAACCATTCTGCAAGATCCTTCCGGATGGCAGGGTCGATGGTTGGTAGGTCGTCAATTCCGAAACATACGGCATTGATATACAATCCCGTACCTCCAACCATGAATACGATGTCATGTTTCCTGAACAGGACCTCCAGTTGCTGCAGCACTTCGTGTTCGTAGATGCTTGCGTTGTAATAATCACGCAGGCTCTTGGTCTGGATGAAGTAATGGGGAACGGCAGCCAGTTCTTCGGGGGCGGGAACCGCGGTTCCGATGGAGGTTTCCTTGTAGACCTGTCTGGAATCTGCTGAGATGATTTCGGACCGGTAGTGTTTTGCAAGTGCGATACCCACGCTTGTTTTTCCCGATGCGGTGGGACCGCCGAGTACAACAAGGGTTTTATTCATTTGGGAAATCGTCTGTATCCATCAAATCGATATCGTCGTCGAATTCATCACCTGGTAAGCCTTCCTCAAAATCGTCACTGAGGTCGGCCTCAGAGATCATGAGATCATCCAGGTCAAGTTTGATCTGCGGGGGAGGATCGCCGTGGGAAAAGATTACTTTTGGCAGGGCATGGCTGTCGGTGATGTCCATCACTTCCGTCAGCTCGATAAAGAAAGATCTTTCTGAGAAGAAGTCGAACACATACAGCATGCGCTGCCCCTTGGTGCTGAAGTGTTCACTTATTTTGCACTGGTCCATGGTGGGACAGTGTTCTGATGCGTCTTCCATCATATCGATCAGTGTGATCTGCAGTTGTTTTTCCCAGGAGGAACTGGTGATGAAGAAGGAGGCAAGCTGGGCCGGATCATACTCCAGGTTTTCCTGGAGGCAATGGTGAAAATCCAGGAATGTATGTGCACTTTCGATCAGCAGCTCCCGGGCGAATTCCTTGCTTTCATCGGAGATGATCCTGAATTTATAAATCATACTATCGGGTTAGATCTGTTAAAAATTTCATCGTGTCCACACCGTCGGCATACTCCCACAGTGCCGGCGACTGGCTCCCTCCAGGGGGCACTGCATGTTCGATTGCGTCGGATGCTACTGTTACAACGCACTGGATCTGATCTTGTTGCAATAATATTTTTTTTGTCACACTTTCAAGATGCGAATATTTTTCATAATAAACAACACCAACCGGGCTGGACAGCCGCTCATCTTCCTTTAACAGCAGTACCCCGTTGTCGAGAAAGGGGACCTTGTTCATCAGGTATACCGACCGGTTATAATCCAGGTTATTGGCAAATTTATTGTGGTGGCGGAGGCTGCTGAAGTGTTCCAGTGGTTCCAGGAGTTTTTCCAGGGGGTATTCCTCCGGAACGAATATCTTGGTAACATTCCTGCATCCCAGGCCGAAGTAGGAAAAGATGTCCTCACCCAGTTGCAGCAGTTGTTCCCTTGTTTCGTTCCCTGTGAGCACGGCGACGCCGTTCCTGTTTCTCCTGATGATATGCGGTTTGTCCCTGAAATAATATGCAAAATGACGTGCGGTGTTGTCGCTGCCGGTGGCGATGATGGCATCTGCATCTTTCAGGTATCCTTCGGTGTAGTTGATCCGGTCGGTCCACCCGGGTGCGGCGGTGCTGATGATGTCGGTCACCTTCCTGAGGAGATGGTCATCTTTGGAGGAAGGCTTTCCCAGGAATCGGTGTCCTGAAAGGAGCACGCACATCAGGTCGTGAAATCCCACCAGCGGGATATTGCCTGCCATCACCACGCCGATGGTCTTTGCGGGGCCAGGGGAGGGCAGTTCAGGATACATACCCAGCCATGTTGTGAGTCCTTCCCTGGTGAGTATTGCGGCGATGTTGCCGATGGCCTTCCGTACCTGGTCCTCCGTAAACCATGCGTTAAAGGAATGCTCCCTCTTGATGGTTGCTTCCATGGAGGTGTAAAACGTATCATTCAGCGCAGCCAGTTCAGGCCGGTCAGTGATTTCCTCTTGTGCATGTTGATGGAGGTATGCCCCGGTAAGCGCCAGGGCGTCTGTCATCTGCTGTGTATCCAAAATATGTTGTTATTGCAGGATGTTACTGGTTTTGCATCCTGATCAGGTTCAGTGCCGATCCGGCCCTGAACCATGCGATCTGGGTCTCATTATACGTATGGTTTGCCTCGAACTCGTCGGTGGTTCCGTCGGCATGATCGAGTCGCACCAGCAGGTTGTTTTCCGGCGAAAATTTCCTGAGGCCGAGCACGCTGATTGTATCATCCTCACGCACTTTGTCGTAGTCGTCCTTATCAGCAAAAGTAAGTCCGAGCATGCCTTGTTTTTTCAGGTTGGTTTCATGGATCCTTGCAAAGGATTTCACCAGCACCACCCGTACCCCCAGGTGTCGCGGTTCCATGGCGGCATGTTCGCGCGAGGATCCCTCCCCGTAGTTTTCGTCTCCCACCACGATACTTCCGATTCCTGCGGCTTTGTATGCACGGGCAGTTTCAGGCACTTCGCCGGTCTCCCCGGTAAGCTGGTTGGTAACAGCATTGGTCTTTTTGTTGAAAAAGTTCACGGCACCAATCAGCAGGTTGTTGGAGATATTGTCGAGATGTCCCCTGTACCGCAACCATGGTCCGGCCATGGAGATGTGGTCGGTGGTACATTTTCCTTCGGCCTTGATCAGCAGTTTCATGCCGGTGAGGTCTTCACCCTCCCATGGCGCGAATGGATCGAGCAGTTGCAGTCTGCGTGAGTCAGGTGCGACATTGATGTCAATATGCGAACCGTCTTCGGCGGGTGCCTGGTAACCGTTGTCTTCAACGCTGAATCCCATTGCCGGCATCTCGATTCCCCTGGGTTCTTCGAGTTTTACCTGCTCGCCTTTTTCGTTGGTGAGGCTGTCGGTAAGGGGATTGAAGGTCAGGTCACCGGCGATGGTCATTGCCGTGACGATCTCAGGGGAGGCCACGAAGGCATGGGTGTTCGGGTTGCCGTCGTTGCGCTTGGCAAAGTTCCGGTTGAAGGAGGTAATGATGGAATTTTTCTTTTCCTTGTCGGCATTGTGTCGTGCCCACTGACCGATGCAGGGGCCGCATGCATTTGCAAGCACCACCCCGCCGATCTTTCCGAATACATCCAGGAGTCCGTCGCGGTCGACCGTATACCGCACCTGTTCCGAGCCTGGTGTGATGGTGAATTCGGTGGCAACTTTCAGTCCCTTGTCCACCGCCTGCTGTGCAATGGATGCGGCACGTGTGATATCTTCATAAGACGAATTGGTACATGATCCGATCAGTCCCACCTCCAGGTCGCGCGGGTACCCGTTTTCCTCCACAGCCCGGGCAAATTCGGAGATGGGCCATGCCTTGTCCGGACTGAACGGCCCGTTGATATGCGGTTCAAGCTCATCCAGGTTGATCTCAATCACTTCATCGAAATATTTTTCAGGTGCGGCGTATACTTCCGGGTCGCCCGTGAGGTGTGCCGCAACCTTATCTGCCGCTTCGGCC
>Ga0180430_10003615_pt1 | contig 13298 bp, 14 predicted proteins | sample SS_ome_9_FD_132999 | JGI IMG/M metagenome (GOLD analysis project Ga0180430, IMG submission 132999) | Hypersaline lake sediment archaeal communities from the Salton Sea, California, USA - SS_1_S_2 metaG | ecosystem: Environmental > Aquatic > Non-marine Saline and Alkaline > Hypersaline >... | reverse complement strand
TGTGACGCAATGGTGTAATGCCCCGGCTCACCGTCTTCCCCATCAGAAATAACGTGACGAACCTGAGACGTCAAGCCATCTGTCCTGATGCCATTCATCGGGATGTTGTACCAGTTCATGTAGCGAGCGCTGTACGTGTAGAGGCCGACTCCGTTCACGAAGATGGTTTGCGCAAATGCATCAAGAACCAGTTGGTTGGTCTCAGTGAAAGTGACTTCGTGTTCATCGTCATAACGAACAATGGTTCGGGCGTTCAGGCTGGGATCGTGATGAGTCGCGTAGCCTTGCCCATCCGGATCGATCTCTTGTTCCCAAACGTAAGCAACGAACTGGTTGTTGACTGCGTCACGGATTCGGAATGCGGCATCTAAGTACAGCTCAGCCGGTGCAAGCGTCTGGCCGTCACCTGGATTAGTGAGCGTATACATCGGCTTCTCGAACTTGATTAAGCCTCGATACCGATCGAATTCCCATGCTTCCTGAACCTCAGAACCAGTTTCCGTTGTGATGAAGCCGGGAAATGAAAACGTGAAGTGGCTTCCGAAAACACGAACAGGTGGATGGTGAGGAACTCCGTTGCTGGTTGACGTCTCAAGCAGTTTATCGAACAGCGGCAAAACCTGCGTGATGTCGCTCAGTGTTCCTGATCCATCTGGATAGTCGAGCGTCCCATCTGCAAACGTGCTGATGGCAAAGTATTTGTAGACGGTCTGTCGAGCCAATGCCCATGCTTCCGGGCCATGCTCGATGTTCACGTTGGGCATGTCCAGTGGCTCGTTTTGCCAGCCGCCAGCTGGAGTGTAGCTGAGCGAGTTGATCGGCTTGTAATTTCCGTCTGTGTCAATGCCCAGGGCAATCATCCTGAATCTGGCCTGAGCTACTGACGGGCCAAAGCAGACGTTGAAGTATTGCGGAGCAGTGGGAGGATCAACTTCCTCACTGAACGCCATCAGCGCTGAGCCAGTCGGGAGAGCAGACCCAGTCCCTTCCTGATTCACAACGACAGGTTCTGAGCCAAACCCGAGCGATACACTGAAGCCGAAATTCGTTGTCAGCTCTTCAAGCAGCTTGTCTGCTTCAACGCACTGAACGTCGACTTCCGGATAAAAGTCATTGGGCACCGCCGAGAGATTGACGTTGGCCTCTCCAATGTGAGTGAAGGCCGCCAGCATAATGTCGCGGAGCCCGGCCTGACGGCTGGCAATGATGTTGCCGGTTGCATCACGTTCATTGAAATGAGCAGAGAATCGCGGGTATCGAGACCATCGCCAACGACGATCCTCAAAGATGAGCGTGCCAGTGAATCCCTGATCAGTCATCCAGATGTGAGACTTATCAGCGAGGCAGTCCGCGATCACGATCGGATTGACGCCACCGAAGTCCAGAGTTAGATCTCCAATCGCTGCAATGGGAGTTGTCTGAGGAATCAGTCGAACCTGAACACGATCAGGGCTCATGCCTTTCTTCTGCGCGTACGTGGCCCCCTTCGCAATCAGAAGCCCGTTGTATGTGACTGTTCCAGTTGTCATAACGTCGGGAGGTTCCAAGTTCCAAGTGACAATGCTGGGTACGCCTCAGCGATGTAAAGCCACTCAACTCCATAGGCTTCGTTGACTTGACCGCTTCCATTTACCGTGAGGGATTGCGGAGCAATCTCTGTGATTCGTGTTTGGTCGTGATGCATATTCACGTCTGGGAACAATGATGCATTCGGAGCTGGCTGAGAGGATCGAAGAATCAACAGGCCGCGCTGCACATACTTGATCGGAGTGTTGAGCTGCAGGGTTTGATACTGCGGCTGCCCAATCAGGGATGGCATGTATCGCCATTTCGGACCAGCGGTTCCGATTTGCTGAACCTCTTCGCGGTACGCAATAACCTCGGTGTTGAATCGGAATTCTGCCTGCAAGACAGCATAGAACGCACGGCGATTCACCAGCTCTGTCCGCATTTTCCACGGGCCGGTCATCCACCCAAACGCAGCAACTCGAACACCAGAGAAAGAAGCTGAATCATCCAGTGTGTGAGTGTGGCCATTTGCTGTAAATGTTGCGTCTCCATAATTGGCTCCTCCATCACGGTAAGTGTTGTCCAGCGCGTCGATGTCAGCCTGCAAGGCACCAGAAGATCCGTCAGAGCGAAGCGCTCCCACAATCGTCCAGCGAGTCACAAGAGACAATGGCTTCTTGAACTTGTCCTCAATCACGCGATGGTCGATCTTGATGCCGACTTCGTTCTCTTCGTGAGTGTGACCATTGACTGTAAGAACACTCATGACAGACGTTCCCTCTCCATCATGTGGCGACTGACTCGTGAGATCTTCGAGTCTGTACTGTAAACGAACTGAGGGATCTCAAGCAGGTCAGGAACTGCGAATCCAGTCTCAACGATCTCAATCAGATCTTTGTCTGCGAGAAGTTCCTGCTCAACGTGAAGCAGGGCCTCATTGAAGTCGAGCGGGAAGTCTTCGGGAATGAACTGCTCGAACCGTTTGGCAACATCGATGTCAGGCTCAGGATCGGTGATCCTTTCCAGCTCTGTCATCTTGGCTTCGTCCGGAGACTCTCGGCCGGCAATGTCATCGTCATCGTCGAGCTGATTGCGCATAGCCTCAACGTCGCGCTCACGAACCTCGACATACTTGTCAGTGGGACGGAACCCGTCGTTTGTGAAGTCGTCCTGCCGTCGTTCGCTGAACTCTGTTCCCGGAACGGGAGTCTCTTCTGACTCAACCTGTTGCGGTTCGATCGGCTCCACCTTGGGGAGTTCTTCCGGATCGTTCAGTTCATTCTCAAGCGGATCTTCTTTCGGCCGCTTGTTCGCTTCGATTTCGAGCTTCATGCTCTCGTCGTACTGCGTGAATGAAGCCTCTTCTGTCGACTCGCTAACCCTGCTTTCAAATCGCGCTGGTTCAGTATCCACCTTTGGAGGAAGTGGCGTGAACTCATTGTCAGGGATTTCCGGACCACTCTCTTGCTGATTGAGAATGGCCGAGTCCGTGGCCGGTTCTTGCTGTCCATCAAGGCTAGAAGGAGTCAGTTCCTCCTGCTCTACACCATCCGTGTTCTCGTCAGCGATCCCTGCCGACAAGTTTTCGGTTGACCTCTCCTGTAGATCCTGTCGACGAGACAGGTCGATGAGCATCTGCATATCCTGATCGAAGACTGAGGCCGGATCTTCCTCGGCTCGTCGATCAAAATACTCTGTCACATAGTTCTGGAATTCCATATTTGTCTACCAAGCGACTGATGATCCGCCAGTTGCGTCTCAGGACAGGACACTTGCGGTCGCTCTCCGGAAGGCCAACAGAATGCCATTCCAGATAATGCCTCCATGCTTGCCTGTTCTGCTCTGAGAATTCAATTGGATCGTTGTAGTGGCCTTTCGGGCATCCTTCGTTTGTCTCGCAAGGAACAACAACGTGCTTCGGTCGAAGCAGTGGGGTGTCGTCAGCCCTCATCGAGATCAGTTGTGTTTCTGGATCGAACCACCATTTCCTGCAGGAATTGCAAGTCCTCATTGCCAGCAAGGGATTTGTCAGCTCAATGCGAACACAGGCTGCCAGGTCTCGCTGCATTCTCCTCAGTGGAGTCTCGACCATCAAAGTGAACAGTGATGCCTTGTCTCCCGAAGAGAGTGTTGTTTCGTCTCCGTAAAAATGTGGGGTCGTCCAAAGGAACGAATCCAGCTTTCCCCAGTCGCTAGATTCGTAGTGGCTTCGGGCAATCTCTCGACCAAAGTCAGACAGGGGCCGGCAGTACCAGTCCTTGTACTTGAATGTGTAACCGTCTTCGATCATGGATCACTTGGAGTGATTGTCAGTGGTGGAACGCGGCTGCCGTCATCATCACGGAACAGCAGGAATGTGACAGGTGTTCGGAGCTGCTGAGCTTTCCCCATGGCAGAGGCCGGCTTCGCAACAGACATGCCAGCTGGCATATCGAACGTCAGGATTTTGCTTCCATTGTCGAGGACCAGAACTGTGTTCCGACCTTCATCGGCATCCCGGTGGTCGAAGTACAGATCCTTCTCGGCCGGGACATAAGGAACGGATGTCGCGAACCGGATCTCTCGATTGCCGATCAGGGCATCAGTCATCGTGATTGAGTTGTTGTATTCAATCACTGGGTTGTTGTTGACTTCCAGCAGGAAGCGATCGAAAGCTCGTGCGCGATCAGTGTCGGCATCGTTCTCGATCGTCATTGACGAGTGAGTGAACGCATACTCGGCGCCAAACGCCACTTTGCTTTCTGCAAAGGAACCGCTGAGTTCCTCTTCCGTCTCGCCAATGATGTCCATCCGCATCTGAATGGGACGGCCACCTTTGGTTCCCTGAATCGACCAGCCGGAACAGATGGCGTTGTTGATGTCATGAACGGCACCAACGAGATCGATGTCGACAGGGAACGTCGTGAAATCGTCGGCGGCCTCCAGCGTCCATGGACCCGCTGCCCCACCAGTGACACCGAGAAGCGGGAAGACCACCTCGACGATCGGCCAGGTAATGTCAAAGTAGAGTGACCACCCCACGATGATTCGGCCCTTCTGCGCGCGGTTAATGTCCGTGTCGATATCGCCACACATTGTGTTGTCTTGATTGGTGACGATCTCACGAGTCGATCGTGGAACGGCTTTCGAGAAACACAACGTCTTGCCGTTGATGTTCAGCCGAGCCTGACGGCCGACAGCGATCGTGCTTCCGATTGGATTGGCAAAAGCCATGATGATCTCCCTATCTCTCTGTTCGCGTAAAGCATTCAAGCAACAGAGCTGAACGCATCTTCTCGTGGAACTGCCAGTCCGTCTCGTCGGCCGACGACAGCTCTTTGACATGCACCAGATAAACCTGGCCGATTGTTAGCGGGCAGTCTTCAAACGGCGACAAATGTGAGTCTGTCTTTCGCTGAAACCTGCTGCGAACATCGTTCATCCATTGCGAGTAGCTCTGGAAGTTTTCGTTGTCAGACTGATTGACGTCGTCGACCAGCTGCACGGTGATTCTGAGAATTCCATCATCAGCACAATTCTCGCCGGCCTGAACCGGACGGCTGTGGCCCTTGAATGTGCAGATGAATCCGGGTGTTCCATTGAGTCGCTCACCGCCTCGGGTTTCTTCATCCTTTCCGGGGCGGCTGTTGACTCTGGCAATGACATTCTCAGGAAGAACATCATCGATCTGGTCGTTCCCAATTGGCCGAAAGACCTCATCGGCAGCCATGGAAACAATGATCTGGCGAGCTGTTTCCAGACACCAGACTTCGATATTGATTGTTGGATCAATCTCCTGTGTGTTCATGTCAGTCCTCAATTATCACGTCACCGCGCCAACGGTTGACGTGTTCATCTGTAGGACCGGGAGCATCAGCAAACATCGCAGACCGGAGCGCTTGCATTGCCGCAGCTGCTGACAGTCGGCGGATTGGCGCCTCTGCTCTTGAGATGATGTCGTACTGCTCTTCACAAATGCGATAGAACAGCTCTCGCATGACTTCGTAGTTCAGGTCGACGTGGCTGCTGATCGAGTATTTCGCGTCCGTAACAGTTGCTGTTGGTGCGTTAAGAACTGCCACAGTGGTCGAAGAGATTTCAGTGATCAGGTGTTCGGACACCGGCGGATTGAATGTCTCGACGTTTTTCCCGTTGACCGTGTCTCGCTCAATCCGACTCAGATACCCAGTCGGATGGCTGGCTGTTCCGCTGATTCGCAGAACTGTGTTGGCCATGTTCGTCGCGAGGATCGGAGCAGAAAATGTTGCAATGTCCCCAGCGATCGAAACTGTGTTGTCCCCGCTCAGGACTTCAAGCGTTGACAGGTTTGTGAATCGGCGTCGATACAGATAGTTGAGCGAACGCTGAACTTGTCCTGATCCAGACAGCCAGATCTCCCATCGGCCGGGAAGTTCAGGGGACGGGTAGACCGACCAGACAAGCGGGTAAGTCTCTGCGTTGATGACCTGCTGCCACCACCATGTCTGCTTCACGGTGACTCGACGGAGATCGAAATACTGTCGAGCGTCCACGACTTCAGTGATGTCGCCAACGTCTTCCGGAAGAAGATACCGGAACCGCTGCCATCGAGTGGTGCCGTTGTAGTCGGCGGACGGGCCGTCCTGCAGCTCAATGACCGTGTTGCTCACGCGGCGCTTGACGGCATACCGTGTGTTGTTGATCAGGATTGCGCCATACACCGCATCGGCATTCCAACTGCCGGTGCTGATCGTGGCCAGTCCATCGCTGGCTGTATAGGCGATCGTGTGATTCTCGGGGAGAGAAGTGGTGAAGGAACCATCACCACGGAAGTAGGCCCAGTCATGCAATGACGGCAGCTTCTGATACGCCACTTGAATGGCGCGCTGCAGCTTACGATCGAGATTCCCGACTGCCTTGCCTTCCTGCTCGAAGACGTCAGACAGATGCTCGTAAGCGTCCCTGAATGTCAGAAGTTGACTCGTCATTGCAATTCCTGAGTGAGCCCGTCACGTTGACCAGCAGACTATTCCGCTGGTGTCTTGTCCTCGCCTTCGGGGGCTTCACCACCTTCTGGCTCTTTTCCACCTTCTGGCTCCTGTCCACCTTCAGGTTCCTGTCCACCTTCGGACTCTTCGCCACCTTCTGGTTCTTCCGGAGCAGGTTCCTGCAGCTGGTTCACAGCCTCAGTGAGCGCTGCCACCTGAGACTGCAACACGGAAACCTCGTCACGACAAGCCTGGTCACAGGTCTCGTTGTCGCTCAGATCCTCGCCCTTGTCCTTGGCAAGTTTGCGAAGCAGCTGGATCAGGTAATGGGCAGCGAACTTCGGACGAGGAATTGCTGCGGTAATCCCTCGCTCGATGAACTGCCACCGCTGAGTCGCAGTGTGCTTCTGATGTGGTTTTGGCTTTGTCGCCATTGGTCAGTCTTTCTTGTTAGGACCAGATCCATGCCGCTCAACAATTTCGGCATGACGTTCAGTGACGGGTTTTGAAGCTCGACCGGGATCTTGCTTCACCATGTGTTGATCGATTCGTTTCACAATTCGAGGATGCAACTGATGTTTCTTCTTGGCCGGCTTGCGCTGAACTTTCTCCTTGTCCACGAAGCCGTATGTCGCATCGCCGCGAGCCTCAATTTTCTTCTTCAGATCTCCGAACGTCTGAGTGTTGTTGACGATGGCCTCTGGATCATTGGCGAACCTTGCGGCCGTTGGGATGTAATGGTCGTCATCTTTGAGCTTGTAGCCGTTTTTGGCAAGGCCCTTCCGGAGAAACTCAACCTGTCGCGCGTCGCCACCCATCCGATCGAGAATGCTGCGGCCGTGACGATTCTGGTCGGCAACGAAAATGGCATCAGTGATTCCAATTCCGGGAGGCTGGCGCAACGCGAACATGGCCGCCATGCTGGGCGACTGCCCCTTGACGATCATGTCAAGAAAGAACTGAACGACTGACTCACCGGCAGCGATGACGTCGTGAGGGATATCCAGCTCCTTGAGTTGCTTAGTTTTCGCCGGCATTGTTTGGCTTGCTCATTTCGAGTTCGTGTTCCAGTGATGTGTGAACCAGATCCTGTACCTGATTCTGTTCTTTGTGAAGCAGAGACTGCTGGTGCGATTCTTCTGCATGTCGCAGCTCCTGCTCGTGTCGCATCTCGCCCATCACGCCGCCAGGAATCTGAGCTTCCTGAGCTGTGGCTGCAGCATCCACCATGGCCTTCTGAGCCTGAGCTTCTTTGTGCCCAGCCTCGGCAGCCTTCTTGCGGAGTTCGAGTTGTTGATCGGCCTGAGCGATCTGTTGCTGCTGTGGATCTGGCGGCGGCTGCCATGGCGGCAACTGCAGTGGCGGCTCTGGCATTTCCATCGAGTCGCCAACCTGTTCCAGATAATCGTTGAGCGGAGTCGTGTTGCCTGTTTCCTGCGCGAACTGCTGAGCCATCGGCAGAACGTACTGAAGCAGAGCCTGGGTGTTCGCCGTGTCTCGCTCTTTGTTCGGCCGCTGAACTTCGCTGGCTTCGACTGTCGCCTTGCATTCGCGCATCAGCTTGTTCAGATCCATCTCGCCAAAGATGACGTCCCACTGTTGCGAAGCCCAATCTCCCAGCAAGTGAGGAAGATCGGCACCTTGGACATGCATGGCAGCAAGGAACATCTCAAGCTGTGAACCGTCAGTCAACCAGCGAGCAACATCGCCGGACATCTTCTGCGGACGGATCGAGACGGCTTCCTGTTTCGCGCGACCATCGGAGGCAACACGAACCTGAGTTGTTGTCTCGCCGTACTGCAGCTCGTTCAGTCCAACTCTGCGGTTGAAGTTCTGAGCCAGCATCTCCAGCGCTTGGAGCTGGTCTGTGTTCGCATTCGGCCGATTCAGGAACTGAATGACTCCGTTGATGTTGTCACGGATATTGTCGTTCAGTTTGACCTTGGCCAGCGCGGAATCTGAGTTCAGGGCTTCCTCCAGCTCGTCGGCAGCTGAGCCCATGTAGGCCAGAATCTGTTGGCGGTTCGACCATGCAGAATCGAGGTACGAAGCTGTGATAACATTGATGGCCATCAGCTCGCCAAGTCCCGGAGCCAATGGGGCCAATGGCCATGGGGAACCAAGGAGTGGATTGAACTTCAGTGCAGACACAGGCCAGCGACCGTCCATGTAACATGGGAACTCAGAACCGAACCCTCGGCATCGCCACTTGAACATCTGCTTGACGTCTTCGTCCATCGCAGGGTTCGGGCCATAGAACCTTTCAGGTGGAGCATTGAGCGGGAATGGAACGCCGGGAGCAATGCACAGGTACGCATAGTCACCGACTCGCTCATCGAACATGTCGATCATGTGGTGATTGAGCTGTTGAGTTCTGGGGCCGACTCCGACCTTTGACCAGATCTCGTACCAAGTGATGCAGTCGAACGTCTTGTCGTCCTTCGTGGCGTGATTGCCTTCCTTGCGAGCCTTGAGTTCAGCTGACTCAGCTCGGCCTTTTCCTTCGAGCGATCCGCGAGGCAGGCCGAATTTGCGCTCGACTTCCCAGATGGGATTCGTGTGCTTGCACATAATGTAGCCGGCCGATTCCCAGAGTGGATCTTTGCAATCGGGATCGATCAGCAGGTTGTCGACGGTGTCGTAATTGAGCTTGGTGTAGAGCGACTGTGAACCCGGTGGAGTGTAGGTCTCAGGCCACAGTAGCCCCATGCCCTTGATCAGAGCTTCAGTCACAGCATTCTGGCCATGCACGATCAGCGTTCCCGGCTGCTCGCGCTGCGACCAGTTCAGGTAGATGCTCATCATGTCGTTGCCGAAATCGGACACGGCCTTCTTGCGAGCCTCGGCCAGCATGACCTGATTACCGAAGGCCTGCGCCATCTGGTCGTTCGGATCACCAAACAACTCTGGCGTTAGCTCCAGCTGCCGCTGGCTGAAGACCTTCCGGCTGGCGTACTGCCAGAACAGATGCGGAGCGTAGATCGAGACAAACTCAAATGCCTTAGCGATCGTGACTTTGAATCGCGGCTTTGGCAGCTTGCCGTTGAAATACTCCTTGTCGTTCCACATGAAGCCTCTCTGCGACTGGTAGAAGTCGTTGCAGATCTTGGCGACTGAGTTGAAACGATGCTTTCCGTTCTCGGCAGCGCGCACCCTCTCCGTCCAGATCTGCACAAGCGGCCCGTAGAATTGACCGACCATCTGTTCCGGAGAGTCGTACATGCTGCTACTTCTTCATGATTCGTTCGGCCCAACAGCCAGCCCGTTGCTTATGGCTGTCTGTCAGATCGGGATCGTCTTTGTGCTTCACACCCTGCATAACAGACTGGCCGTCAGGCGCCCAGATGTGAAGAGTCAGATTGAAACTGTCGTGGTCGAGGATGACCAGTGCCGGCAGTGGATTGTTCATCGTCAAGCCCCTCGGCCAGTACGAGACCATGTCGCCGTGAGTCATCACGGGACAATCAAAGTCTCCACTGTTGGACTTGACCGTTGGCCTTTCGGCCGTCTTCTCTTTGGTTGCAGTTGGCATCACGGGGCTCCTATTAGAACTTGATCAGTTTGTGGCCGCCGTGCCTGTCTCTCCTTGTGTTCCGCTACCAACCGTTGGTAAGCGGCCTCGGCAGGTTCCTGCTCGATGTTGTCGTTATGAAGTCGCGGCCGGTACGTTGGCCGTCGCGAAATCCAGTATTCCAGACAGACTCTCATGTCGTCGATCTGATTGTCTGCGGGAACTTCCAATGCCTCTCCGTCCGGTGACGTCTTCCGAACATTGCTGTTCATCTGCTTCACCAGATTCGGACAGGTTTGATTGATGATTCGGAGCTGCGGCCGTCCACATTCACGGCTGCGAAGGGCAGCAATGACCTGCTTCGACCGGCGAGCAAAATCGTCGTCACCAGCAATGAAAGCACTGTCTGATTGACGGCACCGCAAACGTGCGGCCTTGAATGCAGCTCCATACTGCTCGGCAATGGTGACTGCAAATCCCGGTGGCTTCTGACGGCCCATGCGGTTGTCGATTATGAACCGCTCGAACTGGAAGTTGCGCTCTGTCTCCATGACCTTCTGAGCCAGCACGTCAGGCAGCGCTCGACGGATGAAGATCTCACGGTAGCAGACGTAGTACGGCTCGCCATGGTCCCACAATGCAGGCGGCGGAATGGCACCCAGCAGGATGGCCGGCTTCTGAGTACCGGGGTCGAGGATAAGTTCTCGCGTCCAGTCAGCTGGCGGCACCCAGTTGTTTGCTTTCAGGGCCTCGGTGACTCGATCGTTCATCTTGTCATCGTCGTACCAGACCGTGTGATAGTTCGGGTTGTAGTCCTGATACACGCTGATCAGTCGAGTGGATCTCTTTCCGTAGATCCTGATCAAAGCAGCTCGGTCCCCCATCTGCTCCAAGGACTGCTCTTTGGATCTCTGAGGGATGAACGGGTTGTCGAGATAACTCAGCTCGATCTTGATTGAGAACTGTTCGTCCGGCTTGCGTTGGCCGTTGGCAACTTCCTCTTCCTGAGCTTCGCATCGCTCGATGACTTCATTGAACACGTAGCAATCATCACGCGGAATCGTACTCCACATGATCTTGCCCTGATCGTCTGAGAGTCGCATCACCCACTCGTTGTACTGCGACTTGTCGATGATGTTCTCGTCATTCCAGATTAGATCGCAGGGGTCGCCCTGCTTCACTTCACCGGAGCTGGCGAAAGCGTAGATCGTGGAATTGTTCTTGAGCTTTACCTTGCGGAACTCATGCTCTCGCTTGCGTCCCATGGCCCACGTTGGTTCTTCGGTCATCACTGAGCGAGGAATCACGGGAGGAGCCCAGCGAGCTTCATTCTTGCGAGCCCAGTCGTTCTCGAACATCTCCGGCTGCCATGCTCTCCATGCGCCGGTTGTTTCATCGCGGATGATCTTGAAGAGCCCTTTAGAAGCATCTTCCTCCATCAGTAATCGATAGATCGTCATGCCGATGTGCTTCAGATGGTCGCCCACCACCCATGCATTGATCGTCTGGCCACGTCGAGATGGTGGCCGGCAATGGATCAGTTCGCCGTCCCATGTTGTGATTGGTTCGTCACGGACGTAGGCCGCGAAGTAGACGGCCGCGAGGACAGACTTACCAGCACGGTTCCCGGCGACGATCAAGGATTCTGATGTCTCGTCGCGAGCCATTTTCTTCAAAGCCTCAGCCTGCACTTTTGTCGGGCGGAAGAGCTTGAGCCCATCCATTTCGATGTTCTTGAGTGCGGCGGCGGCCTGAAGGAGATCTGCAGCTGAGATGCTCATGCGAGTACCAGCCCCCTCTCATTGGCGGCTGAGACCACTTCTTCGAGGAACGTCGGGCATCGATCAAGAAATGCGCGAATCAATTGGCCGCGAAGCTCTTCGTCTGTAGCAGCGTGATCCGTCGTGCCCTTGAGCATCATGCTGCGGAGATCTTCCGGCGACATGTTGTCGTATGGGTTGCCGGCCTCGGCCAGCTGGCGGTCTGCGATGGCCTGCGCTTCCTGCAGCATCTTCAGGTAGGTGGCAATCAGCTTCCGGTTCTTTGGCAGGGCCTTTGCCAGTTCCGGATCGATACCTTCCTGCTCGTTCACAGAAGCCGGGTCATCCAGCTCCTTGATCATCCGAGCCATGACTTCCTGCGGAGACTCTCCAAGCAGCTCTGTGGCCTTACGGATGCCCGGAACGATCTGGTTCTCGTGCGTCTCGCGGAGTTCCTGCAGATGCTTATCGTACCGACTCAGAAGATGATCTTCCGGAGTAACGACGATCTCTGCAACAGTCATCCGCTTCTTAACGCAAGGGACACAGACAACGCTACGTTCGCCTGTGTCCTCATTGGTTGCAAATGACTCTGGCGATTTCGGAAGTCCGCAATCGACACAAACGATGTCGTCACCGAATGCTTGACTGTTTTGGGTTTCCGAAATCATCGTGAAGCCTTTCTTTGCCGGCCTCACTTACCCCCACGGGTTGCGTTGGCCAGCTTGTCGTCAGAGCGAATCGGCGTTCCACCCTGCTTCGGCAGTTCGCCGTTATTCCCTGAGCCCTTCATGGCTGAGTCCTTTCGGGAGTTTTGAATTGACTGAATCCGATTTGAGCCCTTCAGCTCGCTGAGGCTAGATCCCCTTGCCGAGAAAGACTCGCATTGTCTGACCATCCGTCTTGGAAGAACCGTCTTCCATCGTTCGGCCGGACTTGTTGGCGACAGTGGCCAGCGCGCTTTTCACTTTACCACCACCAGCACCAACAATGTTCGGGCCAGCGACGTTGCCATTCACGACAACAAGGACCGGGCCGCCAGTGATCAGAACGAAGGAATCGCCAACAGCCAGATCGGCTGTCAGAAATGGATCAACGATCCCATCAATCTGAGCATCGTCTGCAGCATCATCACCGGCATGAGTGCCGTACTGATTGGCTGCATAAACGATTGCATGGCCGGGACTGACAACGGCCGTCGCCTTGACGATTCGACATTCCAGAGGAATGGCAGATCGGCTGCGAACCATCTGGCCGTTCACGATTGCAACATCGTGGAGCAAGCCCGGCTCGCCCAGCTTTCGGTCGTTTTCAAGGTCAACGACATTCTTCCGACCAAGGTACTGGTCGAATGCGAGGAGTGTAGACATGTGATTCTCCGAAGTTGCGTGAAGTCAGTTCGTGGTTTGGAAGAGGAAGGAAAGGAGTTGAAACTACTGAGCGATGTAGTGAGCGCGAGTCGCGATCTTCGCCATGAATTTCGGCTGCAGGCGAAGGTTCCCGAAGGTGCTGCACCGCATCAGGTACGCCCCATGCTCAGGCGACCAGTCTGGGCCAAAGACATCGATCATC
>Ga0180430_10003614_pt1 | contig 13300 bp, 10 predicted proteins | sample SS_ome_9_FD_132999 | JGI IMG/M metagenome (GOLD analysis project Ga0180430, IMG submission 132999) | Hypersaline lake sediment archaeal communities from the Salton Sea, California, USA - SS_1_S_2 metaG | ecosystem: Environmental > Aquatic > Non-marine Saline and Alkaline > Hypersaline >... | reverse complement strand
GCTCGCGGAACTCGGGTCGATGACCGGGGGCCTCGCCCACGAGATCAAGAACCCGCTCTCGTCGGCGGTCCTCAACGCCCAGCTCGTCGAGGAGGCGATCCGCGACCTCGACGCCCCCGAGGAAGACACCGCCCCGATGCTGCGTCGGGTCGCCGCCCTCGTGCGCGAGGCGGAGCGGCTCCGGACGATCCTGACCGACTTCCTCCAGTTCGCCGGACGGATGAAGCTCGATCTGCAGCCGGTCGATCTGCGGGCGATCGTCGAGGAGGTCGTGGACTTCTTCCATCCCCAGGCCGACGCCGCGGGCGTGGTCCTCCGCGCCGATCTTCCTCCCTCGAGCCCGATCGTCGACCTCGACGCCGGCCTGTTCAAGCAGGCGGTCCTCAACCTGATGATCAACGCGGTCCACGCGATGGAGGCCAACCCGCCGGAGCGGGATCGTGAACTGCTGGTTCGCCTGACCGCCACCGACGACGAGGTCGCGGTCCACATCATCGACTCGGGCTCGGGCGTGCCCGAGGACCTCCGAGAGCGGATCTTCCACCCCTACGTCAGCGGTACCCGGGGCGGAAGCGGCCTCGGACTCCCGACCTCGCGACGGATCGTCGAGGAGCACGGAGGACGCATCGCGCTGGACGTGCTCGCAGGACGAGGCAGCGACTTCTCGATCCGCCTGGCGCCTTCGGCGAGCGCAGGAGATCAGGTGAGCAGGTGAGCAGGAGACAGTGACTTCGCGGAGTGTTCGAGTCGGCGACCCAATTCTCCTCCCCCACGCGTGGGGGAGGTGCCCGCGCAGCGGGCGGAGGGGGTTCGTGGCCGACTTGTTCAACTTCCGAATTCGCGCAGGCACCGAGCCGGCCGAGCAGCCCCCTCACCGCCTTCGGCGGAGGAGTGGCTTGAGCGCTGCGCGTGGCCCGTTCGGGCCATGCTCGCTTCCTCGTGTCGACGCAGCCGCCTCAAGGGGAGCAGACTGATGCAGGGCGCGGCCGCCCACCCCCCCCATTCTCCATTTCCCCCCCACTTTCCACTTTCCACTTTCCACTCTCCCCACCCCCCAATCTCAAATCTCCAATCTCGCCCCTCCGAGCGTCCCCACTAATCCAACCAATCCTTCGCCGCCAGCCGCTCGGGAACGTACGTCTCGGTGACGTACGAGATGTCCTTCGTGATCAACGACTCGACTTCCATCTTGAAGCCGTTGGAGACCATCCGCTTGATCTCCTTCTGCCACGGCTTGCGGTCGGCGAACCACGGGTATTCGCAGATCTCCCTCGCCCGCTTGCGGTCGCGGTCGTCGAGTTCGATCTTCACGTCGTCGCTGAGTTCGCAGCGGACGTAGTCGTCGGACCGGATGCCGAGGAAGCGGGCGTCGGGGATCGCCATGCGACCGCTCTCGTACGCGAGATTGATCGACCCCTGCTTGATGACGCTGTAGATGTAGTGCCCCCACGGATCGCAGTCGAGCAGGCAGTAGATCGGCAGACCGAGTTCGGTGTTCAACCGGTGCAGCAGGCGTCGGACGCCGCGAGGCGGCTGGCCCGATCCTTCGGTCAGGATGCAGTTGTGCTTCTCCCAGAACCGGTCCTCGTTGAACCGGCTCCAGACGGTGTCCTTCTCGACGTGCAGGACGAACTCGGCGTCGCACTTGCCGAACTGGATGACGCTCGGTTCGCAGATCGACGGGATCGCATAGCCGCCGGTGCCCATGCGGCGGCAGTCGATCTCGTCACCGTTGTCGAACACCGTGATGTTGCCGACCATCGTGCCCCGCTTCTTCGCGAAGACGTGCAGGTTCTCGCGGAGGGCGTCGAGGGTGACCTCCAGATCCTCGAGCACCGCGTCGGACTCGTCCTGACCGTCGAAGGTCTTCTCCTTGGTGCCCGCGATCGTGTGCAGGCTCTTGTAGTACATGCCACGAAGACTGAGCGTCTTGCCCGCCCGGACGAGATCCCGGCACCCGTCCGCGACCAGCACCGTCTGCATGAACTTCTTCGCCTGTCCGAGGTTGAAGAGCAGACGCTGCTGGGCGGCATCGCCCATGCGGAGCACCCGGGCCCTGGCGTCGAAACGGACGTTGGACTTCGACCGGGTCGGCACGTCGAAGCTCGGGTCGGCATGGCGGAGACTCTGCTCGACGATCGAACCCGCGAGGGTCTCGATGCTCGCGACGGTCTCCGCGTCGACCCGGGCCCGCTCGGCGGGATCGGTGCTCGCGGCGGAACGCCGCTTCTTCTTCCGCGTCCCGGCGGAAGCCGACGCTTCCGTGGCGGTCTTGCGGACGGTCTTGCTGCTGGTCCTGGTGCTCGTCTTCTTGCTGGTGGCCATGTCGGGTCCCGGTCTCGGTGGTCGGTCTAGCGCGAGCCGCCCCGGCTGCTGCGTCCGGTCTTCGGACCGGTCTTCTTCGTCTTCTTCCTGGTGGAGGACCGGCGCTTCGTGCCGCCGCCGTCGCTCCCGCCGAAGAGCGTGTCCGCGCCGTCGGCCCCGGATCCACCCGCGACGTTCGAGCCACCGGACGCATCGGCCGCAGGGTCGTGAGCGTCGAGGATGATGACGTCGTCGTCGTGGGCGAGCCGCCCGCCGTCGTCGATCACGCGACCTTCGTCGTCGAGCTGCTGATCGGCTTCGGCGGTCTTGCTGGCGGCGATCTCCTCGAGCGCGGTCTTCACGCTCGCCGCGTCGGTGCCGGTGATGCGTTCGCACGCCATCGCGATCTCGCCGATGTAGCGGGCGAAGACGTGGCGACGCTCGGACTCGCGACGCATCCGCTGTCGCCGACGCAGATACGTGCCGAGCTTGCGGCCGCACTCCTGCAGGGCGAGCCGCATCTCCTTGCGGATCTCGTCGTAGTCGGCGATCGCCTCCTTCGACTCGCTGGTGAACGGCACCCAGGTGCTCGCCATGTGGATCATGACGACCAGCGGGCCGCTCGGCAGTGCACTGCGGGCCTGCTGCAGGCCGTAGTTCCGCCACGCGGTCTCGACCACCGCCTTGAAGCTGCAGCAGGCGGACTGCTGGTAGAGCAGCGGCACGCGGTTGGCGAAGCGGATCACGCGGGCGAGATCGTCACCGGCGAGCTGGCCGCCGTAGGCGATGCCGACCTCGATCTGGAACGGGTTGCCGCGATAGACCGCGGCGGGTCGGCTGCTCGCGGCGAAGAACTCGGCCTTCACTTCCTTGAGCAGACCAGCGAGCATCGCCTTGGTGCCGATCGGCACGAGGCAATCGGTCGGCGGGGCCATGATCCGGACGTCCTGGATCGCCTTGAAGAGCCGCTCGGCCTCGGCGTGCCCGACCTGCTTGACCCAGGTGCGATCGGTCAGTTCCGCCTTGGCGCAGATGTCCTTGGCGACCCGCGGGCCGACGCGGCAGAACTCGTCCTTGAAGAACGCTCCGAGCTGCGAGCGCTCGGTCCGTTCGAGCATCTGGATGAGGGTGCCGAGCTCGATGCCCTTGGGGTGCGGCTTGATCTCGGTCGCTTCGGGCGGCAGCTCGTCGACCGCCCGCGGGAACGCCATCGTCTCGTTGGTCGGGGTGACGTAGGTGAACTTCGCGTGCGGGTTCGCGATCGCGGTCTGCTCGAGGTACTCGTCGACCGAGGCGCGGCCCTTCTGGTAGCGGCCTTCGAGCTCGATCGTGACCTGCGTGCCGTGGCCGTCGGGGAAGAGCCCGTCGTCCTCGGGGTGCTCGGTCTCGCTGATGACCTCCGCCTTGTTGCGGGCGGTGTCCATCTTGAGGACGACCTCGTGCGACGGCTTGCGGCGTCCGGTCTTGGAGATGATGAGCACCGGCTGCCCGGTGGTCATGAGGCCGTACATGCCCGCCGCGGAGATGCCGATGCCCTGCTGGCCGCGGCTCATCTTCATGCGGTGGAACTTCGAGCCGTACAGAAGCTTGCCGAAGATGTTCTCGATCTGCTTCCTGACGATGCCGGGCCCGTTGTCGCGGATGGTGACCTTGAACCGCGTCTCCGCGAGTTGCAGCAACTCCACGGTGATGTCGGGCAGGATCCCCGCCTCCTCGCAGGCGTCGAGGGCGTTGTCCACCGCCTCCTTCACCGTGGTCAGCAACGCCTTCCGCGGATTGTCGAACCCGAGAAGATGCCGGTTCTTGGCGAAGAACTCGGAAACGGAGATCTCCCGCTGACGAGAAGCCATCTCCTCGGCGGTGGATCGTGATCCCGACGACTTCCGCCGGGGACTCTTGGCGGGGGGGGACTTCAAGGCGCTGGGCATTCCGTCGCTCGCGACTGCTTGGAACCGCGTCCGAGGTCGGGCGCGGAGACGGCATCCTGCCGCCTGCGGGAAAATAGCCGAAAGGTGGACGGGGCGTCCGCGATCGACACGCCCCGCACACCACCGTCGGGACCGCTTCCGGTATCGTCCCCGGCCCGTCGGCGCCGTCGGCGGCACCCCCGAATCACCACCCAGTCAGGACAGGAGCCCGCAGAGCCATGGAGACCACCCTCATCATCCTCAAGCCCGATGCCGTCCAGCGAGGACTCATGGGCCGGATCATCAGCCGCTTCGAGGAGAAGGGCCTGCAGGTCGTCGGCGCGAAGTTCATGCAGATCAGCCAGGAACTCGCCGCCCGCCACTATGCGGACCACAAGGAGAAGCCGTTCTACAACGGCCTCGTGTCGTTCATGACCTCGTCGCCGGTGCTGGTGCTGGCCCTCCGCGGCAACGGCGCGATCGCGGTCTGCCGGTCGATGATGGGCGCCACGTTCGGCTTCAAGGCCGATGCGGGCACCATCCGCGGCGACTTCGGGGTCTCAAGCAGTTTCAACCTGATCCACGGCAGCGACAGCCCCGAGGCCGCGGCCCGCGAACTCGAGCTCTTCTTCGCCGCGGGCGAGATCCTCGACTGGACCCCCGCGATGCAGGGCTGGGTCTACGACCTCTCCTCCGGTTCGCCCGAGTGAGCGCACCCCGCTGAACGCCGGACCGGACCGGCGGACGGGCTCGCCCGCCCTCTCGGGTGAACGCCCCATCCGCCGCCGAGACCATCGAACGACGCACCGCGAGACCGCGGTGCGTCGTTTTCGTCGGTGATCCTCGGAGTTGGTCATGCCTCAACGCGGCCGTCGCCGCGGCCCGCCGGTCTTCGGAACCCGGAATCGCTGATTCGGTACGAATCGACCTTCCCGTCCGGGGATTCAGCGCATGAACCGAACGGGGAATCCGAACCACCCTCCGTTCCGAAACGTATGACACCCCGTTCGTGGGTTCCGATCCCGCCGGTTCCGGCGTCCTTCCCATGTCGCGGAAGGCCCGGATCCGCTCGAATCCGTCCCGGTTCCACCCAGCAACCTTCCGAGGGGAATGCGTCCGGCCCGTCCGGACCGCACAGACACACATGCCACGACACCGAGACACACCACCGATCATCGGACGAGACTCGCCGCTGGCCCGGGTTCGCAGTCGAGCCCGGGCCGCCGTCGCGCCCGCAGCCCCCGCCGCCCCTCGAGCCGGTGGCGGACGCCGTCGCGGCGAGAACCGCGACCCGCGACCGCTCTCGCGTCGCGAGGAGTCGCTCCTCAAGGAACTGCTCGCGAAGCCCATCGACTACATCGACTCCGAGGTCTTCCGTCGGCCCGATGCCGAGCAGTACGTCTACGGACTCGACGACGTCGATCGTCCGGACGTCTCGTGGTACCGGCCGCTGATGGAGGACCTGATCCCGAACCGCGGCCGCGTCGATCCGCCGCGTCAGGGCAAGTCGGTGCTGCTGACCGCCGCCCAGGAGCGGATCCTCTTCCTCAAGTTCAACTACGCCCGCTTCCGCATGCGGGAACTGCAGGACGCCCTCGGCGCCCGGCGTCCCGACCTCGCGACCGCCCGCGAGATCCTGCGCTGGCACGCGGTCGCCGACGGGTTCCGCGAGCAGATCGCCGAGACCAATCTCGCCCTCGTCCTGGCGATGGCGAAGCGGGTCCGGATCATGGATGGCGAGTTCTCCGACCTCATCAGCGAAGGCAACATGGCGCTGATGCGGTCGGTCGACAAGTTCGACTGCGGACGCGGGTTCAAGTTCTCGACCTACGCCTGCCGGGCGATCCTCAAGGCGTTCAGCCGGCACGGCATGAAGAGCACCCGCCATCGCCAGCGGTTCCCCGCCGACTTCGACCCCGCATACGAGAAGTCCGACTTCGTCGAGACGCGGCGGGCCGAGGCGGTCTCCGACTCCGCCGACGAAGTGCGGTACATCATGGAGCACAACGAGGCCGACCTGACCTCGGTCGAACGAACCGTGATCTCGCACCGCTTCGGCATCGGCGCCCCCGCCGAGACCGTGCCGCTGACCCTCGAACAGGTCGGCCAGATCATCGGCGTCACCAAGGAACGGGTGCGCCAGATCCAGAACAAGGCCCTCGCGAAGCTGCGGGCCACGATCGAAGGGGCCGAACTGCCGGACGACGGCCAGACGCCGGGCACCAGCGAGAACTGATCGCCGCCGGTCGGGGGGCCCGAACCGACATCCTGAACACCCGAGGGCTCGCCCTCGACACGAACCGCCCTCCGTCTCCGTTCGGGGGGCGGTCACGTTTCACGGAGATCACGCGTCGGATCGGTCGTCCCGGCGGCGGTCCGCGGCCACGAGCACCGGCAGCGCGACCGCGGTGATCGCCAGATGCACGCCCCCGAAGCCCGCGAAGACCGCGGCGTAGGCGGCGGTGACGTCGGCCCCGCCCGCGGTGTCGACGAGTCGCTCGATCAGCAGCCCCGCGGCGACCACCCCGATCAGGAAACCGACGTCCCCCGCCGCCCGGAACCCGCCCATCCCGACCAGGCCGCCGTGGAGCCGATCGAGCATCGAGAGCGAGGTCGGCAGCAGCACCGCACCCCCGAGTCCGATGACCAGCGCGTCGATCGCGAGCACCGGCAACCCGACCGCCGCCGACGGCAGCAGTGCGATCCCGGCCGCGAACGCCACCGCCCCGATGAAGCGAAGCCGCAGATCCCCGAAGCGATCGGCCAGCCAGCCCGCGGGCACCGCCCCGAACCCCATGAGCAGCAGCACCGAGCCGACGAGCATGCCGCGGATCGCCGGACCGAGCCCGATCGCCTCGGCCAGAAAGAGCCCGAGGGTGCCGGTCAGCAGTCCGCCCGCCGCCCGGTCGCTTCCCGCGATCAGCAGCAACGGCCAGAACGGGGCCCGGCGGACGGCGGAACGGTCGGTCGGCTCGGCGGAGCCGGGCGTCGACGCCCGACTCGACGCCCGATTCGACGCCGGTTCCGGATCCGCGACGCCCTCGAGCCGACGAAGCCGATCCCGGGCGATCCACGCCAGAAGCCCCGCGGTCAGGCACGCTCCGGCGCCGACGAGATAGACCAGCCGAGCCGCCTGATCGCCGCCGTCACCGCCTTCCATGCGGGCGATGACGCCACCGAGGATCGCGCCGGATCCGAGGGCCACCGAAAGCAGGGCCGCCGCGAAGCCGAACCGAAGCCCGACCCCCTGCCGGCGGCCAAGGTGCCCGACCAGATCGAACACCACCGCGAACACCATGACGTCGGCGGCCCCTTCCAACGCTCGGAGCACGATCGTCGGCGCGAACCCGATCGGCAGCCACATCGCGCCGAGCAGGGCCGCGTCGGCGGTCGACGCGATCGCGACCGCGAGGATCGGCCGACGTCGCCGGGCGGCGAACCCGAGCAGCGGCACGGCGCAGAGTCCGCCGATCAGGTTGACCGAGAGGAACGCATGCGCCGCCCCCGGCCCCACCCCATAGCGGGCCACCAGCAGTTCCTCGAGCAGCGGGACCACCATCGCATCGGGCAGGGCCGTCAGGACCAGCAGCGCCGCGACCAGCAGCAGATCGGTCGGGCGTCGGCGGTCGGTTGGTGGTGCGGAGGCGAAGGTGTTCACGGGGGCCCGGCAGCGAGGTGGATTCCGGCGGACGATCGGGGCGAGGATACTCCGCGAGCAGGCCGCCGCCGCCCCGCGGACGCCCGGTCGGCCCGCCCCCGGCTGGTAGACTCCGCCTCCTCATTTCCGGAGATCCAACCATGGTCGACAAGGTCATCGCCACCCCCGCCGCGGCCCTCGAAGGCGTCGTCTCCGACGGCATGACCGTCGCGGTCGGCGGCTTCGGCCTCTGCGGGATTCCAGAGCAGTTGATCATCGCGCTCCGCGATTCCGGGGCCCGTGACCTCGTCGCGGTCAGCAACAACGCGGGTGTGGACGACTGGGGCCTGGGGCTGCTGCTCCAGACCCGGCAGATCCGGAAGATGGTGTCGAGCTACGTCGGCGAGAATGCGGAATTCGAGCGGCAGTTCATGGCCGGCGAGCTGGAGGTCGAGTTCAACCCGCAGGGCACCCTCGCGGAGCGGATGCGGGCGGGCGGGGCCGGGATTCCGGCGTTCTTCACCCGGACCGGGGTCGGCACCGCGGTGGCCGAGGGCAAGGAGACCCGCGACTTCGACGGCGAGACCTACGTCATGGAGACCGGCATCCGGGCCGACCTCTCGCTGGTCAAGGCCTGGAAGGCCGACCGGGCGGGCAACCTCGTCTACCGGATGACCGCTCGCAACTTCAATCCCCAGGTGGCGACCTGCGGGCGGACCACGGTCGCCGAGGTCGAGGAGGTCGTCGAGATCGGCGAACTCGACCCCGACCAGATCCATACCCCGGGCATCTACGTGGATCGGGTGGTGGTGACCGCGTCCGAGAAGCGGATCGAGCAGCGGACGGTCCGCTCGGGCTGAACAGTCCGATCAGTCCGATCATTGGGGGGCCGGACCATTCCCGCGGGATCGGAAAGGGCTCGCGGATTCGTGCCATATTCTGGCCGATGCTGCGTTCTGATTCCGTCCTCACCGGCTCACGCTCGTCGGAAGAGCCGATCCACAGACGCCTCCGGAGGTTTCTGCGAACCATGCCGCTTCATCGCCTCACCCTGCCGGCCATCCTCGTCCTGTCCCTGCCGCTTCTGGTGGCGGCCCCGGCCAAGGCCCAGTTCGGCGGTGCCGCCGGTTTCGCCGACGCGTTCCGACCCGACTTCCTCGACCGCGACATGCCACTCTTCGTCGAGCATCTCCGGCTCGAGGACTGGCAGCGTCCGATCGTCGAGATGCTGCTGCTGGACTACTCCCAGTCGTTCGAGGCGGGCATCGAGCGGGTGAAGAACGAGATGCGCGACTCGCAGGCGGTCCTGAGCCGGATCGACCCCGACAAGGTGATGGAGGTCATCCTCGAGCCGATCGCCCGCTGGGACGGCGAGCGGCGTGGCCTCCGCGAGGACTTCCTTCTGAACATCAAGGGGACGCTCTCGGCCGACCAGATGGCCCGCTGGCCGCGATTCGAGCGGACCCTGCGACGCGAGAAGGAGCTCCCCAAGGGCGAACTCCACGGCGAGTCCGTCGACCTCTACTCGCTCTTCCGCAGCCTCCGGCTTCCGTACGAGATCGAAGAACCGGTCGACGCCCTGCTCGAGCAGTATGAACTCGAGCTCGACGCGGCCCTCGACGCCCGTCGGCAGCGGATCGACTCGCTTCAGGAAGGCATCAAGGAGGCCATGGCGAGCATGGACTTCGATGCGGGTCTGGCCGCGACCGATTCGATCATGCAGACCCGGGTCGCGGTGCGGAACGTCCAGGATCGCTGGATCGAGACCATCGCCGAAGCCCTGCCCTCGCCGCACGCCGAGACCTTCCGCCGCAACGCCCTCGAACGCGGCTACCCCAAGGCGTTCCGGCCGACCGCGATTCCCCGGCTCCTCGAGTCGGTCCGTCAGGTCCCCGACCTGACCGACGATCAGATCGCGCGAATCGACGAGATCGAGGCGCAGTTCGACATCTCCCTCGCGCTCGTCGAGGGCCGGATCGTCGACGCGATCCGCCGCGAGCAGCCGGGCGAGTCACGCCGCAAGGTCGAGCGGATGATCGCCCGCCGCAACGGCGAATCGGTCACCCGCCAGCCGAGCCCCGAAGACAAGATCATCGCCGAGAAGAACGACCTCGTCGACGAGACCCGTCGACAGATCCTCGCGGTGCTCACCCCCGAGCAGACCGGTGAACTCCCCGGCGGCATCACGCCCCGACTCCCCGGCGGCCGTGAACCCGGCGTCGGCGACGCGAAGGGCGGCGCGTACCCCGGGCACCCGGGCGGCAAGCTGACCGGCCCCGCCCGCCTGAAGCCCTCGGGCGACGGCAGCAAGGGCGACCGGACCGGCGGCATCCAGCGGGGCACCGACGTCACCCCGATCACCCCCAAGGGCGGACGCGGCGGCCGGGACTGAGGCTCACCGCGGCGATCCTCCTTCCCGGGTCCTCCCTCCGACCCACCGACTCCAGAGACTCCAGTGACCGAGCACGCTCCTGAAGACGCGACTTTCGACACCTCCACCGCCTTCGCCGGCGGGGCCGAGGAGGAGATCCGGCTGGAGGTCGCCACCCCCGCTCCGGTCGAGCGGAGTCTCGAGTCGGATCGGCTCCATCTGCTCGGGATCGACGTGCTCGACCGGATGCCGGACGTCGACCCCGACGCCACGGCCCTGCTGCCCGCCGAGGTCGCGGTCCGACTCCGGGTGGTGCCGATCACCGCCGACGACGTCTCGATCCGGCTGGCGATGCTGGATCCGCTCGACTCCGAGGCCGTCGACGAGGTCTCGACCCGGTCCGGCCGATCGATCGATCGCGTCGGCCTCGAGCCGTCGATCTTCGCGGAGTTGATGAAGACGGCGTACGGCACCACCGCCGCCCGCATGGCGGAGAGCCTCGCCGCCGACGACGGTCTCGCGGGCGACACCGAGCACAACCTCGACGCGATCGAAGCCGACGACGTCCACCAGATGGCGGAACAGCCGTCGCTGATCAACCTCGTCAACCTGATCCTGCTCGAGGCGATCCAGTCGCGGACCAGCGACGTCCACGTCGAGCCGTTCGAGGACGAACTCAAGGTCAAGTACCGCGTGGACGGCGTGCTCCGCGAGCAGCCCTCGCCGCCGAAGCATCTTCAGGCGGCGCTGGTCGGCCGCATCAAGATCATGGCCCACATGAACATCGCCGAGCGATACGTGCCGCAGGACGGGCACATCACGCTCCGGTTCGAGGGCCGCAAGGTCGACATCCGCGTCTCCACCGTGCCGACCCTGTACGGCGAGTCGGTGGTCATGCGTATCCTCGACAAGTCGTCGCTCCCGCTCGATCTGGTGAGCCTCGGGATGGCCGAGCGCGACCGCAACACCATGGACCGGCTGATCGAGAAGCCGCACGGGCTCGTGCTGGTCACCGGTCCGACCGGATCGGGCAAGACCACCACGCTCTACGCATCGCTCAGCAAGCTCTACGACCCCCGCAAGAAGATCATCACCATCGAGGACCCGGTCGAGTACGAACTGGCGGGCATCAACCAGATCCCGGTGAACCCGAAGCGGGGGCTCACCTTCGCCTCGGGACTGCGGGCCATCCTGCGACAGGACCCCGACGTCATCTTCGTCGGCGAGATCCGCGACACCGAGACCGTCGACATCGTGATCCGGTCCGCCCTCACCGGCCACCTCGTCTTCTCGACGCTCCACACCAACGACTCGATCTCGTCGGTCGGCCGCATGATCGACATGGGCGCCGAGCCGTACCTCGTCGCGTCGGTCATCGAAGGCATCCTCGCCCAGCGACTCGGCCGCCGGATCTGCACCAACTGCAGCAAGTCGGTCCCGATGGACGAGGACACCCGCCGCCGACTCGCGAAGGACGAGGTCGAACGCTTCGACGGTCGGATGACCATCGGCGAGGGCTGCGAGAAGTGCGGCAACTCGGGCTTCCGCGGCCGCCTCGGGTTCTACGAACTCATCAAGGTCGGCCCCGCGTTGCGAACCGGCATCTCCGAAGGCCGATCGACCATCGAACTCCGCGGACTCCTCGGCGACGACTTCGTCTCGATGCGCGAGGACGGCATCCGCAAGGCGATCGAGGGGATCACCACGCCCGAGGAAGTCCTGCGGGCGACGCAGGACGTGGACGACTTCGGAGGCTGACGCCACCCATGCCCGCCTTCGCCTATCAGGCCATCGACACCGACGGACGCCCCGTCAACGGCACCGTGACCGCGGCCAGCCGCACCGCGGCGATGGACCGCATCCGCGCCCTCGGCCGCACCCCGACCGACGTCGTCGAATCGAGCGGCAGCGGCGAGGCGGCGAGCGCCGGCCGGCCGTCGATCCCGGTCGCCGAGGTCGCCAACCTGATGCGGGAGCTCGCGACCGGCATCGAGGCCGGCCTCCCGCTCATGCAGAGTCTGGTCACGGTGCGACGCCAGTCACCCGGAGTGAAACAGGCGGCGATCCTCGACTTCCTGATCGAGCGGGTCGAGGCCGGTCGCCCGCTGCACGAGGCGTGTCGCGAGTACGGCGACCCGTTCGACGACATGATCGTCGGCATGCTCCGGGCCGCCGACGCCTCGGGCCGGATGCACGAGGTGCTGCACCAGCTCTCGGATCTGCTCGAACGCGGCATCGAACTTCGACGAGAACTCATCGGCGCCACGATCTATCCGCTGATCGTGCTCGCGATCATGGGTCTGAGCGTCACGATCTTCGTCACCATCCTGCTGCCCAAGCTCATGGTCCCGCTCCAGCAGCAGGGCGTGCCGCTGCCGTGGCCGACCCTGGTGCTGCTCGGCTTCGCGGACTTCATGACCGCGTGGTGGTGGGCGATCCTCGGCGGCGGCGTGATCGGCTGGTTCGCCTGGCGGACGTGGTCCGTGGTGCCCGCCAACCGTCGGATCGTCGACGGCCTGCTGCTGCGGATTCCGGTGCTCGGGGTGCTGCTCCGTGACATCGCGGTCGCCCGTTTCACCCGCACGCTCGGCACCCTGAGTTCCGCGGGCGTGCCGATCCTCTCGGCCCTCGGGATCGTCCGCGACACGCTCGGCAACACGGTGATGATGGACGCGATCGACGAGGTCCGCGAGAAGGTCACCACCGGCGGCTCGCTCGCGACCCCGCTCGAGCGATCGGGACACTTCCCGCCGCTGCTGGTGCAGATCGTCAACCTCGGCGAACGGTCGGGCCGGCTCGAAGGCATGCTCATGCACGCCGCGGGCGCCTTCGACCGTCAGGTCAACAACAGTCTCAAGATCTTCACCAAGGCCCTGCCGCCGTTCCTGCTGGTCGTGATGGCGGCGGTGGCGGCGTTCGTGCTGTCCGCGATCCTTCTCCCGCTGCTCGAGATGCAGGAAGCGGTCGCCGGTTCACGCTGATCAGCGTCAAACAAGCCAAGCCCCACCCCCCCCACTCTCCACTTTCCACTCTCCACTCTCCCCCCTCCCCCCCCACTCTCCACTTTCCACTCTCCACTCT
>Ga0180430_10003613_pt1 | contig 13307 bp, 11 predicted proteins | sample SS_ome_9_FD_132999 | JGI IMG/M metagenome (GOLD analysis project Ga0180430, IMG submission 132999) | Hypersaline lake sediment archaeal communities from the Salton Sea, California, USA - SS_1_S_2 metaG | ecosystem: Environmental > Aquatic > Non-marine Saline and Alkaline > Hypersaline >... | reverse complement strand
TTGACCGCGCCGGTCAGGCGGGCCGCGTCGCTCAACTCATCCATGTAACGCATAACGGCCTGTTTGTGCGGCACGGTCACATTGCACCCCTTGAAATTCAGGGCGACCAGCCCCCGCAGGGCCTGTTCGACATGCTCCGGCTGAACCGGCAGCGGCACGTAGGCAAAATCCAGGCCGAGGGCGGCAAAAGCGGTGTTGTGCATGGTGGGGCTGAGGCTGTGGCGCACCGGCCAGCCAATCAAGCCCACCAGCGAAGTGGTTCCGGTGATGGCGTGTTGCGTTAGTTCTGCCATTGGATATTGGCTCCCAATTTTTGCATGGTTTCCACAAAGCCGGGGAAACTTTCGTGCAGTTCCTCGGCCTCTTCGATGATGGTTGGCCCGGCCGCGGACAGGCCGGTCACGGCCAGCGACATCGCCAGGCGGTGGTCGCGCCGGCTGCGGGCCAGGCCGCCGGTCAGGGTTTGCGGCCCGTCAATTTCAAAGCCGTCCGGGTGGGGGGTGATGATTGCCCCCAGCCGGGAAAATTCGGCCACCACCGCGTCAATGCGGTCGCTCTCTTTTTTGCGCAGTTCGGCCGCGTCGCGCACCAGCGTCCGGCCGCGGGCGCGCAGGGCGGCCACGGTGAAGACCGGGAACTCGTCAATCATCCGCACGACGATTTCGCCCTGCACGGTGACGCCTTCGAGTTGACTTGCACTCGCAGTCAGGTCGGCCACCGGCTCGCCCGCTTCGAGGCGCTCGTTGGTCACGTCAATCTGACCGCCCATCGCCTGCAACGTTTCCAGCAGACCGGTTCGGGTGAAATTGGTGTTGACTCCCTCAATTTCCACCCGGCTGTCCGGCCCGGTCAGGGCGGCGGTCAGCAAAAACGCGGCGGACGACATATCGCCGGGGATGGTGAAGCGCAGCGGTTGCAGTTCAAAACCGGCGGGGTCAAAGGTGATGACGCCCTCAGCCTCGGTGATGGTTGCCCCCTGACCGCGCAACATGCGCAGGGTGTGGTCGCGGGCGGGGCCGGGTTGGTGCAGAACGGTCGCGCCGGACGCGCCCAAGGCGGCCAGCAGTACCGCAGTTTGCAGTTGGGCGCTGGCGACGGGCATCTCATACGCCACCCCGCGCAGATTGCCGCCGGTGATGGTTACCGGGGCGCAGCCATCCACCGTCTCGATGGCGGCTCCCATCTGGCGCAGGGGGGCGGCGATGCGTTCCATCGGGCGGCGGCGCAATCCGGCGTGGCCGTCAACCACGGCGGTAAAGGGTTGGGTCGCCAGCAGGCCCATCAACAGCCGCATGGTGGTGGCCGACCCACCGCAAAAAAGCGGTTCTGCGGGCGGTGAAAAGCCGCGCAGGCCACGCCCCTCGACGGTCAGGGTGGCCCGGCCCGGCCCGGTGGGGTCAACCTGCACGGAGATACCCAGGCTGCGGATGCTGTCGACCATACGGGCCGTCACCCCGGCGTTGAGCCAGTTGTGGGCCACGGTGGTGCCTTGAGCCATCGCCCCCAGCATCAGGGTGCGGTGGGAAATGGATTTGTCGCCGGGCAGCGAAACCCGGCCCTGCAATTTGGGGGCAGGCTGGATGATGAGTTTCAAATCAAGTGCCTCAATTCGGAAATTAAGAATTAAGAATGAAAAATTAGAAATTAAAACGATTTATGATTTCAGATTTGTGATTGGATTACGCCCACAAATAGCCTTCATTAATCGTAATTCGCTATTCATACAGCGCCTGCCGTTGATGGGCGGCTTCTTCCATCATTTGCCGCAGTTGGGCTTCGTCATTTGTGTCCAGGGCTTCGGCGAAGCGTGCCAACTGGTTTTGGGCAAGCCTGAGCATGTATTGCACCGCGCCTTGATTGGTTTGCAAAATGTCAAGCATCATGGTGACATCGGAGGCGGCGACGCGGGAGGTGTCGCGAAAACCTGAGGCAGCAACCTCCCACACCACCGGGTCACGGGCGGCCACCTGCCGGGCGGCGAGCACCAGTGAGGCGGCCATGGTGTAGGGTAGATGGCTGATGGCGGCCACCAGCAGGTCGTGGCGGTCGGCGGCCAGTTCGCGCGGGTTAGAGCCAATCGCCACAGCCAGCTCTCGAATCAAGGCGGTGGCTGCGGGTGGGGTGCGGGCCAGGGGTGTCAAAATCCAGGGGGCGCCCCGGTACAGGTCGGCTTCGGCGGCAGCCATGCCGGTCACTTCTTTGCCGCACATCGGATGGGAGCCAAGCGGGTGCAGGCCGTCCGGTAAATCGGCCATCGTCTGCACAATGGCCTGTTTGGTGCTGCCCATATCGGTGATGACCGCACCCGGTTTGAACAGCGGGGCGTAGTCGGCCAACTGCCGTAAAATAATCCGCACCGGCGTGGAAAAGATGACCACCTCGGCCTGGCCCAGCGCCTCAGCGGGGTCAGTGGTAGCCTCATCAACCACTCCCAACTGCCGCGCTTCAGTCACGGCGGTCTCGCGCCGCACCAGCCCGATGACCCGCCGGCAGACATTTTTTTCTTTGAGGGCCAGGCCCAGCGAACCACCCATCAGGCCCAGCCCCACAATAGCGACCGTAGAGTTCTTTAACGAAAATTCAGGCTCGAAGATGAATCTCCTTAATATCAAGGATGAAGGGTGAGGGATGAAGGATGAGAATATATTTCATCCTTCCGCCTTCATCATTCATCCTTTTGCTTAGACCGTGCGTCCGACAGCTTCGGCCACTCGACGGACTTCATCCATCAGTTCGGCAAAGCGATGGGGCTTGAGCGATTGTTCACCATCGCTGACGGCTTCGGCGGGGTTGGGATGCACCTCAATGATGATGCCATCGGCGCCGGCGGCGACCGCGGCCTTGCTGGCCGATTTGACCAATGTCCAGCGGCCGGTGGCGTGGCTGGGGTCAACCACTACCGGCAGGTGGGTCAATTCTTTCAAGACCGGCACGGCATTGATATCGAGCGTGTTGCGGGTGTATTTTTCAAAAGTGCGGATGCCCCGTTCGCACAAGATCACTTTATGATTGCCGTTGGACATAATATATTCAGCGCTCATCAGCAACTCTTCAATGGTGCTCATCATACCACGTTTTAGCAAAACGGGCATGTTGGTTTGGCCTACGGCGTTGAGCAGGGCGTAGTTTTGCATGTTGCGGGTGCCAATCTGCAACACATCGGCGTATTTGGCTACCAGTTCGACCTGTTCCGGGGCCATCACTTCGGTGACGATGTGCAGGCCGGTTTTTTCGCGGGCCTGGGCCAGAATCTTTAGCCCTTCTTCGCCCATCCCCTGGAAGCTGTAGGGGGAGGTGCGGGGTTTGAAGGCGCCCCCCCGCAACAGATGAGCGCCGGCCGCTTTGACAGCCTCGGCGGTTTCCATGACCTGCTCCAGGCTTTCGACGGAGCAAGGGCCGGCCATCACAATTACTTTGTCGCCGCCGAACACGTGACCATTGATGGCGATTTTGGAGTCTTCCGGCTGGAAGTCGCGGCTGGCCAGCTTGAAGGGGCGTAACACCGGCACCACCCGGTCAACGCCGGTCATGCGGCCAATAGCGCCTTTGTCCAGCTGCCGTTCATCGCCAATAATGCCGATGATGGTCCGTTCCTCGCCAGAAGAAAGGTGGGTTTTGAATCCGGCTTTCTCTACCCGGCTGACCACGGCCTCCACATCTTTTTTTGCGGCTTGCATTTTCATAATAATAATCATTTTAGTTTCTCCTCTTTTGGTTGATAAAATAAAAAAGGGCGCAACCGATAAAGTGGTCGCGCCCTGTGTAAACGATAGAGTAAGTTACATCAGTCTCCGATCAGAACGCGGCCTCCACTGCCCCAAAAATAATAAGCCCAAAAATAAAAAACGCCCGCAAAAAAGGTTGCGAGCGCGATAAACCAGACATTAACCAGTTCGGTTTGATGAATGGCCTGGGCAATAGAATTATTTTTTGTGAGGTGAAGAGACCGATTCGACACGGCAAAATACCTGCTCATATTTGCAAGCATCATAGCACATAACAGAAGGCGTGTCAATCCCTTGCAAAAAAAATTGCCCAAAGGTTAGTGGGAACGACTAACCTTTGGGCGAAAGAAGGAAGGAGATGCGCGAGATGCTCGCGATTTATCGTTTGTTAGTATAACTGGTTTGGTTGCTTTTTTCATCAGCCAACCGGCGATGCTTTGCGATGGATTTTATGCGCCGCATCGCTTACGCCATATAGCGTATAGTAGTCGTAGGGTAGTAGTTGACCAATGGCAAATCTGGTGATAGCATACGGAAAATATATAATTTGGAGTGTGACTGGTGGCAGAATCAGGAAAACTGGCAGAGTGGCAGGTGAATAATGCCTGGCGTGAAATTATCACTCGAATATTTGAAGAGGTTGAAACAGAATTTAATATTTGGCCTGAATGGCTGGTGAACCCGGCCACTAATCGGCCTTTGAAGCTGGATTTGCATTATCCCCAGTTGGGGGTAGCCGTGCGTTTTGAGGGGGTGCAGGGGAAACGGAAGCTGCGCCTCAGCCTGGAAGAAGAGGCGCAACAGGCAGTGAGAGAGCGAGCCAGGCAGGAGTTATGCCGGGCCAATGGTGTCGAGCTGATTGTGGTTGATTTGGCCGCGGATGACCCTCCGGCACTGTTACGAGAGGTTGATGTTTGTTTGAGCCGAGCCAAAGAACGGGTTACATCCAAAAAGGCGAAAGCGCAGATCAAACAGGCGCGCGCCGTGGCCGCAGAGCTGGCTCGCCGGGTGAAGCAGGTTCGGGGTTTACGATTGTATGCTGATTTGTGGAATGACCGCCAACATCGGCTGGCGGAACCACAGCAGTCAACGTCGTCGCGTCCACCGGTCAATATGCAGTTTGAGGAGGAGATGTTGGTAGAACACCCCGCCTTTGGCCAGGGGATAATTTTGACGGTTACGGACAAGGGAGATGATATTTTTTTGCGGGTTGATTTTGTGATGGCTGGGGTGAAGGTTTTGGCCGCCAGCCTGGTGGCGGATAAACTGCGAGTTAAATCAAAATAGCGTGTATTTTGATGGTGGCGAGTATCCATCCACCACCGGTCACGGTGTATTTGTGGATATTTTGGCAGGGGCGGTTTCTGATTCGCCCCTGTACTATTTTTAAAGCGTTACCGGCTCAACTTTGAAATTTCGACCATCGGGGCGCAGTTTGCCGGTTGTGATTTGGGAATCGTGCTGAAATATGAGCAGGGTGTCGGTTTCGACGGCCCATTTTTGCCAGAAACGTTTGGTTTCGATGGATTCCAGTGGTTCCACATCGTAGGCAGTCACCCAGGCCAGCCGCTCCAGGTGGTAGTGGAGCGTGGCCATATCAGCCGTAAACATCGCAGTTTGCCCCCCCGATTCCAGTATCACGACCTGATGGGCGCGGGTGTGGCCGCGGGTAACGGCAGTCCGGACGTGGCTGGTGATTTGGGTGTCACCAGAAATAATTTTTAGTTGACCGGCTTCGTGTAGTGGCTGGTAGTTTTCGGGGTAGTAGGTGGCCCGGGTTCGCTCGTTGGGGAGGATGGCATCGCTGTATTCAAGGCGTTGGATATAATAGGTGGCGTTGGGAAACGCGGGGACGACCTTATCCCCATCAAGTTTTGTGTTGCCGCCACAGTGGTCCAGATGCAGGTGAGTGTTGATAACAATGTGGATGTCGGCTGGTTGCAGGCCGTGCCGGGCCAGATGAGCTACCAGATCGCCGTGGGGCCGTTCCAGACCGGCGTGGACTTGCATTTTTTCGGTGAGTTTTTGACCGTAACCGGTATCAACCAGAATGTTTTTGCCATCAGAATGAATAAGCAGGCAGTTGACAGAAAAGGGAACCTGATTGCGATTGTTGGGGGGGAAGCGGCCTTCCCACACTATGCGGGGCACCAGGCCAAAGGCGCCGCCGCCGTCCGTCCAGGCAATGCCGTCGCTGAGGATATGAAATTCAAGGTTTGCCAGGGTAGCCAAAGATAACCTCCGGGTGTTTAAGTATCAGTCTGATGTATATTGCTTGAATTGTTCCTGGAACCAGTAAACCAGGTTTTGTTTTTCGGAAGGGGGTAAAAAGGCGGCCTGGGCCGCGTTGAGAATCATTTGCAGCAGGGCCTCAAAGGGGACACCGGCGCCCCGGCTGGCTACCAGGAATTCATCGGTGAGGGTGGTGTTGGAAATTGAAGGGTCGTCCGTATTGATCGTGACCGGAATGCCAAGTTGGTAAAGTGGATAGAGGGGGTGTTTTGCCAGTTTGGAGACGATGCCGGTCTGCAAGTTACTGGTTGGGCACATTTCCAGAGGAATGCGCCGTTGTTTGAGTAGGTCTATTGTATACAGGTCTTCAATGGCCCGCACGCCATGCCCAATTCTTTCGGCGCCCAGTTTGTCCAGGGCTTCCTGGATGTTAACCGGAGGGCCGGCTTCGGCGGCATGGGTGGTAATGTGCAGCCCCTGTTTTTTGGCCCATTGAAAGACCTCAATAAATTTGGTGGGGGGGTAGTTAATTTCGTCGCCGGCCAAATCTATGCCGACGATGCCCCGAGCCTGGTTCGCGGCCGCAATTTCAACCAGTTCCCAGGCGTAGTAGGGTTCGTGCCGACCAATTTGAATAATCAGGCGACACAGCATTTTGTGGTCAGTTTGGGCCTGGTTGGTGGCTTCGATTACCCAATCTACCACTTCGGCAAAACTGAACCCCTGGCTGAGACTGAGGGCCACGGGGTTAAACCGTAATTCCAGGTAATGAATATTGTCAGCCGCGGCATCGGCCACGGCTTCGTAGGCGATGCGCATCACTGCTTCGCGGTTGGAATAGAAGCGGCGCAACAGTTTGAACTTGGCCAGAAATCCCAAAAAGTCCGGACTGTCGTCTACAACTTGAACATAGGGGCGTAATTCTTCCAGATTCCAACTTGGCAGGTCTACAGCATGTTCGTGGGCAATTTCGGCCAGGGTAGAGAGCCGCAAGCTGCCTTCCAGGTGACGGTGCAGGTCTATTTTTGGCAGGTTGAAGAGGGTATCTCTTAGATTACGTTTTTTGGTGGGCATACTTGTTTGGGTCATACAGGTTTACGGGTACAATATTTGTCTGGTGTTGAGGGTTATGGGTTGCTTGGTTCGGTAACTAGCCAGTTCCAGTATCGCCAGGTTATTATCAGTCCCCAGGTTACGCTAATTGTCAGCGGGAGATAGTAGGCAGTTATCAATATCCAGGCCGGCGTATTGTCTACGGAGGCCAGCCCCACAACAAAACTCAGATTGGTAACATAGCTTGTTGCCACAAAAATTAACGCCAAATAATAATGGCGATAGATGGGGGGCATTTTTATGACAGCCCCAAATCTCTGCGAAAGTTTGGCCAGTACAAAGAACAGGATAATAATGGTTAGGATGCCAAAAGATCCCAGTAGCGATGTAATCATGGTGTGCGGCTGCCTACCATCAGTTTCAACAGGTATAAGCCAAATCCACCGGCAATCAGTGCCCCCGCGAAGCGGATAAGGTCTGCCCAGATATCGTTGGTAATTATGGTTGGAGAGAGGGCATACTTGCCCGCAGCCAGAATGAACAGGCCGATTGCTATCAGAAAAGCGTTGTAATACGTTTTGCGTCCTGATTTTTGTTCGTAAAATCTGGCAATTAAGAAAATAAAGTATAGCAGAATACTAACAATTCCCCAGATATAAACAGTAAAAAGACCAGAAACTATGTTCATCTGTAACTTTGGCTCGCAGGGAAATTAAAACCAGAATCTTTGTGGTTAGAGCGCAGGGTCGGAGTAGTTACTTTATAAAAGCCTCAACAAATGATTCGGCCATACGACGTGGACTGCCGCTTAAGATGCCCTCTTGTCCTTCAAATTTTGTCTGAATGCCAATTCCAGTATCGCTAATATCAAACTGTTGAATATCTTTGGCATGGTTGCTGCCACGCATTTTCAGAACCAGCAAGGCTTTACGGATGGCAGATTCTATTTCTACATACCGTAACATTATGTAAGAATCAACGACAAAGCCCAAACTATCCTGGTCTGGAGATTCGCCCAGCAAAACCGGGCTTTCGCGGGTAAGGATACTGGTTAGCCCTTCGCGCTTGAGGCCATTGATAAAGTTGTATTCCAGATTACGTAATTCAACCGGGTCTTGTGACAAACGGCGAAAGTGGGTCATACTGTCCACCACTACCCGCCTGGCCCCCATCTGGGTGACATAGCTTTCTATCATACCGCCCACGCTTTCAATATCAAGCTGACTTACCTCGGGGCTGGTCATGATAATCTTTAACAGGCCCTGTTTTTCCAATTGGCGAAAATCCCAACCAAAAGCAGCCGCGTCATTGTAATATTGTTGGGGAAATTCCTCAAAGGTAATAATTAACCCAGGTTCATCAAACTGGGTGATGCCATTGTAAATAAACTGCATCCCCAGGGTAGTTTTGCCGGTGCCGGGCGCGCCCTCTACCAGGTTTGCGGTTTCCCGTAAAAATCCGCCGTCGAGCATTTCATCCAGGCCGTTGATACCGGTTTTTACCCGTTCGAGATTCATATTTAGCGCATCCCTCTGATGATATGATAGACAGCCTTTACCCGGAAGTGTCTGTCTTCGCAGGCCAGAATAAATTTATCTACCAAGGCTCGCATATTTTCATTGGCTGCCAGCGAGTAAACAGGCGTGTTGTCGAGCATCCGTTTTTCCATGATTTCGCTGACCACCAGTTCTTCCAACTCTGGTTCTACCGACGCTACATTCCGCCCGGCATACCTGGCAATATTTTCCACGGTATCGGATGTGTGAGGATTTTCGTAGAAAAATCGCACCAAGTCCCACTTGATGAAAGAGTTCACCTTGGTTTTGATGAAATCAAGCAAAGCCGGGTCCATATCGCCCATCAATCGGGCTGTAAAACTATCTTCATTTTGCGCCAAGGGTGGGCCTCCTCAAATTTAGCCGTGGTTTGTCATTTGTTTATGTCATCCTTGACTTTTGTATCCTGAAAACATGGAGATTCTTAAATCAATTGTGGTAATGGTTCAACTCCAGGCGCTAAAATCGGTTGAAGCTGAGAATGTGTTAACATTTGCCAATTTTTGATGCAGACTTGTTGAAACGGGCGAAGTTGGCCCCAAAATGCGTCCTGACTCGTCACCCATACGCAGGACATTACTAATATTATCATTATCAACCGGAAATTGCAATAGGTATTTCGAGTAATTCCACACTTTTTCGATTTCGAAAATTACCGTGACTCATGTGTAGAATCTGCGCATGTCATTGCGAAAGAAGCGAAGCAACCTCCGTTCAGCAACGATGGAGACCGCTTCGCCTCCAACTCACGGTGACATATCAGCACACTTTTCACACAAGAGCCAATTATCGTTTTTTCCGGCTTTGTTTTCGTTTGCGGCCGGCCGGAGCCGGTTGCTGACTGCCGTTGCCGCCGGCCATATCTGATTTCATGTGGCAATGTTTGTATTTTTTGCCGCTGCCACACCAGCACGGATCGTTGCGCCCCGGCGTTTGTTTTACCCGAACCGGCTCCCTTGTTTTTTCGGCGCCGGGGGTCGTTGCCTCGGCCTTGCCCGCGGCCATGGCGCTGGGGTGGACAGCCTGCAAATTGCGGGCGCTTAATCCCCCCAGTTGCCCCCGACCATCTCCGGCCTGACCTGCCGGTTGTTGGGCGCTGGGCGCGGTTAGCCCGGCCAACTCGGGGTGGAAAATTTTGCGGACAACTTCTTCCTGAAATGTGGCCCGCAATTGGCCGTGCATTTCAAAGGCATCTTTTTGAAAGGCAACCAACGGGTCCTGTTGACCGTAGGCCCGCAGACCGATACCTTCGCGCAGGGCATCCAACGCGGTCAGGTGCCGGACCCACAGCGTATCCAGCGTGCGCAGCATCAGGGCTTTTTCCCACCAGCGCAGCCGTTCCGTGCCCAGTTTTTGCTGTTCCATCTCTTCGTATTCGCGGTGGGCAATTTCCAGAATTTCCTCTTCGATTTGTTCCGGGGCCATATTTTGCCAACTGGCCGAGGTGAGGGTGGGGGGCAGCGGGATAATGGTCCGCACCGAATTATAAAGGGCAGCGACATCCCATTCTTCCGGGTCTTCGCTGGCGGTAAATTCCTGCACCAGACTGCTCAAATGAGATTCAACCATCCGCATTACGCTGTCTTTCAGGATTGAGCCGGTTAAGATACGGTGTCGTTCGGCGTAGGTTACTTCCCGCTGTTGGTTAATCACATCATCATATTTAAGCAGGTGCTTGCGGATGTCGAAGTTGTGGCCTTCTACTTTGGTTTGGGCATTTTCAATAGATTTGCTGACAATACCGGCTTCGATGGGGACATCTTCTTCCACACCGAACCGCTCCATCAGATTGGCCACATTTTGGCCGCCAAACCGGCGCATCAAATCATCTTGCAGCGATACAAAAAAGCGGCTGGAGCCGGGGTCTCCCTGCCGGCCGGCCCGCCCCCGCAACTGGTTATCAATACGGCGGGCATCGTGCCGTTCTGTGCCGATGACGTGCAGGCCGCCCAGTTCATGGACCAGGTTTTTGTCTTTGTTGACCACTTCCTGCCATTTTTTCAAGGTGGTTTGCCACAGTTCCGGCTCAACCTCGGTTAAATCTACGCCTTTGCGGCGCAGCTCGTCGCGGGCCAGACCCTCGGCATTACCGCCCAGCAAAATGTCAACCCCGCGACCGGCCATGTTGGTGGCAATGGTCACGGTGCCGGGCCGGCCGGCCTGGGTGATGATGCTGGCTTCCCGTTCGTGCTGTTTGGCGTTTAGCACCTCGTGTTTGATGCCTTCGCGGTTAAGCAGGTTCGACAGGTATTCTGATGTTTCAATGGCAATGGTACCCACCAGAATCGGCTGGCCCGATTCCTGAAGTTCTTTAATTTCCTGAACTACGGCTTTGAATTTGGCTTTGGGGTCTTTGTAAACCACATCGGGATAATCAATCCGCTTGTAATAAAATTCGTTCGTGTCCGGGTTGCGGTAGGTCACAACCTCAACCCCATCCTGTTTTTTTACTTCCCGTTGCAGCGTATCCTGCATAGCCCGATATTCCACATTGGTGGGCAGAACGGTCACTTCCAGGTCATAAATATCGCCAAACTCTTCTGCTTCGGTTTCGGCGGTACCGGTCATCCCGGCCAGTTTATCGTACATTCTAAAGAAGTTCTGGAACGTGACCGTGGCCCAGGTGAAACTTTCGTGGCGCACGCTCACCCCTTCTTTGGCTTCGATGGCCTGGTGCAACCCCTCACTGTAGCGCCGGCCATGCATCAACCGCCCGGTGAACTCATCCACAATGATGACTTCGCCGTTTTGCACTACGTAGTCCACATCCAATTTGAACAGGACATTGGCCCGCAGGGCGTTATCCAGGTAGGGGGTCATGGCCGCGCTTTCACCCTCGTACAGGTTTTCGACGCCCAAAGCCCGTTCCATTTTTTCCACGCCCCGTTCCGTCAGGTAGACAATGCGCGATTTTTCATCAACCACGTAATCACCGTCCGGCTCCATTTCTTCATTATCCACGCTCTCTTCGCTGCTTTTTTTGAGGGGACGGACCAGTTGAGCGAATTTTTGGTACAGTTCGCTGCTTTCCTCAGCCTGACCGGAGATAATCAGCGGGGTCCGGGCCTCGTCAATGAGGATGTTGTCAACCTCATCAATAATGGCGTAATGCAGTTCTCGCTGGGTAACGCGGGAGGGATCGGGGACCATGTTGTCGCGCAGGTAGTCGAAGCCGTATTCATTGTTGGTGCCGTAGGTAATATCACAGTGGTAGGCGGCGTGGCGGGTGATGGGCCGCAGATTTTGGTAGCGGTCGTCATCGCTCTGGTAGGCCGGGTCAAATTGAAAAGAGGCTTTATCAACGCCACCGCCGCCGGCATTTTGGATAACGGCGATGCTCAGACCCAGAAAATGGTAAATTGGCCCCATCCACTGGCAGTCCCGCTTGGCGAGGTAATCGTTAACGGTAATCACGTGGGTCCCGCGGCCCATCAGAGCATTGAGGGCCACCGGCATGGTGGCGACCAAGGTTTTACCCTCGCCGGTGCGCATTTCTACCACTTTTCCCTCGTGCAGGATGGCCCCGCCCACAACCTGCACATCGTAATGAATCAGCCCGATGGTACGGCGGCTGGCTTCGCGCACGGCGGCAAAGACTGTCGGTTTGATTTGCTCCAGCAGTTCGTCTTCCAGTTTAAGTAATTTCTTTTCGGCCTGCTCCAATTGCACCTGTAATCGTTGCCGTTCCTGGCCTGTCTTTTCGACCAACTCCTGCCGCAGTTCGTTGACGCTGTTTCGTTGTTCGGCGGTGGCGTCGGCCAGTTCACGCCGAAATTGGGCCATCAGCTCTCGAATCTCGTCATCGCTTTTGGCGGCCATTTCGTCTCGAAGTTGATTGACATCGTCAACCAGCGGGGCTAATTTATCAATTTCTTTTTGGTTGGGATCACCAAAAACAGCTTGCATGACACGTTTAAACATACTGAATAGACTCCTCTAAAACAGAGATGGGGGATTCGGTGGTTAACCGGAATTTCCAACCTCTAATTTCTAAATTTCTAATTCTTCATTGTACCACAATAGGCCAGCGTACCCAAAGAAACAGGGGAAATCAAAGATGATTGGTTTGGCACGGGGGAGGTCAGCCGCCGGTTGCCTGTTGGCGGAGACGGTGATAGATTTTTTCCAGTTGCGGTACCAGGGCGTCCCAGCCGTAATTATTTTTGGCAAACTTCTGGCCGGCTTGCCCCAGCTCTCGACGTTGTCCCGGATTTTTTAGCAGATGTAACACGCGGGCCGCAAAATCTTCCGGCATTTCGGCCAGCAGCAGTTCCTGACCATTTTCTACGGGAAAACCTTCGGCGCCAACCGGGGTAGAGACGATGGCTTTCCCCATCGCCATTGCTTCGAGCAGTTTCAGGCGGGTGCCACCGCCTACCCGCAGGGGGGCCACATACACCGAGGCGCCGGCAATGTAGGGGCGCACATCGTCAACATAGCCGGTAATGGTAATGCCGGGAATTTGGCGCAACACATCCAGCCGCGGGTGGGGACGCTGGCCCACAATAGCCAGGGTTGTTTGGGGCCGTTGGGCCTGAATTAGGGGGAAAACATGGTGCCCAAACCACAGCATGGCGTCAATGTTGGGCCGAAAGTCCATTTTGCCGGTGAACACCAGGTCAAAATGACGAGACTTGCCTCTAAAGTTGCCATAGGCGGCCAGGTCTACGCCGTTGGGGATAATGGTGATGGGCGCCTGGGGGGCCAGGTCGCGCAGCGCCACTTTATCCGGGGCAGACAT
>Ga0180430_10003610_pt1 | contig 13308 bp, 7 predicted proteins | sample SS_ome_9_FD_132999 | JGI IMG/M metagenome (GOLD analysis project Ga0180430, IMG submission 132999) | Hypersaline lake sediment archaeal communities from the Salton Sea, California, USA - SS_1_S_2 metaG | ecosystem: Environmental > Aquatic > Non-marine Saline and Alkaline > Hypersaline > Sediment... | reverse complement strand
CGATAGGCCGGGCTGTGGTCGGCTGCATGGCGAAAATAGCGCTTCGGCTGGCTATAGAGCAGTTCACCAGCCGGCGTCCAGCATAATTCAAAAATGGGGTCGGTGGGGATTTCCCAGGTCTGTTCTTCGGCAGAGGCCAGGGTTACGGCTTTGAGACCGGGGAAAAATTCATCGCCGCCCATATCAATCCAGGCCAGTTTATAGGCCAATCGGCAGCCCTCGGCCTCGATGCCGCCAGCACATGCGGCCGACCAGGCCGGCGCCACCAGCGCATCAGCCCCCACCGCCACGGTTCTGAGTTCGGTGGTGCGGGCATTATACAGACGCAGTTCCGCCTGCTCTTCATCCGGCAGCCACACGTTGTAGGCCAACCACTCTCCATCGGGTGCCCAACTGAATTTGCCGTTACTGATCCATTGGTATCCATCGCCAACCGGCAGCGAATCAGTCACCCCCGAAACCTGGTAAAAGGCACTTCGGATCCGATACAGATTTTTGCCGGCGGCTACCCAGCAAGGCGTATCGGTCAGGCCCAAACAACCGGGCGCCGCCGAAATGACATCATCGGCGGTGGCTTCTCCCACCCGTTCCAAGACCAGGGTGTCAATATCCATCACATAGATTTTTTCATTGAGCCATACCAACAAAGAGCCGGTTTTGGCCGCAGCCGGTTGATAAAAAACCGTGGCCAAAACCATTACCACAATGGCCCCGACCCAGATGAGCATTGAGTTCCATTTTGAAGTCATCATCAAAAACCTAAACTCCGGTAAGATTCAACAAATAGAATTGCGCGCTTTGGGATGTGGAATATGGGATGTGGGATGTGGGATATGCCCCCTGCGTCCCTGCAACTTTGACAACTCACTCATCTTGTTTTCCCAGTGATTCCAGAAATTCATCAACCGACTCCGGCAAATCAATTTCGTCCACTTCTGATTGGGCAAACAGTTTATCAACCTGGGTCAGCCAAAAGCGCAAGGCCTCAGCCAAATCCATTTTTTCCAGCTGGTGATGTTTGCGCAAGCGGGACTGATTCCTGATCAGCCAGATATACAGGTCGGTTTCGGTTCGTTTGGGAAAGTATCGTAACACATCCATTTGCCGAAATGCCGCCACAATCGGCAGATATACATTATCAAACCAACTGACAGCAGCTTGCTGAAAAGCGATAGCCTCATCGGGGGCCAACGGGTGGCCCTGGGCCTGCTCCAGAAGATAACGGTGCAGCTCAATATGATTAAGCAAACGACGGTAGCCGGCAGGCACAGTCACATTAATCTGTTCACAGGAATCAGGCCGGCTGTGGTTTAGCTGTGTTTTTTCCAAAAAGTAGGAATATTCCTGTTTGATCAGCAAATCATCCGGCTGGGTATCCGGCTGGAGCGAAATCGGGCTGGGGAGTTCGGTCACGTGGGCATGAATGGTTTTCCAACCCAAATCGCGGGCCACCGACACCCGATGGTTGCCGTCTTTGACAAAATAAACCTGATCCACTTTGTACACGTCAATAGGAGGGAATCCTTTACCCGTTACAGCCAACGTGTAGATGTTGCGCCAGCGCTCTTTATCGCGCTTGTCGCCGGATCGGGGCAAAAACCGGCGCGTAAAATCCTCGTAGCGTCCGGTACTGCCGACAATGTTATCCAGCGGAATATCCTGCAGGCCCCGGTAAATAGCCTGCTTGAGGCGCAATTTTTGCACCACTTCATCAAAAGAAAGCAGGTGCATATTATTGCCGGTAATAAGCGCCATTACCATTTCCAAAAAGCCCCGCATCCTGGCCCGGCCAAATTCCGACTCGCTCCGAATATACACCATTGATTCGTTGTTGATATTCAAAGGCTCCATTGCACAATATCCCGATCCACTAATTTGGTTGGCTTACGGTTCAATTCGCACAGAAAGCGTCTCGCCCTGCACCGCCATCGAGACCGCGGCGCCGGCCGATGCTTCCTGTCGAATTAGAAACTCGGCGATTGGTTCGCGAATATGTTTTTGAATAATCCGGCGCAGGGGGCGCGCCCCCCATTCCGGGTGTTCATTCTGAGCCAACAGCCACGTTTTGGCCTCATCGGGCAAACTTAAGTGAAGCCCCTGTTCAGCCAGCAGTTTTTCTTCCTGATGTAATAGCAGGTCCAGAATGTCGCGCATATTTTCGGGGGTGAGCAGGTGGAAAAAGATAATGTCGTCGAGCCGGTTAAGAAATTCGGGCCGAAAATGGGCCTTGAGCGCGTCTTCTGCCGCGGCGCGGGCCGCGGCCTGGCTCAGTTCCGGATTGGCCAGCGCCCGTCCACCGATGTTACTGGTCATCAGCACCACGCACTCGCTAAAGCTGACGGTTTCGCCCTTGCCGCTGGTCAACCGGCCTTCGTCCATAATTTGCAGCAGCACGTCGAATACCTTGATGGCGGCTTTTTCCACCTCATCGAACAGCACCACGCTATAAGGCCGATTTTTGACCGCGTCGGTCAGTTGCCCGCCGGCTTCGTGGCCTACATAGCCCGGCGGCGAACCGATGAGCCGGTTCACGGAGGACTCATCCATGTATTCGCTCATATCAAGCGTAATCAAAGCGTCTTCGGCGCCAAACATAAATTCGGCCAGGGCTTTGGCCAGTTCCGTTTTACCTACCCCGGTCGGCCCCAAAAACAGAAAAGAGCCGATGGGCCGGCGGGGGTCTTTAAGGCCCACCCGGGCCATTTTGACGGCCCGGCTCAGGGCCAGCACCGCTTCGTCCTGGCCAATAATCCGCCGGTGCAGATGTTCGACCATATTGGCGTAGCGGTCTCGCTCATCGGCGCCCATATTGGCTACGGGAATGCCGGTCAGCAGGCTGGTGGCGGCCAGCACGTCCCCTTCGTCAAGCTGATTATCCGGCTTGACTCCGGTTCGGCTGCCCTGGTTAACGCTCATTTTGATGAGGGCGCAGGCCCGATGCAGCAAATGAACCGCCGCGCCCGGCAACGGTTCGGCGGTGTAGTAGCGCCCGGCCAGGCGGGCCGCCTCAGAAAGACTTTTATCGGTGATGGTCAGGGCATAATCAGACTCAAAGGCAGGCCGCAGCACCGACAGAATTTCCGCGGTTTCGGCCACAGTTGTTGACGGCACCTTCAGTGTTTGACTGTGTTCGACGATGACGGTTGATTTACTGAGGCGGTCGTTATACCGGCCGGCGGTGGCCGTGCCGATGATGACCACCTCTGTAGAAAAAAAGGCTTTTTGCAGTTCCAGACAGGCCGGCTCGGGAAAATCAGCCCGAAAGCCGCCAAAAAAGCGGGTGATGTCCGGCACAAACAGAATGCCGTTTTGCGCCAGTCGCAGCCCGGCCTGCACCGAGGCCAGGGGGCTGTCGAGGAGCGCCTGTTCATTAATCTGCACCACCGATTTAAGGCCGACCGGCCCCTCGCCGCGGGCAATCTGATGGGCCAGCCCCCACACCAACGACTGTTTGCCCACGCCGGTTGGCCCCAACAACATTACGTGCCGGTCGCGCGTCATAGAAAGAAGATTGGTCAGCTCGTGCAACAAATCCTGGCGCAGATACACCGGGGCCAGTTGTTCGCTTTTTGCCAGCGCCACGTGATCCACCGCAGAGGCGCCGCTATCCAGGGTGGGTTTGCCCATTGCCTCCACCACGGCAGGGCGAGTAATACCCAGTTTGTTCAACAGTCGGGAGGTACCCACGCTGATTTCGGCCATAATCGCCAGGGCATGCGCGGTACCGCACCAGGCTTCGCTGCGGCTTTTGGCGGTATTCAGGCCTTCGTCAATGACGATGAGCAACTCATCGCCCAGTGAAATGCGGCGGCGGTTGTCGGCCGTAAAATCAAACTGCACATCGCGGGCCAGCCGGCCGGCTGCGGCCCGCTCGACATCCTGCTCAAAGCCCGGCCAGTTAAAGCCGCGTTCCTTGCTGAACATGCGCAGCAATTGATGAGCCTTTGTGTCAGGCATTCTGATGAAAGCCAGCAGCAACATTTCGGCAGTCATGACCCGTTTGTCGTGCTGACGCATTAACAGAGCCGCCTGATTCAGAGCCTGGGTCAATTCGGTAGAGGGTATTTTGGTTGAAAGCGTACCGCGTTTTGAGGCCAATGGATACTCCAATGATGAAAACCCGTAGGGCAGGGGACTTGGGGGATAGTCCCCCATCCTTCCCCCTCCCTGGCTATTATAACATAGCGGAGCAAGGGGCGGCAATTCTAATTTTTGAATGTTGTAGAGGCACACGGTTAATTTCAACACTGGCCGGATACAGATAGAAATTCGCCATTACAATGCTCTCTGGGGCCTCCGCGGCGCTACGTTCCGGGTGACATAGGCGGCAGTCAGTGAAATCCCGTACCGCAGCAAGTTACACCAGACGACACTAAATTTCAACAAGTGAAATCATTAACAGAACCTGAATTGACAAACTCACATTTATTGCTATAATTTTGGAGCGGGCTTGCTGCAAGCCACCCTTTTATCATTTTCTCCATACTTTGATATTTCTTCAACTAAATAGAGGTTTTCCGGTTAAACGAATAAGCTGGATACAATACGGCGTATCCAAATATGGATATTTTATATTTCCGGCGATATCCAGCTTAATACGGATGCATAACATCACATCATTTGTGATATTGAATAACCTCCGGAAAACCGACACGACACTATAATTATGTTGAGAGGAGGTGCCACCCACTCTGTATTTTGACCGATATGACCATTTTTGTGAACCTGACCCCTGTCAGTAGCGGGTCACAATCGTCCACTAAAAAACAACTCTTTATGGAGGAGAATCAAAAAAAATGAGCCGGAAAAATATTTTTGTAACTGTCTTTACCCTGCTGGCCCTGAGTTTGTTTGCAACCGCCTGCGGTGGCGGCGAAGTTGTAGAAAAAGTTGTCACTGTTGAAGTAGAGAAAGTTGTCACCGTTGAAGTAGAAAAAGAAGTAGAAAAAGTCGTCACCGTTGAAGTAGAAGCCGAGGTTGAAGAGGCCGTCGAAGAAGTTGCCGCCGAGCCAACCGAAGAAATGGCTGAAACCACCGAAGAAACTGCGGCCCCCGCCGCCCAGGAAGGCGAAAGCACTCTGGATATTGTCCGGGAACGGGGCATACTGAAATGTGGCGGTAACGCCAACGTGCCGGGCTTTGGCTATCTTGACCCCGACACCAACGAATTTGTCGGCTTTGATATTGACTACTGCCGGGCCATTGCCGCCGCCGTGCTGGGCGACTCTACCGCCATCGAAGTGCGGCCCACCACCGCCCAGGAACGCTTCCCCGTTTTGCAGAGTGGTGAAGTTGACGTACTGGTCCGTAACACCACCTGGACCATCAGCCGCGACACTGCGCTGGGCTTTAACTTTGTACCGACCACCTTTTATGATGGTCAGGGGATGATGGTTAAAGTTGACAGCGGCATCGAAAAACTGGCTGATATGGAAGGAGCCACCATCTGCGTGCAGCAGGGAACCACCACCGAAAAGAACCTGGCCGACGTATTCCGCAAAATGGGCGTGAATTACGAACCGCTGGTTCTGGCCGAAGCTCCGGCTTTGCTGGATGCCTTCGACCAGGGGCGCTGCGACGGTTACACCACCGATAAATCAGCCCTTGTTTCTCAAACCACCATTCTGCCCGATCCGGCCTCGGCCACAATCCTGGAAGAAACCATGTCCAAAGAACCGCTTGGCCCCCTCACCCGCCATGGCGACGACCAGTGGTTTGACATTGTAAAATGGGTCACGTTTGGTACCTTCCAGGCCGAAGAACTGGGCATTAACTCTGAAAACGTGGAAGAAATTGCCGCCACCAGCGAAGACCCGGTGGTCCGCAACTTGCTGGGGACGGAAGGCGAACACGGAACCACCCTGGGGTTGGATAACGACTTCATGGTCGAAGTTATCAAACAGGTGGGTAACTACGGTGAAATTTACGACCGCAACCTTGGCCCCGACACGCCCTTTGACCTGCCGCGTGGCCTGAACGCCCAGTACACCGACGGCGGCCTGATCTACTCCCCGCCCTTCCGCTAAAATTGCTAAAATGATCCAAATGTAGCACAGCTTATTCATTCAACAACGTGTGCTACAGCGTGATGATGGCGGACGTCCAGACGTCCGCCATCATCAACCCCCACCGTATCACTTTCAACCACCCCACCGGAAACGAGGTGCTTTATGGCATCATCACCGCAACCCAAAACAGAGGCAAGCATCCCTTTTTGGCGTGATGTGCGCGTTCTGGGAGTGATTGCCCAAATTATCTTTATGGCGGTCGTTGTTGTCGGCGTCGGCTGGTTCATCCGCAACTTCTTAATCAATGCGGAAGCGCAGGGTCTGAAACTCGGCTTCGATTTTTTGGATATTACCGCCGCCTTTGACATCAAAGAAGGCATTGCCTACGAAAACACCGACCACTTTGGCCGTGCCCTGTGGGTGGGCATTGTCAACACCATTCGGGTGTCCCTGATTGGTTGTATCCTCACAACTTTTCTGGGAACAGTCATCGGTATTTCCCGCCTGTCAAACAACTGGCTTATCAGCAAAATTGCCGCGGTTTACATCGAAATTATTCGGAATACCCCCTTGCTGGTTCAGTTGTTTTTCATTTATTTCGCAGTGTTCATTCCCCTGCCCTCGGTTAAAGAAGCCATTCAACCCTTTGGCTGGCCGATATTTTTGAGCCAGCGGGGTGTAGTGCTCCCCAGCCTGAATGCCACTGGCGGCTTCCCTATCTGGCTGGCTTTTGTTATCCTGGCTATCATTCTCAGCATCGTCATCTGGCTGCTGCAAACCCGTCAGGAAGAACGGACCGGTCAACCCACCAACAAAATGGGCAGCGCGGCCATTGCCTTTATATTGGTCATATTAACAGGCTGGTTTGTAACATCCGGCACCATCAGCAACCAGGCCATGCTGGTAGCCGCCTCGCGCAACATCGAAACCACTTCAGATTTTGAGGCGATCTATTTACTTCAGATTGATGAAGATGAATTACGCGATCTGGGGATGGAACGGGAAACAGCTAATGAGTTGGCTAACTCTGCCGAAACCGTGGGCCGCTACAAAGCAAAACTTGCAGCCGATATTGATACTGCGGCGGCTGCCGGAGAAGATACCGAAATTCTGGAAACTGAATTAAGCCTGCTGGAACAGGCCAAAATCACCGTCTGTGGTCAAAAAGACGACGCCAGCCAAATTAATGCGGCCAGCCGGCTTCGCCGCCGGTCAATCGCGGTAACGGTTAAGGCTGAAAACGATATGACCAAAGCCGGCGAAGCCTACGCCGCGGGCGACTGCGACCTCCTGGCCGGCAGCCACGCCGAACTGGCCGCGGCCCGCTCTCTGCTGGATGACCCCCACGCCCACGAAATTATTCCAATTTCTGCCCCGCCGCTGGTCGTCAACACGCCCGCCCTGGCCGGCTTCAATATCGAAGGCGGGACCAAGCTGTCGCCGGAATTTGCGGCCCTGTTGTTGGGCTTGACCCTGTACACCAGCGCCTTTGCCGCCGAAATTGTCCGGGCCGGTATTCTGGCCGTGTCCAAAGGGCAAAGCGAGGCTGCCCGCGCCCTGGGCCTGTCTGAAGGCCAACGGCTGCGGCTGATTGTGCTGCCGCAGGCCATGCGGGTTATCATCCCCCCTATGACCAGCCAATATCTCAACCTGACCAAAAACTCCAGTTTGGCCGTGGCGATTGGCTACCCGGACCTGGTCTCGGTTGGGAATACGGTAATGAACCAATCCGGATTTGCCATTCAGGTAATTATGGTGTTTATGGCCTCATACCTGACCCTCAGTCTCTCAATTTCGGCGTTTCTCAATTGGTATAATAAGAAAGTAGCCTTGGTGGAGCGTTAACATGACATCAATAACACAAACAACCGATCCCACGGCTTCTGATGCACCCCCTACTTTTGATTTGGATATTGCCAACTGGCTGCGCACAAATGTATTCGACAGCGTTAGTAAAATAATCTTTGCGATAATATTACTGGTCGTCAATATCATCATCATCCGGGGCGGATATTCCGCAGCCCCCATTGAGCTTTCTTTCAATCTGGCTCCCAACGGTATCCCCACCGGAGCCGGCAATCTTGTCCTGGCCCTGACCAACGGAGCGTTTCTAACCAGTCTGGTGCTGGTTCTGTGGTTTGCCGGTGTGCTATGGGTGATATACTGCGCGGCCCGTCATCAATGGCCTGGTCCTTCGCAATGGTTCAAAGAAAGTTTGTTCAACGGCTTCTTCAGTTCGCTGACCACCCTGGCCTTGCTAATCATTGTTGTTTTTGCCATTAGAGGGCTACTGGGCTGGTCAATCTTTGGGGCAGAGTTCCGCACGGATGCAGAGAGTATTGAACTGCTGCGGCCCACCACGCCGGGCGCAATCTGGGGGGTGGTGACGGTCAACTTAAAACTCTTTGCCGTAGGACAATACCCCTTTGAGGTGCTGTGGCGCATTTACGCCTCCCTGGGGGGCATCCTGATTCTGGGGATCCTCAGTATTTTGGCCTGGAACTTTGGCTCTCCGTTGGAAAAATACCGTAAACCGCTGGTATGGGCCTGGCTGGCCTCTACCGTTGTTATCTTCTTTTTGTTGCGGGGGCAACCCTCTGCTGAAACCGGTCTCTGGCAAGGGGTGACTACTAACCGGTGGGGCGGCTTTTTGCTGACAATTGTCCTGTCGGTAGTGGGTATTGTCATCTCTTTTCCCATTGGGATTTTGCTGGCCCTGGGCCGGCGAAGCGAGGGCCGCGGCGTACCGCTGATGTGGCTTTGGGGAATCATCGGGGTGGTCATCTATTGGGTATTTGGCGGTTTTCCCACCGAAGAAGTCACTTTTAACATCCCTGTTTTGTTCAGAGATCCGCCAATTTGGGTAGTCACCCTGGCCCCGATTAGTTACGCCATCTTCCAGGCTATTGTCTTTGTGGGCATCTTCCACGCCATCGGACACTTTCTGGGGGGCAACCTGATAAAAACCTTCAGCATCATCTACATCGAAATGATCCGCGGCGTGCCCTTGATTACGGTGCTGTTTATGGCCAATATTATGCTGCCCATTTTTCTGCCCAAAGACCTGGATGTAAACAATCTGTTGCGGGTGATGGTCGGCATCATCATGTTTAGCGCCGCCTATCAGGCCGAAAATGTGCGTGGCGGTTTGCAGGCCATTCCCAAAGGGCAATACGAAGCTGCGGCCTCAATTGGACTCACCACAGCCCAATCAATGCGCCTGATTATTTTACCCCAGGCGTTGCGGGCTGTTATCCCGGCGATTGTGGGGCTGTTTATCGGCCTGTTCAAGGACACTTCCCTGGTCGCCATTGTCGGGCTGATAGATTTGTTGCGTGTGGCTCAACTGGTGGTAGCCCAGCCGGCCTGGCTGGGTCTGCACCGCGAAACATTTGCCTTTGTGGCTCTGGTTTACTGGGTGTTTGCCTTTACTATGTCGCAGACCAGCCAACGACTTGAGCGTAAACTGGGCGTCGGTCAATACTAAAACAAGGAATCGAGTTACCATGACCAAAGATATTATCATCTGCAACGACGTACACAAATGGTTTGGCGATTTCCACGTGTTACAGGGAATCACAACTACGGTTAAAGAAGGGGAAGTGGTGGTTATCATTGGGCCATCCGGCTCCGGCAAATCCACCTGGATTCGAACCATCAACCGTCTGGAAGAGCATCAAAAAGGGCAAATTATTGTTGACGACACGGAATTGAACAACGATTTGCGTAATATCCAGGAAATCCGGCGGGAAGTGGGCATGGTCTTTCAGCAGTTCAACCTGTTCCCCCACCTGACCGTACTGCAAAATGTAACCCTGGCCCCAATCCACGTGCGGCGCTGGTCTCGCGAGCGGGCGGAAGAGATTGCCATGCAACAGTTGGAACGGGTAAAAATTCCAGAGCAGGCCGCCAAATATCCGGGGCAGTTATCCGGCGGGCAGCAGCAACGGGTGGCCATTGCCCGCGCTCTGGCAATGCAGCCCAAAATTATGCTGTTCGATGAGCCAACCTCGGCGCTGGACCCGGAAATGATTAAGGAAGTGCTCGACGTGATGCAGGAACTGGCCGAAAGCGGCATGACCATTCTGGCCGTTACCCACGAGATGGGCTTTGCCCGCAACGTAGCCAACCGGGTTATTTTCTTTGACCAGGGCGATATTGTGGAGGAGAAACCGCCCAGTATCTTCTTCGACAACCCGGAAGAGGAACGAACCAAGCTGTTCCTCAGCCAGATTTTACACCACTAAATTACCCGGTCGTTACCAACAAAAAAGACCGTCCCCTTTGGGGAGCGGTCTTTTTTTCTGCCTGTTTATCGTGGTCGCCGCGATTATGTAATCGCGACGGGCATTTGGCGGAGTTATATCCGCCCAGGATGGCCCAACTCTTATTTTTTGGCCGCGGCTTCCATCAACTGCTGGATGCGCGGCAGCATATCTGCCGGGTTAGGGTGGATCCCCTCACTGACCAGGGCGCTCTCAAAGAGCTGTTCAATCAACAGGTTGATGAGGACATCCTCTGCATCAACCGACATCCGGGTGGCGATACTCTGCACCAGGTCGCTGCGCCGGTTAATTTCCAAAATCTTTTTGGGAATCTGGTAATCTTTATCCAACAATCGCTGCACCCGCTGCATGCCGGTATTCATGGCATCGGGCGGATTGACCAGGCGGCAGGGACTGTCTGTCAAAATTTTACTTGCCCGGACATCCGTCACCCGGTCACCCAAGACATCCTTAAAGCGAGCCGTCAGGGCTTCGAACTCATCGCCGGAGATGGTTTCCGGCTGCTCTTTGTCCGGGGTTTCTTCTTCCGGCAAATCCAGGCCGGCATCATCCACATTTTTCAACGGCTTGCCGTCAAACTCCGACAGGCTGACCAGCATAAAGCTGTCCATGGGATCGGTCAGGCACAAAACCTCAATATCGTGCTTTTTGAAATATTCCAGATGAGGGCTACGCGAAACGACATCGTAATCATCCCCCAAAATGTAATAGATTTCGCTCTGGTCGGCCTGCATCCGCCCGGCGTACTGAGCCAGCGATACCAAATCATCGGCATTTTCTCCTTTGGTGGAGGGAAACCGCAACAGGCCGGTAAATTTTTCTTTACTGTCGGGGTCGGTGGCAATACCTTCTTTGATAAAGGTGCCAAATTCCTGCCAGAAAGTGCGATAGGTGTCCGGCTTATCATCGGCCAGGTCAGACAGTTCGCCGGCAATCCGACGTACCAACACTTTTTTGATTTTGTTGAGGACGGGGGTGGCCTGCACCATTTCGCGGGATACGTTCAACGGCAAATCTTCGGAGTCCACCACCCCCTCGACAAATCGCAAATAATTTGGCAGCAGTTCCTTGAAATTCTCTTTGATGAGCACCTTGCGGGCATACAGCTTCAGACCGTGATCCTCTTTCATGCCGAACAGCTGGTAATCTTTTTTGGACGGTACAAACAACAGGGTGTAAAACTGCACCGGCGCATCAGCCGAGGTGTGCAGCCGAAGCAGCGGCTCGGCAAAATCAAGAGTCAGTTGCTGGTAAAAAGCCTTATATTTTTCATCGTCAATATCGCGGGGCGATTGTCGCCAGATGGCTGTTTGCTCGTTGACCTGCACAAATTCGGTTTTGCCTTCTTCTTCCCCCTCAGCAGGCGGTTGTTCTTGCAGCAGGTAAATGGGAAAGGCCACAAAATCAGAATGGGTTTTGATGATTTGCCGGAGGCGATGGGGGCTGGCAAACTCTTTAGCCTCGTCGATCAGTTTGATTTCGATGACCGTGCCCCGTTCGGCCTTGTCTGCCGGGCCGATGGTGTACGTGCCTTGCCCGGCTGAGGACCAGACCGCGGCCTCGGCGTCGGACTGATACGAGCGGGAAGTGACCGTCACCTCTTCAGCGGCCATAAAGACGGAGTAAAAGCCCACCCCAAACTGGCCGATGATGTCGGTGGTCACGGCTTGCTGACCCTGTTGCCTGGCTTCCTGCATCGCCGCAAGGAAGCCCTGCGCTCCGGAGTGGGCAATGGTGCCCAAATTCTCTTCCATTTCAGAGCGGGTCATGCCGATGCCGGTATCGCGGATCGTCAGCGTGCCGGCTTCTTCATCCGCTTCAATCTGAATAGCCAGTTCCGCATCCTGGTCCAGTACATCACGATTGGTCAACATTTCAAACTGGACCCGGTTAAGGGCATCGGACGCATTGGAAATGAGTTCGCGCAAAAATATTTCCCGTTCCGTATAAAGGGAATGAACCAGAATATTGAGCAGTTGTTGAATTTCGGCCTTAAAGGCAACCTGGGTACTATTTTCTGTGGTTTCAGACATTTTTCTACCTCCAATAAATTTATGTTAATTCTGTTCACCGACTCACGTTGCAGCGGTAACATTTTGAACCGGGGAATAAGGAGTACGGATTAAGGATTAAGGGAAAAATCCCATACTCCTCACCTCTTACTTCTTACTCCGTTGCGGTGAGTTGGCCCATAACGCTTGTTTTTTTATTTCCCGGTACGGCCACAATCCGCTGATTGATTGCCAAATGAAAAAGGCGTCATTGTTCCCGGGGTTCCAAATTAAGTGGAGCAAAAACGCCTTTGATAGCAAAGCGGTACAATTTTAGATTATAATCAATTGTCTATTTTTTTCAAGTAAAATCTAAAACGGGGGATGACCTCAAATTCCGGGGCAGCCCCCTACAACACCCAATCTACTGCTGGCTCATGACAGTTTTGATGGACTCATCAATAATGTCGAGCGCTTCATCGGCCAGGTCTTTGCCAAGCATTAACGGCGGCATAAAACGAATGGTGCTGACACCACAGGGCAGCATCAACAACCCATTGTAAAAGGCCTCGTAAATCAGGTCGGTGACAAACTGTTTGGCCGGTTTTTTGCTCTGACGATCTTCCACAAACTCCATGCCGATCATCAGGCCCTTGCCCCGCACCTCGCCAATGATGGGATAACGGTCGGCCAGGTCACGCATCCGGCCCAACAGATAATCGCCCATTTTGGCGGCATTGGCCATATATTCTTTTTGCACCAAATCAATGGTGGTCAGCGCCGCGGCGCAAGCCACCGGATTGCCGCCGTAGGTATTGCCGTGCGCGCCCGCGGCCCATTGTTCCATCAACGATTTTCGGGCCGTCACCGTGCCGATGGGCATGCCGGAGGCGATGCCTTTGGCCGTGGTCACAATATCGGGCTTGACATCCCAGTGGTCAACGGCAAACATTTCACCGGTACGGCCGATGCCGCTCTGCACCTCATCAGCGATGAGCAGGATGCCGTGCCGGTCGCACAGTT
>Ga0180430_10003609_pt1 | contig 13310 bp, 6 predicted proteins | sample SS_ome_9_FD_132999 | JGI IMG/M metagenome (GOLD analysis project Ga0180430, IMG submission 132999) | Hypersaline lake sediment archaeal communities from the Salton Sea, California, USA - SS_1_S_2 metaG | ecosystem: Environmental > Aquatic > Non-marine Saline and Alkaline > Hypersaline > Sediment... | reverse complement strand
TCCCGATCGCCATCGAGGATCCGAAGCTCGAGATCGCCGAAGCGCCGCATCAGAGGCGGCAACTCCACCGAGGCACTCAGGATCGATCCCGGCGGGACCCTCGCCTCGAATCGGGCCGGACCGATGAACCGGATCGACGAGGCGCCGAACGGTGCTCCGACACCGATCGTCGTCGGCGACGGAAGCCACGAGCGATCCGGCGCGTCGGGATGCGGGAGAGTCGCGAACTCGAACGCCGACAGCGGCTCGATGCGGCTCGGCGACCACGCGACCGCGACGACCTCTCGGGTGAAGACCACCCCCTTGCTCCGGCCGCGACCCGCTCCGCCCGAACGCTCGAACGCGAGGAGTCGAGCTTCCGGATCGAGGTCGGACTCGCCGCGGGTGCCGCGAAGATCCTCGAGATCGACCACCGTGCCGTCGCGGGACCACAGGCGAATCGCCGCCGGCGAACGTGGATCTTCCACGAGATCGATCCTCGCGATCCGTTCGAAGGGGACCCGTTGCGACGAGCCGTCCTCGAGACGCTCCACCACGACGTCGCTTCCGAGTTCGGTCACGAAGCCCTCGAGGCGATCGCCGTTGGAAAGCGTCACCACATCCGCATCCCGAGACCCCGGCATCGGCATCGCCGCCAGGACCAGCGATCGAAGCGTCTCCGGATCGATCGCGATGTCGCCGAGCCAGGCGTGACGCCACACGAGTGTTCCATCGACGAGATCGGGCCGACCGGGGAGGCGTTCGCCGCTCTGAAGAACGAGGTGCGGTCCCGCCGGCGACGACGGTTCGCCGTCGCGGGCGATGGCCCGCACCCTCGCCTCGAAGGACCCCTCCGAAGCCACCGGCACGGGACGACCCCCGACCGGTTCGATCGAGTCTCCCGAGGTCGAGAGCGACCACTCCGGCACCCGCCGACGCGAGCCGTCCACCTCGACCATCGTCCAGACGGCCTCGTGCCCCGCCACCGCGGGATCTTCCGAGCCCGCCGCGACCTCGATGCCGAGAAGGAACACCGCCGCGAGCGCACCCGCGACGCCGGCCGACGCGCGCCTGTGGACGTGATCCGATCGTGGTTCGATCATCGCTGGAAGATCGGCAGATACCGCTTGGGCATCTGCAGGATGATCAGCGCCATCGAGGTGGCGTAGGCGTTTCCCTGCTGCTGATCGAGCCATCCCCCCGTGGGAGTCTGCTGCTCGACGAGGTCGTCGCGGATCGCCGGCCACCACCGCCGCCACCACTCCCCACCGGCGAGATACATCGCCTGCACGGCGTAGTAGTGGCCGTAGAAGAAGTGCGCCTGGGTCAGGGAGGAACGTCCCGCGGGAAACGCCTGACGCTCGAGGTAGTCGAGGCCCCGAACGATCGACTCGTCGCCGTAGCGGCCCGCGTAGAAGAGCGTCGCCACGCCGGCGGCGCTGCGGGCCCATCCGCTGCCTCCGGCGGCGAGCATGTACTTGAAGCCGCCGTCCGGATTCTGGCACTTCTTGACGTACTCGACGGCCCGTTCGATCGTGCTCGCGGGCACCTTGATGCCCGCGTCGCGGGCCGAACGAAGCGCCATCACCTGACAGATCGTCACCGAGACGTCCGCGTCGTAGGGCACCGGGTTGTAGCGCCAGCCGCCCTCGTCGTTCTGACTGTTCACGATCAGCTCGACCGCCCGCTCGAGCACGTCCCGAACCCTCGCGTCCTCGGAGGTCATGCCGTAGACCTCGCCGAGGAAGAGGGTCGCGAACCCGTGGCCGTACATCGGTCCGTGCCCGGTCTCGGCGGCGATGAGACCGGTCTCGGTGACGTGGTCGAGCAGGTAGTCGAGGCAGCGCCGGACCACCTCGCCGTAACGCCCGCGGCCGGGCATGTGGCCATCGGCGAGGAAGGCGATGCCACAGAGCGCGACGATGCCCGCGTTGTCCGCGTAGCGGCCTCGACCGAAGGAACCGTCGGCGTTCTGGAGGCTCGCGAGATGGTCGAGTCCCCGCTCCACCGCGGCGAGGAGGGTGGGGCCCATCTCGCCCTCGGCGGGACGATTCTCGGCACCGGACTCCGGAGACGGACCGCTCCCCGGACCAGGCTCGGTCGTTGTCGCCGCCGGCGGATCCTGAGGCGCCGCCCCGACCGCTTCGCGCTCCTGCGCTGCGCGGACCGATGCGGCCGCCACGACGAGCGTTCCCAGCATCGCGGGAAGCGACGTTCGAACTCCGACGAACCTTCGATCGGCATGGGTCACGGCGCGGCCTCCTCCTCGGCGAGGCGACGGTAGTACTGCTCGGTGAGGCGTCGGTAGATCGAGGAGATCCGATCGCGACGGCCCTGTCGAACCAGCTCCCGAATCCGCTCGGGAAGTCGACCCCACTCGACGCGGCCCTCTTCGAGCATGCCGCCGAGTTCGGCCTGTTCGAACGCCGGTGGCGACGCTTCGCCCGATTCGCCGCCGGCTTGTTCGCCACGCTGCGACGAGTCCCGTGGTCTCGAGGACGAGGATCCACTCGGACTCCGCGACGGGTCGTCGGAGGATGAATTGGAGGAACCGGAGGACTGCTGTTGCTGCTGCTGGCGTTCGCGGCGAGCGCCTTCGATCAGGGCCTGCAGGTTGCGAAGGACCTCCTCCTGGATCCGCTGCGTCGCGAGACCGGTGTCGCCGGCTCCGGCGAGAGCCTGCTCGCTCTCGGCCATGCCCGCGAGCGCCTCGCGGAATCCGTCGGCGATCGGTCGTTCGCGAAGGCGATCCTCGAGGGCCTGCGAGATCTCCGAAGGCTCGGGATCGGCCGACTCGTCCGCGTCCTCCTGGATCCCAAGAAGATCGTCGAGCGAAGGCGGTGGATCGGCAGGCGGCGACCCGGGAGGTGTGGGCATCGCCGCCGAGACCGGCGAGACCGGCGACGAGGCCGGTTCCGCCGACTGCACCCGGGTGCCGATCGCCGATGCCGCCCGCGGCGATCCGAGCGGCGCGGTGCCGGGTTCGATCGTCGGCATCGCTCCACTGGACTCCTGCTCGATCTGCTCGAGGAGCCGTTGGCCGTAGTCGATGATCGACCGCTGCATCTCCGCGAGTTCGTCGAGTTCGGCCCGACGCATGGCCGCATCCGGCGCCTCCGGTCCGCGACGCTGTTCGAGTGCACGGGTCGCGAGGTAGACCGACTCCTGCAGGCTCCTCAACAGGCGAAGTTCCGAGATCGGCGGGATGGCGCCTTCTTCGCGATCACCACCACCTCCACCACCTCCGCCGCCACCTCCGCCGCCGCCGTCGCTGCCGGCGAACCGCTCGTCGTCCTCGGCGAGTGACTCCATCGCCTCGGCCATCGCCCGCGCGGTCGTCGCGATCCGGCCCTGCCGCGAGGCGACCTCGAAGCCCGCCTCGCCGCGAACGAGCGATTCGGTCGCCTCGGCGCTCCAGCGTTCCATCCACTCGTGACCGCCCGCGAAGACCGCGGTCTCGGCAAGACCCTCGATGCCCTCCGAAATGCCGTGCGCCTCGTCGGCGACCTCCTCCTGGCGGGTCGCCTGGCGGCGGGTCTCGAGCAGTCGTCGTCGTCGCGAGACCTCGCCGCGATCGAGCCGGCCCGAAAGGTCCCCGGTCTCGGCGGCGACCTCGTCCTGCAGCGCAGCGAGGTCGCGATAGGCCGCGGCGAGCTCGAGACGCTCCTCGCGTCGGGCCTCCCGCTCCGCGTCCTCGCCGATGCGCCGGGCGAGGTCCAGGGCCTCGCGCAGCAGTCCGCTCGAACGCTCCGTCGAGGCGGAGGCGTCGGGCACTCGGGGATCGCGATCGCGAAGCGCCACGATCGCCTCGCCCTGTGCGGTCGCCGCGCGATCGAGGGCGGCGGCCACCGGTTCCGACTCCGATCCGCCCGCCGCCGCCGTCGCGGACACCGATCGGGTGTTGCGCTCGAGGCGGATCGCCCGCCCGGCGCGATCCTCGACCGAGTTCGCCGACCACGGGGCGCCGGCGGCGAGCATCTCCCGCAGCGCCAGCGCCTCCGCTTCGCTCTGGGCAAGCAGCGTCTCGATCGATTCGGCGAGTTCGGTCATCAGACGACGCAGCGTCTCGGTGCGGACCTTGCGGGTGTCCTCGAGCCGCCGGCCCATCCGTTGCAGGGCCTCGGAAGCCTCGCGCTGCGCCTCGGCGGCCTGGTCGGTGCGGTTGCGCTCGAGGGCCGCACCGGCCTCGTCGAGCTCCTGTTGGAGACCCGCCTGTCGTCCGGTGTCGGCGGCCTGCCGCAGCGCCTCCGCCTGACCGAGATCACGATCCTCGAGGCGACGACTGCGCTCGTCGAGATCCGACAGCAGTCGCTCCGCCGCGTCGGAGATCTCCTCCTGACGACGGACGAGCTCCTCGTGGTCCCGTCGATCCGCGTCGTTCATCTCCGCAGGGGTCTGTCCGACGGTCTCGCGGCCGAACGCCTCGGTCTCCGCGGCAAGATCCTCGAGACCCTCCGCGAGGCGTTCGAGTTCACGCTCCAGCGCCCACGTGTCCTCGTCGCGATCGAGCGCCGCCACGAGACCCTCGAGTTCGCGTCGGACGGCTCTCCCCTGCGCCTCGGCCACCGCAGACTCCGCCGTCGGGTCGGTCGCAACCCCAGAGTCGGGCGAGGAGTCGCCGTCGGCCCCCCCGGCGCTCGGGCGCTCGTGCGAATCCGCGCCGGTGCGCTCGGCCTCCGAAGCCCGTCGCCACGCCCGCTCGGCCTCGTTCGATGCCGACGCGGCCGCATCGGCACGCTCGGAGACCTCCTCGGCGAGGGCCCGTTGACGTCCGTCGTCGAGGCGATTCCGCTCGAGTCGCGCCGAGAGCTCCCCGACCCCCTCGGCGATCCGATCCACCCGTCGGGAGACCGCCGCCTGACGGGCCCGAAGCGTCGACGCATCGAAGGACGCGCCGGATCGATCCTCGCGCTCGAACGCCTCGAGCAGTTCCGCCTGCTCGCCGTCGGCGCGGATCGCGAGCTGCCGCAACGCCGAGAACTCCTCGCGGATCCGCCGGGTGAACTCCTCCTCGTCGACGATCGAGAGTCGGCGCGGATTCGACCGGATGGCCTCGCGATCGGGACGCCCGTCGACCGCGGTGGCGACGACTTCGACGACGCTGCCGGACATCGCCTCGATCGACTCCATGGAGAGGGTCGCCCGCATCGTGCGTCGTTCGCCGGATTCGCCGAGATCCTCCGCGATCTCGATCGCCGGGCCGCCGTCGAGCGACACCTCGATGCCGCCGCCGACCACCTCGAGATCGTCGCGGGCCTGCGCCGCGACGGCGACGACCGCGGTCGGCAGCACCACCTCGTCGGCCTCGGGTCTCACGATCGCCACCGATGGCGCCGCATCGAGCGCCACCCCGATTCGATAGGTCGCCCCCGCCGTCGACTCCAGTCCGTGCTCGTCGCGCAGACGACCCTCGATCGCGACAGGTCGATCGAGCCGCCACGACAGGATCCACGCGGTCGGATCGTCGGGATCCACCGAGAGCGTCGCGTTCGGCGGCATGCCGACGAGCGTCTCGTCGAGGGACGCCCGATCGGGGGTCGGCAGCGCCTTGGCCAGTTCGAGCCGCAGGGTCGCGGACGATCCGGCGAGCTGGGGCGCGGGCACCTCCGCGCGACGGTCGGTGCCCGGACCGAGTTCGAACCGCTGCGGCGACCGCACCGACGCCGCGTAGGCGGGAGGATCCACGAGCAGCGACGCGGTGCGGATCTCCGGTGGGGTGACGAACTCGATCCGTTCGATCTCCGTCGCGTCGTCGACGCTCTCGAAGGCGAACTCGATCGCGTCGGCATCGCTCGGGACCCGTCGCTCGAAGCGGCGACCGGACTGTCGGGTCAGCAGGATCTCCTCCCACGCTCCCGTCGCCCCGTCGCGTTCGAGGCGGTAGCGGGCCCGCACCCGATCCCGCGACGGATCGCCGCGCTCGAGCGAGACGGCGAGGGCGAAGGGACGACCCCGGGCGGCGACGGAGGACTCGCCCATCAGGCTCTCGACGTCGGTCCGGGCCGGCCACGCCGCATCGGTCCAGGGCATGAAGGTGCGTTCGAGGCCCAGTCGTGCCGGCCCCGGAAGCAGGACGACCGCAAGCACCGCAAGGGCCACCGCGCCGAGCCCCATCGCGACGGCCCTGCGGATCGGCTCGGTTCGAAGCGGGAGGCGCAGCGTGTCCGCCTCGACGGAGGACGCGATCGCCGAGACCGCCGACGCGGCGAAGGGATCGACCCGATCGACGCCGGCAAGATGCAGGTCCACCGCCGAGGCGAGGCGGCCCCGCAGTCCCGCATGCTCGCGTTCCAGACGCAGCGCCACGTCGATCGGCGTCGGACGAAACGCGAACGCCGGCCGCAACCTTCGCCGCCATGCCGCCACGGCGGCCGCGACCAGACCCGCCAGCACGATCCAGCGCAACGCCGCCGGCCATCGGAAGATCGCGTCGAGTACGACCGCGAGCATCACCATCGCCACGGCGCCGGCGATGATCGTGCCGCTGCGCGACGTCACCAGCGCCATGCGGCTTCGTCGAGCGATCCTCCAGAGTCGTTCAAGCAGCGGCTGCACGGGGGCGGGCTCCGTCTCGGGCGTTCCGATTGTTGTCCCTGCGAATCGTCGCGTCCCGCTTCGATCGACGATTTCGTCGCGACGATCCGGTGTCCGATCAGGCCAGGCGAAGGGCCCTTCGACCCACCCATTCGACCGCAAGCAGAAGCACCGCGACCGTCAGGGCCAGCGGACTGGACCAGATCCGCTCGACGAGCGGCATCGAGATCGTCACCGATAGGTTGGGAAGACGCTCCGGCAGCGAGGCGATCCCCTGCGCGGTCGGTGGCAGGACATCGCCGCCGGTCGCCGTGGCGATGGCCTCGAGGGTCTCGTGGTCGGTGTCGGGCCTTCGCCACTCCGCATCGGGCGGCTCGATCTCGACCGAGACGCGGGCCGAGCGTCCGCCGAGCGGTGCCAGTGCCGGTTCGTCGACCGACAGCTCGTGGCGACCCGTCGATCGCGGCGTCCAGGAGCCCGCGTGGAAGCCCTCGGAGAGTCTTGGAAGATCGATCCGTCGGAGGCCCTCCGGCGACGCGATCTCGACCGAGATGCTCGGCAGTTCGAGGCCGAGGCCCCGGCTCTCCAGCAGTTCGACCTCGAGACGAACGACCTCTCCGAGCGCCGCGACGGTCGGGCGGGCCACGAGGCGGATCGGCTCGTCGTCGTTGGCGACCGACTCGCGACCGAGACTGCGCAGCAGGGGAATCCAGAACCGCTCCTGCAGGCCTTCGCCGCGTCCGAACCGCCATCGCCAGATCTCGTCGGTGGCGAGGTAGCAGACCCGGCCCGAGCCGTAGCGCATGCGAAGCAGCAGCGGCTCGTCCGCCTCGGTCGCGACGAGCGTCTCGGTCGCGGGCTTGAGCGATCGCGGATCGATCCGCTGGGCCCACCGCAGCCGCGCCCATTCCGATGCCGGATCGCCGACCTCATCGGGCCACGATCCCGCGCCCTCGCTCGGCCAGACCCCGAGGCCCGGACCGGCGAGGTCGACCGCGGGAACCGCCCGCACGTCGCGATCGATCGTCGCCAGCGAAGTCGCTCCTCCGAACGGCGCGAGCTCCTCGAGCGGCGTCCCCTCCCACGAGGAGGGCGCGTGCCGCGGCCCTCCCAGGAGCATCAGGCCGGTGCCGCGGGTGGCGACGACCTCGCGGATCGTCTCGAGCTGGTCCGGAGAGAAGTGGCTCGCCGGAACGTCGCCGATCATGATCAGGTCGTAGGCGGCGAACTCCTCGGGACTGCGCGGCAGGCGGGCGATCGGAAGGTCGCCCTCCTGCGCGAAGTCCCGGTCCGCGGAGACGAGCATCACCGAGACCTCGATGGACTTCTCGCGGACGAGCAGATTCTTGAGATACCGGTACTCCCAGCGGGGGTAGCCGTCGACGTACAGCACCCGAAGCGGACGATCCACCAGTTCGATCGAGACCAGGCGGCGATCGTTCTCCGAGACCAGATCGCCCTCGGGCGCGTCGAGCTCGATCCGCCAGCGGCGATCGCCGGACCCGGTACCGCGGGCGAGCAGGCGCACGGGCTCGGACAACGCCTCCGGCCCGACGAGTTCGCGGGCGAGCACTTCGCCGGTGCCATCGTCGACGAGACGGACCTCGACCGGTTCGGAAGGGGCGATGCCTCGAACCTCGAGATCGACCTCGACCGGCACCTCGTCCTCGAGAAACGCCCGTCGCGGCGCCTCGATCCCGCCGACGGCGAGATCGCCAAGGGCCCGTCTCGAGCCGAGTGGCACCGCGAAGACCTCGACGCCCTCGCGTTCGAGTCGGCGCAGCACCGCGGCGTCGATCGCCTCGGAACTCCGTCCGTCGCTCGCCACGAGGATTCCCGAGATCGGTCGACCTCCGGCGCGATCGAGTGCCGCATCGATCGCCCGGCCGAGTCTGGTGCCCGCGCCGTCGGCCTCGCCGAGATCCGGCAGCGCCCCGCCGGGCGTCCTCTCGAGATCGAAGACCTCCTCGTCGAAGCCGAGCCACACGAGATCGTGCTCGGTCTCGATCTCCGAGAAGACCGCGGCGGAACCCGCGATCAGGTCGCCAAGCACCGCATCGCGGGTGCGACCGCCCTCGCCGTCTCCGACGGTGAGGCTCGAGGATCGATCCGCGAGCACCACCACCCGATCTCGTTCGACCCGTTCCCGCGGCAGCACCAGCGTGGGTCCGGCAAGCAGCACCGCGACCCAGATCAGGATCGCGGCCCGAAGCGTGCCCAGCACCGCGCGAGCGGGCGCCGAGGCGGCGAAGCGGCGGTACGCGAGCCAGGCGACGGTCGCGGCACCGGCCACCGCCAACGCCCATGCCCACGCCGGCAGGGGATGCTCGAAGGCGAATTCGAGCGATGCCGGCGTCGCGTCTGCCGGCAGGCGATCGATGTCGAGCCACCATCTCCAGAACGAGGAGGTCTCGACCGGACCGGTCGTCCCGGATGGTGGTCCCGCCGACGTCACGAAGACGTCTCCGACGCGCGACGGCCGCCTTCGTCGACGCCGTAGGCGGCCAGAAATGCCGGCGCGGCGACCTCGGTTTCGCCTCCTCCGGTCACGCGACTGAATCGACGGGACAGCACCGTCTCGACGAGCAGCAGCCCGATCACGCCCGCGATCATCCACATCGAGAGTCGTGCGTCGCCCGACTCGCCCGCCGCCGCGACGCCGTCGCGATCGAGGTCGTCGGTGAAGGACCAGACGCCGGCCTCCTCGAGGCGCGAGGCGATGGCGCCACGATCGCTGGGATCGGTCGCCGAGGACGACGCCTCGATGTTCGCCACGAGGGCGCCGAGACGACCGCCCGCGGCATCGAGGATCTCGTGACGGCCGGTCTCCTCGATCGCCCGCTCGAGACGACCCTCCCGAACCGAGAGGCGACGACCGTCGGGGGCCTCGACCGCCGCCGCCGCGGCGAGCCCGGCGGATTCCTCGTCCCCGACGGTTCCCACGTTTCGGATCCGACTCCGCACCAGACCCTCCCGCAGCAGCTCCTGCACGAGTGGAACCATCAGCGGACGGACCGGAAGATCGCTCCACTCCAGATCGAGCGCGAACGCGAAGAGCGCGAGGGATCCGCCGCCCGGGGCCGTCGAGGCGAGGACGAGCGGTGCGCCGTCGAGACTTCGCATGACGATCTCCGACTCCGCGATCCCCGATCCGACGTCGAGGCGGCGCGCCATGGAGACCGGAACGGCGAGTTCCTCGAACTCGGCGGCGATCATGTCGAGCCAGGCCCGATGCGGCGTGCTCGGATCGATTCGAGACCCGGGACCATCGGCGATCTCCAGAACTCCGGCCCCGAACGACCATGTGCGATCGGGCACGATCTCCGCGAGACGGTCGAGCCACGCGAGTCCGCCCCCATCCGCCGGAGGCGCCGCCATCACCATGCCGCCCCGATCGATCATCGCTCCGAGATCCGACCATCCCGACGCCGGCACGAGGTCGGGCCGCGCGACGACCACCACGTCGAGGGATCGAAGGGACGTCTCATCGACGAGCGCCGCCTCGATCGGCACCATTTCGATCGGCGTCTCGGCCGACGGGGCCAGGGCTCGGGTCAACCACTCCCGCGAATCGCGACCGTCGGAGACGATGCCGACCCGGATCCGCCGACGGGCGTCGAGAAGTCCGAACCTCCGGTCATCCGCCGCCTGGTCGTCCGGTGGAACCGAGATCTCGAGCAGCAGGTTCGGATCCTCGCCCTCGGCGAGCTGCGGCACCGGCACGAGCAGTTCGACCGAGGCGGTCCGATCGCCTTCGCGCCACCGGACGTCCCGCTCGACCGCGGTCGCGAGACGCGGTCCCGACAGCGAGATCCGCGTGCTCGCCGACCCGAGCGAGCCCTGCCGTGCGAGTTCCACGGCGACGGACGCCGGTCCGCCCCCGGCGGGAGCTCTTCCCGGGCGGATCGAGACGACCTGCACGTTGTCGATCGGCGTCTCCGCGGGCGGCAGCGCCAGTCGTTGAAGATCCTCGATCGCCGCGAGTCCGGAGGAGCCGCTTCCCGATTCGTCGGTGGAACGTCCGAGACTCCCCCTTCGAAACTCGCTCGCGACGAGGACGATCGGTTCGATCGAGGGGATCTCCGCGAGACGGGATGCGACGAGCGCGAGACCCGCGTCGAGATCGGTGCCGGCGAGGGTCGGAGCGTGCGATCGAAGACGTTCGGCGACACGCCGTCGGTCCGCGGTCGGCTCGACGAGCACGCGAGGCGTGCCCGCAGCGAGCACGACCCCGATCTCGTCGCCGACGGATCCTCGCTCCAACCATGCGACCGTCTCCTCGACGAGACGATCGAAGGCGGTGCCGTCGGCATCGACCGCGACCCGCGTCGAGATTCCGTCGTCCAGCACGATCCAGATGGTTCGGCTCTCGCCGCCTCGACCCGCTTCCCCGAAGTAGGGTCTCGCGAGCGCTGCGCCGAGAAGCGCGAGCGCCGCCATGCGGATCGCGAGCAGCAGCAGGCGTTCGAGCCGCAGCTGACGACGACGACGCTCGAGCGCCTTGCGAAGCAGATCCATCGCCGCCCACTCGATCGGTCGACGACGACGACGCAGCAGGAGGTGGACGAGCACCGGGATCGCCGCGGCGGCGAGACCCGCGATCGCGAGCGCCGGAACCGCGAATCCGGCGGCGAGCGGCGTCGGAGTCACGCCGAACGCCCCGATCGGAGCATTGCGGATCGCCGGGCGAGCAGCAGGGCCAGCGCCGGCCCGACGGAGGCGTGGGTGTCGAGCAGCAGATGGTCGAAGCCGAAGCTCCGTGCGGTGCGGCGCACCTCGTCGAGATGGGCTCGCAGCGCCTCGAGGTAGTCCATGCGGATCGCCCGTGCGTCGGCCTCGAGCACGCCCTCGCCTTCGAGCCCCTCGAAGGGCGCCGCCTGGTCGATCGAGAATCGCAGTTCCCGACGGTCGAGGGTCTGCAGCAGGATCACGTCCCGGCGACGATGGCGACAGGTGGCCAACGCCTGGCGGAGGTCCTCGACCGGGCCGAGCAGATCCGACACGACGACCATGAGACCGCGTCCGGGTTGCCGGGCGATCGCCTGATCGACCGAGCGAGGCAGGTTCGCCACCTTCTCGACCTGTCCCGACGCGAGCACCCGCACGATCGACCGCCACTGGTCCCGGCTGGAGCTTCGCCCGAGGCTTGGACCGAGACCGTCGGCGTAGATCGCCAGCCCCACGCGATCGCGTTGCTGCAGGGCGAGATAGGACAGCGCCGCCGCGGTTGCGACCGCGTGGTCGAACTTGGTCCAGAGGCGTCGCTCCGTCGAGGCTTCGGTCCCGCCCCAGCCTCGCTTCACCTCGAGCGATCCGTAGGCCATCGAGCCGGATCCGTCGACGAGAATCTCCACGTCGAGGGTGGTCTCCTGCTGGAACCGCTTGAGGTGGAGCTTGTCGGTGCGGGCGAAGACCTTCCAGTCGAGATGCCGCAGGTCGTCGCCGGGAACGTAGGACCGATGCTCGGCGAACTCGACCGCCGGCCCCTGGAAGGGCGATCGATGCATGCCGCTGGTGACGCCCTCGGCGATCATTCGGGCCCGCAGTTCGAAGGTCGCAAGCTGCCCGATCGTCTCGGGGGCGAGGTACTGCTCGGCACGCAGAACGCCGACGCCGTCGGACGCTCGCGTTCCCGGCGTTCCCGGCATTCCCGTCCCGGTCACTTCGCCACCGTGCCGAGGACGCGGGCCGACTCGCCCGATTCGACCGGCGTCTCCTCGAGGATCGCCCGCACCACGTCGTCGACGCCGACCCCGTCGGCCTCCGCGTTGAAGTTGGTGATGACCCGGTGCCGCAACACCGGCAGGGCGACCTCGCAAAGGTGCTCGGGCGTCACGCAGGAATCCCCGGCCATCGCCGCCTTGGCCTTCGCCGCGAGCACCAGGAACTGGCTCGCGCGGGGTCCGGCTCCCCAGCGCAGGTAGTCCCGGACCATCGCCGGACGATCGCCCGGTTCGTCGATGCGGGTCGTTCGCACCAGACGCAGGGCGTAGCGAGCGACATGGTCGGCGACCGGCACCGATCGGACCGTCCGCTGCAGACGGAGGCAGTCCTCCGCGCCGAGCACGCGTTCGGGCTCCTCCGCCGAGCCGGCGGTCGTGCGACGCACGATCTCGAGCTCCTCGTCCTCGCTCGGATAGCCGATCCGGATGTCGAACATGAATCGATCGAGCTGCGCCTCGGGCAGCGGGTACGTGCCCTCCTGCTCGATCGGGTTCTGCGTCGCGAGCACGAAGAACGGCTGCGGCAACCGGTGCTGCACGCCGCCCACGGTCACCTGACGCTCCTGCATCGCCTCGAGCAACGCCGCCTGGGTCTTGGGCGGCGTGCGGTTGATCTCGTCGGCGAGGATCACGTTGGAGAAGATCGGCCCCCGCACGAAGCGGAGCTCGCGGGCGCCCGTCGCCTTGTCCTCCTCGATCACCTCGGTGCCGGTCATGTCCGAGGGCATGAGATCAGGCGTGAACTGGATCCGGGAGAAGCCCAGGCTCAGCGACTTCGCCACGGTCGAGATGAGGAGCGTCTTGGCGAGACCGGGCACCCCTTCGACGACGGCGTGTCCGCCGCAGAACATCGCCAGCAGCACCTCGTCGAGCACCTCGTCCTGACCGACGATGACCTTGTGGACCTCCTCGGAGATCCGACGAGCCGCGCGACGAACCTCGTCGATCGCCCCCACCGGCGTCGGGGACTCGTTGCCATCATGGCCGGGTTCGGTCATCGAGGCCTCCTGCTCGCGGTGTCGCCGGTTCGTGCGTCGCCGGGCCCATTCGCCGACGGGCGACGCACCGGCGGCG
>Ga0180430_10003607_pt1 | contig 13312 bp, 8 predicted proteins | sample SS_ome_9_FD_132999 | JGI IMG/M metagenome (GOLD analysis project Ga0180430, IMG submission 132999) | Hypersaline lake sediment archaeal communities from the Salton Sea, California, USA - SS_1_S_2 metaG | ecosystem: Environmental > Aquatic > Non-marine Saline and Alkaline > Hypersaline > Sediment... | reverse complement strand
TGGCACGACATCGATTGGAACACCGTCGGTGATGTCGACACCGGGCTGAGTCGGGGTCTGGTTGAGGCCTGGATCGTTGGGATTCACCTCCGCATCCGGCTCGTCCTGGGTGTCAGCAGCCCGCCTCTGGTCGATGGCCAGCTCCCCTTCGCCGTGATCCCCCAGCGTCGCCTGGGCGTCGCGGACGTGATCGCCATCCTGCGCGACCACGGCAGCAGCGGCGCTCTGTGCAGCGCCAGCACCCAGGAGGGCTCCGTCTTCGAGCTGCGCGCCGACCTGCCGCCGGCCGTGGGCTGCGTGTACTGGCGCGCCGCGGCCGAGCCCTGCACGGGTTTGCTGGTGCCCTGGTACGCCGGCATCACCGCCACGCCGCCCGAGTACTTCCACGACGTGCCCCCCATCAAGGCACTCACCGCCGCGTATCACTTCTCCTCCAGCGCCATGGTGACGGGCTCGGCCTGGTCTGCGTCCCTGCGCCTGCAGAATGTGGTCAACGGCGTCGGGGGCGCGGCGCGCGACTCGGTGCGCGCGGTCCAAGAGGCTTTCGAGAGCGGCCTCTTCCGCGCCCAGCCCGGCATCGAAGCCCGCGCCCTGGCACTGCACGACGCCGACGCGACCACCGCCCGCGACTTCCTCACCGCGTACAGCGCCGACGTGGCCGCCCGGGCCCTGGCCCTCACCGCGCAGATGCGCGCCGCCATCCAGGCGACCCAGCCCATGCCCACGGCCGTGACCGAGCCCGCGTCCTCGGCCGCTGACGTGGCCTGCACGCCGAGCGCCTTTGCCCTGGGCGCCGCGTACCCCAATCCCTTCAACCACCAGGTCCACATACCGTACCGGCTGTCCGAGCCCGGCCCGGTGGAGCTGATGGTGTACGACCTGACCGGGCAGCGCCTCGCCCGCCTCGTCTCCGGCCCCCGGGCCGCCGGGGACCACGTGGCCGCGTGGGACGGGCGCGACCGGCGCGGCCGCCCGGTAGCCACCGGAACCTACTTCCTGCATCTGCGCACCGAGACGGGCCAGCTCAACGGCCGCGTCCTCCTGCTGCGCTGAGGGGCACGCGACCGGCATGCCCCCCACGTCAGCGCGCTGATCCGCCTGTGCGGGCCGGCCCACCCGGTTCGCCCTCCAGCTCTCACCCCTCACCCGACTGGTAAGCCACATGTCCGCGACCACTGGTGCCACCCCCATCGCCATCGGCGACCGCCGCGAACTCTTCGTCGACCACCATCTCATCGAGCGCCTCAGCGGGGCGGCGCGCCTGCAACTCCACCAGCCCGTGCGCCGCGAGACCGTCTTCCGCTCCGACGCGCCGTGGGAGGGCAACGGCTCCGCGTACCAGAGCATCGTGCAGGACAACGGCGTGCTCCGCTGCTATTACCGCGGCGGGTACCACCCCGCCTCGAAGGAGCACGAGGGCCAGACGGCCACCTGGGAGAGCCTCTGCCTGCTGGAGAGCGACGACGGCCTGACCTGGACGCGACCCGAGCTGGGCCTTGTCGAGTACGAGGGCTCCAGGGCCAACAACCTGCTGCTCAACGAGGAGATGGTCGCCCAGGTGAAGGGCAGCCCGGCCCACACCGCCGTGTTCCTCGACGAGAACCCGGCCTGCCCGGCCGACGAGCGCTACAAGATCATCATGCGGGGAGCCAATCCCGTCGGCCTGTACCTGCTGGTCTCCGCTGACGGCATCCACTTCTCCCTTAAGAGCACGACGCCCTTCATGACCGAGGGTGCCTTTGACTCGCAGAATCTGGCCTTCTGGGATGCGGTGCGCGGCGAGTACCGCCTCTACCACCGCGGCTTCCGCGAGGGGGTGCGCGACATTCTCACCTGTGCGGCGCCCGACTTCGACAGCTTCCCCGAGCCCGAGTGGGTCTCCTACCCCAACAGCCCCACCATGGCCCTGTACACCAACCAGGTGCAGCCCTACTACCGCGCGCCGCACCTGTTCGTCTCCCTGCCCATGCGCTACTGCGAGCGCGGCTGGTCCGGGCCCATGCTCGACCTGCCCGGCATGGATGCCCGCCTGTATCGCGGCTCCCACCACCCGCGCTACGGCCACACCATCACCGACGCCGTGTTCATGTGCACGCGCGACGGGTCCACCTTCCACCGCTGGACCGAGGCCTTCATCCGCCCCGGCCCCCGGCAGCGGCAGTCGTGGGTGTACGGTGACAACTTCGTGTTCTGGGGCATGTACGAAACGCCCTCAGCCGTGGAGGACGCGCCCGACGAGATCAGCCTGCTGGCCACGGAGTCGTACTGGGAAGGGGACTACACCGCGTTCCGGCGCTACACCCTGCGCGTCGACGGCTTCGCCTCGGCCACCGCCCCGTACGACGGCGGCGAGCTGCTCACCAGGCCCCTCACCTTTGCGGGCGGCAGCCTGTCGGTGAATGCCGAGACCAGCGCGTACGGCTCCTTCCAGGTCGAAGTGCAGGACGCGGAGGGCACGCCCCTGCCCGGGTACACCCTGGACGAGTGCGAGCCCATCTTCTGCGACAGCCTGGACTACACCGTGCGCTGGAACTCGACGGCGGGCGGCGATCTGCGCCCCCTGGAGGGCAAGCCCGTGCGCCTGCGCTTCCTCCTGCGCGACGCCGACGTGTACGCCTTCCAGTTCGTGCCCCACCGCCCGGCGCCCGAACGGCCCGAGCCCCCAACCAAGATTCCCGCCAAGGAGATCGCCTGACGCTGCGCGCAGCGCCCGCAACAGCCACGCACAGCCGCATCCTCAGCCGAGCCCGAGAACCACACGGGCCCGGGGAGCGCCTCCGTCCCCGGGCCCGCACCAGTGCCGCCCCCATCACCTCTCTGCATTCCGCGCCAAAACGCTGTCAGGGAATCAGCTCAAGACCCGGTGACGCACCAGCATACCCTCACGCCCACCCCTGAACGCAGCCCCTGTCTTCCCTACTCGGCGGTGGGTGGCGACAGACTCACGCCCACCCCAGAATGCAGTCCTCCTCCTCTGTCTCCTTGGGGGTGGCGGCGAGGCGGTCCGGTCGTCACTGAAGGTGGCCCCGAGGAGTCGGCTCGGGGTTGCCGTGTAGCGGGTTCTGTGGGATCGGGACGCAGGACAGCGTCCCGGTCCCACAGCCCTCGGAAGCTCGCCAGGGATGGCGAGCGAGAATGAGCGGAATGGCAGCCCCGAGCCGACTCGTCCACCCTATCTGGACAGTCGGCACCTATCCCACCTCCCCCGCCTCCGCCGCCGGCACCTCACCCGCCTCGCGCACCGGCAGCAGGATGGTCACCTCGGTGCCCTCGCCCGGCTCGCTGTCGAGGCGCAATTCGCCCTCGTGCTCCTGCACGATGCGGTAGGCCATGGACAGGCCCGAGCCCAGCTTGACGCGCGACGACTTGGCGCTGAACCGCAGGTCGAAGATGCGCTCCAGCTGTTCGGGCGGAATCCCCGTGCCCGTGTCGCTGACGCGCACGGCGATGCGGTCGTCCTCCATGCCCGTGCGAATGCGGATCTCGCCCGGCTCGGAGTCCGGGCCCGGGCCCGCGCCCTTCTCGGCGATGGCCTGGGCCGCGTTGCGCAGCACATTCAGGAAGACCTGGTTGATCTGGGCCGCGGCGCAGAAGGTCGGCTGGATGTCGCCGTACTCCCGCCTCACCCGGATGCCGGCGCCCAGCTCCTGGCCGATCAGCTCGAGCGAGCTGTCCAGGCCCTCGTGCAGATCGGCCACCAGCAGCTCGGCCTCGTCGAGACGCGCGAAGTTCCGCAGACTCTCCACCAGACGCGTGATCCGCTCCTCGGCCTGACCGATCACCCGCAGGTTGGTGTGCAGTATGCCGAGGGTCTTCTCGCACTCGGCGTCCAGCTCCGGCGAACCCGTGCCCTCATCCTGGAGCACGCCCTCCAGCCGCGTCACGCACCGGTGCGCCACGTCGGCGGCGCTGTGTACGGCCCCCATCGGGTTGTTGATCTCGTGGGCGAAGCCGGCCACCATGGTTCCCAGCGACGCCATCTTCTCCTGCAGGATCAGCTGGGCCTGGGCCTCCTGCAGCGCCCGGTGCGACTCCTCCAGCTCCGCGTACGCCCGCGCCAGCTCCTGGCCGCGCTTCAGCTCCAGGTCCTTGGCCTCGTTCTCGGCCTGCAGGGCCCGCGACCGCACGCGCGCCACCTCCAGGTCCGCCTCGTGCTGGGCGCTCTCGGCCGCCACCTGCAGGCGCTCCTGCTCGCGCTCCGCCGCCAGGCGCTGGTTCTGCTTGATGGCCGCGATCATCTGGTTGAACGACTCCACCAGCTGGCCGATCTCGTCGCGCGATTCCACCTCGATGCTGTGGTCCAGATTGCCGTCGGCCACCATGCGCGTCCCGTCCACCAGGCGCAGCAGCGGCGAGGTCAGCCGGCGCGCAAAGAAGTACGCCACCCCGGCGGCCAGCGCGGCCAGCACCAGGTAGAAGACCACGAAGGTGCTGATGAAGAGAAGACGGGCCTCCTCGCGGTAGTAGCCGATCCCCTGGAACAGCTGGTTCACGGCCATCACGCGGCGGGCCTTGCCCGGAAAGCCGCCCGGGGTCAGGCGCGACACCAGCACGTGGCCCAGGACGCGGTCGCCGTCGAGCACGGGCACGTGCACCGACACGTAGCTGGGCGCGCCTCCCAGGCTCAGCACCGACGGTTCGGTCCCGTCGGCCCAGAGCGCCTGTCGGTCGCCGGCCGAGTCGATGGGCACCGCGTCCTTGGGCGGGAGCGCCAGGGCGAACACCTCCTCGGCGATCCGCGCCCCGAGGGCGTCGTCGCTGAGGCTAAGAGCTACGTCGCCGCCTCTCTCCTCGCCGTCGCCGCTCAGGTGAAGGTGAATGTCTACGTCATCCTCCCCGCCGGGCCGCCCTGCTTTGGACGGCACGGGGGCCGGCAGCACCGAATCGGGCAGAGCGCGAATCGAGAGCACGCGCTGGCTCGCCGCGTTGTACACGTCCAGGGCGTACGCCCCCAGAATCTCCGCCTCGGCGCGCAGGCCCGCCTCCGCCTCCGGGCCCTGCGCCTCGCTCAGCAGAGCCCGCACGTGGGGCGAGTTCTCCAGCGACGCGGCCAGCTCCAGCGTCTCCTGGCGGTGCCGCACGTAGAGCTGCTGCGACAGGCTCTTGGCCCCGTCGATGGCCGTCTCCACCGTGTCGTTGAAGAGCAGGTCGAAGCTGCGATCCACCAGTTGCCTCACCAGGTGGTACGACGGCACCAGCGGAACCAGCATCACCACCAGAATCGCCAGCAGCAGCTTGGTGCGCAGGCGGCGCATCAGTCGCCCTGCTCCCCGGCGGCGCGCCACTGCAGCACCGCCTCCGCGCTCACCGCGAACTCCTCGCTGGCGCACCACTCCGAGCGGTCGCGCGCATTCGGGCTCCGGCCGCGCAGCACCGACAGCAGACCGCCCACGCCAAAGCCGGCCCGATGCCCGCCGGCCAGCTCCTGCTCCCGGTCGGGCCGGGTCTGCCCGTGCAGCCAGGCGGCCAGGCGCTGGCCCTGCTCCGGCGACACGGGCAGCAGCTGGGCGCGCGCATTGATTCGGTAGAAGGCCCCCGCCTCCAGCTCGTCCCCGGACACCAGCCGGTCGACGGCAAAGCGCGCCACCGCCGCCTCGGCGCTGGCCAGGTCCCCGAACACCTCCTCGCGGCCCGGCCCCCGCACCGTGTACCGCTCGTTCCACACGTCGTAGCTGATCGACTGGGCCAGCTCGGTCTCGCGCACCGTCTCGAACTGGTGGCCGCCGCCCAGCAGGGTCCGCGCCGCGCCGGAGCGCTGCAGGCGCAGCTCCAGGCGCAGCACCCCGGACAGGCCCGACTGCAGGGTGCTGAGGCTCTTGGGCGAGAACAGGTCGGCGCACTCCACCTCCACGCTCAGGGCCCCGCTCGACAGGGCGGGCGTGACCGCGGCCACGCGCAGCCCGCCCTCGGCCCCATCGGCTTCGGCTCGGCCCGCGACCGGCGCCAGCGCGCCCAGCGCCAGCAGGATGATCAGCGCCAGCGCCATCTCAGAAGGTCCGCCCCAGGGTGAGCCACAGGTGAAAGCCGTCCCAGTCCGTGTCGCCGTCCGTGGGCACCACCGGCAGGGACAGGTCCAGGCGCAGCACGCCCAGCACGGGCACGCGGCGCCGGTACCCCACCCCCATGTCGTGCTCCAGGTCCGCCGGCAGCGGCACCTCGCCGGGCAGCCAGATGCCGCCCACGTCGTAGAACAGCACGCCCGTGTTGACCGGCCCGGCCGCCTCTTCGCGGCCAAAGGGCAGGCGCAGCTCCGACTGGATCTGCAGGGTGCGGGTGCCCCACCCCACCGGCGTGGCCTCGGCGCGCTCGAACTTGCGCATCGAGTAGGGCCCGCCCAGGTAGTAGCGCTCGTAGAAAGGGGCGTCCTTGGTGACCAGACCCGCGTGCAGGCGCACGGCCGCCACGTTGCGGTTCTCGAGGAGGCGGTACCAGCGGCCCTCCGCGTCCAGCCGCGCAAAGGCCACGTCGCCGGCCGACCCGCTCAGGGCCTGCTCTACCTTGACCTGGCCCCAGAACCCGCGCGTGGGATACCCCGTGTGGTCGCGCGTGTCGCGGCGCCTTCCCGCGCACACCACCATCACGTCGGCCTCGTCCAGGTCGCGGCCCAGCAGGGGCTCCACCTCGTCGGAGCGGCCCGGCTCGTACGTCTGCATCCGCACCTCGGCGAACATGTTGTGCAGACGCCCCCGCTGCACGGCCAGCCGGAAGTGCAGACCGCCGATGTCCACGCGCTCGCGCACCCGCTTGCCCTGCACCCACTGGGGGAAGGAGCGCGACTCCGAGAACAGGTCCACGTCCAGGCTCGCGGCCCCGCCGAACAGACGCGGGTGCTGGTAGTGCAGCTTGGTGCCGTCGGCATGACTGCCCACGTACCACTGCCAGTCCAGCCGGTGCCCGCGGCCCCAGGGGTTGTCGTACACAAAGCTGACCGGCACGATGAACCAGCCGTCCAGCCGGCCGTGCCCGCCCTGGAAGCGGTACTGGGGCTGGGTGTGCTCCTCCAGCTCCACCACCACCACCACCAGCCCCTTCTCCGAGCCGGGACGGGCGTACACGTCCACGCTCTTGTAGAAGCCCGTCTCCTCCAGCCGCTGGCGGCCGGTCAGCAGGTCGGCGGACAGCAGCGTCGAGCCCGCCGCCAGCCCCAGGTACCGCTCCACCACTTCCAGGCGCGTGCGGGGCTCGCCGGTCAGCTCGATCTGCTCCACCACCAGCTGGCGGGCGACCGGCTTGTCCAGCCCGTGGGCCGGGCCCGGCCATACCAGGGTCAGCGCGGCCAGGGCCAGCGCGGCCAGAGCCAGCGCGGCCAGAGCCCGCGTCGCCGAGCCCGGTGAGACCGGGCCCCCGTGACGGGCCGAGAGGGTGAACCGAGGGATGCGGAAGGGGTGGCGGTGCACGTCTAGAAGGATCCAAACTTGAAGATGAAGCCCCAGGCCAACCCGTCGAGGTCGCCGTCATCCACCTCGCCGAAGCCGGCGCCGTGCACCACCCGGTAGCTGGCCCCCACGCCAAAGCGGAAGAAGTCGGTGACGTTGAGCATGGCGTGGGCCGCCGGCTCCAGCACGAAGAACACGTCGTCGCTGGCGTGTTTCTGCGTGGTCATGCCCCCGGCGCCGATCAGCAGATCCACGGCCGCGTGGATCAGTCCGTCAGAATTGACGATCACGCCGATCATGCCCCCGCCGTACCCCATCTCCAGCTTGCCGCTGCGCAGCACGTCGTCGTCCATCGCCGTGATGCGATTGGGGTTGGCCAGGCCAAAGCCGCCGCCGCCCAGCACGTACCGGTGGTTGATGATCCAGCCGCCCTGGCCGCCGCTGAGCACGCTGAACTCGCCGTCGATCTGCGTGAAGCGCACGGTCGGCCCGCCGTACCCCCCGTGGTCGACGTCGCCCAGGTCGCCCAGAAGCGTGCTCTCCTCGGCCCGCGCGCCGGCCGCGGTCACCACCAGGGCCAGCGCCGCGCCCAGTGCCACTGCAACGCGTCTCATGGTCATCTCTCCGTCTCCTCGAACACCGCGCAGCTGCGTCCCCGTCACTGCCGGGGCGTGGTCGTCAGCACCACCTCGCGCAGCCGCTCCATGAAATACCGATAGCTCTCAAAGGATGCGTCCTGCAGCACCATGTGATCCGGGCCGGGAATGAAGCGCCCCAGCTCGATCAGCCGGCGGGCCTTGTCCATCTCGCGGTCGATGGCTTCGCGCCCCTCGTACATGCACTCCTTGCGCAGCCCGCCGATGGCCCCCACCGCGGGGTGGGCCTCCAGCACGCGGGCCACGTCGTTGCCGGCCAGCACTTCGTACGGGTACAGGGTGGTGACGCCGGCCTCCACCATCCACCCGGTCAGCTCCTCGATCAGCCCGTCCGAATCTACCAGGATCACGGGTATTTGGTGCTCCTTGGCAAATGTAGCCAGCCGCCGGTATGCCGGGGCGAGAAACTCGCGAAAGGTGGCCGGCCCCACGATCGACCCGTTCTTGGAGGCCATGTCCTCCCAGCACTCGATCAGGTCGAACTCCACGTCCCTCGCCTGCTTCTCGAACAAGGCCAGGGCCAGGTCGGTGTACGTCTCCACCATGTCGCGCACCAGGTCCGGGTCGTCGTAGAACGCCAGGGCCAGGGCTTCGTCGCCCATGCGTTCCCGCGCAAAGCCGTACACCCCCCGGTGCGTCAGCTGCAGCGGGTAGTCTCTGTTTCGGTACTCGGCAACCAGATCCTGCCACTGGTCGGGAAAGCGCCCCGGGTCGTCGGGGTCCAGGTACTTCTCCTTGTACTCGTCCCAGTCGCGCCGCGTCTTCACCGGCCACTCCACCGTGTGGCGGTTGTAGTCGCCCCCCTTGTACACCTGCACCACCGTGCCGTCGCCGGTGCGCTGCGTCTGGATCTCCTCGGTCTCCTGCAGAATCTCCGTCGGCCCGAAGCCGCTCGGGTTCATGTCCACTGGCGTGATGCCCCAGCCGCGGTACACCCCCTCGAAGCCCAGCAGCTCGTCTATGCACTCGCCGATCCCCGGGTGCTCGTCCTCCCAGTGCGGCAGAATGGCATTGGTCCCGCCAAAGACCTTGATGAAGGGCACCCGGTCCACCGGCTGCCCGGTCAGTACACGCACGAACCGCTCGCGAGTATTCACCTCTCCTCCTTGCCTTGGCTGCCCCGACTCCCGCTCCAGCCCGTCACCATTCCCGGGCCCATCTGACTCCCTCTCCAGCTCCTCCCCATTCCCATACCCAAACCCCATCCCCTTCACCCTGCCTTCAGCGGCAGCTCGATCGCCACGGTGGTGCCGCGGCCCACCTCGCTCTCCACCAGAATCCGGCCGCCGTGCTTCTGCACCGTGCGATAGCTGGTCGACAGGCCCAGCCCGGTGCCCACGCCCGTGCCCTTGGTGGTGAAGCCCGGGTCGAACACCCGGTTCAGGTGCTCGGCTGCAATGCCCTTGCCCGAGTCCTCCACCTCGACGCGCACCACCTCCCGGCGCGCCAGGGTGCGCACGGTGATGCTCCCGCGACCGTCCGCGCCCGCCGCCTCGATCGCCTCGATGGCGTTGAGCAGCACATTCATGAACACCTGGTTCAGCTCGCCAGGCCAGCAGGGAATGGCGGGCACCTCGCCCAGCTCCTGGGTGACCTCGGCCACCGGCGTCAGCCGCGACTCCAGCAGGACCAGGACGTTGGCCAGGCCCTCGCGCACGTCCACCGCCTCCTGGAACTCGGCCTCGTCCAGCTCGGCAAACTGCTTCAGACTGCGCACGATGCGCGCCACCCGCTCGCTGGCCTCCTCGACCACGGCGCTGTTCATCTCCAGGGCGCGCAGGGCCCGTTCCTCCGACTCCCCCCTGTCACCAGGCCCGTCAGCAGCCCCCGCCTGAGCCCGCCGCAGCCGCTCCACCGCCCGCTGCGTCACGTCGGCGGCGCTGCGAATCGCCCCCACCGGGTTGTTGATCTCGTGGGCCACGCCGGCCACCAGGTTGCCCAGCGACGCCATCTTCTCGCGCAGCACCAGCTGGGACTGGGCCTCGCGCAGGTCGTTCAGAGCTTGCTCCAGGGCCTCGTTCTTCTGCCGCAGGTCGCGCGTGCGCTCCTCCACCCGCGACTCCAGCTCCCGGCTGTGCGCCTGCAGCTCCTCGGAGTACACGGCCAGCTGCCGCCGGTCCTCGGCGCGGCGGCGCTCCACGATGTGCAGCAGCGCCGCGACAAAGGCAAACACCCCCCAGGGGGAGAGCCAGCGCCAGAACGGGATTGCGCCCACCGCAAAGCCCACGTCGTACAGAATGAACAGCAGCGCCGCGATCAGGCCCAGATAGAAGATGCGGGCCTCCACGTTGCCGTGCGCCGCGGCCCGCACGCTCAGTCCGATCCCCACCAGCACGGACAGCACCAGGGTTGCCGTCCACACCATGAACAGGTGCACGTAGAAGGGGAAGCCCGCGAACTGCAGGGCCAGCAGCGCCACGCCGACGGCGCCGAAGGCCCGCCACAGCAGGCGGAAGGGCCGCTTCTCGTCGGCGCCGGCGATCAGCTCGCAGAAGCCGAACAGACCCACCGGGAAGAAGTAGATGCCGACCTGGGCCACGCCAAAGCGCGCCACCGGCGACGGAATCAGAAACTGGGCCAGCTCGGCGGTCAGGGAGAAGGCCAGCCCCGTGCACAGAGTGAAGGCGGCGAAAGCCAGATAGTATCTCTCCGCCTGCTCGCGCCGGTGCTGGTACAGGTCCAGCGCGATCAGGCTCAGCAGCAGGAACAGGCAGCCCAGCACGAAGCGGTCGATGCTGATCACCAGGATGTACCGCAGCAGCGACCCCTCGGAGCCGGCCAGGGCCCGGTTGTCGGCCATCAGGGGCACGCCGGTCGCGTCGGTGGAGGCCAGCAGCCGCAGACACAGGTAACTCCCGCCGCTGGCGGTGCCGTACCCGAACAGGTGCCACTGGGCCGCCGTGTACCCGTGCCCCGCCCACTCGTCCATGTCGCCGTACCCGTACACCCGTCGCGAACCCACGTACGCCTCGAAAGGCGTCAACACGCTGGTGAAATACACGGCGGGGTCGGCCCAGTCGCCTTCGGGCAGGGGCACCCGCAGCCACAGGTATTCCTGCCCGTCGCGCCCCGGCATGCCCACGGGCACGGCCGTGTCCGTCCACGCCGGATCGTCGGCCCGGTCGTGCACCCACACCGGCACCCCGTCGTCGCCCACCGGCGAGTCGCCCCAGCGATACTGCCACCCGGCGGTGAGATCGACGGGCTCCGTCTCCGGTGCCGCCGCCCCGCACGCGGGTAGCAGCGCCACCAGCGCCAGCACCCCGCCGAGCCGGGCCACACCCGGCAGACGCGGCCTCACGGCGACGCCTCCCCATCTGCGTATCGCCTCATCGCCTCCAACAGCCGGACCGTCCGCGTCTCGGTGCGGAAGTAGTGCGACTGCACCTGCTCGAAGGGCGTGGCCCCCACCGGCTCCGGCTCCAGTTCGCGATCCAGATCAGGTGCCCCCACAGACTCAAGTGCCCGAAGCATACGCGACCAGCCCCACTGGTTGCGGTATCCGTGGCGGCGCTGCCAGGCCGCGGCGACCGCCGCGAACCGTCCCAGCGCCTCCCGCGCCTCCGCGCCGCCGGCCAGGGCCACGAAGTCACCGCACGCGGCCCGCACCTCCAGCTGGGCGGCCAGGTCCTCCAGGAACCGCACCGGGTCGCCGAACAGCAGCCCCTCCAGGTCGCCGGTCCGCGTCGAGCCGCGGCGCGCCGCGTCGATCACCTCGCTCAGCGCGCCGCGGGCGTCGCGCACCTCCAACTGGTCCCGGCTTGCCATGGCCCGCCAGGCCCCCACAATCTCCCGTTCCCTGCCGGGCATCAGGCGGGAGGCCAGCTCCAGGTAGTCTCCGTCACCGAGTTGTCCCCCCGTGGCGCCGCGGGCAAAGGCCAGCGTGTTGGGCAGCTGCAGGCAGTGCGTCTGGGCATTGCCCATCACCCCTCGCGGGCCGCGTTGGGCCCCGGCCTCAAAGGCGCGCTGACCGCTGAAGTTGGTAGTCGGAAAGGAGGGCTCCCCCTCGATCACCCCGTAGCGGTAGCACACCACCCGCTCCTCCAGGCCCAGCTGCCGGGCAAACTCCAACCCGTTGGCCATGCCCCAGGGCTCCAGGTCCAGGGCGGCCAGCCGCTCCAACTGGTCCACGAACTCCTCCGGCTTGCCCCAGTGGAACTCCCCCGTGGCGTAGAAGCGGGCGTACGACTGCCAGCCCGCGTGCATCCAGTACACCAGCTCGATCCCGGGCCGCAGCCCGTCCAGCAGGCGGCGGTGCCCCGCCAGCAGCGTGGCGAACTCCTCGTTGGTCGAGCCCGGGTACCCGCCCGGATCGCTGTCGATGATCACCACCCCGTCGGCGGCCTTGAGCGGCTCCAGCAGCTCGGCCCGGCGCCGCAACATGTCCGCCACAGCGTCCCGGTCACCCGGATCCACCCGCCGGTCGCTGTAGAAGAAGTGCCGCTCCTCGAAGGGGGCCCGGCGCGCCACCTCGTCCACCGGAGCCACGTTCGGGCACAGGGCGATGTACACGGCCATGCCCAACTCGCGCTGCAGTGCGGCCACCACCCGCTGCAGCTTCTCCAGGTGGGCCCGGTCGCTGGCCGGCAGCGGCGACGGCATGGTCTCCAGCACCGGCCAGATCATCACCGCGTTGTACCCCAGAGCGCACAGGCCCTCGGCGTACCCCCGCCAGTCGCCTTCCGTCCACGTGCGCGCCGCGTACGGATGGCGGTACGGCCAGTGCTGGTGCACGTACATGCCCACCAGATCGCGCTTCAGCTCAGCCATCATGCCGCTCCCTCGCCGTCACAACGCCACCGTCACACCTGCCTGCTCCATCCCGGCTCTCCCGGCCTCTAGCCCGCGCAGGCCGCCGCCACCGATCCATCAGGCCTAGATGCCGTCCAGCCCACCCGGCGCCTTGCTCCGCAGCGGCGCCCCGGCCGGCGGCGTGAAGAACCGGTACCCCGACCGCTCGTGGACCTGCCAGCGATACTCGGTCCCGCAGCCGGGGCACGCGACCTTCTCCTTCTCCGGCTCACAGCCGCTCATCATCCGGCCGCAGACCTTGCAGAAGGTGCGGCAGGAGTACGCGTCCGCGTCCCACGACTTCTTCTCGCCCGAGAAGTCGTCGTGCACCGTCTTGCAGTTCGTGCACACGAACAGGCCGCCCTCGTCCGGCTCCCGCCGCTCGTGCTCGTGGAAGTAGGCCAGAATGCCCGCCCGGTCCTCCGCGTTCACCTGGTCGAAGGTCTTCACCTTGGCGCTGCAGAACTGACAGGGAAAGCTCACCCATCG
>Ga0180430_10003606_pt1 | contig 13317 bp, 10 predicted proteins | sample SS_ome_9_FD_132999 | JGI IMG/M metagenome (GOLD analysis project Ga0180430, IMG submission 132999) | Hypersaline lake sediment archaeal communities from the Salton Sea, California, USA - SS_1_S_2 metaG | ecosystem: Environmental > Aquatic > Non-marine Saline and Alkaline > Hypersaline >... | reverse complement strand
TGTGACGGCCAGCGAGGGCGTGACGCTGACATCGGTCAACACGAAAGGAGTCGAGGACCCGAGCCGGTGTCAGACAGACTCCTCTGGCTTCTTTGCGTGTCTGGTTCCGACGGGTTCGACCGGCAATCTCACATTTACGATCATCTTCACTGGCTTCACCAACAAGACATTCGATGCCAACATAAATGCGGGCGAGGCGACAGATGCCGGCGCGCAGAATATGGAGGGAGGCACGACTGGTCAGTGGGCGGTCATCCCCGGAGCGTTCGACGGCATCCAGGTGCTGCTTGCTCAGCTTAAGGGCTGCACGCTCTCGGACGGAGCGGGAGGCGCATTTGATCCGGCAACGATGCTGCCTGCCACGGCGCGCGCCAGCGACGAATGTACGGCCGCAGGCCTATTTGTTGTCGACGATGGCGACGTCGCCACCTTCCTGACGGGCGGTACGCTTTCCAACTATCAGTCGCTGTTCATCAACTGCGCGGCCGACTACAGCTATGTCGACGGAGCGGACGCTGTCCTGCAGGAATACAATGCGGCTGGTGGTCACATCTACTTCTCGGATCTGGCCGACAGCTGGCTTACATCGGCGTTTCCCGGCGTGATAATCTTTGCAGGCTACTCCACGAATGCCGGAACGATCTCCGCGAGCGTGCCTTACCTGCCTCTGGCTACGAACGTGGGCGATCCGATCGATATCGTCTTTGATCTGAGTGCCTGGGCCGCGATCGATGATGTGCCGGCAACGACGACGACTTTTATACAGGGTGATATCTCCAGCATCACCTCATACTCCGGAGTACATCCTATCACGGTGGGCTGGAGGCCTGACGTCTCATCTGGTTGCGTCTTCTACACCTCGTATCACATAGAAGGGGCTGGCACCGACACCACCATACCCCAGGTGGCCGCTATGAAGTATCTGGTGCAGAACATATCGTCCGTCTGTCAGTAATGTGAATCTGAGATAAACGAAAAGGCCCCGGGGGGACCCGGGGCCTTTTTATTGGGCGAGCTGGATCATGAGTATCGAGACGGCGGCGGGGGTGATCCCGGGTATGCGCGAGGCCTGGCCGAGCGTTGCGGGCCTGACCGCCTCGAGCTTCTCGCGGACCTCGTTGGAGAGGCTTGAGATCCGGCCGTAGTCGAACGACTCTGGTATCCTCTTCCCCTCGAGGTTCTCGAGCCTCCTCGAGAGCTCCCTCTCCGTTTCGATATAGCCGCGGTATTTTATCTCGATCTCCGCGCGCGCGATCGAATCGTCGGCAAGCGCCGTCGCCCCTTTCGGCTCGAATGCCTCGATCACGTCCCTGATTCCCAGCTCGGGTCTCGATACCAGATCGGCCAGCGTCGCGGGCTTTCGGAGCGCTCGGCTGCCAAGCCTCGATATCGTTTCGTTCACTCCAGCGGTCGGCGAGACGACGGTCTCCTCGAGGATCGATATGGCGCTTCTAATCGACTCCTCGTCCCTTGAAAACCTCCTCCAACGCTCGTCGGTCACAAGCCCAGCCTCTCTGCCGATCGGCGTGAGTCTAGACGCGGCGTTGTCCTCGCGCAGCAGCAGCCTGTGCTCGGCGCGAGAGGTGAACATGCGGTAGGGCTCTTGCGTGCCCTTTGTCACGAGGTCGTCGATGAGCACGCCGATGTAGGACTGGTCGCGCCGGAGGACGAGGGGCTCCTCGCCCCTGAGCGTTAGCACGGCGTTTATTCCGGCGGCGATCCCCTGTCCCGCCGCCTCCTCGTAGCCGGAGGTGCCGTTGATCTGGCCTGCGAAGTACAGGCCGCGGACGAGCTTGGTCTCGAGCGAGGGCGCAAGCTGCGTGGGCGGGACGTAGTCGTACTCGACCGCGTAGCCGGACTGCACGATCTTGGCATCCTCCAAGCCGGGGATCGTGGCGAGCATGGCCCTCTGGACGTCGATCGGGAGCGATGTCGCCAGCCCGTTTATGTAAAACCAGTCCGTGTCGACGCCTTCGGGCTCCAGGAAGAGCTGGTGGCGGTCCTTGCCGGGGAAGCGCACGACCTTGTCCTCGATCGACGGGCAGTATCTGGGCCCTACCCCCTTTATCTTTCCGGAAAACAGCGGCGAGCGGTCCAGGCCTGATCTTATGGCCGCGTGCGTGGCCTCGCTTGTGTGCGTGATGTAGCAGGCGAGCTGTGGCAGATCGTTTGCCACCTCGTCGTAGGAGAAGCGCGGGCGCGGCTCGTCGCCGTCCTGCCGCTGGCACCTCGAGAAGTCGATCGAGTCGCGCGCGACCCTCGGGCAGGTGCCGGTCTTGAGCCTCCCCAGCTCGAAGCCCAGCTCGGCGAGCGAGGCCGACATGCCCTCGCATGATTCGTCGCCTATCCTGCCGCCGGAAACGTGCTCCATGCCGAAGTGCAGAAGGCCCCGCATGAACGTGCCCGCGGAGAGCACTACCTTCTCCGCCTCGATGATCTCGCCCGATGATAGCCTCACCCCGCGGACGGCGCCTCCTTCGGCCAGCACCTCACTCGCCTCGCCCTCCAACAGACCGAGGCCAGCCTGCGACTCGAGGACCGCTCGCATGTAGCTATGATATCTGTCCCTGTCGGACTGGCAGCGCGTCGCGCGCACCGCGGGTCCCTTGGACATGTTGAGGCGGCGGAACTGTATGCCGGTGGCGTCGGCGGCGCGCGCCATCTCGCCGCCCAGCGCGTCCAGCTCGCGCACGATATGGCCCTTGGCCAGCCCGCCTATCGCCGGGTTGCAGCTCATCGCCGCGATCCGGTCCAAGCTATGCGTCACGAGGCAGGCGCGCGCGCCCATGCGCGCGCAGGCCAGGGCGGCCTCGCAGCCCGCGTGCCCTCCCCCGACTATCGCGACGTCGTATTTCATTATGGGCTATTTCGTCTTGAGAGACTTGAGCACCGGCGCGTCCCAGTCGAGCGCCAGGCGCTTGCGCTTTTTGCAGGTGCCGCGCTCGATGGCGCTCCCGGCGATGAGCGGCAGAGACACGGAGGGCTCGACGAAGGCCATGCAGTGCGTGGCCTTCTTGCTCACCTTGCCCCAGCTCGTGGCCTCGGAGAGTGTGGAGCCGGACAGCCCCCCCCAGTGCGGGGAGTCGGTGGTGACCTGTATGGCGTAGCGGTGGCCGCCTGTGTCCATGCCGAAGATGTAGGCCATGACCACCGAGTCGTTGATGAAGTTCTTGGGCACCCCGCCGGCGACGTAGATCGCGGAGGTGCACGGCGACTGCACCACGATCTGCGTGAGCTCGTAGTTGTCGCGTATCGAATCTATCACCACGCCCTCGCGGCCGTCCTTCACGCATCGGTGATAGTGCTCGGTGAGACCGATGCCGATCGAGGAGTCGTTGAGCGCCGGCGAGAAGACGGGCACGCCGTGCTTGGCCGCGGTGCCAAGTATCGAGTTGGGGTCCTCCACCGTCTCGCCGAGCTTTTGCATGAACTCGCGGCTGGAGTATCGTCCGGGTTTCATGTGGTCGGCGAAGGCGCCGATCGAGCAGTCCAGCCTCCAGAAGTTCTCCTCGTCGACATAGACGTCGTAGATGCGGTCTATGTAGAGGTCGCGCAGGCGTCTGTCGTCGGCAAGCGGCGTTCCAACGGCGTGCGTAAAGCCCTGTGCCTGGTAGAAGTCCTGGTAGAGTATGGCGCCGGTGGAGACGATTACGTCCACGATGCCGTTCTCTATCATGTCGCGGATGACCTTGCGAAGCCCCGCGGCGATGAGCGGGCCGGCCAGCCCCAGAAAGACCGTGGGCCTGTCGCCGTCGGCCATCATGAGCTCGACCACCTCGGCGCACCCGCCTACGTTTCTGGCCTGTATGGAGGCGCCGGAGTAGGCCTTCACCAGCTCGTTCACGGAGCCTATCTTCTCCAGGTCGATCTGCTTCACCTTGTTCTCGAAGAGCTTGGACTTCTCGGCCTGCTCGTCCTTGCCCAGCGTCGGGAAGTTGTAACCCGACGGCTTCTCTATGATATTGAACTTTTCCTTGGACATCGCATACCTCCCTTTCGGACCGCTTCTAACGGCGTTGTGGGGCTATGTCAAATGTTGCGGGCGGCCGCCCACGGGGCTATAATCGTGGTCGGAGGTCGATATGAGCCACTTCACACTTAGGACCTTGGCCGCAGCCGCCGCGGTGGGGTTGGCGGCCCTGGTCTTCGGCTGCTCGGATTCCAACGTATACACCAGCCTCGAGGACGCCTTTTTGGACGCTGATGAGATAGAGTCGGTCAACTTCAGCGTATCCGGCGAGGGCTCATGCCCCGGCTGCTCCGAGGATGCCGAATTCGCCGGCATGGAGGTGAACCTCTATCTGAAGGAGGACCCGCTGCACGACGTGGCCATAGTCATGTTCGACGAGCCGGGATTCTTCAGCATCGAGAACATCGAGGTGGTAAAGGGGGCGACGATGGTGGCCCGCGGCAGGCTCTACTCGGCGGGCTCCATAGATACCCCGCCCATCCAGGCATACGCCGAGTTTGCCGTGCCGGACGACGACGGGGAGACGGTGGACATAACGCTCACCTTCCCATCGTCCAAGCCGGAATGAAGGCGAACGTCTAGTCCTCGACCCGCTTCCGATTGGGAAACAGAAATGATATCCCGCCGCCCAGCGAGACGTCGCCGCTGAAGTCCTTGCCGCCTGGCATCGGCGTGTAGTGGAGGTAGGAGTTTATATCCAGCCTGAGCGCGATCCACGGCACTGGAAAGTAGAACTTCGTCCCGCCGCCGATGACGCCCACAGGCTCCCACCGGCGGTTGATGCGCATCGCCCCCGCCCCGAGCGTGAAGTAGAAGTCCATGTTGAACATCCGCTTGTCCATTCGCATCGCCACGGGCGTGTTGAGCATGCACAGACCTACGGCGGTGTGGGTGTCGGAGGTCGCGAGGCTCTGGTAGAAGGGCGTGTCCTTGTCGACGACGATCGGGCTGTAGAAGTACTGGCCGCCCAGCGCGATCAGGTCGTTGATGTGGTAGAAGTAGGCGCCGCCTATGTAGTAGGTGTTCTTCCAGTTCTCGCCAAGATAATCGCCGCCAATGATCACGAACTCGTTTTCCCCGCCGTCGCGATAGTTCTCCCTGCCGTCCCAGCTTGGGCCGAACCTGTTGCCGACGAGAATGGCCTTGGGGTCGGCCGCGTCGAGGGTCTCGGAGTCGTCGACGACATCAGGCGGATCGTCATACGTCTGTGCGTCCTCAGCAAAAGCGGGACAAATCGTCAGAAAGACGAGGATGCACGCGAGAGCTGTGCAGATGCGTAGTGCGGTCTTCATCCCTCCCCCAAAATGACCGGCCTATGGATTTGAGGAGTCCATCCTGGTGGCCCTGCCCGCCTTGGCGCTGGCCGCGGCCAAATCCTTGGTGACCTTCCAGGCGCTGCCGGGGAACTTGTGGCAGTCCGCCACGACGTCCTCGAAGGCCTCGAGGAACCTGACAACATTGGCCTCGTCTATGATCAGAGGAGGCAGGAGCTTGATGACGTCCATATTGTGTCCGGCCACCTGCGTCAGTATCCGGTGCCGCTTCATCATCGGCACGGTGATCATCTGCGCGAAGAGGCTCCGATTGAGCGCGTGCACCATCTTCCATGCCGCCTTGAGCCTCAGCGAGCGGGGCTCAGCGAACTCTATGCCTATCATGAGGCCAAGGCCGCGCACCTCTGATAGCATCTCGAAGCGATCCGCCATCGATCGTACGCCGTCCGTGATCAGCGCGCCCATCTTCGCCGCGTTCTCGACGAGCGCCTCCTCCTCCAGGACGTCCAGCGTGGCCAACCCCGCGGCGGTCGCCAGCACGTTTCTGCTGAAGGTGTTGGAGTGGACCACGCAGTGCTCCATGTCGGTGAAGACCCTGTCATATATCCACCGGCGATAGCAGATGGCCCCGCATGGTATGAAGCCTCCGGAGAGAGCCTTGGCGACGGTGACGATGTCGGGGCTGAGGTTCCAGTGCTGGTGGGCGAACATGCGGCCGGTGCGGCCGAAGCCGGTCTGGACCTCGTCGCAGATCGTGAGCACGCCGTTTTCGCGGCAGAGCCTCTCCGCTTCAGCGTAGAAGGTGGGCTCGGCTACGTACACGCCCTTGCCCTGCACCGGCTCGAAGATGAAGGCGGCGACGTCGCCCTTTTTGATCTCGGCGGTCAGCGCCTCGATGTCGCCCATCGGAATCTTGGTCGCTCCCGGCAGGAGCTCACCGAATCCCTTCTGAAACTCCGCGCCGCCGTTTAGGGCGAGCGATCCGGTCGTGAGCCCGTGGAAGGCGTGGTCCCAGTAAATGATGCGCTTTCTGCCGGTGGCCTTGCGCGCGAACTTGATGGCGCCCTCGTTGGCCTCGGTGCCGGAGTTGGTGAAGAAGACGGTGTCCACCCCCTGCGGCATATAGGAGAGGAGCCGCTCGGCCAGAAGGCCCGCCACCAGCGGGGCGTCCATCTGGACCATGTTGGGGTAGCTGAGCTCCAGCGCTTCCCTGATGGCCTTTACCACCTTAGGGTGTGAGCGCCCTACGGCGAAGACGCCGTAGCCCGCGAGCATGTCGAGATAGGGCTCGCCCGCATCGTCGTAGAGGATGGCGCCTTCGCCGCTCACGTAGTTGCGGTCGAAGCCTATCGTGCGCAGGACCCGCACGAGCTGGGGGTTTATGTGCCTGGCGAATAGCTCGTGCCCGCGCCCGGCGTGGGCCGTGAGCAGTGTTTTGAGATCCGTGACCATGGTCGCCTCGCGCTGTCGTATGAAAAACCCAAGAGTTTCGCTTCTCTAGCAAAAATGCCGGGCACAGGCAAACCATTACTTCGCGAAAAAATTGGGGCTGACCGCAACCCGGCCGTTTTGCTGCCGATAATTACTGTGAGGGCCGATCGGGGCCCAGTGGATTCGAACTTAAACAGTTAATGATATCAATTAATTAGGAGGGGTCATGAACAAGAAGGTATCTTTGGAAACGGTAGTGCCGATAAAGGATCTGGAGGTCGGCGGGTGCAGGTTCGCGGAGACGGAGGACGGGAAGGTGATGAAGACCTGCCCGGCCGACCTAGATGAGACGCCGAAGGTCGACGAATACGAGGACCTGATCGATGAGCAGCAGAAGCTCATCGAGTTCTTCATGGACAACTTCAGGGACCTCTCGGCCAACGCCAAGTTCTTCCGTATGATAGCCGACGCCAAGTCCTTCGGGATAAAGGTTCCCGAGGTGTCGGGCGACGACGGCGTCTACAGGCTCCACCTCGAGCGCGAGGACGGCGGCCACAAGAGGATCTACGACGTCGAGATAACGGACGCGGGCCTCGACGGAATCTATGACGGCATAAAGGTCACGGGCAGGAGCATGTGGGCCGGCCTCAAGGACGAATTCGAGCAGATGCACCTCGCTGGACCGGTTGCCGCGCTGGAGGGCGAGCAGTTTCACGGTCTGATCATGGCCTTGGCGGGCGCGGTGGCTGATCCGGCGGAGCCCGTCGGGGGGAATTACCCCTTGAGATTTTTCGAAATACCACTGCAGCCGATCGGCGGGGACCTTCCCTGGATTTATTTGGAGCCCAGGCCAGGCTCAGAGAGCAAACCCAAAGAGCCGCCCATGGACCTCACGCCGCCTCCGATCTGCAGGGACGTGCCGGAGCTCGACCCGGGCTTCTACATCGAACTGCCTCCCCTGCCGCCGGGGGTGGATCCCTTCCCCTTCCCCGTCTTCGAGATTCCAGGGCCCAGCCTGGACCCATGCTTCAACCCATGTTCGCCGGAGTGTCTGGATCGCGACTATGTCGACCGGGGCGATTATTTCAGGATAGGAGGAATTTTCTATCTGACGGAGCGCTGATTTTAGATTTGATTTCATGGGTTTATTTAGGGGACAACTTTTTGGCTTTTGAGCCGATAATGAAATGAGGGGAGCGGATATGGAGGCCGGGACCATGAGGGATTATTCACTAGACGTGACTCTGGGCAGCGAGCTGATCAGGGAGCGCAGCTTCTACGATGTCGCAAGGCTCGATGAGACGGAGTATACGGGCGCGTTCATTGAGGACGAGCAGAGCTATATGGAGTTCGACCTCTTCCTGTCGGAGGCCTACAGGCTAGATTTGAGCCGAACGGAGCCGGCATCGAGCCCGCCCATCTACTGGAGATCCACGTTGCCGATGTTTCCGTGGTACACGGATCGTCCGAAGCCGCATATCTATCAGGACTTCGACAGGCTGGACGATCCCGAGGAGGACGGGTCCGACGGGAAAAAGGACGACCCTGAGAAGGTCGAGAATATGCCCCGCGTGCCCATGCCGGTGATCGTGATACCAGGCCCGAGCCCGGATCCATGCTTCGACCCGCACTCCCCGGAGTGTTTACAGAGACAATTCAAAAGCGCGGTTGTCGTCGACGAGGGCGCCTACAGGATGATCATCGAACAGGACGAATTCACCATCGAACCAAAACTCTGACGTCGTTGAACTCATTCCAAGTGCTGTATCCAGCCCTCCGTGAGCCCGCGCTCGTGGAGGGCTTTTTCGGCCCTTGAAAACTCCTCCTTCGTGATCCTCCGTCCGAGCAACGGATCGTCCAGCGCGTCGTGCGCGGGGAAGTACTGGCTCATCAGGTTCACCGGTACCTCGGTCGAGAGCTCCTCCGCGATGAACTTGAAGACCTCGTCGGAGCCGGCCAGATCGCCGGGCAGGACCAGATGCCTTATCAGGAGTCCCCTCACTCCTATGCCGTCCTCGTCCATCTCCAGCGCGCCGACCTGCCTGTACATCTCCTTGACCGCGGGGCGCACGCGCTCCCAGTAGTCCGGGGCGAGCGAACAGCGCTCGGCCGCGTCGCGCGTCGAGTACTTGATATCCGGCATATAGATGTCGACCACCCCATCCAGGAGCTCTAGCGCCTCGAGGCCTTCATAGCCGGAGGAGTTGTAGACGATCGGCAATCTCAACCCATCCTTCGCCGCGATGGCCAGCCCTGCCAGGAACTGCGGGACGACGTGCGATGGGGTGACCAGGTTTATGTTGTGGGCGCCGCGCCTCTGTAAGTTTAGCATCATCTGCGCGAGCCGTCTTGCGCTGACCCTCTCGCCGTGGCGCAGGTGGCTTATCGGCCAGTTCTGGCAGAAGCGGCAGCCCATGTTGCAGCCGGTAAAGAAGATCGTTCCTGAACCTTTCGTTCCGGAGATCGGAGGCTCCTCGCCGTGGTGGAGATTATGGCTGGCCACGCCGGCGTGTCTCCCTATCTTGCAGTAGCCCAGCTCATCCTTGAGTCGATTCGCGCCGCAGTCCCGCGGGCAGAGCCGGCACTCGCGCATCGCCGCGTGCGCTTGCCCCGCACGCCTGGCCAGCTCGCCGGATTTCGAGAGGGCGATATATGAAGGATGGTTGTGATTCGGAGCCATGGCGGGTCAGTAGATCAGCGCGGGATTTCTGGCCTCGATGTAGTCGTAGGGCGTCTCGGCGAGCTGCTCGATGATGTCGAGGTCGATCTCGTCGATCGATCTGCGGAATGCGTCGCTGCCGGTGAGCAGATCTATCGCCGGACGGTTGGTGACGAACTCGTACGGCTCGTGCCTCCACTCGAAACCCTTGTCCTTGTACATCCTGTTGCACAGCCAGATGAAGGCGAGGCCGGTCAGATACGGGCGGAACTCCTCCTCGTCCGTGACGACGAAGCGAAGCCCATGGCAGAGCTTGGTCTCCCACTTCTGCCTCGTCGGTATGAACGACGTCGGCGCGGCGTGCACGCCCGGCAGCTTCAGCGAGTCGAAGGCCTCCATCAGCTCGTCGGTGTCGACGTAGGGGGCTCCCACGATCTCGAAGGGCGTGTCTGTGCCGCGGCCCTCGGAGAGGTTTGTGGCCTCCACCAGGCACATGCCGGGATAGAGGAGCGCTGCGGTGTAGGAGCGCATGTTGGGCGAGGGGTCGACCCACTTGAGCCCCGTGTCGTTCCAGCCCATCGAACGCCTCCAGCCCTGCATCGGGACGACCGTGAGCTCCACGCCCATCTGGCCCTCATCGTTCATCATCTGAACGATCTCGCCCATAGTCATCCCGTGGCGGTTCGGGATCGGGTAGAGCCCTACAAATGATTGATATCCTTCCTCAATACCGCCTCCCTCGACCAGCTCCCCACCGATGGGGTTGGGCCTGTCCAGGACCACGACCGGTTTTCCAGCCTCGCGGCAGGCCTCCATGCAAAGGGCGGTGGTCCAGACGTAGGTATAGTAGCGGCTGCCTATGTCCTGCATGTCGACCACGAGCACGTCTACGTCGCCCAGCATCTCCGGCGTTGGCTTGAGCGAGTCCAGGTCGGACCCGTAGAGGCTGTAGACGGGCAGCTTCGTGGCGGGGTCGGTGTGCGTCTCGACCGCCTCCATATCCTGCGCCTTGGTGCCGAAGCCGTGCTCCGGGCCGAACAGCGCCGTCACCTTGCCCCCGCCCTCCCCGGCCAGGCGGTCGAGTGTGTGCCTGCCCCCGGCCGATACGCTGGCCGCGTTGGCCAGCAGGCCCACCCTCTTGCCCTGGATAAGCTTCAAATGATCTTTGAGCAGAACGTCGATTCCAAGGTTCATAGGGGATACCTAGCAGATTCAGGGCCCACCGTCACGGATTACGGATCACGGATCACCCGCCTTCGCCAAGGCTTCGGCGGGCAGGCGGTTCACGGTTTATTGACAAAAGTGCCCATATTCATTAGCCATATTTAAATTTCGCGAGGGGAGAAAACTATGGAACCTAACATCGGCAAATCCGGACTTCCTGAGAACGCCTACACTGAGCTCAAACCCGGCGAGACCTACACGCCGATCGTGCCCGCGGACTCGTCCGTGCACGAGGTGACCTTCCGCTCGGTCTTCTGGGGCATCATCATGGCCATCCTCTTCTCCGGCGCGGCGGCCTTCCTGGGCCTGAAGATCGCGCAGGTCTTCGAGGCGGCCATCCCGATCGCGATCCTGGCGGTGGGCATCGGCAGCATCTACCGCCGCAAGTCGACGATACTGGAGAACGTCATCATACAGTCGATAGGCGCGGCCTCCGGCCTCGTGGTCGCCGGCGCCATCTTCACGCTGCCTGCGCTTTTCATCCTGGGGCTGGACCAGCACGTCAACGTTTTCCAGCTCTTCATGGCGGCCACGCTGGGCGGCGTCATGGGCGTTCTGTTCCTGGTCCCGCTGCGCCGCTACTTCGTGGCGGACATGCACGGCAAGCTCCCCTTCCCTGAGGCCACGGCCACCACCGAGGTGCTCGTCGCCGGCGCAAAGGGTGGCTCGCAGGCCAAGATCCTGGCCATCGCGGCGCTCATAGGCGGAGCCTACGACTTCCTGTCGATCGCGCTGCACGCCTGGGCCGAGGAGTTCACCACGGGCATGGTGCAGCTGTTCGCCCCGCTGACCACCAAGGTCAAGGCGGTGCTCTCGATCAACACCGGCGCCGCGGTCATGGGTCTGGGCTACATCGTGGGCCTGCGCTACGCGATGATAATCGCGTGCGGATCTTTCCTGTCGTGGTTCGTATTCATACCGGTCATCAACTACCTGGGCGCCTTCATCACCGTGCCCATCCCTCCGGCGGAGGGCGAGACGCTCATCGCCTCGATGGGCGCGCACGAGATCTTCACGAACTACGTTCGCTACATCGGCATCGGCGCGATCTTCGTCGCCGGCCTCATCGGCATAATCAAGTCCAGCCCGATCATCGTCCAGGCCTTCACCAAGGGCTTCAAGGAGATCTTCGCGGCCCGCAAGAGGCACGAGGGCGAGGCCGGTGCCGAGCGCACGCAGCGCGACATAGCGATGCCGATCGTGATCGTGGGCCTCATCGCCCTGCTCGTCGGCAGCTGGTTCTTCTTCCGCTACTCGGTGCTGGAGGGCCAGGCCGACCCGACGAAGATCAGCTTCATCGCCATGGCCGTGGTGCTGGTGATCTCGTTCCTCTTCACCACCGTCGCAGCCCGCGCCATAGCGATCGTCGGCATCAACCCGGTCTCTGGAATGACGCTGGTGACGCTGATACTGTCCTGCCTGATACTGGTGGCGGTGGGGCTGTCCGGACCGTACGGGATGATGGCGGCGCTGGTCATCGGCGGCATGGTCTGCACCGCCCTTGCGATGTCAGGCGGGCTCATCACCGACCTCAAAGTCGGCTACTGGATCGGCTCGACGCCATCAAAACAGCAGTGGAGCAAGATAACCGGCACGGTCTTCGCGGCGATCACCGTCGCGGTTGTCATCATAATACTAAACAAGGTCTACGGCTTCACGCCAGACCGCCCCGACGCGCTGCCGGCGCCGCAGGCCAACGCCATGGCCGCGGTCATCAAGGGCATCATGGCCGCCAAGGGCGCGCCGTGGCTGCTCTACGGCATAGGCGCCGTCATCGCGCTGCTCATGGAGTTTCTAGGCATATCGCCGCTGGCGTTCGCGCTGGGCATGTACATACCGCTCTCGCTCAACACGCCGATCCTCATCGGTGCGCTGGTGGCCCACTTCGTGCAGAAGTCCGCTGGCAAGGACGAGGCGCTGGCCAGGGCCCGCCGCGAGCGCGGCACGCTGATCGCCTCCGGCTTCATCGCCGGCGGCGCGCTCCTGGGCGTCCTGGGCGCGGTCATCAAGTACATCGAGTCCGAGACCGGCATGCACATACTGCCGGACTTCGCCAACGAGGGCGCCTTCGGCAACTGGCTGGGCCTGGGCATGCTCGCGGCCCTTTGCATCTACGTCTACATCGACGCGAAGAGGGCCAAGAAGGAAGCTTGATAGGTAGTCTTGGATATCAGCATCTGCCCCGGCAGCGTGAGGGATGCTGCCGGGGCTTTATTTGAAAAGGAGGATGTCATGGATGCGATAGAGTTCGGAGCGAAGCAGGCTGTGGTGAATTGCCTGAAGGTCCAAAACGGCGAGAACGTCGTGATCGTCACCGACCGCGGCACGGAGCGCCTCGCCAACGCACTGGTGAGCCAGGCGGAGGGCGTGGGCGCGAAGGTCACGAAGTTCGTCATGGAGGACTTCGGCGAGCGCTCCGAGGACGGCTCGAAGCCTTTGGCCTTCCCGGGCGAGATCGGCGATGCGATGAAGGGCGCGCAGGTCTCCTTCTACATGGCCCAGGGGAAGATGGGCGAGTTGCAGACCTTCCGTATTCCCATGATAAAGGTTGCTGAGGAGAACAACCTCCGCCACGGGCACATGCCCAACTTCACCGAGGAGATGATGAGCCAGGGCATGTCGGCCGACTACGCCGAGATCCAGAGGCTTTGCAAGAAGGTCTACGACATCGTGGGGAACGCCAAGGAGATAAAGGTCACCACCCCCGCCGGCACCGACGCAGCGTTCAACTTCGACAACAAGTACATGTGGTACATCTG
>Ga0180430_10003605_pt1 | contig 13318 bp, 9 predicted proteins | sample SS_ome_9_FD_132999 | JGI IMG/M metagenome (GOLD analysis project Ga0180430, IMG submission 132999) | Hypersaline lake sediment archaeal communities from the Salton Sea, California, USA - SS_1_S_2 metaG | ecosystem: Environmental > Aquatic > Non-marine Saline and Alkaline > Hypersaline > Sediment... | reverse complement strand
CCCAGAGGATTGAGCACCATGTCCACAGGCCGGCCATCGTCAAAATAAGGCAGGTCCTCCACCCGCAGTATCCGGGATACCACGCCCTTATTCCCATGCCGGCCGGCCATTTTATCTCCCACGGACAATACCCGTTCCATGGCCACGCTGATTTTGATCAGTTTCAAAACCCCGGGAGGCAGATCATCTCCTTTTTCAAACCGGGACACCTGACGGTTGAAATGGTCTTTGGCTTTTTTGATCTGTTCCTGGGCCTGTTCCAGAATCTGCTGGGCCCTTTCCGTTGCCACGGCATCTTCCACAGACAGATTCACCAGCGAAGATACCGGAATTTTTCCCAGCACACCGGGAACAATGGTGTCTCCTTTTTTGATCTGCACCCTGCCATTTTTTTCCAGATCGGAAAGCACTTTCTGTCCGGCCAGAATCGATTCAACTTTTTCTCTGACCACCTGGGAAATAATGCTGATCTCATCGTCCCGGTCTTTTTCGAGACGCTCAATTTCTTCGTCCTCGATGAGTCGGGTCCGGTCATCCTTTGGCAGACCTCTTCTGGAAAAGACCTTGGCATCGATCACTTTGCCGCTGACCCCCGGTGGCACCGTCAGAGAGGTGTCTTTGACATCCCCGGCTTTTTCCCCGAAAATGGCCCGCAGCAGTTTTTCTTCCGGAGACAGCTGGGTTTCCCCTTTGGGGGTGATTTTTCCCACCAGAATGTCCCCTGGATTCACTTCCGCCCCCAGGCGGATAATACCGCTTTCATCCAGATTCTTCAGCGCCTCTTCACCCACGTTGGGAATATCCCGGGTAATTTCCTCTTTTCCCAGTTTGGTGTCCCGGGCCAGCACTTCAAACTCCTCGACATGAACCGATGTATAGACCCCGTCTTTTACCAGACGTTCACTCACCAGGATGGAGTCCTCGTAATTGTATCCATCCCAGGGCATAAACGCCACCGTGACATTTTTTCCCAGCGCCAGTTCACCCATTTCCGTGGACGGCCCGTCCGCAATCACCTGGCCTTTTTTGACCTTTTCGCCTCTCTCTACAATGGGACGATGATTGAAACAGGTATTTTGATTGGAACGGACGAATTTGGTGCAATTGTATATGGATACGGCCTTATCAAACCCTTTGTTTTGATCATCGTCATTTCTCACCACGATGCGTTTGGCATCCACATCCACCACGGTGCCGTCATGATCCGCCACAATGGTGACTCCTGAATCTCTGGCCACCACACTTTCCATACCTGTGCCCACCAGCGGGGCTTCGCTCCGGATCAAGGGGACGGCCTGCCGCTGCATGTTGGAACCCATGAGCGCCCGGTTGGCATCATCGTTTTCCAGGAACGGAATCAGGGCGGCAGATACAGACACCAGCTGATTGGGTGAGACATCCATGTATTTGACCACATCCGGAGGTACCAGCTCAAACGCACCGGCCACCCGGGCGGAGACAGTGGGATTGATAAAGTGGCCTTCCGGATCCAGCGGCGCATTGGCCTGAGCAATGGGGTGCTCTTTTTCCTCGAACGCACTCAAATGGCGAATGGTTTTACTGGCAACGGAAGCATACACCTGACGAAACGGCGTTTCGATGAATCCGAAATCATTGACCCGGGCATAGGTACATAGAGATACGATCAAACCGATGTTCGGGCCTTCCGGCGTTTCAATGGGACAGATCCGGCCGTAGTGAGACGGATGTACGTCCCGGACTTCAAACCCGGCCCGTTCACGGGTCAAGCCGCCCGGACCCAGAGCGGACAAACGTCTTTTATGCGTCGTTTCGGACAGCGGGTTGGTCTGATCCATGAACTGGGACAGCTGGGACGTGCCGAAAAACTCCCTGACCACGGCTGACACCGGTTTGGGATTCACCAGATCGTGGGGCATCATGGCATCCACTTCCTGCATGCTCATCTTTTCCTTGATGGCCCGTTCCATGCGAATGAGTCCGATCCGATAATGGTTTTCCAGCAGTTCTCCCACCGCCCGGACCCGCCGGTTCCCCAGGTGATCGATATCATCCACCTGTCCCTGGGTGTCTTTGAGCTCGATCAGTGTCGCCGCCGTCAGCAGGACATCCTCTTTCCGAAGGGTTTTCACGTCCAGCATGGTGTCCACCCCCAGACGCAGGTTCATCTTCAGACGACCGACCTTGGACAGATCATAGTATGCCTGACGGAAAAACAGATGATCGATGAAATCCTGTGCCACCTCGATGGTGGCGGGGTTTCCGGGCCGCAGCCGGCGATAGATGTCCATTAACGCCACTTCCCTGGCGTTCACCTTGTCGCTGACCAGGGTTTTTCTCATGGCATCGGAACTCCGGGAATCCACATGCAGGATATGAAAATCAGAAATCCCGTTCTTTTCCAGAATCTCAAACGTATCTTCTTCGATCATCTCGCCGGCCTTGAACCGCACTTCATCGGTTTCCGGGTCATGAATGTCTCTGGCAAACGCTTTGTTCAAAAGATCTTCGATCGAAATGGGTACAAAGGTCAACCCTTCGTCGGCCAGCTGTTTCAAGGCCCGTTTTGTAAAGATTCTTCCCTGTTTTACGACCACTTCTCCGGTTTCAGGGGAAATGACATCAAAACTGGCCCGCTGGCGGACCAGATTATCAGGAACAAACTCCTTAAAAAACGAGCCTTCCTTTTTAACGATACGTTCTTTGCGGTAAAAGAAATCCAGAATATCCTCACTGGTATAACCGAACGCCTTGAACAGAATGGATACCGGAAATTTTCTGCGCCGGTCGATACGGATATTGATGATATCTTTGGCATCGATTTCCATATCGATCCAGGACCCTCTCACAGGAATAATCCTGGCGTTGTAAATAATTTTACCTGTGGAATAGTTTTTTCCCTTGTCATGATCGAAAAACACGCCGGAGGATCGGTGCAGCTGACTGACGACAGCCCGCTCCGTCCCATTGATGATAAATGTCCCCTGCCGGGTCATCAAAGGAATGGTGCCGAAATAGATCTCCTGTTCCTTGATGTCACGGATGGTGGCATTCCCCGTATCCTTGTCATGATCATAAACAACCAGCCGGACCCGGATATTCACGGGAATATCATAGGTCATCCCCCTGCTGATACACTCTTTCATGGAGTGTTTGGATTCGCCGAAAGAATAGGACACATACTCCAGTGACGCAGTATCGGTAAAATCTTTGATAGGAAAAACCGATTTGAACACGGCATGCAGCCCTTTTTCTTCCCGTTCGGCAGGCGCAGTTTCCCGTTGTAAAAAGCTTTCGAAAGAATTACGCTGCATTCCGATCAAATCCGGAATGTCAATGATTTTACGCTTGCTGCCGAATTCTTTTCGTATACGCTTGTTGGTCAAAAGACTATCGGTCATGTTATCTCCCAGAAGTGAGTTTTTCCAACCGTAAAAGCGGAGACACGACCCTATTGTCATGCCCCCGCACAAAAAAGATGCTTAAAACGAGCAGTTATGTCAGCGTTTCAGGAATTATTTAATCGCAACCTGAGCGCCGGCTCCTTCAAGCTGTTCTTTGATTTTATCCGCTTCCTCCTTGGGAATACCCTCCTTGACAGGTTTGGGCGCCTCTTCCACCAGCGCTTTGGCTTCTTTGAGCCCCAGACCGGTGATGGCACGGACTTCCTTGATCACGTTAATTTTCTTGTCACCCACCGCCTCGAGAATGACATCAAATTCCGTTTTTTCCTCTTCTGCTGCAGCCGCCTCACCGGCAGCCGGCATGGCCCCGCCGGCAAAAGCGACCGGGGCCGCTGCACTCACACCGAACTTGTCTTCGAGTTCTTTTATCAGTTCCGACAGCTCAAGAACCGTCATACCGGCAATAAATTCAATAACATCATCTTTTGTAATATCAGCCATTTTTATCTCCTAAGTCGTTTTTGAACCACTTCTTCTTTTTGACTATTAAAGGTTGAGAATCATTTTTTTACAGTTTTCAGGAATATACTATGCTGCTTCCTTCTGCTCTTTGATACCGTTCAGCGCATTGACCAGTCCTCTGGGAACACCGGCCAGCACATTGACAAATGATGTGGGCACGGCGTTGAGGGCATACACCAGTCTGGCCAGCAGCTCTTCTTTGGACGGCATTTTCGCCAGGGACTTGATTTCTTCCAAGTCGAGAAGCCTGCCCCCGAACACGGCCGATTTGATCTCCATTTTTTCATTGTCTTTGGCAAAATCGATCAGGATTTTGCAGGGTGCCACCGGGTCGGTTGAAGACGTGACAATTGCTGTGGGGCCCTTGTAGAAATCCGTCAGCATCGCCGCATCCGTATCCCGGGACGCCAGGTTCAGCATCGTGTTTTTTACCACTTCCATGGCGGCTTCAGACTGTCTGAGTTCATGCCGAAGCCGGGTGATGGTCTGAACATCAAGCCCCTTGTAATCGATGAGAATGGTAATCTGCGCTTCCGCCAACTGGGTTGCCAGTCGAGCGACCAGCTCTTTTTTCTGGGAGAGATTCAACATTTTTTTTACACCTCCTTTCTTTTTGAGTTCGAAGGTGCCAACAAAACCAAAACAAAAAAACATTTTCCGTCTCGGCAGGCCGGCAATCCGATTATGCACATCAGGTGCACCTACTGTCTCTGACAGCTGGTTCTTTTAAAGTGAACCGTCTTGTACTATTTGATCAACATGGGATCCACTTTGATTCCCGGTCCCATGGTTGAAGAGATACTGATGGATTTCAAATAGGTCCCCTTACTGGCAGCCGGTTTTAATGCAACGATTTTATCGAGAAACGCTTTCACGTTTTCTGCCAGTTTTTCTGGCCCGAAGGACACTTTGCCTACAGGCGCATGAACGACACCCGCTTTTTCAACCCGAAAATCGATCTTTCCCGCTTTCAGTTCGTTGATCGCCTTATCCAGTTCAAAGGTAACGGTTCCGGTTTTCGCATTGGGCATCAATCCCCGGGGACCAAGAACTCGGCCCAGCTTGCCGACGGTTCCCATCATATCCGGCGTGGCAATGGCTTTATCAAAGCCGAACCACCCCTCTTTTATCTTTTCCACAATCTCATCGGTGGCAATGTAATCCGCACCGGCATCCAGCGCTTCCTGTTCTTTTTCCCCTTTGGCAAAAACCAGGACCTTGACTTCCTTGCCAAGTCCATTGGGCAGGACCACGGTACCCCTTACCATCTGGTCTGCGTGACGGGGATCCACACCCAGTCTCACTGCCACATCCACTGATTCGTCAAATTTCACGTGGCTTGTGGCCACAGCGAGTGTCATGGCTTCCAATGGATCGTATTGCAGGGTGCGATCGATCTTTTTCAGCGCTTCTGTTTGTTTTTTACTCCGCTTTGGCATTTTTTTCACTCTTATACTATAAAGTTAAACGACTTCAATCCCCATGCTTCTTGCAGTGCCTTCAATAATCTTAACAGCAGCATCGAGATCTGAGGCATTCAGGTCTTCTTTTTTGGTTTCTGCAATACCTACCACCTGATCACGGGTCACTTTTCCCACTTTGGTTCGATTCGGCTCACCCGATCCCTTGGGAATACCGGCAGCAGCCAGCAGCATCCTGGAAGCCGGCGGTGTTTTTGTAATAAAGCTGAAGGACCGATCCTTGTAAACGGTAATAACCACCGGAATAATGGATCCTGCATCGTTGGCTGTCCTGGCATTGAACGCTTTGCAGAAATCCATGATATTCACCCCATGCTGACCCAGGGCCGGCCCGATGGGTGGGGATGGGTTGGCTTTTCCGGCTTCCACCTGAAGCTTTATTTGTGTCATTATTTTTTTTGCCATGTTTACATACTCCTGAAACTCACTGTTTAACCGTCAATTAGATCTTGGTAACCTGAATAAACTTCAGCTCCACAGGGGTGGGCCGCCCGAAAATACTGACCAGCACCTTTACTTTTTCCTTGTCCGGTGACACATCTTCTACGGTACCATTGAAATTGGAAAACGGACCATCGATGACTTTTACATCATCCCCGGGTTCAAAATAAAACTTGGGCTGCGGCTTGTTTTTCCCAATCTGCATTTTTTCGATAATATTTTGGGCTTCCTGGTCACTGATCGGGGCCGGCTTGTTTTTTCCACCCAGAAAACCGGTCACTTTCGGGGTTGACGTGATCATGTGCCATGTCTCGTTGTCCAGATGCATCCTGACCAGGATATACCCCGGGTAAAATTTACGGGAGGATTCCTTTTTCTTCCCATTGACCAGTTCCACCACGTTTTCCGTCGGGATCAGAATTTCTCCGAATTTTTCCGGATATCTGGATGTCTCGATTTTTTCCTCAAGGGCTTTTTTCACTTTTTGTTCATGGCCCGAGTAAACATGAACCACATACCATTTCAGAGACATGTCACCATCCTTACACTATGTTAAAACGACCTGGACAAGTCTGGAAAGGCTGTAATCAAAAATACCTAAAAAAACGGCAAGTATGAAAACAAATATGATCACAACAATCGTGGTCCCGGTCGTTTGTTTGCGGGTAGGCCATGTCACCTTTTTTAATTCAACTTTGACTTCTCTCAAAAATTCGGTTGCGGTACCGACAAAATTGTCTTTTTTGTCTTTTGACGCAACCGGTTGACCTTCCGGTTTGGATTTCGGGAGATTGGATACAGCCGTTTGCCGGGCCGAAGAGACTTTTTCATCGGCAGTCACAGATTTTTTCGCCTCTTTCTTTTTCTTTTTTTCAACGGCTGGTTTTTTTTTCTGTAATCGTGACATATCTCTCCCAGGCAATGAAAACTGCCCACATGAAAATTTTCACATTAAAAAAATGGCAGGCCAGGAGGGAGTCGAACCCCCAACACCCGGATTTGGAGTCCGGTGCTCTGCCAATTGGAGCTACTGGCCTGTACACATGAAGCTTATTTTATTTTGGTTTCTTTATGCACCAAATGTTTATTGCAGAATCGACAGTATTTTTTTATTTCAATCTTGTCCGGCGTCTTCCGCTTGTTTTTGGTGGTCGTATAATTTTTACGCTTGCACTCCGTGCATGCCAGGGCTATCAACACTCTATCCACAATAATTGTACCTTTTAAGTTTATTCAAAGATTTCAGCGATGACGCCGGCACCCACGGTCCGTCCGCCTTCACGCACGGCAAACCGCAGTTCTTTTTCCATGGCGATGGGTGCAATCAGCTCGACATTGATGGTGGCATTGTCGCCCGGCATGATCATCTCCACCCCTTCTTCCAGGGTCAGCACGCCGGTCACATCCGTGGTTCTGAAGAAAAACTGGGGCCGGTATCCGGTAAAAAACGGTGTATGACGTCCCCCTTCTTCCTTGCTCAATGCATACATCTCCGCCTTGAACTTGGTATGGGGGGTAATGCTGCCGGGTTTGGCAACCACCTGACCTCTTTCCACCTGGTCCCGCTTGGTACCGCGCAAAAGCAGGCCCACATTGTCTCCGGCCTGTCCCTGATCCAGCAGTTTCCTGAACATCTCAACGCCGGTACATACGGTCTTGGCCGTATCCCGGATCCCCACCAGCTCGATCTCATCTCCGGGTTTGATCACACCGCGATCAATACGGCCGGTCACAACCGTACCCCGACCGGAAATGGAGAACACATCCTCGATGGGCATCAGAAACGGTTTGTCCATATCCCGTTCAGGCTCGGGCACATAGGAATCCAACGTGCTGAGCAGTTCAAAAATCGGCTTGGCTTCGTCGCTGTCCGGATCGTCACTCTCCAGGGCCTTCAAAGCTGATCCACGAATGATCGGGGTCTCATCCCCGGGAAAATCATACGAGGTCAGCAGCTCCTGAAGCTCCATCTCCACCAGCTCGATCAGCTCTTCATCATCCACCATGTCGCATTTGTTCAAAAACACCACGATCTGGGGCACGCCGACCTGACGGGCCAGAAGGATATGCTCCCGGGTCTGGGGCATGGGACCGTCATCAGCGGACACCACCAGAATCGCCCCGTCCATCTGGGCCGCTCCGGTGATCATGTTCTTGATATAGTCGGCATGGCCCGGGCAGTCCACATGCGCATAGTGACGGGCATCGGTCTCATATTCCACATGGGCGGTGGCAATCGTGATACCCCGTTCTCTTTCTTCCGGCGCCTTGTCAATCTCGTCGAATGGAACGTATGTGCCGTGCCCTTTCAATCCGGCATGCTTGGTGATTGCAGCGGTCAGCGTCGTCTTCCCATGGTCGATATGACCGATGGTTCCAATGTTTACATGCGGCTTGTTCCGCTCAAATTTCTCCTTAGCCATCTTTTCTATTCCTCCATTGGAATGTTTTTAAGGATTCTTGAATTTTTTACCACCTGAAATGGGCAAATGCTTTGTTGGCCTCTGCCATTTTGTGAGTATCTTCTTTCTTTTTAATGGCGCCGCCCCGCTGATTGTAGGCATCCATAAGCTCGGCAGCCAGCTTTTTTTCAAACCCTTTTTCAGAGCGTCCCCGGCTGTAGTTGATCAACCATCTGAAAGCCAATGCGGTCTGCCGGGCCGGATTGATATCCGTAGGCACCTGATAGGTGGACCCCCCGATTCTTCGGGACTTGACTTCCACAGCCGGACGAATATTGTCGACAGCTTTCTTGAACACGTCCAGAGCCGGCTCTCCCACTTTTTCCTCTGCCATCAACAAGGCACTGGTCACCACTTTCCGGGCCGCATTTTTTTTGCCGTTTTTCATCACGCAGTTCACGAATTTTGCCGCAAGCTTTTGCTCCTGCGTGGCGTTTTTCATCAAATTTTCACTTATGATATGTTTCTGTGCCATGTATCATGTCCATTTATTAGTCTTTATTGAATTACTTGGGACGTTTGGCACCGTATTTGGAACGGCCCTGACGCCTGTCATCCACACCCAGGGTATCCAATGCCCCCCTGACGATATGGTAACGAACACCCGGAAGGTCCTTGACCCTGCCACCCCGCACCAGAACCACGGAGTGTTCCTGAAGGTTGTGCCCCATGCCCGGGATATACGCCGCCACTTCCATGCCGGTCGTCAATCTGACCCTTGCCACTTTTCTCAAGGCGGAATTCGGCTTTTTAGGCGTTGATGTATACACCCTGGTACAAACTCCCCGTTTCTGAGGCCCACCCTTCAAAGCGGGCGTACTTACCTTTTTCTCAGCTTTTTTTCTGCTCTTTCTAACCAACTGATTAATGGTCGGCATAATCTTTTCAACGCTCCTTATACATTCAATACATCGCCTTACACGACAAAATATTTAATTCTACTTACCAAAATTCAAAATGTCAAGCAATTTTTGATTTTACATCAGACGCTGGCTGCTTCACCCAGACCCACCTCCACATTGCGGTACCCGGGAAATCCGGTGCCGGCTGGGATCAGACGTCCCATGATCACATTTTCCTTTAACCCCTTGAGCCCGTCGTATTTGGCCTCGATGGCTGCCAGGGTCAACACTTTGGTGGTTTCCTGAAACGATGCCGCTGACAGGAAACTGTCCGTGGACAACGATGCCTTGGTAATCCCCAGAATCAACGGTTCCCCTTTGGCCGGCTCACCACCCTTCATGGCCGTTTCCCGGTTGGTCTCCTCGAATGCCACCCGGTCCACCTGCTCGTCGGGAATAAAATTGGTATCTCCGGTGGATACCACCTTGACCCGCCGCATCATCTGACGAATCACCACCTCGATATGCTTGTCATTGATTCGAACCCCCTGGAGGCGGTAGACTTCCTGCACCTCGTCCACCAGATATTTGGCCAGCGCCACCTCCCCTCTGATGTTCATGATGTCCTGGGGATTGGCACTGCCGGCGATCAGGGGATCCCCCGCCTTGACAAAATCACCGTCGTATACGGTGACATGCTGCCCCTTGGGAATGCCATACTCTTTTTTCTCTCCCACATCCGACGGGGTTATCGTCACTTTCTGCCGGCCCTTGGTTCCCTTGGACACACTGACCGTGCCGTCGATTTCTGTTAAAATAGTGGGGTCCTTGGGTTTCCTCACCTCAAAGAGCTCCGCCACCCGGGGCAGACCACCGGTGATGTCCTTGGTCTTGGTGGTGGCGCGGGGCAGCTTGGCAATGACATCACCAGCCAGCACATGGTCATCTTCTTCAACCGTAAGAATGGCATTGACCGGTAGAAAATACCGGGCCGCTGCATTGGAAGAGGGCAGCTTGACTGCTTTTCCGTTTGAATCCCGCAGCGTGATCCGGGGACGGGTTTCAGGATCCTTGCCCTCGGCAATGGTCCGGCTGACCTTTCCTGTCACCGGATCGATCTGTTCCTGGACAGTATTTCCGATCTCAATATCGGCAAACCGGATCCGGCCGGACACCTCCGTAATAATGGGCGTGGTGAACGGATCCCAGGAAGCAATAATTTCTCCGGGTTCGATGGGCTGGCCGTCCCTGACCTGAAGAGTGGCTCCGTAAATCACGTTTTCCTTGGCCCTTTCCCGGCCGTCTTCTCCCACGATGGTGACCCCGCCGCCCTTGCGGTTCATGACAATGACTTCATTGCCGGCCGTGGTGACGGTCTGAAGGTTTTCATTGTATTTGAGAATCCCGCCGACCCGGGCTTTGACCTCGGCCACCTCCACCTTTCTGGAGGCGGTACCGCCGATATGAAAGGTCCGCATGGTCAGCTGGGTGCCGGGTTCGCCGATGGACTGGGCCGCCACAATACCGATGGCCTGACCAATCTCCACGGTATCCCCATGGGCCAGATCCCGGCCGTAGCATTTTGAACATACCCCGTATTTGGAATTACAGGTCAGCACCGACCGGATTTTCACCTTCTGAACACCGGCATTTTCGATCTTTGCCACATGGGCTTCGGTCAGTTCCGTGTCAACACCCACAATAAACTCATCAGAATAGGGGTCTTTCACATCTTCCTGCAACACCCGTCCCAAAATACGCTCCCCCAGGGTCTGGATCACTTCCCCGCCTTCGTACAGGGCTTCCACCTCGATCCCGTTGATGGTACCGCAGTCCTCTTCGATGATGGTACAGTCCTGTCCCACATCTGCCAGACGCCGGGTCAGATACCCGGAGTTGGCTGTTTTCAGGGCTGTGTCCGCCAAGCCTTTCCGGGCGCCATGGGTGGAAATAAAATACTGCAGCACGGTCAACCCTTCACGGAAACAGGCGGTAATCGGGTTTTCGATAATCTCACCGGACGGTTTGGCCATCAGGCCCCGCATCCCGGCCAGCTGGCGCATCTGATCCTTGGAGCCCCGGGCGCCGGAATCCGCCATGACATACACGGCGTTCAAGCCCTCGAGTGCTTCGATATTCTCGGCACCGGTGGGGTTTTTCATCACCTCCATCATGGCATTGGCGATATCATCGGTGGCCTGGGCCCAAATGTCCACCACCTTGTTGTATTTTTCTCCCTGGGTGATCAACCCTTCCGCATACTGGTTTTTAATCTCCAGGACATTTTTTTCTGCGGCAGCGACAATATCCCATTTCTGTTCGGGTATGATCATATCGTCCACACAGATGGACAGACCGCCCAGGGTGGAATATTTGTACCCGATATCCTTAAGCCGGTCAGACAGCACCACGGTTTCCTTCAACCCGATATTCCGGTAAGCATAATCGATGAGATTGACAATGGAGCCCTTGTCCATCAGTTTGTTTACCAGCTTGAACGGCAGTGTGGTTTTCCGCTCATCCACCCTGAAAATGGTGAACCGGTCCCCCACGACCCGGACATCTGTAAACTGACCCTGTTTCAACCCGAACAACTGTTCCACCACCACATCCGATACCTGAAACAGGTTCTTGAACTCCTTGCGGGTGAGCAGCCCGGTTTTACCAAAAGTCTTTTTTATCTCTTCATCGGCATATTTGTTCAGCACCTCTTCAAACGATCTGCCGACCTTCAGTTCAGCCAGGGCCTCTTCACAGGATTCCGGAGTTTCGGTGCGGATCCGGCTCAAAGACAGCAGGGTATCACCGGGGATGGTTTCCCACAGCAGAATCCGGCCCGTGGTGGTATCGTAAACCTCTCCTTCGATCCGGACTTTTATTTTGGCATGAAGCGCCAGGGAGCCGGCATCGAATGCGTATCTGACTTCATCGATGGAGGAAAAGACACTGCCTGCCCCCTTCTGGTTCGCCACAGCCCGGGTCATGTAATAAATACCCAGCACGATATCCTGGGTGGGTACGATAATGGGCTGTCCATTGGCCGGTGACAGAATATTGTTGGTGGAAAGCATCATCACCCGGGCCTCCAGCAGGGCTTCCAGAGACAGCGGCACATGTACCGCCATCTGATCGCCGTCAAAATCCGCATTAAATGCCGGACAGACCAGGGGATGGAGCTGAATGGCTTTTCCCTCGATCAACACCGGTTCAAACGCCTGAAATCCGAGTCGATGCAGGGTGGGCGCCCGGTTGAGCATCACCGGATACTCTTTGACCACCGACTCCAGTGCGTCCCAGACTTCATTTTCCTCCTTCTCCACCATTTTCTTGGCACTTTTCACCGTGGAAACCAGGCCTTTCTGTTCCAGGTAGTTATAGATAAACGGTTTGAAAAGTTCCAACGCCATCTTTTTGGGAATTCCGCACTGATGCAGCCGCAGTTCAGATCCCACCGTAATCACGGTACGGCCGGAATAATCCACCCGTTTTCCCAGAAGGTTCTGGCGGAAACGGCCCTGTTTGCCTTTCAGGGTATCACTCAACGATTTGAGGGGACGCTTGTTGGTTCCCGTGACCACCCGGCCGTGCCGGCCGTTGTCAAACAGCACGTCCACCGACTCCTGAAGCATGCGTTTTTCGTTTCTGACAATGATATCCGGTGCATTCAGATCCACCAGCCGTTTGAGACGATTGTTCCGGTTCAGGACCCTGCGGTAAAGATCATTCAGATCAGAGGTGGCGAAACGGCCCCCTTCCAGGGGGACCAGGGGCCTCAGATCCGGCGGCAGAATGGGACAGGCCGTCATGATCATGCGGGACGGTTCGATGCCCGATGTCAGAAACGCGGAAATCACCTTGAGCCGTTTGGCCATTTTCTGCTGTTTGGCCACGGACTTGGTCAGGTTGATCTCTTCTTTGAGGGTATCATGGATGCCCTGAAGGTCCAGTTCATCCAGCAGTTTCAAAATCGCCTCTGCCCCGATTCCGGCCACAAACCCCTCTTCACCGAAGGTTTCAATGGCCTCATAATACTGATCATCCGACAGGAGCTGATATTTTTTCAACCCGCAATCCCTGGGATCCATCACGATATAGGAATCAAAATACAAAACCTTTTCCAGGCTTTTCAGGGTCAGATCCAGGGCATTACCGATCTTGGAAGGCAGGCTTTTCAGAAACCAGATATG
>Ga0180430_10003604_pt1 | contig 13319 bp, 16 predicted proteins | sample SS_ome_9_FD_132999 | JGI IMG/M metagenome (GOLD analysis project Ga0180430, IMG submission 132999) | Hypersaline lake sediment archaeal communities from the Salton Sea, California, USA - SS_1_S_2 metaG | ecosystem: Environmental > Aquatic > Non-marine Saline and Alkaline > Hypersaline >... | reverse complement strand
CAGATGAGCATCGCGCTGCCAACGATGATTGCAAATGGGGTATTAAAGCAGCACGATATACCTTTCATGCAATTTCTGGTTGATTTGGTGGTGAATAATAAACCGCTTGATCTCCAGCTGGGTGCTTTTTTTGAGGATGTAATCAAATAAAAAAAACGCCCACCTTTTTTGATGAACGTTTTTCTGGATGGAGACCTAATCCTTTAATACAAAGGTCACTTTCATTAGGACGCGGTACTCGCTTACATCGCCATTTTCATTGACCAGCATTTCCTGGCTGCTGATCCATGCACTGCGTACGTTTTGCAAGGTATCGTTGGCGCGTTTGATACCGCTTTTGATCGCATCGTCGAAGCTCTTTGTTGAAGAACTTTTGATCTCAGTTACTTTTGCTACTGACATATTTAATCCTTTCTTTCCTTATTAATAGTATAGCAAAAAGATTGAGATAAACAACGCAGGGTATGCATGATGGATGGGGAACGGTTTTCCTGATTTCTGTGAGAGGATAATCATCGATGAATAATTGAAGAAAGGCTGCTCGAAATGCATATAGTTCAGGGAAATCCACAATTTATTTCGTTGATTCTTTTCAGTAATTGGGGTATTTACATCTGCCAAACACCTATGCTAAAATAAATTGCTTGAAAGTAGTTCTAATAAGAAAGAAGTTGTTCTTTTGATTTGGAACCAAATGGAAGTCAAGCTCTAACAATATTACGAAAGGAGTTCCAAATCATGTCCGAGAAAGAACAGGGCACGGTAAAGTGGTTCAACGGCTCAAAGGGATACGGCTTTATTGAACGCGATTCCGGTGAAGACGTTTTTGTCCACTTTAGTGCAATTCTGGCGGATGGATATCGCTCATTGGAAGAAGGACAGCGTGTTGAGTTCGTTGTCACCCAGGGCGATAAAGGTCCTCAGGCATCAGAAGTTATTCTTCTCTAAGTAAGAAATAATTTCAATAAAAGAAAGCGGCTGTAAAACAGCTGCTTTTTTAAATTAACATTTAGTTAATATTAATTAAACAAGTTCAATGCTATATTAAATGTAATAAAAGAAAGGAGGAAATAATGAAGCTAACACCACCAAAACAGAATGTTTTCTGGCTTTCAACTGTGCTCTCGGTTTTAGGTTTGGTTGCGAATTTCGTGAGTATCCCGTTTGTCAGCGCTAATGCATTCTGGTTCGTACTAGTTGGGAACCTCTTGCTCTGGTTGAGCGTGACTCTCAAAGGATTCTAATTATTAAAGAAATAATTCAAAATCCCTGTGTATACTTTCACGGGGATTGGTTTTTTTAATGGATTAGTATTCTTTCCATAGGAGCCCAGTACATTCGGGCAGCCTGGTCCACCGATTATGCTTCACTTTTTCTGCCATCTCTTCACCGAAAAAGAACCCAGAGAGGGCTAGTGCCTCCTCCAGGCTTTGGAAAGCATAATCTGATCGAAACCAGGTGTCTTTGAAACCATTCTCTTTTAAAAAGGCAAAATAAGAATCCAGGTGTGGCGGCGGGGCGGGCGTTTCAAACCCGGTTCCATAATTTTCCAGCATCATCATCACGCCGCCCGGGCGCAACAGGCGCTGCGCTTCATTCAACCCTGCCAGTAATTCATCTTTCCATTTTTCTTCACCCCACACCGCCAGGTAACAAAAACTCCAACCGGCGATGATCAGGTCGGTACAATTGTCTGTATAAGGCGTGTGGCGCATATCCGCGACACAGATAATGGTGTTGGACGCATTTTGTTGCGCCAGGACATCGCGCGCGGTTGTAAGCATATGCAGCGAAAGATCACTGGCCCGCACAGACCGGGCTTCGTTGGAAAGCAGCCGTGTCACGCGGCCGGTTCCAGCACCCAATTCAATGATGTCCGCATCCTTTATCTTTTTGATTTGATTGATCGCTGCGGGAATATTGTTCTCATGATCCTCGCGCAGGATCAGCCGCTCATACTGGTCCGCATGACCTTCGTAAACTTCTTTTTCTGTAGGCATTGCGTGATTCTACTATGGGATTGTCAGTCTAAAAGTACTGATTACAGCATGAGTTTTCTCATGATTTGGTCGATTATTTCGTCTTCCGCAAGGCGGATATCGAATATCAACGCATTGCGCGGTTCTTCCAGCGCATCAAATTGACTTTGCAGCATGTTCGCTTTCATAAAATGTTTGCGCTGCTGCATGCGCTTGCGGATCAGGCCGTAGCTTCCTTTAAGGTAGATATAGATGCCATCATGGATGCCTGTATACAATATTTCCCGATAGGATTGCTTCAATGCAGAACAGGCCAGCACGATTCGCTGACCATCCTGGATCTCTTCGTGCAAAAGTTTGTTTAGGCGTTCCAGCCATGGCCAGCGGTCCTCATCTGTGAGAGGAACCCCTTGTGACATTTTCTGGATATCCGCTTCGGAATGGTATTCATCGCTTTCGATAAATTTCCAACCTAATCGGTGAGCCAGCGCGCTGCCGATCGTGGTCTTCCCGCATCCGGATACACCCATCACTGTGATCACGGAGATCATTTTTCTTATTCCCTTAGAATGGCAGTTTGTCACCGGAGGCAAGCACTAAAGACTCAACCAACTCTTGAGTTTTTGCGGCTTCCTCCGCGCTGGTCATTGGCTTTTGGCGTGTCCTGATGCATCCCAAAAAATGATCCACCTCTCCAAAAAAACCGCGTTCTTCGAGGGAAGGGATCCACTTGCCCGCGCGATCTGTGCCATACACTTCCTCATGGTCATCTTTCAACACTCGCATGCGCTGGAAAGCGTCTACATGTATGGATATACCCTCTGCGTGCAGCGTTGCGCTTTCCTGCCAAGCGCCGGAGCGGTTACAGATTGTGATCAACCCCAACCCACCTGTGGGCAGCCGCAGCGTGCTGACAGCTGAGACCAATACATCGTTTTGCATCTGGTAGTCCGTCTGTAATGCCCGGACATCGCCGCAGTAATAGCGCATCAGGTCGATCTGGTGAATAGTGTCGTCCAGGTATTGCTCAAACAGTGAAGGGTTGGATGCCTGGGTACGGTGTTTCTTGATTACTGCCAGGTTGATTGGCCTTCCACCAAGGATCTCTTTCGCCTGCTGGTACAGCAGCGCGTAGCGGCGGTTAAATCCGACCGCGAGGATACGCCCGTTTTCCTCTGCAATTTTGCCGAGAAGGTGAGATTCCTTGCTCGTATCCGCTAATGGTTTCTCACAGTAAATATCAATATTGTTTTCTAATAATTTCTTACAGATCCCAAAATGGGATTCTGTGCTGCTCACAACCAGCGCGGCGTCCGGTTTCGCGGCGATGATTTCAGAGAGGTCATCGGTTGCAAAAGGGATATTCCAGAGGCTGGCTGCTTGTTCTGCGTTTGCTTTGGTTCGGCTGTGGACGGCAATCACACCCACATCGGGCATCACCGCCAGAAGGGGAAAATATGCTTTTTGGGCAATCCCACCGGTTCCGATAACAGCTATCTTGATCATCTTCAACTCACTTCCAGCGGTAATGAGATCTTTTGCCCGCCCTGATCGGCTGATTGATAACCTGCTTCCAGTATTTCCTGCGTCCTGGTTGCGTCCGAAAAATTAATCATGGATTCTCGCCCGTCACGAATGCAGCCCAGGAAATCATATATGCATGCGCTGTGCGCGTCCAAGAATGGCCCCATCGACATCTTCGCCGGTGGCCATATTGCATGGGAATTCGGCGAGGGCAGATCTAATGCGCCGATGTGGTGTGTTTTCTGGTCCTGGTCATAATACGTGCAGTGAAGCGGATGTTCCAGGTCCACTACCACGCTGCCTTTGCTTCCAAATATTTCCATGCGGTTGCTGTCTCCCAGCCCACCGGACATGCGGGTAGCTTCGATTGTGCCAATCGCGCCGTTCTGCATGCCCACCACACTCAGGCCCCAATCATCCACATCCACTGTTTCCATCTCCTTGCTGCCTTTGGATGCGGGCCGCTGCGAGATGAATGTGCGCGTGTGGCACTGCACCCACACCGCTTCACCGAGCAGGTAGCGGGTCATATCCATGATGTGGACGCCCAGATCTGCCATTGCCCCGCCGCCTGAGGGCGCCTGTTGCAAGCGCCACGAGATCGGCCGCAGCGGATCCATGTAGCTGTTGTGGTAATAATGCACATTAAAATTTGTGATCTCACCAATTAATCCGGAATCGATAATCGCTTTGGCTTGCTGCACGGCTGGATAGTAGCGTTTCATGAAAGCAGTATGCGTCAGCACATTGGCTCGTTCTGCGGCGGAAGTGATCTCACTAGCATGCGCCAGGTTCAACCCCAGCGGTTTTTCTATATAAAGATGGCATCCCTGCTGCGCTGCATCTTTTGCCTGCTCCAGATGCAGGTAATTGGGCGTGCAGATATCAACCATATCCAAACCCGCTGCGTAAAAAGTTTTGCTATCGGTGGTGACAAGAGGATTGCCCAGGCTTTGAATGAATGCCTCATCTCGCCCGGTGCTTGTTCGTAAAATGGCGCTGATTACCGCTTCCACCGGTGCATCCGGAAAGCTGAAGGGGATCGAACGGTAAGCCTGCGCGTGAACCTTTCCAATAAATCCTAATCCAATAATGCCTATCTTGATTATTTTCTTATCCATGATTTATTCCTTAAAAATTATTTTTCCTTTTCTAATCGTCATCTTTACCCGCAGGTCGCCATCCAGCAAAGCGATATCAGCTGTATATCCCTTAATTAACCGTCCAAGCTTATCCCCATACCCCAATACCCGCGCCGGGTTGGTTGCTGCCATACGCGCGGCATCCGGCAGAGGGGTATTGACCAGTGTGGCCATGTTGCGCAGGCAGTCATTCATCATCACAGTGCTGCCGGCAATCGTGCCGTCGGGTAACCGCGCTGCGCCATTCACAACCTGTACCTCCCGGCCCAGTAATTGATAACTACCATCCGGTAAGCCAGCCCCGGGCATCGCGTCAGTGATCAGGCAAACCCGCTCTGGTCCCAGGCATTTTACCAGGATGCGCACCGCAGCGGGGTGCACATGCTGGCCATCGGCGACGAGTTCCGCGCTCGCTCTTTCTGATGTCAATATCGCTCCGACCACACCTGGCCGGCGGTGGTGCAGGCCGGACTGCGTGTTGAATGTGTGCGTAACATGTGTGAAATCAGCGGCCAGTGCCTGCGCTGCTGTTTCATAGTCTGCGTCCGAATGCCCGAGTGCTGCCCGGATCCCATTCCGTTCCAGTAATTGTGCGGCTTGTGCGCTTCCGTCAAGTTCAGGGGCCAGGGAGACGTGCCTGATCCAACCCTGCCCGGCGTCGATATACCTCTGCATTTCCATTATTGATATTCCATGAATCCAGTCTGGGTTGAACGCGCCATGTCTGGCAGGGTTTAAAAAAGGCCCTTCCAGGTGTATCCCCAACGGCTGTGCTCCATCGTATTTTTTTTCCAGCAGGGCGGCATATCTTGCAATCCTGTCCGTTAAGAATGCTGAATCAGGGCCGCTGATGGTCAGGATAAAGCCGGTGACGCCGTATTGCACAACCTTTTGTGCATACTCTTCCAAACCTATAGCCAGTTCCCCCAGCCCAAACGTGATCCCGAACCCACCGTGCACATGCATATCAATCAGGCCTGGGACAGCGGTCAATGTGGTTGCATCAATGGCAGTATCCTTATTAAAAGGGGCCTGGGTGATCGCTCCGGCAAAAAGGATAGTTCCGTTTTCGTCCCATTGGACACATCCTTGGGTGATGACGGCATCCGGTGTGATTAATTTTTGTGGGTAAAGGGTGGTGACCATAAGCTGTAAGGTGATTATATATCAGCTTCAGCTTTTCACTCACTGGGCGTTTCATCTATTTTTAACTATCCTGAAAGAGCGGGTGAACAGTTAAATTTGTCCAATAAATCAAAAATAAATGTTTAAAAATGGGGAAACGAATCTGCCAGGTAATAAAAATTGCTGTGGGTAGAAATTAGCGCAGAATGACGTATAATAAATTGGCATATTTAGTCTAAGGTTATATCAGGGAAGGGATTCTATGAAGAAGTCAATTATTGTACTGTTATTATTTTCCATATTTATTTCATCCTGCGCTTTGCTCTCCGGCGCCGAGCCAGTTGCGACTCCGCTCTCTCCGACCCCCTTGCCGACTGCGACACCTGATCCATGTGCTCCGGATAACATGAAGGAAGAACTACAACCGCTGGTTGACCTGATCAATGTCTATCGCGATACTGCTTTCGTTGCCAGCGTGACTGATAAAATGATGATGACCGTACCATTACTGGAGTTGCAGGAGAATCGGCGAGCCATTCAAAATCTTGAAGTTCCCCAATGCCAGGATCAGTTAAAAGCAGCCGCACTTGAGTATACAATTGCCAGCATTAATGTTTTCAGCGCCTTTGCAACCCACCAAACTGAAGAAGAAAAATTAGCAATCGAAGATGCCTTAAATTCAGTTGAGGAAACCCTTTGGCAAAATGTTTTAATTCAAGTTAATACTTTGCTGGTCGATGCCGGGCTTGTTGATGAACCGGAAATTTCACCTTCGATTTCACCTGAAACGGATGATATCTTAGGGATTCCGATTTCAAATAATAGTTCTGCCGGCATCAATATCCGTGTTCTTCCAGACCTTAACAGCGCCATCATCGCTTCGCTTGAACCGGATATGCAGGCGATTGGCATTGCTCGCAATGAAGAGGGTGATTGGGTTCAGGTCAACCTGGATGGTGTTATCGGTTGGGTTTTCGCAGAGACAATCACAGCCGAAGAACCCCTGGATGAACTGCCTGTGTCCGAGCCTGAGCAGTAAGCTATTCAGATTATCAATTACAGCCAGCGGTTGGTGTCCAGCCGCTGGTTTTCTTATTCCTGTTCGAATTCAGGCAGCAGCGCAATATCCATCTGGACCTCGACTACCCCTGTGGATACCCATCCCTCAGTGCCATCTAAATTGATGCGGACCCAGGTGCTGTCAGCGTTGCGCCCGACACAGGTTGCCTCTGCCCCTGCCGCCAGTTCCCCGATGACCTCACCATTCAGTGTTGCATTTTGGCGGATATTAACATTAAATGAGGATATATTTACCGCTCGGCAAGCATCCAACGGCATCGGCGTTACTGTCTGTTGCACCAGAAGCTGGGCGATTGGAGTTTTAAGATCAATCTGCGCCAAATATTCTGGCAGGGGTGGGGGTTCGTCGTACATGCTGTAATCCGGTTCTGGTACGGCAACCAGAATCAGGCGGTGGCTATTGCTGTCTTCCGGCCAGCAGGTGACCACAGTCAGGCGTTCATCATCGGTTGGATGGATCCAGCGGCCGTTTTCGAGGCGAACTTCAAGGTCCTCATCTTTTTCAGGAAAAATCATCCTGTTTGAAATGATGTACTTATACTCGTTTCCCTCTTCATCCTGCAGTTTAATCACATCCCCAATCTCAAGCTTATACAGATTTTTAAAAACCTCGCCAAAAGCATTATGGTGCCCGCTGATAACCGTGTTGCCGGGCACACCGATCGGCGCGGAACCGGCATGCCATCCAGCTGCAAATTCTTCCGGCACCAAAAATTGTGCGTACTTTTGTTCCGCTATCTTGACACTAATCTGCTCAGTCTCCAGCACCGGCGCTTCCAGTTCGATCTTGTCGATCACGATCGCTTTGGGTGCGATCACCACTGGAATTTCTGTCGGTTCAAATAGCTGGGAAGATGGCGTGTTTTTAGGCAAATCCATCGGGGCAGAATTATTCTGGGTTGCGGCTGGTGTTATGGTACCTTCAATGCGTATTTCGGGAGTAAGCAGATGATACGTATTCCATACTGCTAATGCTAGGAGGGTTGCACCGATGGATAATGCGATCCATTTTATGATTTTCCTTAGAATGTCTTTCATGTCTGATATATATTATATGTAAATATCCTTGTCGTTTATATGCGGTATATTTAAAATAGATTAATAAAAATTGGAGACAATATGCGCTTAGGAACATTGGAAATCATTGGGATTTTTCTGGTTGTGTTGCTGCTCTTCGGCCCGGGCCGTATCGCGAAGGTGGCCGGCGAGCTTGGAAAAGGGATTAAAGAGTTCAAGGATGGCCTTTCGGGTGATAAACAGGAGGCTATCGATGAGGAAGACAAGCAGGAATAACGCCTAGAGTCGTTCGATATGGAAATTTTAAATATCGGCCCATTGGAACTGCTTCTGATTGCGGTGATCGCGATCATTGTACTTGGGCCAAAAGGAATGGTTACAGGCGCCCGCGAAGCTGGGAAGCTGATTCGCAAAGTTGTGCGTTCACCCATCTGGCGTGATGTGGTCGATACATCGCGTGAGATCCGCGAATTTCCGCGTAAAGTCGCCCGCGAGGCGGGTATCGAACAGGACCTGGAAGAGCTGCGCCGCTCCACACGCGAGACGGTGACGCAGATCAATCGCACCCATGCTCCGCCCATTATCCCACTGGGGGCTGAGAGTCAAACTGACCATGATGAAAAACCTGAAAAACCTGTAAAGGATGAAGGATGAAACAGCCCAAATCCTCTCGTTTTCCTCGTGGCGCTGAAATGCCGTTCTGGAATCACGTCGAAGAGCTGCGCCGACATCTGTTAATCGCGTTGATCGCTCTGGCAATTACAACTTTTGCAAGCTTTCTTTTTGCTGGCGAGATTATCGATATTCTCGCTGTTCCTGTCGGTTCTCTGGATGCACTGCAATCGATCGAGGTCACCGAAAACGTCTCGGTTTTTATGCGCGTTTCTTTATTGAGCGGTGTGACAATCGCAATGCCAATCATCCTCTATCAGCTACTAGCCTTTATTATGCCTGGCTTAAAAAATATTGAACGCCGCTGGGCCATCCTGATCGTCGTTTTTGGCACCATGCTTTTCATTGCCGGTGCAGCATTTGCATTTTTTATCATGCTGCCTGCCTCCCTTTCTTTCTTGTTGGAATTTTTAGGTGTCGCTACCAAACCGCGCCTTTCGTCTTATATCAACTTCATCACCAACCTTATCTTTTGGATGGGGATCGCCTTTCAGTTTCCAATCATCGTTTTCGCTTTAACCAAACTGGGTGTCGTCTCAGTTAAAACCCTGGCAAAGGGCTGGCGCTATGCCCTGGTTCTGATCGCCATCCTGGCTGCCATGATTACCCCCACTGTCGATCCGGTCAATATGGCATTGTTGATGGCACCTTTATTTTTGTTATATTTGCTGAGTGTATTATTCTCTGCAATTGCAGTTCGGAGATAAAAGTTAGTTAGAAGAAAGAGGAATTAAATGACAGGTGAAATAAATGAAAAAATGAAACAACTGCTGATCCTGCAGCAGGAAGAGATCAATGGGTATCACACCTACAAGCGACTGGCAAAGATTGTTAAAGACAAGGATAATAGCAAGGTGATCAACCGAATATCCGCAGAGGAATTGAAACATTATGATATTTGGAAGAAATACACTGGAAAAGATGTCGAACCGAATAAAGGCAAGATCAATTTCTTTTTCTGGATTTCCCGCCTTTTCGGCTTGACCTTTGGCATCCGCCTGATGGAATTGGGGGAAGAAAAGGTGCAGGTTGTGTATAAATCCTTGATTGATTCGGTTCCAGAGGCGGCACAGGTGCTGGCAGATGAAGAAAAACATGAGGACGAACTACTGGACATGCTCGATGAAGAAGGGCTGCAGTATGCTGGTTCGGTGGTGCTCGGATTAAATGACGCCCTGGTGGAGCTGACTGGCGCGCTTGCCGGCCTGACCTTCGCTTTCCAGAATACCCGCCTGATTGCGCTTGCTGGCCTGATCACAGGCATTTCCGCATCATTTTCTATGGCAGCATCTGAATATCTTTCAACCAAAGCGGACCAGTCCGAACAAAGCCCGATGCGTTCAGCCATTTATACTGGCGTTGCATACATCTTTACCGTTGCGATGCTCGTTCTACCATACCTCCTAACTAAAAATTACTACATCAGTCTGGCATGGACATTGCTTCACGCGATTATTATCATTGCTGTCTTTAACTACTATATTTCCGTTGCGAAAGGATATAACTTTAAGAAACGCTTCTTTGAGATGGCCAGCATCAGTCTCGGAGTCGCGGCGTTCTCTTTCTTGATTGGCACCTTTATCCGAAACTGGATCGGTATTGATATTTAAGATATGTTAATTAAGGATGAGCTGCTGACCCTTCAGCAGCTCTTTTTTGTCTGATGCAGTAACAACAGGTAGAATAAGATAGATTTGGGAGAGTGTGATGAAAATCCTAATATTTGGTGCAGGCCCATTGGGTAGTATTCTGGCTGCCCGTTTATTTCAGGGCGGACAGGACGTTTATCTGCTGGCACGCGGGCAGCGGCTTGCCGACTTGCGTAAACATGGTGTCTGCCTGCGCAACTGGAGTACTGGCGCAGAGGAATCAATTCAGGTGCCGCTGGTTGAACAATTTTCTGATTCGGATGTATATGACCTAGTGATTGTTGTTATGCGCAAGAACAGCGCGCTGAAGATTCTGCCACTCCTCGCTGCAAACCAGCACACCCCGCTTTATCTGTTCCTAATGAATAACGCGGCAGGCCCTGGCGTGTTTACCGAGCATTTGGGGGCTGAGCGAGTGATGATGGGATTCCCCGGGATGGCTGGTTTTCAAGATGGCAATGTCATCACTTATATCTCTGCAGACCAGAAGAACCCAGCGGGGATCGTGATAGGTGAAATAGATGGGACCATGTCTGATCGCGTGAAGGATGTCGCGAACCAGCTTGGATTGGGCCGCTTTATCACTGTCAATATTGAAGAGTATATGGATGCCTGGTCCAAATATCATGTCGCCCTTTTATTCCCTGCGCTCGCGCCGGCTCTTTATTTGTGCGGCAATGACCATCTGCGATTTTCACGCACCAGGGATGCGGTTGTCTTGGCTTGGCGTGGCATCAAGGAGGGGTTCGCGGTGCTTAAGGAACTTGGTTACCCGGTACGCCCGGCATATTTTAAACGTTTCATATGGCTGCCGGAGCCAGTTATCATCCCTTTATTATCTAAATTGCTCACGAATCCGCGTATGGAGGTCGCGATGGCACGGCATGCCGAGGTCATCCGTGATGAAATCACGCAGTTAAACCACGAATTCAGCGCGCTTATCAGCGAGTCAGGCCTCTTTACCCCTGCCATCGATTTTCTAACACAGCAATATTCACAGAAAGCACCGCTCCTGCCGGATGGCGCTAATACCCTTCGCTTGCGCTGGTCGGAATTACTGATCCCGTTTTTGCTACTGGTGCTGATCGTACTGGTATTGATCTACCTGGTCTAACCGCTTGATTTGTAATTGATATTTTAAATAGCTATACGGTTTTTTAAAAATATGCCGATATTGAAATATCCCAAATGTGTTGTATGCATATCTCCAATTATCTGGTTGTGATTAATCATGGCGTAAACAAAGCAATCTGGATAGTTGCCGACAGGTGACGGATTGCCTTTAGTCTAGAAAAGTGCGCGCAAAATCTAAAAATGTATCCACGTCTGAAAAATTGCTAACCAGGCCGACTGATACACGGACAGCGCCGGAAGCTTTGGGGTCTATGCATTGTTGAAAATCAAGATCGCTCAGGCGCTGCTCAAATTTGGGCCTTGAGAAGCAGGATGCCAGTTCGTCGCTTGAAATCTCAAGCGCCACCTCGCCTGCTCCGGGATTGCAGAAAAATCCCATCCGGATCGATATATTCCTTTGGTTGGCTTCTCTCTCTAGAATCTGCTTGGGGATCAACTTGCCCTGAATATCGAAAAAGTTAATTGTGACAGTCCCTCCACGCTTATCGGTTGTTAGAGGGCCATAAATATTAATCAGCGGTTTGCCGTTGCTGTGGTGCATCGCGCTGAGAGAGTCCAGCATCCAGCCGGTCAGTGCGGTAACGCGTTCATGGATCACATGGTACCCGATTGTCTTTAAATGACGCAGGCCGATCTCAACCGCGGGAATATTGAGGTAATCCACCGTTCCGTCCTCAAAACGGGCTGGTGCCTCAGCTGGATAATGCTTGCCGCCGCGAACGGATGCGACGGATGTCGTCCCGCCGGCAAACCATACTCGCTGTAGTTTTTTGATCGTGTCCTTGCGCGCGATCAGTGCCCCTATGCCGGTTGGATAGCCAAACATTTTATAAAAAGAGAGCGGCACAAAATCCGGTTTCCATACAGATAAATCGAGTTTGTTGGTGGGGGTGAACGCGGCCGCGTCCAACAGCACATCCCAGCCCAGCGCTTGTGCCTCGGCAATCCATTCCAGAGGGTGTTGCACACCGGAAAAATTGGATTGTGCCGGGAAGGCAAACAGATTAAAACATCCTCTATCCAGCTGCCTGAGTGTATCGAATAATGTATTTCTGTCCACACGCAGATCTGGAAGCACCATTGGAATATACTGTACCGTAGCCCCTTTAGCGTTGGCGTACTCACGGATGCCGTTAACTGAGTTGTGGTTGTCAAATAACAATGCATACTGGCATCCATCACCGAATGGGTAGGATTCTCCAATAATCTTCAATGCACCGCTGGCATTCTGAGTGAAGATACATATGTATTCATCCGGGGAAGCATTAAAAAATTCAAGAACGTACGCGCGTGTCCTTTCCACCAGCGTGGTGGCATGCAGAGAAGTGGGGTTGTAGGAATGCGGGTTGCCGAATATATTTTGCCGCAGCAGGTCATGATGTGCCACGAGTTGCGATTCAGCATAAATGCCGCCGCCGGTGTAATCCAGGTATACCGTGTTGCTGTTATCCAGTGTTCTGTATTGCGCAGCACGCAACGCGTCGATGGATTTGGTTTTCTTGTACTGTGGGTAGGATTCGATAAAACGAGAATAGTGTTTATTTTCCATTTAGCCGCTTGCTGCCTTTTCTGTTGTGCGCTTTGTCCACCACCAGATTCCAGCGCTCACCAGCAGCAAGCATAAAATTCCCGCGCCGCTGGCTTCAAAGCCGAACGCTCCCCCCGTGAACCATTGCGGTCCTTTGATATTAGTGTCTAACCCAAACGGCGTTTTACCGTGATTAAGTGTGGTCAGGTTCAGGATATCATCGCGGAATAGAATCCATGCGAAGTGGATGCCGGATGCCAGCCATAAATTACCTGTTCGCAGGTATGACCACCCCAGCATCACGCCTGGTAGCGCCAGGAAGGGGACATATGTCAGCCAGTCCGTCTCGGTTATCCCCGCTGTGAAAACCTGTGCCCCGCCAAAGATGATCGATGAAATAAAGAGTGCTCCCCATCGGTCCCATGCCATCTCAACCCCCTGCAAAAGCAGGCCGCGATAGAGCACTTCT
>Ga0180430_10003602_pt1 | contig 13322 bp, 6 predicted proteins | sample SS_ome_9_FD_132999 | JGI IMG/M metagenome (GOLD analysis project Ga0180430, IMG submission 132999) | Hypersaline lake sediment archaeal communities from the Salton Sea, California, USA - SS_1_S_2 metaG | ecosystem: Environmental > Aquatic > Non-marine Saline and Alkaline > Hypersaline > Sediment... | reverse complement strand
TTCCGAATGCGGATTTGGCTGGGTCCGTCTGAACGTCGATGGTTTCAGCTTCGTCGCGAATCGCTTTGTCAACTAAGTCCATCCATTCGTCGTGTTCCTCAAGTCTAATCTTGAGAAATTCAATAAGTCCCGGATGCATCTTGCGATATTCTTTTTGGATCTTAGCTGCGCTCGCGTGTAACGCAAGGTGGGTTGATGCTAACCTCTCAAAAATCCTAGCGACCTCAGGAAACTCTGCCTTGACTTCCTTGAAGTCCTCGGCGTAGTACCACTTCCCAAAGGGAGAGGTCTTCCCGTCGATGTGAACTGCCACCTCCGCTTCGTTGTTAAATACGGCTTCGGCGAGACTCTTCCGCCAGGCGAGGTACTCCGTTTTCATCTTAAGCAATTGTTGCTCCAACTCTTTGACGGCCGCTTCATCCTTGGCTGGCGCGAGAAACTTTCGCAGTGGCGAATAGATAGCTTTTTGCGATTGGAAGTAGAGGTCATAGGATTTGGAAAAGGCATTTTCGAGTTGGAAGAGGATGTTACGTCGCTTCATGGCCTCCGCCTTGGCTACTTCCGCCGCTCTGACAACTCCTGCAATCATATTGTTCATAGCATCTTCCGCTTTGGCTGCCGTTTTTTCCATCGCGACGACACAGGCATCTTGGTCTCTTTTATTTTTGAGATAGATATTTAATTCCACTTGGTAGTTTTTCAGGCCATCCTCGGCTTTTTTTACACTTTCCAGGACTTCGGTTTGCGTTCCCTCGGCATTCCCAATCACTTTCAATAATTCGATCGCACACACAATCCCTGCTATCCAGCTTTCGGCATGGTGTTTTCGCACTGGCGGGTCGTTGCTTCTCATATAAAGGTAAGCATCCATCGCGATTCGACGATTCTGATCCCGAAGGTCGCGGTGAATCGCATAACGCTTCAACATCGCCTCAGGAATATTGCCATCATTTGCCTTCGCTGCCTCTGCATTAGCTTTGTCCGCCATAGCGATCATTCTGTCAATTTCCACACAGAAGGTGTCATAGGCATCTTTTCGCACCGCACCCGCGGCAGCTATCTTTCCAAGTATGTCCCACCATTCGTCAATTTGCTTTTTGCACTCCGTAGCTGCGGCTAAAAAATTCTCGGCGTATTTCTTATTTTGAAGATTAAGCATCAACCTTTTTGCGCCTTCCATCTCATTGAGGATAACCTTAAATTCTTTATTAACGACTTCGTAATACTTCTCTTGGTGAAACCGATTGGTGTAGTAGAGCATCCGTAAATTGGCAAGCGTCATTCTTTTGAACGCCGCACGTGCCTCGCATAAATGCAGATAAGTGGGTTCGATGGCACCAATTTTTTTCTCAGCGGCTTTCTCTTTCGTTGCGTGAGGTTCATTTAGGTGGGCCGCAACAGTCTCTTGTACCTCAACTACCTTCTCGGTTAATTCTTTGATTGCCTGGCGTGTGTCGTCCGTCGTTTCACTACCTTCATTCAACACGGTCACATTCGCCGCAGGGGTGTGCGGCGCAAGAGAACCATACCAACCCGCAAATCCACCAACCACCAGTAAGGCAAGCACAATTGCAATGCCTAAAATAACCCTAATTCCATTTGTCATTTAATTTTCCTTTCTTATTTATCTACGACCAAAAGCCTTACCTAGTTTAATAGATACTTCGTGCGAATGCAAGTGGGTATTGGGCCAAAATTCATACGCCTGCCAAATTTCCCGGAAATTCCTGTAAAAATGGGATATTTATAGCGTTTCTGGCCCGCTTAAGTCCTTGACGCTCGCGACGCGTTGTGCTAGAATTCCAAGGAGCGGCGTTTTCGGAATTCTCGCAACTACAAAACCATTGAGCGAACAATGAAAAAAAAATTATTACTACTGAACCTCTTTCTTTTTCTAACTTCAACGGCCTTGGCGGAGTTGCCCGACTGCTTTGTCAAAAAAGGGACGTGGCGTGAGACGTTGATTGCCAGTCGCGAGAAGCTGTCCCAAGAGGAGAGCAAGATCGATGCTGCGGAGTTCGCTAAAACCGACATCAAGCTGGGCGATTGGTATTACGCTGGCATCGGCAATGATTACAAGCATTTGTCGCGAGAGGTGCGAGGTGGCAAAGAGGTACTTGATGTCAACAAGCCGCTCAAGATTCGTGAAAAGCAATACAAATGGAACAAATTGTCGGGCTTCAAGCCGGACGTCGTTTACGACTTCACCAAGCTGGCTGATGTCAGTGAAGACGAGTACATCCTCCTGCGTAATACCGTGACGGTTCCACAGGACTTACCAAAAGGGGCTGCTCCGGCAATCGCCTTTTCGACGGCCAAAGGCTCGCTGATCATCCAGAATGGAGGTCAAGCCCGAGCCGTCCGAGAGGGTGAGCAGTGCGTCGTTCTCAATGGCGCAGCGGCATCGATACCGACGAAAAAAGGTACTTATCCTATCGTCGCTGTGGTCGATCTCAGTCGCAACGCACAGCCCTATATCTGGTACCACTTCACAGATGAAAGCAAAGACCGCGCGATGGACCGCAGCGCGATGAAGGAGAGACGGCTCGCGCTCTTTGAGAAAACCTTGGAAGCCTTTAAGAAGGATCCAGCAAGCAAGTTGGAAATGCTGCTCGACAAATATGCGGACATCTGGCCAACCACTTCCGACTGGAAGCCCGGCGATACTTCTTACATCGCTAACCAATACAAGTCAAAAAAACAGTTGGCGATTCTCAATCAAAAGATGGAAGACTTTGGGCCTGCAACCACGCAAGCCCTTGAACCGATGGTCAGCGCATTAAACGAGATGAAGGGGGAGACCCTCGAAGAAGCAGCACTGAAATTCGCACTCCCCGCGATCATCTTGAAAGTTGACAAGATGGCAAAGTCTTTCAAGTCGATGCGGTTGGCAATTAACGACCAGGCGAAAACCTTTGAAGGCAAGTACCCGAACGCGAAAAAATATCTAGCCGAAGTCGATGCTCTGGAAAAAGAGTTAACGCAGTGGACCAGCAAAGGTCTTTCCAAGGGCAAGGTCGCAATAGGCGAGTATGCAGCGGTGGAAGCAAAAATTACCGCAGCACAACAGAGAATACTCCTCGACAATCCGCTGCTGAGATTTGAAAAGCTTCTGGTGGCGTCCGGCGGAATCCGGCTCTCCACGAATTGGGGGGGTGCGTGTACAATGGGAAGGAGGCTCGAGGTACTTAGTCCCGTCGCGCCTGACGGAAAGCTAACAACAATCCACGATGGATCTATTTCCAGCTACGAACTCGACTGGGACGCGAAGAAGATTCTCTTCTCGGATGGTACTAAAATTTCGGAAATGGATGTCGATGGGCAAAACCTAAGAGTGATCAAGGATCGAGAAAAGGGCGTTGACGAATCCTCCAGACGCTACAACCCCTGCCGCACGCCCAATGGCGACATTATGTTTGTCTCGACGGCCTGTGAGCAAGCGGTTCCTTGTACCGGTGGCGGTGGGGTGGCTAATATGCACCTTATGGATAAGGACGGCAAGAATGAGCGGCGTGTTACTTACGACCAAGACCATAACTGGGATCCCGCAGTACTCAATAACGGACGCGTCGTTTACACACGCTGGGAATACACCGACCTGCCGCACTATTTTTCGCGACTTCTAATGTCGATGAACCCCGATGGTACCGACCAGAAGGAATACTACGGAAGTGCGTCCTATTGGCCGAACGCGATGTACTGGACTCGTCCTATCCCTGGCCATCCGACGAAGATCGTGACGATCGTCTCGGGACACCACGGCGTGTCGCGTATGGGCGAGATGCACCTCTTTGACCCCGCGCTAGGCAGGCAAGAAGCCGACGGCTCCGTCCAGCAGATCCCTGGTTACGGCAAGATCGTTGAGCCTCGCATTGCAGACAACCTTGTCGGAAACAGTTGGCCAAAGTTCATCGCGCCTTATCCGCTCGGTACTAGTCCGCAGAAGGATGGCGCAGGCACCTACTTTCTTGTCTCTGTCAAGGAGAGCAAAACTAAGCCTTGGCAACTTTGTTTGGTCGATATCTTCGACAACATCACACCGATCCTGACTGGTGATTACGCGATGCCGGTTCCTGTGTTACCTAGGGCAAAACCCCAAGCGGTGCCGTCACGCGTCGATTTGGCAAAAAAGACCGGCACGGCGATGATTACGGATATTTACAAGGGCCCTGGTGTGCAAGGGTTCCCCAAAGGTTCCATCAAGAAGCTCCGGGTTGGTACCTACCATTACCGCTACCCTGGCAATGGCACCACCAACGCCTGCTCGCACCAAGGTGGTTGGGATATCCGGCGTATTATGGGAACCGTGCCTGTTGACGAAGATGGTTCGGCCTTCTTTGAAGTGCCAGCCAACGTGCCGATCTTTGTCCAGCCACTCGATGCCGACGGGCAAGCGTTGCAAGTAATGCGAAGTTGGTTCACGTGCCAGCCAGGTGAAAATCTCGCTTGCATCGGATGTCACGAGAGCCAGAATATGGCTCCTCCGGCAACGGTCTCAACTGCCGCGCGTCGGTCGCCGTCCAAAATCACGCCTTGGAATGGACCGATGCGAGGGTTCAGCTTCGACCGCGAAGTCCAGCCGGTGCTCGATAGGAAATGTGTGGGATGCCACGACGGTAGCAAGAAAGAGCGTCCCGATTTCCGGGCGAAACGTCTGCATAAGGACTATGAAGACCTCTACTCCCCGGCCTATATGGCACTCCAAAAGTATGTGCGTCGTGCCGGTTTTGAAAATGATTGGCATACGCCCTCGCCCGGCGAATTTCAGGCGGACACGAGTCACCTGATGAAGCTTCTGAAAAAGGGGCACAAGAACGTTCGCTTGACAAGGGACGAGTGGGACCGACTCTACACTTGGATCGACTTCAATATACCTTACCCCGCCAATTGGAGTGAGAGTCACCGTAATCCGAACGAGAAGAGTGTGGCTACTCGCGAAAAAATGTTCCAGCTTTACGCGAGTATCGACGACCGGATTGAAACGACAACGCTCGCTCTGCCGGAGATCGCCAAGTACGAAGCTCCGCCGAAGATGCAAGCCTCTAAAAATAAGGTCACGGTTAAAGGCTGGCCAATCATCCCCGAGGTCAAAGATCCGAAGTCTGAGGAGCAAAAGTCCGAGGGGCCAAAGCCAGAGGATGCGTTGGAGCTCAATCTCGGCGACGACATTAAAATGAAGCTCGTCAAGGTAGGTGCTGGCGAGTTTGTCCTCGGTGATCCCAACGGGTTTGCCGACGAGACACCCCGCGCGGCAAAGATCGACAAGCCTTTCTATATTGGCACAACGGAGGTGTCGCTCGCTCAGTACAAACAGTTCGACCCCGACCACGAGAATAAGTTCATCGAAACTCGCGGGAAAGACCAGTCGCGACGCGGTGCTTTCGCTATGGATCGCCCCAATCTGCCGGTCGTCCGCATCTCGCAGGATCAGGCGACGGCGTTCTGCGAATGGCTCTCCCAACGAACGGGTAAGAAGGTCACGCTACCCTCGGAGGAGCAGTGGGAATGGGCCTGCCGTGCCGGTTCCGACAAGCCTTACAGCTTTGGAACTCTCGAAGATATGGGAAAGGATGTCCTGCTAAACATCGCCGGCGGCAAGACCGCCAACTGGAACTACGGACGCGCTGAAAAGTTTAATGATGGTTGCGATTTCGTCAATGAGTGTGGCAACAAATACCCGGCGAACGCCTGGGGGTTGTATGATATGCACGGCAATGTCGCTGAATGGACAACGACCGACTACCAACCGTTGAAAGATGTTGGCGGCGCGAAGGGTACGGAGCAGATTCCGTACAAAGTTGTAAAAGGTGGTTCGTGGAACGACCTCGCGAAGTTCGCAACCTCCGCCTCCCGCTGGCGATACCCGAAGCATCAACCGGTGTACAACGTCGGCTTCCGGGTGGTGGTTGAAGAGGAGAAGTAGAGGCATTAATCATTTTTTCACAAAGGAGCAATGAGAAAACTATGAAAGCAAAAATATTATTCCTGTGTGTCTTCGTTGGAGCTTTGGCTCTCTCAACCACTCTCCACGCCAAAGAGGGAGCCAAGGATAAGGACAAAGACGGATTCGTTCCGATGTTCAATGGCAAAGACCTCACTGGTTGGAATACGACAGGGAATTGGGTCGTGGAAAAAGATAATGTCATCCGGCTCATACCACGCCCCGGCGAGTCGGGGTGGAAGCGGTACAAGGATTACATCACGACTGACAAACAGTACGGAAACTTTGTCCTCGACCTCGAGTTTAAGTTCGAAAAACGCGGCAACTCGGGCGTCTTTATGCGTGTCGGCGATCTCAAGGACCACGTCACCAGCGGTTTCGAAGTCCAGATTCTAGACACGCACGGGAAGAAAAATCCAGGACACCACGATTGCGGTGGCGTCATCCGGACAACCGGCCCCTCCAAGAATATGGTCAAGCCTGCCGGCGAATGGAATCGCTACACCATCACGATGCTCGATGACAACCTGAAGGTCGTCCTCAACGGCGAGCAGATTATAGACCTCGAAATAAGTAAATCCGCGATGAAGGATAGACCCCTAAAGGGCTACATCAGTTTCCAAGATGAAGCGAAGCCGATCTGGTATCGCAATGTTCGTATTAAAGAGTTGAAGTAACTCTCAATCCATTTTACACCTAACTCCGTAATTTATCGAAAGGCATTTTAATGAGAACCCCATTTTCCCCACTCGCCACCCTGCTCCTTGCGGCAACGCTACTAACGCTCACGTCAGCCCCGGCTCTCGCCGCTGAAAAAGCGAAGTTGCCGAACATCGTGCTGCTCATCTCCGACGACCAAGGCTGGACCGATTACGGCTTTGTCGGCAGTAAGAATGTCTCGACACCGAACCTCGACAAGCTCGCCGCGACCAGTCGCACGTACCTGCGAGGCTACGTCCCGACGGCCCTTTGTCGTGCGTCGCTCTCAACGATGGCGACTGGTCTCTACGCGCATCAGGACGGTATCACGGGGAACGACCCGTCGCCGAAAACGCCGGAAAACCGGTTGAAAATGATTGCTCGGCACGACAAACTTCCTAGCCTAGCAAAAATCTTAGGCAAGGCGGGCTACGTCAGTCATCAGTCCGGAAAATGGTGGGAAGGTTCCTACAAACGGGGTGGGTTCGACGAAGGAATGACACAAGGGTTCCCCAAGCCCGGCGGCAGACACGGGGATGCTGGGCTAGAAATCGGTCGTAAAACAATGACGCCGGTAACCGAGTTCATCGACAAAGCCGTCAAGGAGGAAAAACCGTTCCTCGTCTGGTTCGCGCCCTTCCTGCCTCACGCTCCGCACAACCCGCCCGAGAGAATTTTCAAGAAATACAAAGGTAAGCATCCCGGCGGAATTGCAAAATATTACGCAATGTGTGAGTGGTTCGACGAGACCTGTGGCACGTTGCTCAACCACTTGGAGGAAAAGGGCGTCGCTGACAACACGCTCATCCTTTATGTTTGCGACAACGGCTGGATCCCCACCGAGAGAGGTCGTTACGCACCTCGTTCAAAACGGACTCCTTACGAAGGTGGTGTGCGTACGCCAATAATGGTTCGCTGGAAGGCAGGCGGTGTTGAGCCTGCGATAGATAAGAAAACGCTCGTCAGTAGTATTGACCTTTTGCCGACGGTTCTCGCTGCAACGGGGCTCCAATATCCAGCGGCGAAGTCACCCGTAAAGAAGTTGCCGGGCATTTCGCTGCTCAACGACGCCCGTGGGGAAGAGGCAATTTGTGCGGACCGTGTTCTCTTCGGTGAGTCCTTCGCGCACGACCAGAAACTAGACAACCTGTTCCAAACGCTACAACATCGCTGGTGCATCCAAGGCGACTGGAAACTGCTCCTGAGCTACCCGAACGGTGGAGCGGGTCAATCGCCAAAGTTCACCGCAGAACTTTTCAACCTTACCGAGGATCCCGCTGAAAAAGTTGACCTGGCCAAGGAAAATCGCAAAAAGGTGAAGGAACTGCAGAAAAAAATTGACGCTTGGGTGCAAAACTCAACTCCCTATACAACCAAATCCCTGTAATTTATCGAAAGGAATTTTTAATGAAAACCACATTACTCTCTCTCGTTCTCTTGGTTTGCCTCACCTTCATCACGGTCGCTCCCGCTGCGGAGCCGACGAGTGTCGAAAACCGGGCAGACGTGATTTGCTTCGCCCTTTACACGGTTGACAGCAACATCCTCAAGCTAACCGCCCAACTTTATCCGCTCAATGAAGACGAAACAAAAACGGTTCGTCTTGAGGTTAAGCGTGACGGTAAATGGACCGAAGTTGCGAAAACGGAAATTGTTAATCCCGGTTGGACGGCACCCTTCCGCGTAGAAAATTGGGATATGAATCAGGAAGTCCCGTACCGTGTGCTCCACGGCAAGAAGGCGACCTACGAAGGCATCATCCGTAAGAATCCGATCGACAAAAATGAGATTGTGGTTGCTGCCTTCACCGGAAATTCAATTAATAAAGGGCACGGTGGTGACATTTCTCGTAACGATATTGTGGAAAATCTTAAAAAGATTAAGCCCGACCTCCTCTTCTTCTCGGGCGACCAAGTTTACAATCACACGAAGCACTACACCTACTGGCTCAAGTTTGGACGCGACTTCGGCGAAGTCATCCGCAACACGCCAACCGTCACGATTCCCGATGACCACGACGCTGGCCAGCCGAACCTCTGGGGTGCAAGCGGTAAGGTCTCGAAAATTAGTGGTGCCGCCGATGGTGGTTACCAACGTCCCGCCGCTTATGTTAAAGAAGTGGAACGTGCGCAGACGAGTCACCTCCCCGACCCCTACGATCCCAAGCCTATCCAGCAAGGGATCGGCGTTTATTTCACCGACCTGACCTGGGGTGGAATCAGCTTTGCGATTATTGAGGACCGTAAGTTCAAGACAGGGCCCGCTGGACTTATCCCGAGACAAGGTCCGCGTCCCGACCACATCCGCAACCCGGAGTACGACCCGAAATCGGTGGACGTTCCCGAAGCGGTATTGCTTGGCGAGCGTCAACTCAAGTTCCTCCGCGAATGGAGTAAGGACTGGAAAGATGCCGAGATGAAGTCCGTCCTCTCGCAAACTATTTTCGCTGGCGGAGCTCATATTCACGGCAAGATCGGTGGACGTCTCCACGCCGACCTCGATAGTAATGGTTGGCCACAAACGGGTCGTAACAAAGCGCTCGCCGAGATGCGTCGCGCTTACGCCTTCCACATCGCTGGCGACCAACACCTCGCTACGATTATGCATCACGGTATCGACGAATTCAACGATGCTGGTTATTCGTTCTGTGTTCCGTCGATTGCGAACCTTTACCTTCGTTGGTGGTCGCCTTTGGAGCCTGGTAAAAATCGTGAGCTAGGTTCACCGGAATACACCGGCGAACACCTCGACGGTTTCCATAATAAAGTGACCGTTTATGCCGCCGCGAACCCCGGCGTCAAGAAGAATGGTGGTGGTGCGTTGACGACTCGCTCAGCTGGGTTTGGTGTCGTTCGTTTCAATAAGAAGGACCGAACGATTACGATGGAATGCTGGCCACGCAATGTTGATATTACCGACCCGAAGTCGAAGATGTATCCCGGTTGGCCCAAGACCATCAAGCAGACGGACAACTACGGCCGCAAAGCCGTGGCCTACCTTCCAACGCTAAAAATTAGCGGTTTGAAGAACCCGGTGGTTCAAATTGTTGACCAAGCCGACGGCATCTCCGTTTACACGCTGCGCATTCAGGGTAACGAGTTTCGTCCTAAGGTCTTCAAGAAGGGCAAATACACGATTATTGTGAGCGACGGCGACAAGAAGTCGAAAAAGCTTACCGACGTGGAAGCCCTTCCGCTCGACTCGAAGAAGGTGCTAGAAGTCTCGCTGTAAATGTTAATCTCTCCAAGGGGGCAGTTCCACGAGCGTCGTGGTTGCCCCCGGTGATGAGAGTTAAAGGAAAAAGAGAATGCAGAAAATATCTATGTTGCGCAACCTTGGTTTAATTGCCCTAGTTGCCGCTCTGTTTTGTCCCTTGGTTGCAGCCACTGCGTCTGCCAAGGGAAGCTCGTCGCGCAAGGCCTTCACGTTGGTCATGCTGCCTGACACGCAATTTTATGCGGATGTTCGCATTAAACTCGCGCAGAAAAAATACAAGATTTCCGACCAACGTTTCTGCTTCTTCGCCCAGACCGAGTGGATTAAGGAGAATCGTGAGAAACTCAATATTGTGATGGTCGCGCATCTCGGCGATGTTGTTCAGACGGACTACCCTGCTGAATGGGAAATTGCTGACAAAGCATTCAAGACGCTAGATGATTCGGTCCCCTATATTTTGAACCAAGGGAATCACGATATGGGCTACGCTAAAAACAAGACGGCCACTTCCCGCGAAACGAATATGGACAAATACTTCCCCCCTTCGCGATTCGAGAAAAATCCCCTCTACAGCTACGGCGGTAACTTTAACAAGAGTTCCGCTAACGCGTATTTGAAATTCTCGGCTGGGGGAATGGAGTTCTTGATACTGAGTCTGGAATTCAAGCCACGCGACGAAGTGCTTGAATGGGCAAATGATGTCATTGCGAAGCACCCCAAACACCGATCAATTATTGTGACCCATTACTACCTTACAAATGCAGGCAAGCGACAAAGTAGGATTGGCTACAATGTTCAAGGAAATTCAGGAGAAGAAATCTGGAAAAAATTCGTCAGCAAGCACAAAAATATCTTTATGGTACTTTGTGGTCACACCTGCCCCAATGCAAGGCTCACCAGTCGAGGGGAAAAGGGGAACGAGGTACACCAACTCTTGGCCGACTTTCAAAATGAAAAGGGGGGGCAAGGCTACCTGCAGACGATAACCTTCCAACCCGAGAAGAACCAGATTAATGTCTCAACCTACTCGCCGGTACTCAAAAGCTACCGGAAAGATCCGAGAAACCAGTTTTCTCTGAAGTATGATATGCATACGAAATAAAGAAGTGGGATGACGCAAAATCACAAATCCACATCAATCGTTTTAGGAAAGAACCCTTGTAGGAGATAATGAACTATGAAAAAGTTTGCCTTATGTTGCTCGTTCTGTTTGACGTTGCTCTTATGCTCGGAGGCTGCTTCGCAAGAAATATGGACGAAGCAAAAGGCGTGGGAGTGGTATAAAGGCGTCGCGCCGATTTGCGGTGTCAACTACGTCCCTAGCACCGCCGTCAATATGCTTGAATGGTGGCAAAAGGATACTTTCGATCCCGCAACGATCGACAAAGAGCTCGGTTGGGCTCACAAGTCGGGCTACAACAGCGTCCGTTGCAACCTCTCCTTTGAGGTCTGGGAAATCGACCCTGAAGGATTCAAGGAACGACTCACTAAACTTCTCGAAATTGCTACGAAGCATAAAATTGGCGTGATGATCTGTCTCTTTGACGACGTCAACTTCGCCAAGGCTGAGCCTATTGTTGGCAAACAACCGGCACCGAAGCCTGGCGTTCATAATGGCCGCTGGGTACCGAGTCCGAATGCGAAGAAAGTGACGGACAAAAAGGCGTGGCCGGCTCTCGAGAAGTACGTCAAAGACATCGTGGGCACCTTTGCGGAGGACGACCGTGTGCTCATTTGGGACCTCTATAACGAGCCAGGCAACGGCGGGCTGGGCGAGAAAAGTCTGCCACTCGTCGAAGCCACCTTCAAGTGGGCTCGTGAGATGAAACCGAAGCAGCCGCTTACCACTGGACCTTGGCGCGGTCATAACAGTCCGATGGCGAAAAAGATCGTTGCACTCTCCGACGTCGTCAGCTACCATTGCTACTTAGGGGCTGCCGGGGTTGAAAGTACGACGAAGATTTACGCAGCAGCAGGGCGACCTCTCTTCTGCACCGAAACGATACGTCGTGTTCCCAATTGCGATTACGCCGCCATACTGCCCGTCTTTGCGAAGCATCAGGTGTCGTGGTACAACTGGGGCCTCGTTGCCGGCAAGCAGCAGACCTACCTTCCTTGGGGTGGCAAGGGGAAAACCATCAAAGACCCGTGGCATTGGGATATGCTCTGGCCGGATGGGCGTCCTTACGCTCCGAAAGAGATTGAGTTGATCCAAAAGTTCAAGTTCGACAAGCCGGTCGCTGTGCCTGCGAAACCTTAGAACGTCAACACCAACGAGCCGGTGCCACCGTGCAGGTAGCTACCATCGCCTGCGCGGTAGTTGTATTCTGTGATTAGTGTGAGACGTCGGTTCCACGCAAAGAGGAGGCCGGTGTCTAACACAATTTGCCGCTCCGCTGCCGAAACGCCTTTGACATTATAGGAAAGGCCGTCTGCACCGTAACCCAGCACAGCACCCTCGGCGCCCGTCAAACTACGGTAGCCGACGGAGGTGTTCAACGTGAGTCTTTCGGAGAGAAAAACTTGCAAATCAAAGAGCAGATCGGCTTGCGTGTAACCGTTGCTGTAGGCGTCAACCGTGCTAGATGCTAATCCCGGACGCAGCTCTTCGTAGGCACTTTGTCGGTAGTCAAAGTAGGCAAACCGAGCCTTCGGCGTGAAGCTAAAGGATGGTTTTTGCAGCCATTGCCAAGCCAAGGTTGCTTGTGCGAACCACGTATTTGCGTCGGTTGTGTAGGTGTAAATCTTGCTCGGGTCACTCGCGAAGGGGCGACGCATACCATCGATGGCGTGCCAAGTGTTACCTGCTTTCAGGGTGAGGAAGGTGCTGCAAGAGGTCTTAAAGAGAGCGTAACCGACCAGTGAATTGGCGCTCGTCTGGACATTCGAAGGTGTCTCGCTACCACTAATGAAGGGTCGCGAATCGAGTGTCGTTTGCGTGTGTCCGTAGGCTAAGCCAGCGACGACACGCGACCCAAGAACTCTGTCGCTGCCGAGGGCAATTCCCGCGCCGCTGTTGTCGTAACCGGCGAAGTTGTCCTTCACGGCTTGCTCACCGGCGTAGCCAAACCCTTGGACCCAAGTGTTTGTGTTGTCGGTAAGCGAGTCGTAGCCACCTTTGTTGGCACGAAGAATGTTCATACTATTGGTGTATTCACTATCCCACGGTACAACAATTTGCTCGGCGATGTTCTGTAATAATTGCGAGTTCGTTTGCACTGCTGCTGCGGCTTGCGCGGCGGCCATCGACGGCGTGAACTGTTGCGTGACCTGGTCTTTTGCTTCGTCGGTGGAAGCAGAGTTGATTGCATTTTGTGCGATTGCGGTGTCACCTGTTGGGTTAGAGTCGGAGAGGATCGCACTCATTGCCTCTGCGTTCCCGCCGGAACCGTAGGCTCGCTCAACAGCTTCCGTGAACCTGCCATAAAGTGCTTCATTGCCGTAGTAAAGCTTGAGGACGTAGTCG